>JADMIO010852348.1_pt1 | contig 46565 bp, 41 predicted proteins | sample 8958161 | NCBI WGS metagenome assembly JADMIO01 (sample SAMN16585339, study PRJNA669376) | soil metagenome | isolation source: Crop rotation soil | place: USA: Cullars Rotation, Alabama | collected 2011
CGCGACTTCAAGTCACGTGAATTCCAAGCTTCGGATCCCACTGTGCTGGAAAGGGACCATGGTCGTGTTTTGATGGCGCAGAGCAAACGGAAAGTCCCAGGCAAAGGTATAGCCGACGGTGAGCACCGTATCGGCAACGCGCGCGTCGTCCACAATATGAATGTTCAGTTTTCTAAAATCCTCATTCTGGCCCAGAGCAGCTTTTAACTGGTCGCTGCCGAAATATTGTGCGTCTCGCGCATCCACGTACATGGTGCGAAAATTGCGCAGTATGTAGTCGTGGTCTTTGGAATTCTTGAGCAATACAGACTGATCGGACGCGTCCGGATTGGCGCGAAGCTTGGGTTCCGGGTCATATTGCTGAGGGCGGGTCGCTTCTTGCTGCTGAATCGCCCGGGCGCGCATCAACGCCCTGTAAGCGGCTGCGTCTTCCATGTCCCGACGGGTTGGTTCATTGATGATCACCACTTTGGTTCCCGCTGGGACACACTGCGTATCCGTGGCCGATCCGGAATTGCCTCCTTGGACGACACAGTAAGAATTGTTCTTAACGGGGTCGGTCTTGACGGACTGATTGCCCTGAGTGGAAGCGTCTGGTTTGGGCTGGTTCGCGTTATGGTCCTGAGCGAAGCACGCAAATGCTGGACTGAACATAAAGACTGCAAGAATGAATTGGGTCGTTTTACTTTGAAGCCGCATGGGTGTTTCCTCCTGCGGCCATCATGTGCAAGGAGCGAAAAAGCCACAATGCACCGCAGGTAAAACCGCCCTCAACCGCGGATCAACAGGACATCAACTGCTTTGTATTGAATAGTTTGACCAAAGAGCCCAGCCCGCGGGCTAAAGGCCGAATATCAGCTCGCCGACCGGATTTGGCCCTGTGGGGAACAAGATAAGATTGCCTCAATCATCGTACCCTGGCCCGGCGTCGACCTGATGACGAGCTTGCCGCCCACCAGACGCAACCGTTCCTGCATGCTTACCAAGCCCAGGCCTTCCGGACTTACGGCTGGATCAAAGCCAATGCCTGTATCCTTAATTTGAAGACGGACACCCCCTAGCTCTCGCGCCAGGATCACGGTGATCTGTTTGGCATGGCCATGCTTCACGGCATTATTTAGGGCTTCCTGGGCCACGCGGAAAAGGCACAAGCTGATTTCGCCGCCCAGGTTGTCCAGCTCCTCGGCTTCCAGATGCGCGTCAATCTGGTGCTGCTGCGAAAACGCCCTGCACAACTCTTTCAAGGCTTTTGAGAGACCCAGATGCTGCAAGACCGTGGAATGCAGCTGGCGCGAAACGCTTCGCACGGCCAATCCCAACTCTTCCGTCTTGCCTCTCAACTCCGCAAGTTCTCCATGGGCTAAGGCCAGCTTGTCAGCCGGCAAGCTTTCCAGGTGATCAAGCCCAACGCTGAGCATGGCAACCTGTTGAGTAATGTCATCATGGAGCTCGCGCGCGATCCTGCTGCGTTCTTCTTCCTGCCCGCGAATCAGCCGGCCGGCCAGATCGCGAATGCGTTTGTAATTTTGGTTGAGCTCCTCCTGGTTTTCCAGAAGACGCGTTTCCGCCTGCTGCCGCTCTTCAAAGAGAATCGCGACAAACATGATGGGCAAAGTCAGGATGGCGAGGAACAACTGCAGAAAATGCATGTCGTTGGCGATCACATGAAAAAGCGTGCCCTTATGCTGCGAGATGCCGAATATCAGAAACACTGTTGTGAGAAAGAGCCCGGTGGAAGTGCCGATGGTACCCAGCCGTAGCGCAGCCCAGACCAGGAAAGGAAATGGAGCATACATGGCAAGGATCGATTGATCAGTGAGAACGGCAAAATACAGGCAGAAGGCAAATCCGATTCCCCACAGGATGGCCTCAAACAATCGGGGACGCAGGCTGCGGTATTCCCGGGTAAGCCACAGCAACAACGCGGGCGTAACTACAATGTTGGTGAGAGTGTCCCCCAGGGCCCATTGGCCAAACGCCGGCCAGAAGCTATGACCCAGGGCGAGATGACGGAGAAGCGCGCCGAAAAAACCGGAGAGCGCAGGCCCCAGCAGCACGGCAACTGCCAGATAATTGGCGTAGCGTCGGACAGTGTTGATCCGGACCGGATTTCCATTGGCATATTGCAGCAAATGCGCAACCAGCAGTGCTTTGATTACGTCATTGGTCCACGTCAACCATAGAAACCACGCGGCAACCGGCGCACGCACCCCCGGAACAAAGCGGATAGTCGCTGACACCAGCACGTACTGCCACCACTTTTTTCTTGGCACCAGCAGAAGAGTGCAGAGAAACACGGAGTCAGGAAGCCACAACCGCGTTCCGGTCCTTACGGCAAAGAACCTGGCACAGGCGTAAGCCGCCAGATAGGCTGCCGCGAACAGCGCAAGTTTTCCCAGTTCCAGGAACAACGAACTGGCGCGCGAACGTTCTCGAACGAATGGAAGTTCCCGTACCAGGTCTCTCTGCGGACTTGCAGGCATCGAGTACCCCGTTAAGAACTCTGCGGCAGCGGGAGTGTTGCGACTCTGGTAATTGCAGCAGCTTCTTACGCTGGCCATGATACAAGATCATGTTTAGGTTGCAAACAGAAGCAGCTCTCGATTTTCAATCTCGTGACGACGCCGAGGACCCGGGGCTGTTCCCATCCCCGTTGTAGCTAACTTGCTACTTTCTCCGGACTGATGCAGGCCGTTATCCTGCTTACAGTCTTTCGTGCCCATGATTCTACAAACGATTTTCAAAAAGAATGCCGCGCCTTGCCTCTTGTTGGCAGTTGTGTTTTCCAGCTGCAGCAAACCAGCGACCCAGCCGAGCCAGAGCGCATCACCGGCAAAACCCGCCGCGCAGGCCAGCCCTACTCCTTCCGCCAATGACATAGAGGCAGGCGCCGCCTTGCTGCATATCCTGAACACTGCGCATCGTAGCGGCGGAATCATGCTCCGCGGCGAATGCGGCGTGCCTGGCGTGACCGAGTCGTATCGCATGAAAACGCCTGTGACCTTTGAGCCTCTGGATAAAGCTCTGCAGGAAATATCAGCCCAATACCAGAATATTTACTGGCGTGAATCACCGGCCAGCGGCGTGCGCGTGGCAGATAGCGACATCAAAGCCAAACTCTTGCGCGTGAAGCTACGGGAATTTCGCGTGATTGAAGACCGCGAACCTGATGCCGTGATGGCCGCTTTGTGGCGCACGCCGGAGGTCGCGGCTTTTTTACGTAAAAACCACATTCACTTTCTGCGCCGGGCCACTACCGCAAAGAAAGCCATTTCACCACCGATGATCGTCGAGATAAAAAACGCGACGGTAGCTGACATTCTTGACCGCATTGCCTCCGGTTACCGGCAAAATCCGCCGAAAGTCTGGCTTTACCGGGAATGCGAAGATAAGAAAGAGACGCTGGTAGATGTGACGATGAAGTAAGCCGCAGACAGGATCAACCCATACCGCTGATTTGGATTACACTGATTTTCGCGGGTTTTTTTGTGGGGATCAATCCGCGTCTCCGAACTCATCGCACGCTCCATAGCGTTATTCTTTCCATTCCTAGCGAAACTATTGGTTCACTAATTTTTCAGGGCAATGCCTTTCCGATCTCATGAATCCGTGCTATCGGTGTTGTTCCGTGGTGAGGTTTTCGGGCAGCTTTTTCCTCGTGTTAACTACCTTGCTACTCCCCTGCGGAGACGATTCCCGCTATGCTCGGGTTCAATGGCCATGCGCATGACAGTTCTGGCGAGCGGGAGCAGAGGAAACTCTACTGTGCTTTCCAGTTCCACGGCCAGCATCCTGGTGGATGCGGGCATCTCCTGCCGGGAAACGCTCAAGCGCATGCACACCGCCGGTGAAGATCCGCAAAAGCTCAAAGCGATTGTGATTTCGCATGAGCACCAGGACCACGTCGCCGGTCTGCAGGTGCTGGCGCGCAAGCTGCGAATCCCGGTTTACATTACTGAAGCCACCTACCACAGCTGGCGTCGATCCACCAAAGATCCTGAAGGCAAACCGGCCAAACTGGAGCGCCGCGAACATTTTCAGGTGGGTCGCAGCTTTGAGATCGCAGACATCACTGTGACGGCGTTCACTATTCCGCATGACGCAGCCGACCCATGCGGTTTTACCTTCAAGGCTGATGGCGTAAAGATTGGCGTGGTCACCGATTTGGGTTACCTTCCGTACAGCGTCAAAGACCATCTTCGGCGCTGCGATGGGTTGATGATTGAATCGAACCATGACCTGGAAATGCTGCGAAACGGCCCGTATCCATGGATGGTGAAGCAGCGTGTCATGAGCAGGGTGGGCCATCTTTCCAACGCGGCGCTGGCTGAATTCTTTGAAAAAGACTATGACGGCCAGGCCGCTTTCCTGGTGCTGGCGCACCTTTCCGAGCACAATAACCACCCTGAGGTGGCCCGGGACACCGCAAATAAGGCCCTGGGTGGGAAACTGAACCTTTTTCAGTCCTGCGCCTTAACCCTGGCCCAGCAGGACCACCCATTGCAGCCTCTCTGCCTGGGGTGAGAAGATACCTGTACAGAACCTTAATCTAAGATGAGAATTAGGTTAAGATCCCGCCCATTTTGGGCGGCCTTGAGGCTTTTTGAATTTAGCAGTCAGGCAAGTTCGATGAGCAATATGTGCAGTGATCGCGTGGTTGGGGACATTCTCGCCGGCTGGCGATACGATATCTCAGGCCTTGCGCCGGAGATGCGCGGCGATTATGAAGCGCACCTGACCGAGTGCGCCCACTGCCGCTCACGCCAGGTCCTGCATCGCACCATCGACATTGGATTAATGATCGTGGCCGGAGTTTCCGCCGTAATGTTTCTGGTGGCCTTTGGCGCGGTACGGCATTTCTCTCCGCGACACGCGCTGGTGCTGGAACTGATCGCCCTTGCCGGATTTCTTTTCTTTAGCGTGGTATGGCTGATTGTAGCGGTTGCCACTCCTGCGCCCGTGGTGGTGGCGGACGTCGCGCGCATACAAGCCCGGCGCATCCATGACCGGCTGCCCAGCCAGATTCGCGAGAAGCTGCCGGAGATCACTCAGGAATTCCTCAAAGAGAGACAGTAGTTTTCACATTTCGCCTCGGTTTTTTAGCCGACATTTTGCAATAAAAAAGCCACCTGGTTTACAGGTGGCTTTTCCGCAGACGGGCAGTTGCTTGCGATTTACGGCTGCTGATAGATGTAGCCTGCAATACCTTCATCCTTCCAGCCCTGACTTTGGAATTGCGTTTTCTCAGGGGCAGAAGCGGTGTAGAAGTGGGCGCTGCCATCGGAGCTTGACAGACGATAGAGCGGCATGGTGCCGGGCGCCTGCGTAGTGGCAATATAGCCGACGATGCCATTGTCACTGTACCCACGCGCTTGCATGGCGGAGCGCTCATTGATGGCCTGAGTGAGCAGCGTGTCACCATTACTGCCGGTCATGCGATAGAGTGGAGCCGTGCCTGAGCCCTGGCTCGAGAGCAGGTATCCGGTTACGCCTTCAGCATGGAATCCGTTGGCATTCTGGTCACCGGCATTGGTGGTGTAGAGATGCAGGTTGCCAGTGCTGTTGGCGGAGCGATAGAGCGGGACCTTGCCATCATTGCTGGCACCTGGAGCCGGAGACGTCGGATACGCAGGAGCGGTGCCGGCATTTACGTCAGGCGCGGTGCCCCCGGCGGCGGCAGACTGGAACTGCCCGGCGGTGCGCAGATCGCCATCACGAGTCAGGATCTGCCATTCATACGTTTTTGACGGCTCAAGGCCCGTCATCTGCAGAGAATGGTTAGTACCCCCGCCGGACGCGTATGCGGACTTCCAGGCGCTGTTGCTTCCCGCAACGCGATAGCGAACATGGTTGGCGCCGGCGGAATTCGTGGTCCAGTTAATGGTGGCGGAATTGCCGGTGATGTTGGTGATGGTTGGCCCTTGCGTGATCTGTACAGCTTTCTCACTGGCCTGGTCCATCTGTTTCTGTGCAAAAGCTACTGGCGCCGAGAGCATCAGCCCCAGAGCTAACAGCGTGAGTGTGCGTTTCATACTTGTCCCCTTCAAAAAAATCCCTGAATGACTTTCGCGACGAAGCAGCCCCTGCTCTTTTGAACACGCACCAGCCGGAAAAGGCGTGCATGCGAACGATTAGCAGACTTACTTAGTTCGAAGGAAGTAGACAAATGCGGGTTGCACGTTCAGAGCTGGATAAGCAGAGTAGAAGCGGGTTTAAAGCCGGCTCTTGGTATTTGGCTCTTGGCTGGAAACGGCTCTAGGATTCGTGTATCCCAAGACCACTCTCTATCCTCATGAATGTGCCATCCTGAGTCCGAGCACACGATGCTCTGCACTATTACATGCTCCGGATGCGAGGCGAAGGATCTGCTCTGCTGCTTTTCAGGGCAAGCGATCATCCAGGCAATCTTGGATAGACCCACAGTGCAGCGGAGCCGATCCTTCAGCTTCGCGAAAACCGTATCGAAAAACTCTGCAGTTCGCGTGGCTCGCTTCAGGATGGCGTGTCGCGGGGGTGACAGGGATCGCTAACCGGACGTGTGTAGTGCATACAGCAACTCAGGAAACGCTTTAGTAACAGGCATGCAAAAAAATCAGCCACCCGCAAAAGGGGTGGCTGAATATGTCGAAAACAATTTTTTTGTCGCTACTGCTGCGTCCAGATGTAACCGGCTGGTCCTAGTTCCTGCCATCCACGGTGGAGAAACTGGCGGCGCTCGCGCTCAGAAGCGGTAAAAAAATGGAGGCTGCCATCCTGGTTCACCAGTGCGAACAAGACTTGCGTACCGGGCATTTGTGTAGCCGCAACATATCCCAGAATGCCGTCCTCACGATAACCGTAGCCTCTCATCTTTGCTACGGCATCCTGCTCCACGGTAAGCAGCATGTCGCCGTTGGGGCCATACATGCGAAAGAGGGGCACGGTGCCTCGCCTCGGCGACGTTAGGATGTAACCCGTCATGCCTTCAGCATGGAAGCCGCGCGAATTCTGGTCATTGCCGTTCGTCGTATACAGATGGATGCTGCCATCGCGATTGCTGGCTCGATACAACGGAACTCGGTTTCTGTAGTCTCGGAACTCATAATCCCGGTCGTGGTCCCGCCGGTCGCGGTCGTGATCGTAATCGCCGCCACGATAATCGCGGCGAACTGTCTGAAACTGCCCTGAGGTGCGCAGATCTCCGTCACGCGTAAGGATCTGCCATTCATAGGTCCTGCCGGGCTGCAGCCCTGTGAGTTGCAGAGAGTGATTCGTGCCCCCGCCCTGATGGTAGGCGGACTGCCACTGGTCATTGCTGCCGGCCACACGATAGCGCACGTGGTTTGCGCCGGAAAAATTGGTGATCCAGTTGATCGTTGCCGAGTCGTCTGTCACATTGACGATGTCCGGGCCGCGGACAATGCGGACCCTGCGTTCGTTGTCATCATCCATGGGCCTTTGCGCATATGCCATGACCGCTGAGAGCATCAGCGACAAACCTAACAGCGTGAGTGTGCGTTTCATACGTTTTCACTCTCCTATACAAAAAATGCCTTGCAGCATACTCTGCCGACGAAGCAATGGAGTGGAATATCCAACAATTCCGCCCCACTGTATAAACACTGAGAGTAGCTGTTTGTTGCAAGACTACTCAGCTTGATCAGCTCAGGCAAGTTCTGTTCGGGACATGTCTTTCGTAAGTACCAAGGGGAATGGGATTGCTTACTTCGGTGTTTCGGGGCTTTGCCCCAAAGAGCAAATCCCACCACGGATGAACACGGATGGCACGGATTTTATAAATTCAAAGCGGTTCTATTTGAATTTCTTGACCCGTGTAAATCAGTCTTATCAGCGTATCTGTGTTGAGGTTTGGGTTTTGGGCAAAAGCAGCTTCGCGGATTGTCCATCGAGAACCGGGGTTTTACGCTTCCAGCGTCCCGATGATATCGGTGATCCGCTTCACGCGGTTTTCAAAGCACCAGCGCTGCAGCCCGTCGACAATCTTTTCTGTGGCGCATGGGTCCCAGAAGTTTGCCGTGCCAACTTCCACAGCGGCTGCGCCGGCCAGCATGAACTCCGCTACGTCTTCCGCCGTTGTGATGCCGCCCATGCCAATCACGGGGATTTCCACGGTATGCGCGGCTTCATAGACCATGCGCAACGCGATGGGCTTAATAGCGGGGCCGCTCAAGCCTGCGGTGATGTTGGAGATGCGCGGCTTGCGGGTTTTGGCGTCAATCGCCATGCCCACAAAGGTGTTCACCAGCGAAACAGCGTCAGCGCCTGCATTTTCCGCCGACTTCGCCATGGCGGCAATGCTGGTTACGTTGGGTGAAAGCTTCACTATCAGCGGCCTGATCGAGGCGGATTTGCAGCTGGCCACCAGCTCCTCAAGGAGTGTGCGGTCCGTGCCGAACACCATGCCGCCCTCATGCGTGTTAGGGCAGGAAACATTCAGCTCATACGCTGCAATCCCTTCGGCTTCATTCAGGATGCGGATCGTCTCAACATACTCTTCGCGCGTGTAACCGAAGACGTTGGCGATCACCACTACATTTTTCTTCTGCGTCAGCTTGGGCAGCTTTTCGTCAATGAAGGCGCGCGCGCCAATGTTTTGCAATCCAATGGCATTCAGCATTCCGGCTGCGGTTTCAAACAGACGCGGCGGCGGGTTGCCGACCATGGGCTCACGCGAAAGGCCTTTGGTCACAAATCCGCCCAGCTTTTCCAGCGTGACAATATCTTCAAATTCAATGCCGTAGCCAAACGTTCCGGCGGCGGCAATCACCGGGTTTTTGAAGGTGATGCCGGCAAAACTCACGCTGAGGTCCGGCTTGCGACTGGTCGCTGTGTCCTGGGTTGCGGTAGCCATCAGTTCTAGTGTAAATGTATCGCATTCGAGCGGAAAATAACGGCAGGACACGGCCATCTCCTATCAATGGGACATAAAAGCAAAACCTGAAACGCAGAGGAACGCAGGACGCAGAGGAGCAGGGAGCACAAAGCTGAAGGCGACAGTCGAAGCGGTAATAGCCTGCTGAACATGATCCTCTTTGTTGCAGGCAATCGCTTGCGCCGACGAAAAAGATGTGTGCTTGGTTAATACTGTGGCCAAGCCCTGATCGTAACTATCAGGACGATTGACGCTCGTGATACAACTGAGGCCGCTACAGGAACAAGAAAGCCGGGATCACTATAAGGACCGGAAGCTCGGAGGAAGAAATGCCTGCCTGGAAAGGAATTGTTGGAAAAGGATTCAGCGCATCAGATTTTAGCGACTATGTTCAAACCGTTGAACTGACTTCGTGGACTCCGCAATTTATTGTTTTGCATAATACCTTCATTCCCAGGCTTGCTGATTGGCATAAGGTGCCGGGACAGAAGCGCATGCACAATCTTCAGTCTTATTATCGGGACACGCAAAAATGGTCTGCGGGACCGCATTTGTTTGTGGCGGATGATTTGATCTGGGTATTTACGCCGCTGGACACGCCGGGAGTCCATTCTCCTTCATGGAATGCGATCTCATGGGGCGTGGAACTGGTGGGAGACTATTCCACAGAAGATTTCAGTCCAGCTGTTCAGGCGAACGCAGCTTCCGCGCTGGCGAGTCTTTATTTACTCGCCGGACTCAGCCCAGACGAATTGAGATTGCATAAGGAAGACCCTCTCACTACGCACAAAAACTGCCCTGGCTTAAAGATCGTAAAGAATGATGTGATTACATTTGTGTCTGCTGCGTTATCAGAGATGAATCCGGGAGAGCACACTCCCGGCGCCGTTGGCTGAGTAGGACTTTAACAGGATCACGGCGAAGCATTTGCCATTCTGATTAAGTGTGGTGCTAAGAATCAGTGGACGCAGCCTGTGGCCCATAATGAAACATAGACCCTGCCTCTCGTGAAGACCAGTGCGCAAGCAGCGGCTCGGCATGAGATAATTTGCTGATAAATCCAGCATAAGTGGGTCCAAAGTGAAGCTCTTCTCTCGATTGCTCATTCTTCTGTCACTCGTTCTTTTGTCAGTCGTTTTTTTGTCAGTCAGTGGCGTGAATTGCGCCTCGCAGTCCAAGCAAACGGATATTGCCGCCAAAATCGAGCGCCAGCTGCGCGCGACATACAAATTGCCGGCTGAGGTCCCGGTGGTGATCGGTCCTCTAACGGCGAGCCCGGAATGGCCCGGCTTTGACGCTTTCACCGTGACGATTGGTGAAGGAGAGCGGAAGCAGGATTTTCCGTTCCTTCTGGCCAAAGACCAGAAATCCATCGTAAGGGTAAACCGGATTGAGCTTTCGGGGGACCCCTTTGGCGATGTGATGAGAAAGATCGATGTGAGTGGCCGTCCGGTGCGGGGTGCCAAGCAATCGAAAGTGGTGCTGGTTGCCTATGACGATTTGCAATGCCCTTTTTGCACCATGATGCACCAGATACTGTTCCCTGAGTTGCTCAAGGAATATGGCGACCGCGTGACTTTTGTGTATAAGGACTTTCCCATACCGAGCCATCCGTGGGCAGTCCATGCTGCGGTAGACGCGAATTGCCTTGCAGCGCAGAATGGCGATGCCTATTGGAATTTTGTGGACTCTGTTCATGCCAGCCAGCAGGAAATTAACGGTAAAGGAACGCAGGAATTGCGCGTGGCTGAACTGGACAGGATGGCCATGCAGCAGGGAACTGACCACAAGCTGGACGCCGCCACGCTGCAGGCGTGCGTGAAAACCCAGAACGACGCTGTGATCAAAGCTTCAGTGCGTGAAGGCGAATCGCTTGGCGTGGACTCAACGCCTACGGTGTTCATCAATGGTGAAGAAATGTCCGGCGGTGTGGCGCCACTACCGCGCCTGCGTGCGGCGTTGGATCGGGCGCTCAAAAATTCCGGACAGGTTGCAGCACAGCAGCCGGCAAGCCAGGCAGCGCCTAAGAACTGATGTAGTGCGGCGATGGAATTTGATGCCGGGCTGAAGCGGTTCCAGGATTGCCGTTCAATCTCTATCCCCATGAATGCGCCATCCTGAGCAAGCACACGATGCTTTGCTCCTTTATCATGCTCCGGATGCGAGGCGAAGGATCTGCTGCGCTGCTCTTCAGGACAGCCAATCATTACAAGCAAGTCCTGGATACCCCTACAGTCCAGCGGAGCCGATCCTTCAGCTTCGCAGAAACGGTGTTGAAACACTTTGCAGTTCGCGTGGCTCGCTTCAGGATGGCGCGTCGCGAGGGTGAATAGATCGCCAACCGCGACGTGTGTCTTGGATCACGGCAACTCAGCGTTGATGAAAAAAGGCCGTGACAACCGCCACGGCCTTGAAAATCGAAATATAGTTTGTTCAAACCAGCTCAGCCTGCTTTGGCGGTTACGAGCACTGGGTCTTCCTGACGGCGGCTCAGGGCAGGCAAAGGCATGAAGCGGAGCCCGAGAATCAGCGCTGCGGAAACCAGCGTCAGCGCGGCAGTCCAGTACACCGGAATGTTCCAGCTTCCATACTTCGAATAAAGCATAGCGGCAATGCCGCCGCCACCAATGGAAGCCACTCCCTTGGCGGTATAGAGGAAGCCATAATTTGAAGTGGCGCATTTCGCACCGAAGTAATCACCAATGATCGCGGGGAAGAGCGAGAACATGCTGCCCCAGGTGAAATAGACGGCGATCATGTCGGCGATAAACCAGCCGTCGCGACTCAATCCAAGATACGTTTGTCCCGTGCCCAATTTTCCGACTCCCACCACGCCGAGGAGGCAAGCGGCCTGGATGGCAAACGGTATCGCCATAGCCAATTCACGGCCTACGAAATCGGAGAACGAACCCCAGAGGATGCGGCCAGCGCCGTTGGCAACGCGGCTCCAGGCAACAGCGGCCAGGACTGCCCAAGCGGCGATCTTAAAGCTCCTGCCTACCGGGGCGGCTTGCGCGGTGATCATGAGGCCGCCGATAGAGGTGAGAACAAAGCCGACGTACAAAATCCAGAAGTGCGGCGTCAACATCATTTGGCCGCTGTTAAACTGCTGCGTGTTGCGCCGGATGCGCGCGGAAACGACCTTCTTTGCTGCCGGAGAAACCTGAAAGTCCGGCCCGGGATTGTGCAGGAACTGAGCGGCAAGAATGATGACCAGTCCCTGTCCGATTCCGGTGTAAAGGAATGCGGATTGATAGCCGGCCTTGGCCAGCAGCGGCGCAATAATCGTGGGAATGAACAGGGCAGAGCCCGCTCCAAATCCTGCGGTGATGAATCCGGAAACCGTGCCGCGGATATCGGGGAACCACTTGAGCGCGGTGGCAATGGAACCGCTGTACACAAACGCCGCGCCCACTCCGGCAATCCCGTAGAAGACGTCGAGTTGCAGGACGGTCTTGGCGTAACCCATGGCGGTCCAGCCAATGCCAACCAGGATGCCCCCGGCGGTCAGGAAAAGCCGCGGTCCGATGCGGTCAATCAGCCAGCCTTCAATCGGAGTGATCCAGGTTTCCAGAAAGATGAAGACGGTGAACGCGAATTGAATCGCGGTCAGGCTCCAAATAAACTGACCATGGGCGTCCTTGCCGTGAGCTTCCTGCAGCGGTCTCACGAATAAGGTCCACGCATATTGAAGGTTAGCTATCATAATCATAGCTATTACGGCGCTTCCAAACTGAATCCAACGCTTGCTCATGGTGTTACCCCTCAAAGTTTAAGTTTTATGCGCCGCCGCGCTACGGCGCTCGGCCAGTAACTTGGTACATGCGTAAACACTGCGTGTGTGTGGCATGGGAAGGCCGATTCTTTCCCCTACCTCCAGCACCGCGCCCACAATTGCTTCCAACTCCAACGGACGTCCCGCCTCTAAATCCTGCAGCATTGATGTTTTATGTTCCCCAACTTTTGCTGCTCCCGCCATGCGCTGGTCGATCGAGACCTGCATCTTCACGCCCAGCTTCTCTGTGAGCGCTTCCGTCTCCTGCATGATGTTGCGGACCAGATTCGTAGTCTCAGGATTCGTCAGCATCTGCGCCAGCGTTGCTCCGGTAAGCGCGCTGATGGGATTAAACGCCACGTTCCCCAGGATCTTCACCCAAATCTCATTGCGAAGGTGCGTTGTTACCGGCGCTCGTAGCCCCGACGCAATCAGCGCCTCCGCTATCTTCTTGATCCTGTCCGACCGGCTGCCATCCGGCTCGCCGAGTGACATGCGCGTCCCTTCGTTATGTTTCACCACGCCCGGTTCAGTGATCTCCGTAGAGAAGTAGATCAGCGATCCAATCACCCTCCGCGCTTCAATCGCCTGTGAAACCACGCCGCCCGGATCAACGCGTTCCAGCCGAGTTCCGGCCAGTGGTCCGCCATCGCTCTGAAAATACCACCACGGAATGCCGTTCTGCGTGCTCACCACGGCAGTTTCCGGTCCCAGAACGGGCGCCAGTTGCGCTGCCAGCGGCGGCAGCCCATGCGCTTTGACGCAGAGAAAAACTACGTCCATCGTTCCGGCATCTTTCAGGTCAGCCACCAGCCGCGGGTGCGCGACGAAATCATCATCGGCGCTGATCACGCGCACGCCTTTTTGCTGCATCGCGCGAAGGTGCGGCCCACGAGCATGCAGAGTCACGTCATAGCCCTGGCGCGACATCATTGCGCCAATGTACGCCCCTACAGCTCCGGCCCCAACAACCAGAAATTTCACTTCTCGCCGCCTGCAAATGCCGCTGCCACCGCACGACGCTGTATTTTCCCCGTCGCAGTCCGCGGAATCTGCTCCACAATGTGGACCTTCTTCGGTACTTTGAAGTCCGCCAGGTGCTGCTTGCAATGTTCTATCAACGCTGATTCCGGCGATGGTTCTTTCAGCACAACGGCCACAGCCACTTCTTCTCCCCACGTGGGATGCGGCATGCCAAACGCCACCGCCTCTTGTACGCACGGATGCGTCATCATCACTGCGTCAATTTCCAGCGGCGCAATCTTCTCTCCGCCGCGATTGATCAGCTCCTTGATGCGGGCGGTCAAATGTAGGTAGCCGTCGGCGTCAATCATGCCCTGATCGCCGGTCCTGAACCAGCCGTTGGTAAATGACTTGGCATTGGCCTCAGGATTATTTTCGTAGCCTTCGATCACGTTTGGTCCCTGGATCACCACTTCGCCCAGGTCTCCGCTGGGCAGGATGTTGCCGTGATCATCCATGATGCCGACCTTCACTCCTGTGCCCGGCCCCACCGACGTAGTCTTGCGTGGCTGTGGCGGCAGAGGATTGGAGCACATCTGGTGTGAAGCTTCCGTCATGCCATAAGCCTGCAATACCGGCACCTGCACCACGGTTTCAATCTTTTCCATCAGCTCTGCTGAAAGGGCTGAACTGCATGAGCGGACAAACCGCAATTTCTCAATCCCTTCAGGTTTCGAGTTCAGCCGCGCCACCGAGAGTTGATGGATCGTCGGCACGCAGGAATACCACGTCACGCCGTAATCGCGCACTGTCCGCCAGAAGCTCATGGGATTGAATTTGTTCGGCACCACCACGGTGCCGCCCGTCAGAAAAGTGGAGAGCGTTGAAGCTATCAATCCATGGATATGGAACAGTGGCATCACGCACAGAGAAACGTCTTTCGCCGTCAGGCCGTAGGTGGCGGCCACGTTCTGGCATGAGACGGCCATATTCTTGTGCTTCAACGGTACGCGTTTCGGCCGTCCAGTGCTTCCGCTTGTATGCAGTACCAGGGCAACATCGTCAGGGCCGGGCGGAGTATAGGCCACTCCCTTCGGCGCGCCTTCAATGCTTACATTGCCGGCTTCATCCATTTGCACGGCAAATACCGGGATGTTCAAGTGCCGTGCCGCGCGCTTGGCCTCTTCCGCGCCTTCCGGTGGGACAAGTAACACTTTGGCGGAAGTATCTTCCAGATAAAAAGTAAATTCCTCAAACCTGTAAGCCGGATTCAATGGCGCGGCAGTCCCTGCCTCCGCTCCCGCCAAAAAGGCCACAATCGTTGGCACGCCGTTCGGAAGCACGTTGGCCACGCGCTCGCCGCGTTTGATCCCGATTCCAGCCAGCGCCTCAGCCATGGTCTTTACCTGGCGACGCAACGAGTCATAACTAATAGAGGTTCCCGTTTCAGGGATAATGAGGGCGGTGGCATTCCCAGGGGCAACGTTCAACAGCGAAGGAAGGTCATTCATTGAGAGCTTAGCTCCAGTGACAAGGGGGTCTCTTTGCCTTCGTTCAGGCGTACAGTGGCGGCAAGTATATACCAGATAAAACCTGATGCAAGTAGATGCCTCTGTGTGGCCCGAATTGGCTCAAAATGGATCACATACGCCATTCGTTCTGCGCGCCGCGAGTCCCGGCAATAAGGAATAATGATCTTGCACCGCTATTGCCATCCCGAACTGGAGCGCAACGGGTAACGGATCATCCCTCAATGATCAGGCGCGATGGTTCGTTCCTGCTGCGAACTGCCCAATCCTGAGCGAAAGCTGAGCGGAGGAACGACGCGAGGATGAGTCGAAGGACCCCGGGAATGTGTCACCCGCAATGCAGTTTCAAGGCGTTTCAACCCGGTACGCTAGACCTTTTTCTTCATCGATTGGCCCCGGAACAGTATTTCTCGGCCCCAGTGCTCGGCAAGATCTTCCCATCGCGGATTCATTTTTTCGATCAGCGCAATCTTCTTATCTCTGCGCCAGCCTTTTAGCTGTCGCTCGCGCCGCTTTGCCACATAGACATCGTCATATCGTTCGTAATATACCAGCCGCTTACACTCGTATTTCTTTGTGAATCCATCCATCTCACCGGATTTGTGCTGAAAAATGCGCGTGTCAACGAAGCCTGTCATGCCGATATACAGCGTGCCGCTGTTGCTGGTCATAATGTAGACCCAGAATTTGTAAAAGCGTCCTTCGCGCATGGCCCGGAATGGTAACACGGCGGGTCTCGCTGAAACTCCCTGCATGGGCATTGTAAGAGCGACATATCCTCGGGGTCCTTCGACTCATCCTCACGTCGTTCCTCCGCTCGGCTTTCGCTCAGGATTGAGCAGGTTAAAGTGAGTCGCTTGCCGAGAGACCTTCAATCTAAATTGAACCCGCAATCAGAGACTATCTCGCCCCCCCATATGCCATCCCGAACCGGAGCGCAACGGATAAGGAATGATCTCTCGATGGTCTCTGGCGCGATGGTGGGGAACTGCTCCGCTGCTGTAAAAGGACTCTCGAAAAATTGCTCTGCCGCGTCGCTTGCGCAATACAAGTGTCAGGGCACGAGTTTACTCCTGCCGTACGACGCTAAAATTTCGCGGGCTTTAGCCCCTGAAAAGTAAAAGCCATCATCGTTTCATCCCATTGGCTCAAATGAACCAAATGCCGTGGTTCAAAACCACCGCCCTTTCTAAATCGCGAGCCATTCCTATTGCCGAATCTATGCAAATCAACGGCCCTAAACGTGCTTTGATCGCCTAACGATCCTCACTCGGAGGCCTTCAGGAATGAACGCCAGAAAATGCCTTGCCATTGCCCTGATCTGCATAACTTCGGTCTGCATATCTTCGGTCTGTGCGTCGTCTGCAATCGCCCAGACACATCGTGGCACCGTGCCCCGCTCCGCAGCCACGGATTACGCCGCCCATGCCTCGCAGGAGAACTTCCAGATCGGCGCGTCACTGCTGACCCACACAGACCTCAAGAAAGTCTTTGCCGCCAACGTCAACGAGTGCTGTCTGGTGGTGGAAGTGGCCTTTTATCCCCCAAAAGACCAGTTCGTCAAAATCTCTCTTGACGACTTTATGCTGCGTGAAACGGGCATGGAAGTGGGGACGAGACCTTCAACGCCCGAGGTGCTTGCCGCACGCCTTGAAGTCCGGCCCGTTCCTCCTGATCGCGAGCACCGCCCCGGCGTGAGCACCAGCTCAGACATTGGCTATGAGAGGACGACGCAACAGAACGGCCAGGAGCGTTCCACTTCCGGCGGGGTCGTTCAGCGCTCTAGCGTAGGCGTAGGCATCCCAATCGGCGGCGGTGGAGGTTCACGTCGTCCTGAAGGCCAGACCGCGGAAGGCAATCGCCGCGCCATTGAAGCGGAACTCACGGAGAAGGCCCTTCCCGAAACCACCGCGTGGAACCCGGTCGCGGGCTATCTGTATTTCTCCGTGCCAAAAAAGAAAAAAGGCGGCTACGAGCTGGTCTATATGTCCGGCGACAAGAAAGTTGTGCTGCCGCTCAAATTACAGTGACTTCACGGATATTTCGCAGATATTCCTTGAGATTGGTTTTCTCTCCCTGCTGTATTTTGTGCGGCCCTGACAGAATCCGGGCCGCAATTTTTCCTCGCTGATTTTCTCCGTGTCTCTGTGCCTCCGTGGTAGATGTTTCTTTTTGTTTGCAGCTAAATCCCCATCGCCCTGATCACGCTCTGCAACTCAATCACCTCAATATGCTCCGGACACTCCGCCCAGTTATGCACCCAGCGCACAATCACGTCGCATTCTTTTGCGTTGTGTCCATGCGCTGCGAACCTACGGCTTTCAAATTCAAATTCGATTCTGATCCGTTGCCACCGTCCGGGTTCCACTTCGCGAAACGCTTCGCAGTCTGGAAACTCCGCCTGGATTCGCATCACCACAAATCCCAGCCGCGACGCCACAGTCCCGAATAAAAAGATCACGCCGGATTCGTTGATCGGCCCATTCGCAATGCTGGCCGGCCCCAACGGCGGCCCATACACCGGAACGGTCCGGCAGAAATCTCGGCTTCCGCGTCAGAGGCGATCCGTCTTCTCCTCGCGCAACCTGCCCATGTTTCACCACCACGCGGCTGCGCTCTTGCTCGGCGATGAACGGCAACAAGTCGGCAAACTTGCGCTCCGCATCGTTTCTTTCTGCAAACTCGCGCAGCCCTCGCGGCACATTTCCCCACGTGCCATATCGACGCAACAGCGGACGCGCGCTGTACTTGCTGTGCAGTTCATATTCTGAAAGGCTAGGCGTCTTCTTCAGGCTCCGCACAATCTCCGCCCAGTCCTTGAACAGATGTTCCAGCCCTACCATGTGTCCGCCGCCGCGTGGTTCAATTCCAGCTTCTCGTAGCGCTCGCGTGTATGTGCCAAAGTTTTTGCGGAAATCCATGTGTGTGATGTTTTTCATTTTCTTGAGCGCCGGATAGCTGGGACTGTGCCCCAGCTTCTCCGCGCACTGGCGTATGGCGGCAATGACTTCTTGTTTTGACTTTGACGGGGACTTGAACGCGGTTTTCATGGTTGGCTCCAAATAAAAAAGCCACCCCTTTGGGATGGCTTGAATTCACTGCAAAACCTGGTTTTGGTTTGTATCAGCGCATCGGCTTCAGCCGACCCCACGGGGTGGAGCAGACATTCATGTCTGCGGCAAAGCCACCAAGGAAAACCGGCTTCAGCCGCCGAGGTTAGCCGTGAAAGTACGCTTGCTATCAATACAAGAGAAGCGAGTGACTATTGTGGAAAGCTGTCTTGGGCGAGACAAGTGTCAGGCACGAATTCGTCTTCGCGACATCATTTCAGGTTCGCCGCTAACGGCTAATGACTAACGGCTAATTGCTTTACGCAGACACACGTATCGCGACCACGCCGCACGCCTAACTTGTGCGGGGCCCGCGAACGTCGTGAGCCCGCAACAAGGGGGCATCACCCGGCGGAACAAGGTGCAGGCCTCATTTATATAGCCGGAGCCGCTCCCGGCTCGTTCCACCTCACAGGGATGGAAACGGGGTCTTACGCAAATCTACGGTCTCACGAGACCGCAAACCGCGCATGGCTTGTCAGATCGGCCCGAAACAAGGGGGCTTATCTGGCGGCGACGCGCGCTGATGATTCAAGGCCGGCGTTGCATCCGGTAATCGCTCCAAAAGTCTCAAGAACGATGCCCAACTTTAGCAGAGGCAAAGACGAAAGTCAAGCGTAAATGTACGTCCGATAACAATGCAGAATTCGAAGCCAAGAATTTACAAAGTCCAACATAGTCTTATTGAATTTTGATCCGTGTAAATCGGTGTGATCAGTGTCATCTGTGGTGAGGTTTTCGGCGTCCAGCAGCTTGCCCCAACCAATTTTTACGCGGAATTTACAAAGCGGTCTTCCGCTCAAAACATGCCGATAAAACCCAAATAAATTCAGATGGTTACAGAAAACGCTGCACTCGGCAGTGACTCTGCATCTAACGTTACGGACGTGCCGTTACTCTGGTGGAGGGCCACGGGCGGCGCGTAAAATTTTACTGGCCGCTTGTCTGTGCAACGATCTTAACTTTGAGGCGTATTGCTATGGGAAGAATTTCATTTTTCTTGCTTGGTCTAATCGTGCTCATCGGGTTTGTTGGTTGCGGCGGTGGCAGCTCCAGCGCTCCCACGCCAACTCCCACCCCTTCGCAGGTTTTTCCGAATGACGAGCAGCTGGCGCAGACGCCTCCTGTCAAAGTCGGTACTTCCGGCGCAAACGCAAATGATCTGGGCACCAAGGTCTGCTGCATCGGCACATTGGGTAGCCTGTGGACTGCGCCCGGCATCACCAACCCAGTGATTCTCAGCAACAACCACGTGCTGGACCGCTCTGATAAAGGCGTGCCCGGTGAAGCCATCAATCAGCCGTTGCAGCTGGCGTGTACGGCGACCACAGCCCCTCCGCCGCTCACGGTGGCCCATTTGACCAAAGGCGCGACGCTCAAGCCGGTCGCTAATGAACCGGGAAAATGCGGGACATCAAAGGCGGCGCTTTGCGGGCACTCTCCCAGCAATGTGGACGCTGCAATCGCAGAAATCGTGCCCGGCCAGGTTGAGCTGAGCGGCAACATCCTTGATCTTGGTCCCGCAGGCGCCACAAGTATTGCTGCCGCTCCACCGTCCAACACCCTCGGCGTTCCAACGCTCGGCGAACCAGTAGGAAAAAGCGGCAGGACTAGCGGACTTACATGCTCCACCATTGCCTCGATTGGTGGGACCTTTGTGATTGAGTATGACGCCACGTGTGGCGATACATCTCCGGCGTTCGCATCCTACTTTACCGGCCAAATCGCTATTCAAGGTGGAAGCTTTAGCGCTGCTGGCGATTCCGGCTCCCTGGTTGTGGACACGACCACAGCAAGGCCTGTAGCACTTCTTTATGGCGGCAGCCCCACGGACACCGTGGCAAATCCAATTCAAGACGTCATCGTCGCCTTTGGCGCCAATTCACCTCTTTCCATTGTTGGCGGTCCGGACCACGCGGTGAGCTGCGCCCGTACTGCCACCGCCAGCTCCACAACGGTGGGGGCTCAGGCAGCGGTGGTTCCGCAGGAACGCCAACGCGTCACCGCGGTGCTGCAACGCCGCGCGGCTCAACTTGCTCAGGACTCGTCCATTAAGTCGCTCAGCGTTGGCGCCAGCGCAGACAACGCAGGTGAAGGCGCTCTGCTCGTCCATGTTTCCGGCAACACCATTCCGCGCGTCCCGGCAGCGATTGACGGTGTCCGCACCCGGCTCGTATTCGATACGCCGGCTCAGCAACTACCAGCTGTTGGAAAAGAAAAAGTCACTCAAGCTTTGGCCGTGAAAGAAGCCAACGTGGCTAACTTGATCACTCAACCGGGTATTCAAGGCGTTGCAGTTTCCCTTAGTCTGGATAATCCCACGGAAGCCGCCATCTCCATTTATCTGCTCAAGGGCGCTGCTCATAACCCCATTCCGCCTGTGATCGATGGCATTCGCACACGCGTCTTTGTAAGCGAACAGTTTAAGGCGTATTAGATAACCAGGGATCTCAACCATTCAGCCCCGGCCGCAAGCCGGGGCTTTTTTATCCTATCCTCAGCTCTCGCGCCGCTTCGCGGGCAATCTGCGGCATCGTGCTCACCTGAGCAATTCGGATGGCATTCTGCTCCAGCGTTTCGCGGGCAAACGCCACCGATTCATCATCAGTGGGCAGATTATCCTCAACGATTGCGGTCAGTGTCGCCTGCTTGCCATCCGCTTTCTTTATCCCCTGTGCAAGCTGCGGAAAGCTGAACGCCAGGACCTTGACGGCATTCACATCGCTACCGAGCGTCACCGCGTGGAAAAGTTTTACGGTTCCGTTCGGACTGTATCCGCAATCAATCTTCAGCGGATCGCCGCTCCGCGTATAGCGTGATACTGGGATTCTCTCCTGCATCAGCGGCCACACTCCTGCAGCTTCAAACTCTGACCGCATGCGTGCCACAAGCGCCGCGCGCGCGCTGGGTTCGCGCGCCGCCTGGCGACGCCGCGGGCGCTCCAGATAAAGCCGCGCCAACTCGTCAGCCTCGTCCATCGCCGAGACAGCCAGACACGCGTGAAATTCCGATGGCTGAATCGCATTGGAAAAAGAATCCTGAATACGACGCAGAATGAGGTCGCGATCTCCATTCATCTCGCGCAGTTGGTTGCGCAAATCATTTTCCAGCGCCTGCAGCGTTTCAACATCGGCATCAGGATCAAGGCAGAGCACGCGTGACCAATCGCTCGTGAAGCGTACCTGCGCGCCGCCTGCTGGCGGAAGCAGCACCAGCCCCACGTTAATAAATTCATTCTTTACTGCGTCCGGAGCGTAGCGCAAAATGAAAAAGCGGCACTGGATTCTCTCTGCCATCACTGCACCGCCGATCTGTTGGCTGTCGCGTTCCACTCAGCGGTCTGTCCCCACCTGGGAAACGGTTGTCGCGTTGAGTTGCGAAATGCGGTAATCAAATCCCGCACTCTGCTTCTGCGTTCCACAATAGCGGCGGTCAGCGTTTCCATTTCTTTCCAATCGTCGCCGGTCCACTCAGGCGGCACGGCGCCGGCAATTTCATGAATCACCGCGGCATCAAAGTTTTCCACGCGGCCCAGCCACGGTTCAAACGATTCCCACCCGCGCACGTCCTGGTATACAAAATTACGCGCATAAACGCCGCGCAACGCCGAGTCAGGAAAATTCCATTCTCCGGCATTGAAGCAGTAGCCCTGGTCAATGAACGTAGGAGTATATTTCCTCTCGTTGGTCTTCTTCCAGAACACTGCTTGTCTTCCGTTGGCATTTCCCAGCCATTTATCCACCACCAACATGCCGGCAAACGCACCAAGGTTCTTCACTTTGGCAAACATGCTCTCCGGCAGATAGTCAAAGACATGCCCCTCAGCCGGATCGCAAACGTACCGCGCCCCAAACTGCAGCCCGGGCCTACAATTCGCTGGCATTCCAGAGACATCGACGCACAACTCCGGCGTGTTCCTGATCAGCCATTCCTTTACCATCACGATCTCGGTTACCGGTACCGGCAAACCTGCGCTCTCCGCCAGACGCGTTGCGAGCAACTCATTGGCCAGTACGCGCAAGTGTTGCGGATTATTCTGGAACTTGACTACGTAGAAATGCCCATCATCGGCGCGCATCAGGTGCGCCTGCGCTCCACCGCGCATTCTTCTTATATGCTGTACAGCTTCTACCGGCATGGCGGGATTTTAGCATTTAGCGTTCCGGGTTCGATTCGCCCTCGCCGCTCTGGGGATGAGAAAAAGCAAATCCGGATGCTAACATCTAGATATGGACATGACGTGGGTGACTGATCGGATCGCAGTGGGCGGCGGGATCTGGAACGACGAGAACATGGAAGAGCTGGTGCGCGACGGCGTCACGCACGTTATTAACATGCAGATTGAATTTGACGATCGTCCCCTGGCCGAATCCTATCCGGTCAAGGTGCTCAACAATCCCACGGACGACGATTTCATGCTCAAGCCGCCTGCCCTGTTTCAAACAGGCGTGGATTTTGCGCTGGAAGCTTTGGATCAGCCAAAAAACAAAATCTATATACACTGCGCTGCCGGAGTGCATCGCGCCCCCATGATGACTCTGGCGCTCATGCGAGTACTGGGATGGTCACTGAAAGATGCTATGAGCCGGATCCAGCAACTCCGCTACGTGGTCGACTTCGCCGAATGTTACGTTGCCAGCGTGGAAAACTTCATGAAGGTTTACGAGGCAGCCAATACGAATCCCAGATAGGCAGTCTGCAATTACCGTTATCAACGAGAGCCTTTGAAACGCGGAGGAACGGATTTAGCGGAGTCATTTGGTTTTTATCCATAACTCCTCCGTTTACTACTTTACTCTATGTTGTTTCCTCATTCATGCCGCAATGCCTGCGTGGGGTTTACCCGTGCAGCACGCGCCGCTGGAATGTACCCGGCCAGCAGCGCCACCGCAGTCAGAATCACTACGGCGCTCAGCACCGTCAGCGGATCAAGGGCGCTCAGGCCGAACAGGCTTGACTTGATCAGTTGTACGCCTGCAGCGGTAAAAATCACTCCCGCCACCACGCCAAGAGCTATCATGATGCCGGTTTCGCGCAGGATCATCTGGATCACGCGGCCTTTGCCTGCGCCCAGCGCCATACGAATGCCAATTTCATTGGTGCGTCGCGCCACGCCGTAGGAGAGCACTCCGTAAAGTCCTGTTGCCGCCAACAGCAGCGCGATAGTCCCAAAAATGGAGCAAAGCCTTGCCACCATACGCGGCTGCGCGTTCGTGCGGTCGACTGACATCACCACAGGGCGCGCGTTCTCTACCGGCAGGTCTTCATTCACCGAGAGGATCGTCTTGCGTACTGAAGCAATCATCTGCTCCGGATCGCCTGCAGTACGGACCTCAAAAGTGGCCCATTCGTTCGGGCCGTCCATGCCCTGGTCGGCTGGAATATAGAAGCGGGGTGGAACATCGCCGCGCAGTCGATGATCGCGCGCATTTTTCGCTACGCCCACTACTTCCATCACGTTCTTCTTGTCGCCAAATTTTTCCGTTATGTGGCGGCCCAGCGGATTGCGTCCGTTGAAGAATGTTTTCGCCAGCGCTTCATTAATCACGCATACGTGAGGAGAAGTAGCCGTGTCCTGCTGACCGATGTCGCGCCCGAGCAGCAAGGGTATGCCGACGGTGGAAAAATATTGCGGCCCGACCGTATCAAAGCGAGCGAATTTTTCTTCGCGCTTTGACGCGGTGAAGCCCTCAACGTCAATTTCATCCGCCGATTCCGATCCGCTAAAAATGCCGTTGGTGGAATACGTTGCCCCCTGCACGCCCGGCAAGGCGCGGAGGCGTTCTGTAAGATCGTGCCATAAGTTTGAAAGCTGCGGGCCTTTGTAGCCGGCGGAAACTCCGTCAGCACTGATCAGCAGCAGGTGTTCCTTGGGATAGCCAAGATTGACCGACTGAAGGTTCCAGAGCGTCCTTAAGAACAGCCCAGCGCCGGCAACCAGCAGCAGAGAGAACGCTACTTGTACAATCACCAGTCCCTTGGCCAAGTTCAGGCGGCTGCCGGATGCTGTGGTGCGTCCACCATCGCGCAGGCTGTCATTCAGGTTAACGCGTGTGCTGCGCAACGCCGGAACGAGCCCGAAAATAATTCCCGTCACCAACGTTACGCCCACGGTGAAGCCTAATACATGCCAGTCCATGGTTGGCGCCAGCGCGAAATCTTGTCTTCGCTCGGTGAGCAGCAATACCAGAACGCGCGAAGCGCCCCAGGCAAAGAGCAACCCAACTGCGCCTCCCAGCAAAGAGAGCACAAGGCTTTCCGTAAGAAATTGCCGCACCAGCCGCAGCCGGGATGCGCCAATAGAAAGCCGCACTCCTACTTCCTTTGTCCGTGAAGTGGCGCGTGCAAGCAGCAGATTGGCCACATTGATGCACGCAATCACCAAGACCAGCAGTGAGACGCCTAACAGGATTTTTAGCTGCTGCGCAAAATCGTCTCGTCCGCCAAAAACGCCCGTGCGCGCATCATGCAGCTTAATGTGCTGGTCCATTGCCTGCTTGCGCGTTTCCGCATCGAGCGTGGAGGGATAACCATTTTCAATAATCCCGCGGAAGAGCACGTCAATTTCCGTCTGGGCGCGAGATTGCGTTACTCCCGGCTTCAGCCGCCCAAAAGCGTGGAGCCACATTACCTTTTCAATGTTCTTGCTCAGGTCTTCATGCAGCCAGTCGCGCCCGGGCATCACCAGCGGCTGCATCAACATGGGCATCCAGAAGTCCGGCTTGTCGGCCACGTTCTCTCCGGTGAATCCGGGCGCAGCCACACCGATCACCGTAAGCGTGGCGCCCAGCATTTTGATGGGCGTGCCCAGCACGGAAACATTGCCGCCAAAACGCTTCTGCCAGTAGTCATAGCTGATCACTGCGTAAGGATCTTCTCCCGGACTCTTTGCGTCTGAGCGGTTGAAGAAACGGCCAATCGCCGGATCGACCCCGAGCACCGAAAAATATTCTTCTGACACCAGCTTTGTGCGCGCATCTTCCGGCTGCCCTCCGGCAATTCTCACCTGCGAACGGTCCATTTGTGACTGGACGGCGCAAAGGCTCTCCAGCGTGGTGGCATGGTCGCGCAGTTGCGTGAACTCCGCGTAGGTCACCATGCCTCGCTCACCGGTGCTCATCCCTGAACTCACCCCGGTCTGGTTCGGGTCCGTCAGCATCACCAGCCCGTCAGGATCGTGGACCGGTAAAGACTTGAGCATGGCCGCGTTCAATACGCTGAAAATGGCGGTATTCGCGCCAATGCCAATAGCCAGCGACGCGACCGCCACGGCAGTGAACACGGGATTGCGAATGAATTGACGCGCGGCATAACGCAGGTCCTTCACCAGGTCTTCAGTCCAGGCAGTAATAGACATTGCTTCTTCTCCGGAATGGTGGACAGTCTTTTCCGATTGGTAAGACTGTCGAGGTGCTAATAGGTTAGCACAATATTGTGAGCCAGAGAGGATACGCACTGAAGCGCGGGCAGTGTTTCAGTTTGCAAATTCAGCTTCCTCCTGTCGTGGTGAGCGAAGGCCGAACGATCTCGCGAAGCCGGGGTCCCCGAGACGCCGCTTTTGCGCAACTCGGGGTGGGAAGCGGGAGCGCGAGGGCGAGTCGAATCCATCCCAAGAATGTCTCCTTGATCATGCTGCGTCAGGGAGTTCTAACGAGACACGTATTGCCACACAGTTTGCAAGACAAACAACGCAGGTCGAACAATCTACGCTGGAACCAGCTCTAACGTAGTGACTTTTCGCCTGGGAAGCTTGAATCCCTCAACATACTTGAGGTTTGCCTTGGTTGTGTATTTCGACGCAAATGCCTCATCGGCGCCGTCATTGAGCCTCGCGCTGCGGACTGGAACTGCGCGGACCGGAAGCTCACAGTCATCAATGCGGACGTGCCCCAGCGGCTGCGCCAGAAAACCTCGATACCAGCCGCTTGCTTTGTCATTCCATGAGCGGACCACCACGCGGTTCCGGACGACAACGACCCAGACATGTATGAAGCGATGGTCGCCCGAACGGATGGGCATGTATTTCGTGGTCTCAAATCCGGCCAGAATCTTCGATGGAAAGCGCTTTGCAGCCGAGGCTTTCGATTCCTTTGCCGCTTTGCGGTAAACGGGTTTGGCTGACCGCTGAGCGCTAATAGCTGAGTACTCCTATCCCAGATACTTGAGAAAATCTTTCGGACTGGCCTTGTCGAAGCCGGGAAAGACTTTCGTTAGATCTCGATTGCCAAGGTGATTTGCCACGGCCTCACCCAGTACCTGCCGAAAATCTGTCGTTACTGCCAAGTCGCGCCCTTCATAAAGTTCGTCCGGTTGAAGGCCAGGCCAGCGACCATACATTCTGCCGCCTTTCACCGGTCCGCCCAGAACAAACATTACGTTGGCATGGCCGTGGTCAGTGCCCCGATTTCCATTTTCCCGCGCCGTACGGCCAAACTCTGACATCGTGACGATTACCGTGCTCTCCGCCAGATCGCCCAGGTCGGTCCACAGCGCGGCAATCGACTGCGAAAATTCGCGCGTGAGGTTTGCGATCTGCCCTTGCACGTTGCCTTCATTCACGTGGTGGTCCCATCCGCCGATATCGGCAAATGCCACTTCAACGCCCAGATTGGCTTTCACCAACTGTGCTACCTGGCGAAGACTGTCGCCAAAGCGGCCATTGGGATAGTTTGCTCCGGCAGCGGGAGAGTATTTTTCCGGATCGGCGGAGCGCAGCATTTTGACTGCTTCGAACGTTTCGTTGCCGGTGCCATGCAGGACCGTGTCCACGGACTGCTCATACATCGCCTCAAATGTATTGCTGGCGACGCTGGCTTTTGGGCCGCGTCCTCCCACGGCAAAGGCGCGAATGTTATCCATGGCGACCGCTGGGACTGAACCCGCAAGTGTGCGTGGCAGCGCTCCGCCCATCGCGACTGCGCGGAAAGGCGAAGCGTCCGGTTCCTTCACGCCGCCGATTGCGCGATTCAGCCAGCCATCTTCGGTGGACTTCACGCCGGGTGTGCCGGATTCCATGTAATCCTGCGCGTCAAAGTGCGAGCGCGTGTTGTCCGGCGAACCGGCGGCGTGCACAAAGGCGAGATGCTTCTGGTCCCACAGCGGCTTGAATGCGGTCATGGATGGATGCAGCCCGAAGAAGCCGTCAAGATCCAGCACGCTCTGTCTTGGGATAGCGATGCTGGGGCGCATGTTGTAATACGCATGTTCGCCGTGGGGCACCACAATGTTCAACCCGTCGGCGGCGCCGCGCTGGAAGAGAACAATCAACCGCTTTGCTCCCGGAGCAGCAGTCTCCGCGGCATAAACAGCGCGCGTAAGAAAACTTGGTATCACGCTTGTGCCAACAATAGCCAGCGCACCGTTCTTCAGAAAAACTCTGCGATTGATCGACATTGTTTACCTCTTCCAGATCCTCTGCTGTAGAGACGTAGCATGCTACGTCTCTACGTTAAGCTCTTACTCTTAGCAAATTGTGTTCTAGCCCACCGCTTTCTTCTGCTTGCCTTTAGCCAACTTTTACACCGATCTAAAAAACAAGGGCCAATTGCTAATTGCTCGCTGCTATTTGCTAGCCCTGCTATCTTCTTTGAAACTCCGGTGAACCCATAATCAACCCGGCAATCGCGCCGTAATTCGGTTTCTTGTCCGCATCATCCAGACTGCGCTGGGAAATTTGCGGATCGCCCAACTGCTTCTGCATCACGGCATGGGTCTGCGATGAAACATCGCCCGCCAGGATCGACTTTTCCAGCGACGCAAGTGCCGCTTGTGGATCAGCTGGCGCAGGCCCAGGAATCAAAGCTTGCGGATCAAGCGACGTTCCCGGCAATTTGCCCGAAGCCAGTTGCAGCGCAAAGTTCATACGGTTCAACAGCGCCGATGAATTCACCCACGCCTCCGCCTTCATGGAATAGCCCGTGGGCGGCTGCATCGCGTAGAGCGGCATGCCCATGCGGTTGAGTGTGCCCACCAGCGGCAATGCATTCTGAATATCTGCCCCGGACGCGCGCGCGGCTGAAGCCACAAACTCAAACGGCGTTTTCATCTTGGCGCGATAAGCATCGGCGGCCCAGAATTCAGGCGAGTTGAACATGGTGCGCAGCACCTCGCGTATGTCTCCATCCTTCTTTAAAAATGTCTCGGCCATGCGGTCAACCAACGCCTGTGGTGGATTGTCGGACACAAAGCGCATGGCCAGCTTGCGCGAAATGAATTGTGCGGTTGAGGGATGATGTGCCAGCACGTCCAGCATCTCCTCGCCTTCTTTTTCGCCGTGCTCGCCGATCTTGCGGCCCAGGACATATTTATTGCCGGGCTCATGCGCTCGCTCATTGAACTTAAAGCCGCCGCCGAGCTGCGGTTTTTCGATCGTCCATCCCGTAAGCACCTTGGCCAGTTCGGTAACATCCTTCTGCGTGTAGCCGCCGTCCACGCCAAGCGTGTGCAGTTCCATGATTTCTCGCGCGTAATTCTCATTCAGCCCGCTGGGACGGTTCTTGGCCTGCGGTCGCGGACGCTGAAAACGCCCGCGCCGTCCGCGGAAACCTCCCGGACCATACAGCGCCAGTTGGGAATTCGGTCCCACACTCTGCCAGTTGTCCAGGTAAAACAGCATGGCGGGACTCTTGGCCGTGGCTTCCAGAATGTCTTTGAACTTGCCCAGCGCGTGCGGACGGATCACGTCACGCTCGTAGGCGCTCACCATGTAGCGGTCAGGCCCTTTGCCGATGAAAACATTGAAGTGGTTGAACCAGAAATCCGTCATCACTTCATCAAGCTGGCGATTGCTGTAAATCGCGCGCAGCAGCTTGGCTTCAGCCAGTTCACCCAGCACGGCTTGCGGCTGGATCATCGCTTCCACAGTCTCGCGCTGTTCCGGCTTCATGTCGTCGACCAATTGCATGGCACGTGGACCTTTATATGTCTTGGCCAGATCAAGCCGCTCATCCACCGGCATTTTCAGGATCGCTTTGTAACGGTCGTCCGGCGGCAACTTCAAGAGACGGTCCGTATCCAGATCGGCGTACATGGCATCTTCACGCTGTTTTTGTTGCTTGCGTTGATCTGCCGTAATAGGAGGATTATTGTCTGCGGCCATTTCCTGCGTTGAGTCTTTCGCGTCTCCGACGGTCTGCGTAATGGTGGCCGGCTGAGCTTTGGCGGCGGGCTCAGAATCAGCGACAGCGTTATTGCCCGCGGCGGCTTTGTCTTCTTTATTCTGCTGGCGCTGCTGGTAGGCCGCCATGCGCGATTCATAGACTGCTTTCTTCGCGGGATCGTGCGGCATGGACATCCGTCCGTTCTCGATCGCTTTCAGCACCTGCGGCGGCGGGAAGTTCTCCACCATTTCTTTAGTGCTCATCTTCAACGTGCGAAAAGGCACGAGCCGGGCTTCCAGCGTGCCATCATCAATTTTTTCCGGATGGAGTTGTTCGTCAAACCATTTGTCCAGGCCTTCAGCCCGGACTTTTTCCACATCGGCGGGCCGAGCCCCGAATGTAAACCGGTTCAGCGCGTGGACGATCCGCTTATCATCTTCCATAGGCGCAGCCGCGGCGGAAGCGCTGGAATCAGGATGTTTGGCTTTGGATTTTTTGTCGCCGGCAAACAGTACGGCAGTGGAGATCAATACAACAAGGCCCAGCAGAATCAATGGCTTGCGCGCAGCGGGCATAGACGCTCCAGGAACTCTTCTTTAATCAGGAATACTAACCCCAAGCTAGGTAAAAGTTGTGGAGAAAACAAGATAACCGTAGTTCGGCCAACCATCACGGACATTCTTTTGCCCAAAGCGAACCTCGTCAAGCATGGAATGCGGATTAGAAGGTTAGAATGGCCCTACTGAACTCTTTATGATCGGTGTAAATCAGTGTCATCAGTGTTATCCGTGGTGAGGTTTGGGTTTTTGTGCACTAAGAGACGGTCAACCGGTTGCGCGTCATGCGGCGGTTCAGCTCGGAAACCATATGATCGATGTCCGGAGGCGAGATGTTGCAGGCCACGCTGGGGTCAAGGAACATTTTTCGCGTACGTGTTTCCGCGCCAGTAGACCACGGCCGCGGCGGCGACACATGGCTCACGGAGTCGCGGCGCAGTTGCACCAGTAAAGCCTGAACAACTTCTCCGTCTAGCTTGGCCGGGGCCAGCCAGCTCAGTTGCGCGGCGGCTTCTCCCAGTGAAAGTTTTTTGCGATAGGGCCGCTCGCTCAGCATGGCATCAAACGTGTCCGCCACGGCTACGATCTTTACCGGCAGAGAAACCTCGTCATTGTGCAGGCGGTCAGGATAGCCAGAGCCATCAGCGCGCTCATGGTGAGAGCGCACCACTTCAGGAATTTTTGGCCACGGGAACTGTACGGTGGAAACAATGCGATGCCCCTGCACGGTATGCTCGGCCATCTCCTGGAATTCTCCCGGCTCCAGCGCGGCGGGTTTGCTCAGCAGATGCTTGTCCACGGTCACCATGCCGATGTTGTGCAGGTATCCGGCGGCGCGCATCTCGCTGGCTTCAGCGGCGCTCATGCCCAGCGACTCCGCAATGCCAGCGGCATAGCGGCCCACGCGCAATGAGTGGCCTTGCATCTGTACGGCTTTCACATCAATCGTCGCGGCGAAGGCAGCCAAAGCGTCGTCCCAGAAAGAATGGACTGAAGCCACCAGCTTCAGATTGTCAGCCGTGCGCTCTTCCAGTGACATCATCAGCTGATGGTTGTACATGGCCAGCGCGATGAACGGTGCCAGGTCGCCTATGAGCTTCAGAACTTCAGGTGTGTACTCCGCTCCAGCTTCGCGCTCGCCCAGCAGCAGCGCCCCAATCAGCTTGCCATGGACCTTTAACGGCGCTATGCACCTGAACCATACGCTAGAAATATTTCCGGTGGAGCTTAAGAAGGTGTCACAGCGCTCGCGGGAAATTCTTTGTGGCCCGGCGACATTTGTCAGCGCATGCACATGCTTGGAGAGCAGCGGGAAAACTGCAGTCTGGGGAAAGACAACAAAGCCCTGCGCAGCGATAGAGGCCAGCATGGCCGGTTTTTCCTGAAAGCGAAACAGCGCGCCTGAGCCAGCGCGTGTTGCCGCCATTACCACTTCCAGCGCGCCATTGGCGGTCTGGGAAAGGTCTCGCTCACCCGTTAACACGGGCCCCAGTTCGGCCAGGACCTGGGAGGCGAGTAGCGGTGGCCTGCTAGTAAAAAAAGAGTCGGCCAATTGTCGAGCGGCGCAACTCCAGAGCACCTTGAGAGTAACAGCTTATGCCATTGCTAAGAAAGGTCTAAGTATCGGGATGGTTAACAAGAAAGGTTTTGCAGTTTACCTTGTTCAGGAAGCCATAGATTTGGATAGCTACCTGAAGCCAAGAACGATAGAGTTTGCGTGCAAGTCCACGCTGCTGTCGCGTTCTGGCTTTGGGCCCATCTACGGAGAAAGCTATGACTTTTTCGCGAATGGAATGCCTGATGCTCCTGGGCTGCACCGCCGTAGTATTTGGCCAGGTGAAAGCGACCACGCCGCCAACTTCAGTGGTAGAAATCTTCGATAGGTCAGTTGACGGTCCGGAACGAGCGACCCTTGCATGGCAGAGAAAATGCCCGAGTTTCACTATAACTTTGTGCCGACACAAGGAGAGTTCAAGGATGTTCGCACATTTGCGCAATTGGCCAAACACATTGCAGTGGCTAACTACCAAATGGGATCTGCCTTGCTCCGAGAAAAGATGCCAATCGAACCCGGCCCGCATGATAATGGCCCCGATTCGCTTCGCACCAAGGCCGACGTAGTGAAGTTTTTGCGCGAATCATTTGTCTATCTGCACAAGGCAATCGCTACGGTCAACGAACACAATCTTCTGGAAGTAGTGGAACTGCCTGAAGGTGGGCGAGTGCCTCGTCTTTCCGTGGTGACCGCAGCCATCGCGCATCCATGGGACATCTATGGACAGATGATTGAATATTTAAGGATGAATGGGATTGATCCGCAAAAGAGCTGATTCGCCGATTTATTTCATAACGTAAGGATCAAAGGAAACTTGAACAGCTCTGCTGTTGTCTAAGTAAATGCGTGAGGGGAGAGCACTTGATCAACAAAGCTCATCGCATCAGGGCAGCCGTTCTGCTATTTCTCGCTTGCGCTATGGCACAAAGCAAGAATCGCTTAGCCCCTGGCGAACAGCAACCATCTGATTTGCATTATGAAATTGCCATCAAAGATGGCCGCACGCTCTTCCATCTTGGCGAAGCAATCGAAATCCAAGAATCTTACTCAGCCGATGTCCCCGCGAAATACCTGTGGCTAAGCTTGCCTCAACAAGTTAAGGGCCATCCTGCGCAGGTAACCATCACTCCTTCTAGCGGCGTCATTGATCGTATCCAAGACAATGGCAAGCGCAGCGCCGACTCCATTTTGCAGTCAAACTGTCTTTATGGTCATGGAGGCGGGATCGGAAGCGGCTGTGCTGATTGCGATTCGCGGCGACCGCTCTCGCAATCTCCAATCAGGCTTCAGCTCGATCTAACTCGTCAGTTCCAGATCACTCGATCTGGGCATTACTTTATCCAGACGAAAGCAGCGAATGTGGTCCACTCGCCCGTGCAGTCGAGTGCTCCAATTACTCTCACCTCCAACACGCTCGAAATCGATGTCGTCGAAGACCTGCAATGGTCCACAGAGGCGCTCGCGGCCTCAATCGAGCAGTTCGACAAAGCAGAAGCAAAGTACGTGTTCCGCGGGTGGGACAAACTGCCTATGAGCCAGATGGGTACAGAAGGAATTGGGGAACGCGTCAATCTGGAAGCAGAAATGCAAAAGGCCGCTGAAAGGATGAAGCTGCTGGATACAGAGGAATCTCTCGCCGAAATTGTCCGGCGTTATGATGGGGCCAACATCGGCTGGGATTATTACCGCTATATTCTCTACGACGGAATCATTCAATCCAAACACACCGCTCTTGCTATTGACCTGCTGTCGAAAAGAATGGTTCAGCCTGACTTCTGGGTTTCCGAACAGGTAATCGATCAGTTGACGGCGATGAAACTCCAGAGTGAGTTTCCAACAGCGCTTGATAGCAATGAAACTTCTTACCAGAAGCAGTTTTATCCGGCAGCGAGGAGCATCTTGCATAATTATGTGCTGGTCGTCGGCAAGAGTTTGGCGGAAAAAGATTCCAATGCTTACGCGCCGAGCCTAAATGTATTTAACCTGTACGCCCGGCAGGATTATTGCACCGGCAAACCGCTGATTTTTAAAAGCCAGATGCAGGCGATCGATCGAGAGATCGGCGCGTACCAAGAAAGTTCAAAGTAGAATGGCTTGCCGCAAGAAAAAACACGGAGATTTTGGCTCCGTGTTCCTCTGTGTTCTTTGTGGTTAAGTTTTAGTTGCCCCGGCTCGCAGGCGGCACAATGCCGTTCATGCGCAGATACTCAATCATCTGCCCGTATTCGTCGGCGGCGTGAATCACCACGGCTGAAGCCACGAACAAACGAGGTGCTTTGCCGCGGAACCAGGAGATCTCCTCAAGCGCGTTTTCTGCGGTAATCGTTTTTGCCGCGCGATGACCCACAGCGAAAGAGTCTTTCAGGAACTTGATGATCTCGTCCTTGGTCTTCAGCTCGTCCGGGCCGTTGGGGCCTTTGATGCTCGCCGGCATCTCCTCGCCAGTCACGTTCGTCCACAAGCGATAGTTTGCCGCGGCCGTGTGTTTAACCAGCTGACCGAAGGTGCGGACGTCCTTGTAAGCGGCGTTGGGAATATTCAGGCTGGCCGGGGTGAAGTCAAACTTGTCAGCAGGCATGGCTTCCGCTGCTTCCACCACGTTCTTTTCATATTGGCTCACCTGGCGGTCTACCAGTGAAGCGAAAGTTGACGGAGGCGCGGGTGATGCTTGCGCTTGCGGCGCAGGTGAAGCGGCGGGTGCGGCAGGCTTTGCTCCGCCTTGCGCCAACGCGCTCACGGCAAAGGTCAGGATGGCCAACAGGCAAAACACTCTCATCTGTTTCATTTTGAAACTCTCCTCATAAATGCGATCTCAAGCGACGAAGAACGATACCACGGGCTCTGCCTCCGTGCTACCAAGGCAGAAACCACAAAGGGCACCCATTGGACTCCCCTTTCGCAAGCTCAGGGTCGCTCAGGGCAGACTGCGCAACATAAAGGAGCCCTTGTTAGTTACGTATCAGAGCCGAATTTAGATTTGAAATATCAAAATTTAAATCTCGTCGGCTATTTAGCATTGGTAAACGGTCATCAAACATGGCTTTAGATCGTCGGCCTTTGTGTTCCTCTGTGTCCTTCGTGGTGAAAGGTTTAGTTTCCGCCGCGGCTGGCCGGCGGAATAATACCGTTCATGCGCAGGTACTCCACCATCTGGCCGTAGTGATCAAAAGCGTGGGCCACGGCAAATGTAGCGCAGAAAAGCCTGGTCGTCGTCCCTTGTCCAAACGGATTACGCACCTGGCCTGCAGCGTTTTCCGCCGTTAAAGACTGTGCCGCTTTATGTCCAACTGCGAACGAATCCTTCAAGTACTTCACAATCTCGGCTTTTGTCTTCAACTGGGGAGGACCATTGTCCTCCTTGGATTCGATGGGCGGCTTATCGCCCGTGATCGCATCCCACAATTCAAAGTTAGTAGCGGCTACGTGCCGTACTTCTTCGGCAAAGGTCTTCACGGTCTTGTATTCGCTGCCGGGGATGTTGAGCGACTCAGGTGTGAAATTGAACTTGTCATCGGGCATGGCCTCGGCAGCGCTCACAAATTCTCTTTCAAGCGTGCTGATTTGCCGGTCCACAGCCGATGCAATGCTGGGGGGAGGAGTCTTCTTGGCTTGAGCATTGGGTGTGGCCGCGGGCTTGGCCGCCTGGGCAAATGCCCTCATGGCAAAACAAGCCAATGCGAGCAGACAGAAAATTCTGAGATGTTTCATGTTGGTTCTCCTCTTCTCTCTTTTAGGAATTGATGGATTGCTTTAAACGATACCACGGCGAGAGCAGCAAGCCGGCTGTAAGAGCAATTGCAGCAAAGGTCAGCGCAAACTGGATTCCCGAGCGCGAAGCCACAATTCCCCAAACAGCGCTGCCCAGAGCCAGCCCGCCTTGCAGGACAAGCACATACATTGATATCACGCGCGCTCGCACCCATGCCGGGGCCGCTGTTTGCGCAGCAAGATTAAGCGTGGCGAGAATACTGATCCATGCCAGCCCAGCTGCTGCGGAAAACGCCGATGCCACTGCCAGCGAAGGTGAGCGTACCAGACCGCACAGCGCAACGGCAAAAACCAGCGTTGCGCCGGCGATGATCGCATCGTGCGAGAAATGCCGCCTGGCCAAGGCAAGAACCCCCGCGCCAGCGAGTGCGCCCACTCCAAAGAACGCAAGCATTGCGCCAAAGCCTTCTGCGCCAAACTTGCTGGCGATCAAAGGAAGCAATGCCCAGAACGCGCTGGCGAAAATGGAAAACAGCAGTGTGCGCACCAGCACGGTACGAATGCGCGGTTCCTGCCGGGCATAACGCAGCCCTACACCAATGGCGCCCATGAACGTGGCGGTCCCGTTTTGTGCTTCGGTTTTGGCCGGCTTCCAATGATAAAGAAACAAGATCACGCCAAAGAATGAAACCGCATTGATCAGAAAAGCCCAGCCAGAACCGGTAACGCCGCAACAAATGGCGGCAATCAACAAGCCGCCCAGCGCCGGGCCGACGGCGCGTGCAATATTGAATCCGGCTGAATTGAGCGCCACGGCCGCCGCAAGTTGGTTGGGTGGAACAAGATCAGGCGTAAGCGATTGCCATGCCGGATCGTTCATTACCGCGCCCACGCCCAACAGAAAAGTGAATACCAGCAGGATTTGCGGGGTAACGGTCCCGGTAAGCGTCATCACGCCAAGCACCGTTGCGGCTGCCACCATTGACCCCTGGGTAAAAAGCAGGAACTTGCGGCGATCAAAAATATCAGCCAGCGCTCCGGCCGGCAATGCAATCAGCAGCACGGGCAGGCTTACCGCTACCTGCACCAGCGCAACCCACATGGGAGAGCTGGTGAGTGAAGTCATCAGCCAGCCGGTAGCAACGTTCTGCATCCAGCTTCCGGTGTAAGAGATTACGGCGGCAATCCACAGGCTGCGGAAGAGCGGCTCGCGCAAAGGCGAGAGAACGGAGTCATGGATTGCTACAGGCTGAACTGAAACCGGAGTTTCCATGGGTCTAGCGGGCCTCGTGGGGCTGGCGGACATAACAAATCATTGGACTGCTTCACCCACGGGATTGTGAGCAGGCTGTCCGGAAAATGGCCATTCCTTGCGCTGCCAGGAACGTACGAGGAAAAGAATGATCCCAACGCAGGCAATTACGGCGCCGAAACGGATTTCCTTCAGGTTTGGACGGGCGTACAGAATGTAAATGAAGCCAAGCGCGGCGAGCAGCGCAGGGACAGGGTAAAGATACATGCGGAAAGGACGCGGGAACTCCGGATGCCGCCAGCGCAGGAGCAGCAAACCGCAAACCTGCATAAGAAATTGCACCATAATGCGAATCACTACCAGCGCCGCAATGAGGTCCTGCAGGCGCAGCATGCAGAATGCAGTGGTAACCAGGCCCAGCGTGAGCAAAGATCGATGAGGAAATTGATGCTTGGGATGAAGCTTGGCGTAGGCTCGAAAAAAGTTTCCGTCCTCAGCGGCGGCATACGGCACGCGCGAATAGCCCAGCATAAGCGAAAAGACGGAAGCGAAAGCCGTCCACATGATCAGGAACGTGCCGAACATTCCCCACCATGTGCCAAAGGTGCGCTGCAGCAGCGTTGACGCAATGTAATACCGCGCTTCATTCGCGCCGATCTGGTCCAGCTCCTGCCATGGCAGCACGCCCAGGATGCTGATGTTCATCACGAGGTAGAGAGCGCCGACAATCACAATCGAAAGCAGAATGGCGCGCGGAATGTTGCGTTCCGGTCGCTTGATTTCCGCGCCCAGAAAGCAGACGTTGTAATAGCCCCAATAATCATAGGTGGCCAGCAACATGGCCGCGCCCAGGCCAGTGATGAAGCCGGAAGAAAAATTAAATGCTCCGGGAGCAAACGTGAACGCGCGCGCCGTGTTGAAGTGGCTGAGGCCGGCCACGATTACCAAAAGAATTGCGCCGAGAACACCGACAGAAAGGTATCGCGCAAGCTGTCCGATGACGGATACGCGGCGGTACAGCAGCCACAAAGCCAGAAGACAACTTCCCATGGCAACAAATGTGCCGTGAGTAATGAAGAGACGGAACTCCAGAGCGCCCAGCGGTCCGAGTCCCAACGAGACGGTGTGGTCGGCAACCACATGCGCCAAAAACGGCCACACAAATTCCGCGTAGCGCGCAATGCCCAGGCAGCCTGATGCAATGGAGAGCGGCGCGCTGAAGATCAATTGCCAGACAAAAAGAAATGACATCAGGCGGCCCAGCCGCTTTGCGCCGTAGCTTTCCTTTAAATATTGATACGAGCCTCCGGCCTGTGGCATGGAAGCGCCGAGTTCCGCCCAGACGAGTCCGTCGCACATGGCGAGCAATGCGCCCAGCACCCAGCCCAACATCGCTTGCGGGCCGTGCATGGCATGAATGATCAGGGGAATGGTGACGAACGGACCGACACCGATCATGTCAATGATGTTGAGCGCGGTGGCTTCGCGGAGATTGACTTCGCGCGCGAGGGCGGGCGCCTGACGATCACTAATCATGCGGCACGTACCTGCTTTTTTCAGCCTTGGACGCAGCGCGGAGATAGATCAAGGTAACGACAATCCAGGCGGCTGCAAGAGACCAGCTAGCGATAGATGGTCTGCCAAGCCGCAAGCCCACCGAACCTAAAACCATATACACGATTGCAAAACAGCCGGAGGCAATGGCAAGCTTCAGATATCCATCGCGAGTGAGCGTTTTATTCTTCCTGTAGCGATAATATACAAGGGGCCGCAGAAAGAAGACCGTCACAACAACGATGACGAGGTAGGTAGTCCAATTTTTGGCGTAAGCCCCTCCCTGATAGAAAACCACTCCACACCAAATCAGGGCAATCGGTGCGACTATGCCGAGGTCCTGCCAGAGAGTTTTTTTCGGCACCATCTTGTCCGTACGCTCCTCGTGTCCCGTCGACGGCTCCGCCCTATTTTCCATCATGTCCCGCGCTCACCAAATTCACAAAAAGCCTGATTGCCCCCGGCACTCCAGCAGGAAGTTGCCGCGAGAATCCATAGGCGGAGAAAATGTAAATACCTTTGCCGTAATGCGCCAGCAACAAGCCGCCTTTCTGCGGCGGCTCGCCCGGATCATTGCAGGCCAGCAGCGGCTTGAATTGCGCGTCCCATTGCGACATGAAGTAGAGCCCGCGCTCCTGCACCCAGCCGTCAAAATCTTTTGCTGAGATTTTGTTCGGCCAGTTGAAGACTTGTTCTTCCGGCGCAAGAATTTCCACCGGCTGCTCTTCCACTGAGACACGCAGGTTGGCTTCCGTCGCAGGATATGGTGTGTAATGCCCATCGTTAAAGAGCCCGGTGCTCTGGTTGTATTGGACGATCAAGGTGCCGCCGCGATTTACATAGTCCAGCAGCCGGCGGTTGTGCTCGCGCACATCGGTCCGCGTGTCATAGGCGCGAATGCCCACCACGATGGTTCCGTAGCGGCTGAGATCGCCCCCAGCCAGCTCCAGCGGCGTGATGATGCTGGTGTTCAGTCCCACACTTTGCAGCACGGAAGGAATTTCATCGCCCGCGCCCATGATGTAGCCAACGCGGAGATTCGGCGGCAGCTTCACGTCCACAGCCTGCACATTTTCCGTGGCCGGACGATACGCATAGTAAGAATCGAGATCGGGACGCGTGATGACCTTGAAGCCTTCCGCGTATTCCTTGCCGTTGTATTCAGCTTGCGCAGTGACTTTGTACGTTCCTTCGTGCAGATTCTGCGGCGTGATCTGGAACGCATAATTATTCAGGTCGCCATCGTGGTCAAGATCGACTGCGATTTCTGCGGGTTCCACTTTCCATCCTGCCGGCGTTTCTAATCTCAGCTTGGCATGGACAGTACTCTGTACATTGCTGCGCACGCTTACGCCAATTTGCGTTTTGCCCGTGCCGCCAACAGGAGCCACAGCGACCGGCGAAGTCAACAGGACAGAGATCGGCGGGCCGACAGCCACAGGACGTTCAGACTGACCGAGAGTGGGATCGACGAATTTGGTCTTGGCGACAGCAGAGGTCCCAATGATTCCCCACTCCGTGCTGATGCCGAATGAAACGTGCAGTGGGTACGGTCCCAGAGGCATGGTCAGAAGGTCCAAACTGGCGTTTCGAAGATCGTAGATGGTTTCGGTTTCGGGATTGGTGCGCGTCCAATAGGGACGAGTGTATTTAGCGTCGTCTGCAACTGTAATTTTCCATTGTGCAGAGCGGCTTTCTCCTGGATTGAAAGGCTTTGCGCTTACCACCTCTGAGATATTTAAAGCGGAACTTTGCAACCCAGCATCTGTGAGCAATGCGGACATCCCAGACTTTACCGGCAATTTGCCGCGATTGTAGATACGCGCTGTTACGGTAAAAGATTGTCCCGGTGCAGCGATGCTGATCGTTTGCTCCATGCGCGGAAAATAAGATGGACCTGCGGGCGGGCCGGGTGGATCTACGGTGAGTTCCAGCGACATGCCTAACGCTTCGAGCGCCGCCTGCTGAAATTGGTCTTCTTTGGTTCGCAAGGCACTCAGGAGGGAACTCTTAGTATCTGCTGAGAGCTGTGAACTTTTCACATCATCAATGAGCTTTGTGACTTCAGCATTTCCGCGGATGAGAGGCGGAGCACACGCTGAAAGATCTTCAATAGAAAACGCTTTGACCGCTTCGTCCACACGTTTCTGTATCGATTCCAGAGCAGGCCGCAGAAACGGAACCTTGGATTCTTCCCCACCCAGCCGCGCGGTCAATCCGACAAGCGAAGTGTCAATGCCATCAAAGAAATCGTCTTCGTGTCCTGCAGGCTTGGGCAGCGTGGAGTCGGTGAGTTTGTAGTAGGTATAGCGCGGGCCGGGTGGGACGCGGATGCCGCCCGTGCCTTGCGACGTCTGGTGCGCCAGCCCTTCCAGCGCGAACTGCGTGTAAGACATTCCCAGCAGCGGCGTGTATTCGCCAGTGTTCAATTTGACTGTGTAATCTTCATCCGCCACGTTGCCGCCCTGAAACATGCGCGGCGGATTGCCCACGTAGAGCTTTTTCGGTTGCCAGGGTTGAAGACCCTCCTTGATTTGTTCCGGAAATTTCGCCGTGTCGCCCGCAGCGCGGAAGGCCTCTACGGTGAGAATCGCAGATGCCTGATGATGACCGTGGCCATCGCGCGGCGTGCCGCTGAAGCGCGCAATCAAAATATCCGGGCGGAAGGTCCGGATGGTCCGCACAATATCGCCTAGCGCAATATCGTGACCATGCCATTTGTTGAAGGTCTCTTCGGCAGTCTTGGAAAAACCAAAATCAGTAACGTGGCTGAAGCGCTGCTCTACGCCGTAATATTTGTCGGCCTCAAGAAGTTCCAGCGTGCGCAGGATGCCCAACTCGTCCGAGCTTTCCGTGCCGAACTTGTTCTGGCCGCCTTCACCGCGCGTTACCGTAAACAGCAAAACGCTGGCGCCTTTGCCGCGCGCTTCCAGCGTGAGCATGCCGCCATCTTCATCGTCAGGATGCGCGACCACCTGCATGATGCGCGCGGTGGTCTTGAGTTTTGTCAGTAACTGGGCAAGGTGGATCGCGCCCAGATCTTCCGGCAGGGGACGCGTGTCTGAATGAAGATTAGCAACAGGAAATAAAAGAAGGAAAGCACAGGCCAGGGCCTGGCGGATGAGCTTTGAGCGCATGGCCACCATTGTCTCTGTTAGACGGCGTTTCCGGCAAACCGATGCAATTTTGTGTGGGCAAAGAAAGTGAAGCTGCGAGTAAACTTGGGGACTGGAGAAATTCAAAATGACGATGCAGGCAACAGCGACGCAGGGCATGCAGCCGCGAAGCTTTTGGCGCAGTACGGGCGCGATCGTTCTGGGATTTGTTGCAGTGGTTGTTCTTTCACTCGGTACTGACGAAGTGCTGCATCTGCTCAAGGTTTATCCGCTCTGGGGCCAGCCGATGTTCGATCCGCGATTAAACCTGCTGGCATTGTCTTACCGGATTGTTTACACCGTCGTGGGCAGCTATATTGCCGCAAGATTTGCGCCGCGCAATCCCATGCGCCACGCAATGATCCTGGGCGCGATTGGATTTGTCCTGAGCATTCCCGGGGTGCTCATTGCTACCAAAGCGAACCTGGGGCCGGTCTGGTACCCAATCGGTCTGGTTGTGACTGCTTTGCCGTGCGCGTGGCGGATACCTTACCAGAAGAAGCAGGTCCGCGGGTAAGCGCTGCACGGGCGTGCGCGGGAACGAAAAATTCCCGCGCAGCGCATGTGCAGCTGCTTAGTGTGGACGCTGTCCCATGGCAGAGGCATCAAACTTGCGATATTCGGCTGGGACCTTGAAGAGCGCGGGGTCCTGCGCACCTTCTTTGATGTTGGTGAATTCAGTGGTCATGCCGCCAGCGGTCTGGCTCTTGATGGGGAAGTGTAACGTCTGGTCGATCCAAAGAGTTTCTTTGTTGCCGGTCTTGTCCGTGGCTTCCCATTTGTCACAGGACCGGCCGTTGACGGTTTCAGTCCCTACTTTCTTGCAGGAGGCGTTCTGGCGGGCGGCACAGGGATCATTCTTGAAATCCTGCAGATTGGGCATGCGCTGCATCATGGGATTCTTGGGGTCCGCTACGAATTCCATATACATTTGCGCCTCGGGCATCAGCATGTAGGCCGTATTGCTGTCGCCATCCACGATCATGTTCATTTTGCCGCCAAAAGGGCCGTTCTGGCGTGGGGCCGGGTCAGACATGTCAAAGCGCATCTTGGGAAGCGAGATGAAAACCTTGGCTTTCATGTTGACGTTGTCGTTGGCTGAAGTGCTTGACATGTCGGCGGAAAATGGCTGCGGCATTTGGGCCAGAGCAGAAACGCTCCATAAGACCAAAACGCAGGCGGCAAAAGCGACAGAAATCCTCTGTTTCATGCGTATGTTTTCTCCTGAAGAAACGCAAGTGCTAAGGCCTTCTTATACATCAAATTCGGCCATTCGCAACCCGCAAAATTATGTCAGGTGGCGGCATTTGTAAGCCGATTCGCATGCCATTTATGCTTTCACAACGGTTCTTACCGGTATGACAATCAAGTTGAATTCGCGGCTGCTGCAGTGTTTGCTTGTCCTGTTGATCTTGTGCGGCGTTGCCGCGCCTCAGGCAGAGCAGGAACCCACAGTCGAATCTGTTTTTGCTGCAGCGCCTTTCGATCAATGGGTAGCGCAAGGGAATCACAGGGAAGTGCCATGGCAGGTGCAGACTGCGGCTGACCGGCTTTCTTTCCATCAGCGGCTGATCGCCACCATCCTGGTACAGGTGCCCGGGCCAGAACTGTTGAAGCGCAGCAATGACGATCACATCACCTTGCTTGTGGAGGTGAGAAATGGCCAGGGTGTATCTGCCAGGAATTATGGCTTGTTGGAACTCAATAACATGAAACCGGAGATGAAGCGCAGCGACGTTGAGTTTTCATGGCAGGCATTTGCCGTGCCGGGGCAGTATGAGCTTTCTGTGGCTCTGTGGGACAAGAAGACCGGCGAGCACAATTTTCTGCATCGGCTGTTTCACGTGGACGCCTACAGGAATGATCCATTGCCGGAAATGTGGCGCGGTCTACCGGCGTTCGAATTCTGGTCAACCAAGCGCGACGGGCCGGACTACATGTTTCATACCGATATTGAGGGGCGCCCGAACCTGGCGCTGGCGACGCGGCGGCCGATTGAGATGGAAGTGCTGTTTGACATGACGCCTTCCTCTGAAATCTTTCGTGGCAGCTACGGCTATTACAACCAATATCTGAGTATGGCCCTGCCCACGTTCAAGCTTCTGAACCAATTGGATATCAAAAATGGCTCACGTACCACAGCGGCCCTGGACCTGGTACAGCGTAATGTCCTATTCGAGCAGAACGACGGCAAGGACCTGGACTGGGCGGTCTTGCGTAAGACGCTCTCACCGGACAGCGGGCCCGGAAGGGTAAGCGTCAAGGACCTGCAAAACCGCCAGCAGAGCCCCGTTTATCTGCGAGAAGAAATTGTGCGCTGGCTGAAAGCCGGTTCGGCGCCGGCGAACAAACGCGGGGAAAGACCCTTGCATGTGTTTGTGGTGCTGGAAAGCCCCATGGATTTTTATACGTTTCCCAAGCTGCCGGAAATTGAAACCAGCGAAGAGAACGACTGCGTCATTTACTATCTGCAGTTTGAATTCAGGCAGCACCAGGGATTCACCGCCGGCACGGGCAACGTTGAGAAGATGCTGAAACCGCTAAAGGTGAAAAGCTTCCAGGTGGAGTCGGCGCACGATGTAAGAGAGGCGCTGGGGAAAATGATGGAAGACCTGAGTAAGTTGTAGGCTCTGCTTCACTGTGTAAATGGATCTTCACGGGATCGTGTTTCACAATGCCGCAAATAAATGTCACGCAGAGACGGCGATGCGTCATAAATTCTTCCCCGCGTTTCGCCTTGTGCGATCAGCAAGCCAAGATCGACCAGGATTCTTAAGTCCCTGCTCGCAACCTGCTCAGAGACTCCTGTCGAGTTCCTGTAGTGCGTGCGCCTGATGCGATAACCAGCTGCGGCATCGAATAGCGCTGGAATGGACCTTTCATGGATTCCCTTTGTCGCGACTAGGTGCTCAATTTCGGTCCATACGCGCTGAGACATCCGACTGCGTTGAAGAAGCCACGATGCCTGCCGGAAATGGGCGACCAGATTGAATCTTATCCAGGGCCGGCAATCGTTTTCCGGATGAAACGCTCCCTTTCCGACTTCTGCAAGGACGTCATAATATTCCTGCGTGTATCTGCCCAAGTATTCTTCAATGCTGCAAAAGGGCGGTTCGATGATTTGCTCCCTTCCCAAAATCAAAGTTTGCAGGCAGCGGGCCATTCTGCCGTTTCCGTCTGCGAATGGATGAATCATTACCAAGTTAAGGTGGCCCATAGCCGCACGTATCATGACCGGCAGTTCGGAGATTTCATTTAGAGATGTAACCAGTTCCTGCATGAGCGTTGGCACCAATTCAGCGTCCGGCCCTTCATAGATGTTTAGCTGCTTTCGTTCGTCACGGACATAAATGACGCCCGGCCGATACCTGCCCGGCTTCTTCCCCAAATCATGCTGGATCATCATGAAGTGCAAACTGCGGATCAGGCCTTCGCTATACGAGAAATGTGGATCATCGGCGAGTTGCAGAGCATATGTCATCGCGTTCCTGTATCCCCTTTCCAGCACATTGGGATCCTAAGCTTAGAATTCCACGTGGACAAGTTGTCGCGGCCGCTTCTATAGTGTCACCTAAATACTAGTGACTCCAGCGTAACTGGACTGGCCACAGTTAGGCCGCAAATGTAATCACACTGGCTCACCTTCGGGTGGGCCTTTCTGCGTTCGCGAGTGGACCCGATAAGCTCATGGAGCGGCGTAACCGTCGCACAGGAAGGACAGAGAAAGCGCGGATCTGGGAAGTGACGGACAGAACGGTCAGGACCTGGATTGGGGAGGCGGTTGCCGCCGCTGCTGCTGACGGTGTGACGTTCTCTGTTCCGGTCACACCACATACGTTCCGCCATTCCTATGCGATGCACATGCTGTATGCCGGTATACCGCTGAAAGTTCTGCAAAGCCTGATGGGACATAAGTCCATCAGTTCAACGGAAGTCTACACGAAGGTTTTTGCGCTGGATGTGGCTGCCCGGCACCGGGTGCAGTTTGCGATGCCGGAGTCTGATGCGGTTGCGATGCTGAAACAATTATCCTGAGAATAAATGCCTTGGCCTTTATATGGAAATGTGGAACTGAGTGGATATGCTGTTTTTGTCTGTTAAACAGAGAAGCTGGCTGTTATCCACTGAGAAGCGAACGAAACAGTCGGGAAAATCTCCCATTATCGTAGAGATCCGCATTATTAATCTCAGGAGCCTGTGTAGCGTTTATAGGAAGTAGTGTTCTGTCATGATGCCTGCAAGCGGTAACGAAAACGATTTGAATATGCCTTCAGGAACAATAGAAATCTTCGTGCGGTGTTACGTTGAAGTGGAGCGGATTATGTCAGCAATGGACAGAACAACCTAATGAACACAGAACCATGATGTGGTCTGTCCTTTTACAGCCAGTAGTGCTCGCCGCAGTCGAGCGACAGGGCGAAGCCCTCGGCTGGTTGCCCTCGCCGCTGGGCTGGCGGCCGTCTATGGCCCTGCAAACGCGCCAGAAACGCCGTCGAAGCCGTGTGCGAGACACCGCGGCCGGCCGCCGGCGTTGTGGATACCTCGCGGAAAACTTGGCCCTCACTGACAGATGAGGGGCGGACGTTGACACTTGAGGGGCCGACTCACCCGGCGCGGCGTTGACAGATGAGGGGCAGGCTCGATTTCGGCCGGCGACGTGGAGCTGGCCAGCCTCGCAAATCGGCGAAAACGCCTGATTTTACGCGAGTTTCCCACAGATGATGTGGACAAGCCTGGGGATAAGTGCCCTGCGGTATTGACACTTGAGGGGCGCGACTACTGACAGATGAGGGGCGCGATCCTTGACACTTGAGGGGCAGAGTGCTGACAGATGAGGGGCGCACCTATTGACATTTGAGGGGCTGTCCACAGGCAGAAAATCCAGCATTTGCAAGGGTTTCCGCCCGTTTTTCGGCCACCGCTAACCTGTCTTTTAACCTGCTTTTAAACCAATATTTATAAACCTTGTTTTTAACCAGGGCTGCGCCCTGTGCGCGTGACCGCGCACGCCGAAGGGGGGTGCCCCCCATAAGCGCTAACTTAAGGGTTGTGGTATTACGCCTGATATGATTTAACGTGCCGATGAATTACTCTCACGATAACTGGTCAGCAATTCTGGCCCATATTGGTAAGCCCGAAGAACTGGATACTTCGGCACGTAATGCCGGGGCTCTAACCCGCCGCCGCGAAATTCGTGATGCTGCAACTCTGCTACGTCTGGGGCTGGCTTACGGCCCCGGGGGGATGTCATTACGTGAAGTCACTGCATGGGCTCAGCTCCATGACGTTGCAACATTATCTGACGTGGCTCTCCTGAAGCGGCTGCGGAATGCCGCCGACTGGTTTGGCATACTTGCCGCACAAACACTTGCTGTACGCGCCGCAGTTACGGGTTGTACAAGCGGAAAGAGATTGCGTCTTGTCGATGGGGGAAAG
>JADMIO011301968.1_pt1 | contig 46560 bp, 35 predicted proteins | sample 8958161 | NCBI WGS metagenome assembly JADMIO01 (sample SAMN16585339, study PRJNA669376) | soil metagenome | isolation source: Crop rotation soil | place: USA: Cullars Rotation, Alabama | collected 2011
GGGCTTTAGCCCGCCGACGTTTCCGGCGGGCTGAAGCCCGCCGCTCCACAAGAAAGGGGTGGCCCGATGTTCGAACCTGCCAAAGCATTCTCGAGCTTTTCCGTCAACGATCTGAAGCGCGCGAAGGAGTTCTACGGCAAGACTCTCGGCCTCGACGTCGAGGAGAAGCCGGAGGGACTCGCGCTCGATCTGCCCGGCACGAACGTGTTCATCTATCCGAAGCCGAATCATGAGCCGGCCACGTTCACCGTTCTCAACTTCGCCGTCGACAACGTCGACGCGACGGTCGACGAGCTGAAGAAAAAAGGCGTCCGCTTCGAGAACTACGACACGAACGATCTGAAGACCGACGACAAAGGCATCGCCCGCGGCGGACCGGGCAAGGGCCCGACCATCGCCTGGTTCAAAGACCCCGACGGCAACTTCCTGTCGGTTGTGTCGGCGATGGAATAGCAGATCCGATCGCCGCGCCGGACCGTAGTTGCTCTTCGAGAAGGAGCTTCCGATGTCCGACACAAACAAGGCGATCGTCTGCCGCCTCGTGGATGAGGCGCAATGCAAAGGCAACCTCGGCGTGGTCGACGAGATCCTGGCCGATGATTTCGTCGATCACACGCCGTTCCCCGGCGTGCCGCCGACGCGCGACGGCGTGAAGATCCTGTTCGGCTACCTGCGCGCGACGTTCCCCGATCTGCGCGTGACCGTGCACGAACAGATCGCCGACGACGCGAAAGTCGTCACGCGCAAGTCGTTCGAAGGAACGCACCGCGGCGAATTCATGGGCGTCCCGCCCACCGGCCGCACCATCAACTTCGAAGTCGTCGACATCCTGACGTTCAACGGCAGCCGGATCGTCGAGCACCGCGTGATCTTCGATCGGATGGGATTGCAGGAGCAGCTCACGGCGTAGGGTTCGCGAACCCGCGAACCCGCTACCTCACCTCCAACAACACCCCCGTCCAATCGTCGCTTCGCTGCTCGCTCGATTCCGCGGCGACGGCGTCGAAGAGCGATTCGAGCGACGCGCTCGCGGCGGCGAGCTGTGCGAGGCGCTCGTAGCCGAGTTGCTGGTCCTCGCCGACGTCGGCCTCGGGGAGTCCGTCCGTGAGGAGCAGCAGTCGATCGCCGGGCTGGAGGTCGACCTCGAGCGATTCGTACCTGCTGCTCGCGCGAATGCCGAGCGGGAAGCGCTGGCCGGGCACGATCAGCGGAGTCGCGGCGCCGTCGCGGATCAGGTAGGGATCGGGAAGGCCGGCATTCGCGAGCGTCACGCGGCGCGTGGAGGGGTCGTAGGCCGCGCACGTGAGTGCGACGAACTCGCGCTTCGACAGCTCGCGCGCGAGCTTCTCATTCAGCCGGCGCATCGTCTCGCTCACCGACTCCACCGCCGCGATCATCGGCAGCACGGATTTCACCGAGGCCATGATCAGGCTCGCGGCGACGCCCTTGCCGGCGACATCGGCGACGACCGCGATCACGCTGCCGTCCGCGCGCGTGATCAGGTCGTAGAAATCGCCGGCGACGTAGTGCGCGGCGAGATTGCGCGCCGTCAGGCGATAGCCGTCGGATGCGAGCTCCGGCGGCGGCAGCAGCCGCTCCTGGATCGCGCGCGCCAGCGTCAGCTCCTGCTGCGCCAGCTCCTCCTTGCGCACCTGTTCGCGCAGGCGCTCCTCGAGCACGATGTAGAAGTACATGCTCATGCCCGCGAAGAAGAAGACGATCACGAGGATGAGCAACGTCGTCTGGAATCCCTGAAACGAGGGGAACCTGCCGAGAAAAACCAGCGTGTAGACGGTGCGGCCGAGCATGAACCCGGCGATCCCGCCGAAGGTCGACAGCGACATGTGCGCGGCCGCGCGCATCCACGGATTCAGCCGCTCGGTGAGATTGCGGATCAGATACTCCAGCATCCAGATCGTCGTATTGATGCAGAGACCGATGATCGCGAACTGAATGGCCGCGCGCGGCGAGAACTGGTCGCGCTGGAGGATGGCGAAGATCAGCACCACCACCGCGCCGATGGCGTACCCGTAAAGCAGCATGCGGACGTAGTTCCGCAGCGTGAAGAAGTGATTCCGCGGCATATTCAATGGTAATGTGAATGGGTCGTCGGTATTCGGAATCCGAGTTACATGCGCGCGCAATTCATCTTGCTGGGCGTTCTGTGCGCATTGTCCGCGGGCGCCGCCGAGCGCGGCTTCCCGCTGATCACCGTCTATCCCGCGGAAGTGCACAAAGGCGGGCCGCAGACCTTCGCCGTGGCCCAGGATCCGCGCGGCGTTCTCTACTTCGGCAACCTGCACGGCCTCATGACCTACGACGGCGCGTGGTGGCGGATGATGGCGCTGCCGGACGATCAGGTCGCGCTCTCCGTCGCCTCCGACTCCCGCGGCCGCGTCGCCGTCGGCATGGTCAACGACTTCGGCTACGTCGACGGCGATCACCTGCAGTCGCTGCTGCCGCGGCTCCCCGCGGACAAACGCGAGCTCGGGGAGGTGCGCTCCATCTGCAGCACGCCGGCCGGCTTTCTCTTCGTCTCCGAGCGCCGCCTCCTGATGTGGGACGGCCGCAGCCTGCGCATCGCCGGCGAGCTCGATCCCGAAAAAGGGCGGCGCGATTGCTACGCCGAGGATGCACACGTTTACGTGTACGGCGCGGACGGACTGCGGCAGTTCGATCCCGGCACGTTCGCGCTCTCCGCGCCGCTGCTCGAGGGAAACATCGATGCGGTGATTGGCGTGGTGCGCGCCTCCGGCGCGCCCCCGCCCACAGGCGCGCCGGAGGCGCGCACCACACCGGCGTTGCTCGCCGCGGTGCGTGATCAGGGTTTCTTCACGATCGGGGCAACAGGGCCGCAACCCTTCTCCCCCGCCGCCTCCGAATGGATGAAGAAGAAAACCGTGACCGGCGCCTGCCGGCTGGCGGACGGGCGGCTCGTCATCGCCACGCGGCAGCACGGCGTGGCCATCGTCGACGCGCGCGGCGGGATCGAGCAGTTCATCACCGACAGCGCGGGCCTGCCCGACGCCGTGATCTCGGCGACGTTCCTCGACCGCGAGGGCTCGGTGTGGCTGGCGATGGAAGGTCCGATCGCGCGCCTCGACGCCGCGTCGCCCGTCACGATCTTCGACGCCCGGCGCGGACTGAAAGGCGGCGCGGCCGACGTGGCGCGTTTCCAGGGACAGCTCTACGTCGCGACCTCGCACGGCCTGCATCACATCGACGAGCATGGCGCGGCGCAGCGCATCGAAGGAATCCGCGATGCGTGGCGCGTGCTGCCGGTCGACGACGAGCTGATCATCGGCTCGGGCCGCGGCATCTATCACGGCGGCGCGAACGGCAACTTCGAAACGATCCTCGAGCGCGAGGGGGAGTTCTACGACCTGCACCGGTCGCAGGCCGATCCGTCGCGCATCTGGGTCGCGCAGCGCCACGGCATCGGCAGCATCCGCCGCACGAACGGCAAATGGACGTACGAGGGACTCGTGCCCGGCGTGCCGGAGTACATCGGGTCGGTGCTCGAAGTGAACGGCGTGGTGTGGGCCGGCAGCTCGTTCAACGGCGCCATCCGCGTGCGCGATCCGAAGGGCGCGAAGCCGCAGGTGCAGACATTCGGCGACGGCGAGACGAACGTCTTCCGCATCGGCGACCGCGTCATCACCGTGCGCACGCCCGGCGCGATCTTCACGGTCGACAAAAACGACAGGCTCGTGCCCGATCCGCAGTTAGGCCACATCCAGTCGCCGCCGATGTTCTTCGCCGTGGTGCAGGACCAGCGCGGCGATCTCTGGATCAATTCCATTCCGCCGCGCGTGTTCGAGCGGCAGCCCGACGGCACGTTCGCGCGCGAGGGAAAGCCGCTCGTCACCGTCACCGCCGCCGACATCCAGACGCTGCGCGCGGACAGCGACGGCGCGGTCTGGTTCGCATCCGACAAGGGACTCTTCCGCTACGAGCCGCTGGCCGCGCCGGCCGCCGCCGACCGCCAGCCGCCGCCGCTGGTCCTCAACAAGCCCGCGCTCGTGCTGAAACACGACTTCGGCCGCCTGCGCATCGAGTTCGCGCCGGTGTCGTACCGCCCCGGCGTCGAGTACCAGTACCGGCTCGATCCGATCGACGGGGACTGGAGCCGCTGGACCGAGCAGCCGTTCATCGACTACACGACTCTCGCGGCGAACGACTACCTGTTCCGCATCCGCGCGCGCGGCCCGTCGCTGCTGCCGAGCGCGGAGCGGCGCTGGGCGTTCACGGTGCTGCCGCCGTGGTATCGCACGCGCTGGGCGCTGGCGCTCTGGTCGCTGCTGGCCATCGCCGGCATCGTGCTCTTCACGCGCATCCGCACGGCGTCGCTGCGCCGGCAGGCCGAGACGCTGCGCGCACGCGTCACCGAGAAAACGGCGGAGCTGCAGGAGACCGTGCTGCTGCTCGAGCAGGCCAACACCAGACTCGAGGCGCTGTCGCTCGAAGACGATCTCACCGGCATCGCCAACCGCCGCTACTTCGAGCGCGCGCTCGCGGACGAATGGAACCGCGCCCGGCGGCGCGAGCAGCCGCTGGCGCTGATCCTCCTCGACCTCGATCACTTCAAGGACCTCAACGACCGCCGCGGACATCCCGCCGGCGACGACTGCCTCCGCCGCGTCGGCGCGTTCCTCGCCGAAACCGTGCGCCGCAGCGGCGAAGTCGTCGCCCGCTACGGCGGCGAAGAGTTCGCGATCCTGCTCCCCGGTGTCGACGCCGACGGCGCGATCCGTTTCGCCGAGACGCTCCGCGAAGGCATCGAGCGCCTCGGCAGCGTCACCGCCAGTTGCGGCGTCGCCGCCATCATCCCCACGACCGAGACCGCCGACCAACTCGTCGCCGGCGCCGACCGCGCCCTGTACGCGGCGAAGCATTCGGGACGCAATTGCGTGCGGGTGGCGGATGAATCGACGACGGGAACGTGGCTGAGGGACGCCTCGGCATGAAACGGGCTGCCCGGTTGCTCGGTTGCCCGGTAAGCCCCTCATCCGGCCTTCGGCCACCTTCTCCCCGCACGCGGGGAGAAGGGCGCTCGCGGCGAGCTTGCATCGAGAGCCCCTCGCCCCGCGTAGCGGGGAGAGGGTGGCGCGCAGCGCCGGGTGAGGGGCTGCGCGAAGCGCGGAGGCACGCATGAGCGAGGACAACCTCCTCCGCGAGCGCTACCGCCACATCGTCGAGAACGCGAACGACATCATCTATCAGGCCGACTATCGCGGCTATTTCACCTACGTCAATCCGGCGGCGATGCGCATTACCGGCTTCGACGAGAACGAGCTTCTCGGCCTGCATTACCTCGATCTCATCGACCCCCATTACCGCGAGGCCGGCGAGGCGTTTTATCGCTCGCAGTTCCAGGCCCGCGAGGAGATGACGTACTTCGAGTTCCCGATGGTCACGAAGGCGGGCACGCGCATCTGGATCGGGCAGATGGTGCGGACGATCTCCGACGGCGGGCGCGTCGTGGGATACGAAGCGGTCGCGCGCGACATCACCGAGCGCAAAGGGATCGAAGAAGAACTGCAGCGCGCGCGCGACGCGGCCATCGAGTCGGCGCGCTCGAAGTCGGAGTTCCTCGCCAACGTCAGCCACGAGGTCCGCACGCCGCTCAACGGCGTCCTCGGCATGACCGAGCTGCTGATGCACACGCCGCTCACGCCCGAACAGCGCGAGTACGCGGAAGGCATCCGCTCCAGCGGCGAGACGCTGCTGGCGATCGTCAACGACGTCCTCGACCTCGCCCGCATCGAGGCCGGCAAGCTGACGGTCGAGCAGCTCGACTTCGACGTCGACGACATCATCGAGTCCGTGATCGAGACCTTCGTCGCCCGCGCGGCGGCGAAGCGCATCCGCCTGCGCTCGTTCATCACGCCCGGCGTCGCGCGCCTGCTGCGCGGCGACGCGCATCGCATCCGCCAGGTGCTCCTGAACCTCGTCGGCAACGCCGTGAAGTTCACCGACCGCGGCGAGGTCGTGCTCACGGTGATGCAGCCGGCGCAGACCGACGATCGCGTGACGCTGCGCTTCCTCGTCACGGACACCGGGATCGGCATTCCGGCGGCCATCCAGCAGCGGCTCTTCACGCCGTTCACGCAGGCCGACGGCTCGACGACGCGCAAGTACGGCGGCAGCGGCCTCGGACTGGCGATCTCGAAGCAGCTCACGGAAGCCATGGGCGGCGAGATCGGGGTGATGAGCATCGAGAACGAAGGCTCGACGTTCTGGTTCGAGCTGCCGCTCGAGCAGCAGGCGGAAGCGGAGCGCCCGTCGCGCGCGTGGGACCTGACGAAGTTCCGCGCGCTGCTCGTCGACGCGAACGAAGTGAATCGCTTCATGGTCGCGCGCCATCTCACCGCGACCGGCATCGCGCTCGAGGAAGCCGACAGCGTGCAGAACGCGATCGCGTCGCTGCGCGAGCAGCCGTGCGATCTCGTGATCTTCGAAATGCAGCTGCCCGACGACGACGGTCTCTCGCTGGCCCGGCAGATCCGCGGCTTCGACGCGAACGTGCGCCTCCTGCTCATGACCACATTCGGCAAGCGGCGCAGCGACCTCGATGCCTTTCACACCGCGGGCGTCGATGCGTTTTTGATGAAGCCCATCCGCCGCACGCAGGTGTGCGACACCGCGACGCGGCTCCTGACCGGCGAGATGCCGCCGATCAGTTCGCAGCCGGTGGCGGAAATGCCGCGATCGGCGTCCGCGCGCGTGCTGCTCGTCGAAGACAATCCCGTGAATCAGCTGGTCGCGCTCGGCCAGCTGCGGCGCCTCGGACACGAGTGCGTCGTCGCGTCGCAGAGCAGCGAAGCGCTCGACGCGATTCGCAACGGCAACTTCGATCTCGTGCTGATGGACTGCCAGATGCCGGACATGGACGGCTACGAGGCGACGCGCCGCATCCGGCAGATGGGCTCCTCCATCCCGGTGATCGCCGTGACCGCGCACGCGCTGCCGGGCGAGCGCGAGAAATGCCTCCTCGCCGGCATGAACGACTACCTGGCGAAGCCGGTCTCGCTCGAACAGCTCGGCGCGGTGATCCGCCTCTGGGCCAGCAAGCCGTCCGCGCCGACGCCCGCGTCGCGCGCGCCGGACATGATGGAAGCGGACGATCCGTACGTGCTCGACCGCGAGCGCGTGTCGTCGTTTCTCGCCATCACCCGCACGCAGCCGGGCTTTCTCGACGGGCTCGTGAAGACGTTTCGCCAGGACGTGCCGTCGCGCCTCGACGCGTTACGCGCCGCGGCCGCGAGCGGCGACGCGAACGAGCTCGCCCTCGCCGCCCACGCCCTCAAGAGCTCGAGCGCGAGCGTCGGCGCGAAGCGCATGCACGCCATCTGCGCGTCGCTCGAAGACAACGCCCGCGCCGGCCGCACCAGCGGCGCCGAAGCCTCCATCGAACAGCTCACGGCCGAGTTCCAGCGCGTCATGCACGCATACAACGGGATCGTGCGGCGGAGCGGGGGGTTTCGGGTGCAGGTGTAGGGAGGGTCCTCGGTTCCTCGGTTCCTCGGGTCGGCAACTGGCGAACGAGTCGCATTCACCCACGAGGAACCGAGGACCCGAGGACCCTTATACTTTTCCCGTCCAATGCAACTCGGTTCCTATCGACTCATCGACAAACTCGGCGCGGGCGGGATGGGGGAAGTGTGGCGCGCGGAAGATACGAAGCTGCTGCGGCAGTGCGCGATCAAGATTCTTCCGCCGCAGCTGGCGTCGGATCCGGAGTGGAAAGAGCGGTTCCTGCGCGAGGCCCGCACGATCGCCCAGGTCACACATCCGAACATCGCCACGATCTACAACATCGAGCAGGACGGCGAGACGCTGTTCATGGCCATGGAGCTCGTCGAGGGCGAGTCGCTGGCGAAGCTGATCGAGCGCGGGCCGATGATTCCGCTCGATGCCGTGCGCGTCGCGACGCATGTCGCCGATGGCCTGGCCGAGGCCCATCGCAAGGGGATCGTGCACCGCGACATCAAGCCGGACAACATCCTCGTCTCGCTGCGCTACGTCAAAGTGCTCGACTTCGGCATCGCCAAACAGATCGGCACCGCCGCCGACAAGGGCCTGACCCAGGGCAACGTCGTCATCGGCACGCCGCACTACATGTCGCCCGAGCAGGCCATGGGCAAGAGCGTCGACTCGCGCACGGACATCTTTTCCCTCGGCACGGTGCTGTACGAGATGCTGTCGGGAAAGAAGCCGTTCGCCGGCAAGGCCGTGACGGAGACGCTGCTGGGCATCGTGATGCACGAGCCGGTCGACATCGCCAAGGCCGCGCCCGGAATCACGCCCGCGCTCGCGGAGGTCGTGCGGCGCTGCATGAAGAAGCAGCCCGACGAGCGCTATCCCGACTGCGACGAGCTGCGCACCGCGCTCGTGCGATCGCTGAAGGAAGATCCGAAGAGCGCGCGGCAATCGCGCATTCCGACCGTTGCCGTGCGACCCGACGCGCAACGCCGCTTCATCCCGGAGCCTCCGCCGCGTCCCGCGGTCTCTTCGCATCCTGCTCCGCAAGCGCCGGCACCGCAGCCGGCGTCCGCACCGAAGGCGAGCGCCGGCCGCGCGCTCGTGGCGGACGACGATCCGACGACGCGCTATCTGCTGACGAGCATCCTGCAGCGCTATCACATCGCCTTCGACGAAGTGGACAACGGCGCCGACGCGGTGAAGCTGCTGAAGAACAATCAATACTCGCTGATCTTCGTCGACCTGATGATGCCGCGCGTGGACGGCTGGGGCGTGATCGACTACGTGCGCAGCCACCGGGGCGGGGCCGCGCCTCGGCTGTTCGTGGTGACGGGGGTGCAGAATCAGAAGCTCAGCACCGCCGACCAGGACGTCGTCACGGCGTTGCTCTACAAGCCGCTCGACCTCGGCAAGCTCGAACTGCTCGTGCAGAACAAGGCCTAGGGACCGACCTCGTCCTGCGGTGGCGGCTCGGTCTTGTCTTCCGTGCCCTCCTCCCCCTTCGACGCGTCCTTCGCCTTCTTCCGCGCCGCGGAGAACGCGCGCTCGATCTCCTGCCACGCGCGCTCGAAGCCGGTCTTCAGCTCCGCCGCCACCGGCGCGCGTTCTTTCTGCAGACCGACGAGGATGTCCTTCGCCTCGACGAGCGTCTGCCGCAGCGTCCCGGTGATCTCGCTCAAGTCGCCCTTCGCGCTCTGAAACGACTCCTTCGCCCGCTCCTCGAACTTGTCGACGTCGATGCCCCAGTCGCGGAGAGAGTCGGCCACGGTCTTCTTTTCGTTTTCGTCGGACATGATGCGTAAGGTTACAACGGCGGCCGCGTCGTGGCGGTGTCGGTTTGCTCCACCGGCGGCTCGGTCGCCGTCGTCTCCGTCGTTTGCGTCGTACTCGTCGTATCCGTCGTGTCCGTCCTGAAGATGCCGCCGGTGAGCGTCGTCTCCGTCGTAGGCGGAGGCGGCGTCACATACGTGCTCGTCGTATCCGTCATACTCGTGACCCCTGTCGCCCCGCCTGCCGTGATCAGGTTCCCGAACTCGTCATACATCGGCACCGGCACCGAGGTCGTCACGTGCAACGGGCACGGCTGGTTCGGCTCCGTGCCGCTCTTGAAGGCCTGCCGCACGATGACGTTGCGCGGGCAGTACGGCGAGGCGATGCCGCCGCTCGTTTCGTCGATCTCGACGAACGTGATTCCCGGCGCGGCGGCGAAGTCGGTGTTCGGCTGCCCGGCCGTCGCGCCGAGCATGTAGCGCGTCCACATTGGCACCGCGGCGTCGGAGCCGGACAGGCCCGTCGGGTCGTTGTCGTCGAAGCCGACCCATGTCGCCGTCAGCGTCAGCGGCGTGAATCCGATGAACCATGCGTCGCGCTTGTCGTTCGTCGTGCCGGTTTTCCCCGCCGCGATTTTCTTGAAGCCGTAGCTGCGCGCGCGCCCCGCGGTGCCGCGGTCGACGACGCCCTTCATCACGTCGGTGAGCACGTAGACGTCGCGTTGCGGAAACACCTGCTGGTCCGTGGTCTCGCCCGGCCCTTCGACCACGCGGCCGCGATCGTCGGTGACGAAGCGGATGGCGCGCAGCGGCTTGCGGATGCCCTGCCGCGCGATGGTCGTGTACGCGGCGGCCATCTCGATCGGCGGAATGCCGACCGCGCCGAGAAGGATCGACGGGTTGCCGTCCTCCATCTCCGTGTCCACGCCGAGAATGCGCGCGGTCTTCAGGATCGGCGCGATGCCGGACTCCATGCCGATGCGCACCGAGGCCGCGTTCAGCGACTGCTCGAGCGCCATGCGCACCGAGACGTTGCCCATGTAGCGGCCTTCGTAATTGCGCGGCGACCAGTCGGCCGACCAGCGGCGCTTGAGCACGAAGCGCGTGTCCGGCACCACCGTCGCGGCGGTGATGTTCTTCCCCGACAGGCTCGGCTCGAACGCGGTGAGATAGATGAACGGCTTGAACAGCGAGCCGATGAGACGCTTCGACTTCAGCGCGCGGTTGAACTGGCTGCGCTCGTAATTGCGCCCGCCGACGAGTGCGCGGATCTCGCCGGTCGGCACGTCGACGTGGATCAGCGCCGCCTCCAGCGCGGGCGAGTGATTGCGCAATCGCCTGCTGCTTTTCTCGAGATTGCGCAGGCTCGTCTCGACCGTGTTCGCGGCCGCGTCCTGCGCGCCGAGGTCGATCGCCGTGTAGATGCGCAGCCCGCGGCCCTTCACGCCCTCGATGCCGTACTCGGCCGCCAGCTCCTGCAGCACGCGGTCGACGTAGAACGGAATCGACGACAGGCCGCTCTTCTGCCGGAACGGTTTGCGCGGCAGGCTCGCCGCATGCGCCGCGTCGTACTCCTGCTGCGTGATCTTCTTCTGCTTGAGCATCAGCTGCAGCACGGTGTTGCGGCGGGTCAACGCCACTTCGGGATGGGTGAACGGCGAATAGTTGTTCGGGCTGCGGATCATCCCCGCCAGCAGCGCCGCTTCGTGCAGCTGGATCTCCGAGACCGGCTTGCCGAAGTAGTAGCGCGACGCCTCGCCGACGCCGAGGATGGAGATCGAGCGGTTGCGCCCGAGGTAGATGTCGTTGAGATACGCCTCGAGAATCTCCCGCTTCGAATACCGCGCGTCGAGCACGACCGCCATGAAGGCCTCGGCGATCTTGCGCTTCATCGTGCGCTCGTGCGTGAGGTAATAGTTCTTCACCAGCTGCTGCGTGAGCGTCGAGCCGCCTTCCGCGACGCCGCCCGCTTTCACGTTGCGGAACAGCGCGCGAAGAATGCCGAGCGGGTCGACGCCGGGGTGCGACCAGAACCGCGCGTCCTCCGTCGCCACCACCGCGTCCTGCATGTGCTTCGGCACCTGTTCGAGCGTGACCGGACTGCGGTTTTCCAGACCTTCGCTGAGCAGGGACGTCAGCAGTTCCGGCTCGAGCGCGGCCTTCTCCACGCTCACCGATTCGATCGCCGACTTGGCGATGACGACGTGCACCTGCTGCGCTTTGTACTCGCCGCTCGGATGGCGGAATTCGCGCGTGAAGATGTCGACGGCGTTTCCGTTGCGCGTGTACTCGCCCGACTGCGTGAGCTTCGGCGCTTCGCGGTAGCCGAGGCGGTCGAGCTTTTCGAGCAGGTCATCAGTCTGCAGCGGCGCGCCGGCGGTGAGCGGCACGTAGTCGGCGTAGATGCGCGTCGGCAGACGCAGGCGGCGCACTTCGAAGCGCCCGACCGCGGAGCGATACGCCCAGAAAATCAGCCCGACCAGGAGAATGAAGCCGATGCCGACGGTCCAGGAGATCGTGCGGAAGACGGTGCGGCGGGTCGGTTTGCGGAAGCGGGAGAACCAGCGGGCGGCGGGCGGCGGGCGGCGGGTGGGCGCTGGCTCGGGCTCCTGCCCGCTGCCCGCCGCCCGCTGCCCACCCGGTTCCTGTTCGCTCACTGCGCGACCACCTGCAGGTTGCGGCCGCCGGTGCCGTCCCGGCGGAACGAGTGAAAGATCGAGCCGTCGCAGCGCGTGCAAAGCCCGGAGTCGGAGATGTTGTCTTCAGCAAAACCGCGCGCGCGAAGAATCGCTCGCGTCATCGCCACGAGATCGACGTGCGGCTTCGCGCGCGTGCGATCGATGAACGACTCATCGAATTGCGCCGCCACCTCCTCGCCCACTTCGAAGCAGCAGACGCGGATCGACGGACCGAGGTACGCATGCGCGGACGACGGATCGAACGAAGAAGAACGCTCGAGCGCATCGAGCGTCCGCGACGTGATCCGCGCCGCGGCGCTGCGCCATCCGGAGTGAATGTTGGCAATGATGGAGCGGGCCGAATCGATCATCGTGACTGGCAGGCAATCAGCAATCTTGATGCCGATGGAAACGCCGCGCCGGTCGCTCCACATCGCATCGCACGCCCGCGGATTTTCCCCGCCCGCCGCCCGCTCGACATTCACGCCGTGCACCTGCGTGCACGTCGACAAAACGGTGTCGATTCCGAAACGCTCGCTCACGAACCGCGTGAGATCCTCCCGGATTTTCCCGTCGTAGTCGAGCGACGTGCAGAAGACGGGCGCGTTCGGAGCGACGGCGATCCGGCCGAGGCGTGTTGGTTCGATCGCCCACATGCGACGCGCATCCTATACTCCGCGCATGCGCAAACTGCTGTTCGCATCGCTCGCGCTCACCGCCTGCACCACCACGACCTACGACACCGTCATCCGCAACGCCACGATCTATGACGGCAGCGGCAAGCCTCCGATTCATGGCGACGTGGCGATCAAAGGCGATCGCATCGCCGCCGTCGGAACGGTGAGCGGGCGCGCGGTCAACGAGATCGATGCGCGCGGAATGGCGGTCGCGCCGGGCTTCATCAACATGCTCAGCTGGGCCACCGACTCGCTCATCGTCGACGGCCGGGCGATGGCGGACGTGAAGCAGGGCGTGACGCTGGAGATCTTCGGCGAAGGGTGGTCGATGGGACCGCTCAGCGAGGCGATGAAAGCCGAGATCAAAAGGCAGCAGGGCGACATCAAGTACGACATCAACTGGACGACGCTGCGCGAGTACCTCGACTCGCTCGCCGCGCGCGGGATCTCCGTCAACGTGGCCTCGTTCGTCGGCGCCACGACCGTGCGCATTCACGTACTGGGCGAAGCCGATCGCCCGCCGAACGCGGAAGAGCTCGTGAAGATGCGCGCGCTCGTGCGCCAGGCGATGGAAGACGGCGCCCTCGGCGTCGGCTCGTCGCTGATCTACGCGCCGGCGTTCTACGCGAAGACCGACGAGCTGATCGCGCTGTGCAAGGAAGCGGCGCCGTATCACGGCACGTACATCTCGCACATGCGCAGTGAAGCGAACCGGCTGATCGAGGCCGTCGACGAGTTGATCGCCATCTCGCGCGAGGCCGGCGTGCCTGCGGAGATCTATCACCTCAAGGCCGCGGGCTCGGAGAACTGGCCCAAGATGGACCAGGTGATCCAGCGCATCGAGGCGGCGCGCGCGCAGGGCCTGCGCATCACCGCCGACATGTACACCTATCCCGCCGGCGCGACGGGTCTCGATGCCGCGATGCCGCCGTGGGTGCAGGAAGGCGGCTACGACGCGTGGCGCAAGCGGCTGATGGATCCGGAGACGCGCGCGCGCGTGATCCGCGAGATGCGCACGCCGACCGACGCGTGGGAAAACCTGATGCTCCTCGCCGGCTCGCCCGACCGCGTGCTGCTGATCGGATTCAAGAACGAGACGCTCAAGCCGCTGACCGGGAAAACGCTCGCCGAAGTCGCGGCCATGCGCGGCACGTCGCCGGAAGACACGGCCATCGATCTCGTGATCGAGGACCACAGCCGCATCGACACCGTGTACTTCCTGATGTCCGAGGACAACATCCGAAAGCAGATCAAACAGCCGTGGGTCAGCTTCGGCTCGGACGCCGCTGCGTCGGCGCCGGAGGGCGTGTTCCTGAAAAGCAGCTGCCACCCCCGCGAGTTCGGCAACGTGGCGAAGCTCCTCGGCCAATACGTCCGCGACGAACAACTGATCCCGCTCGAAGACGCCGTCCGCCGCCTGACCACCCTCCCCGCCACGAACCTCGGCATCGCCGAGCGCGGCGCATTGCAGCCCGGCTACTTCGCCGACGTCGTCGTCTTCGATCCGGCAACGATCCGCGCCAACGCCACGTTCGAAAACCCGCGCCAGTACGCGACCGGCGTCGCACACGTGTTCGTGAACGGCCAGCAGATCCTCCGCGACGGCGAGCACACCGGCGCGAAGCCGGGGCGGGTGGTGGTGCGCGCCCGGAACGCCCAGCGATGAGAGACCTCGAAGTCGATGGCGTCGTCATTCCGGCGGAGCTCCTGCGCGCCACCACCTCGCGCAGCGGCGGACCCGGCGGCCAGAACGTGAACAAGGTCGAGTCGCGCGTCACGATCGAAGTCTCCGTCGACGCCCTCCCCCTCCCCGAAGAAAAACGCGCCCGCATCCGCGAGCGCCTCGCCTCCCGCATCAGCAAAGAAGGCCTCCTCCGCGTCACCTCGCAGACCACGCGCTCCCAACTCACCAACCGCGACCAAGCCGTCGATCGTCTCGAAACCCTGCTGCGCGACGCCCTGCGCGAGGCGAAGCCGCGCAAGAAAACAAAAGCCACGCGCGCGGCAAAGGCGAAGCGCGTGGACGAGAAGAAGAAGGTGGGAGAGAAGAAGAAGTTGCGGGGGCGGGTCGAGGACTAGCCTCCTGCCTCTGTGCTCTCTGTGCCTCTGTGGTGCAATCTGTGGTGCAGTTCCATTCAACCACAGAGGCACAGAGAGCAGAGAGACTACGACGCCATCTGCCGCACTTCATTGATCCTCGACCGCAGCTTCTCCGTCACCGCGATCCCGCGCAGCAGGGACGCGGTCTTCTCGAACTCCGTCACCATCGCGTCGACGGCCTGGTAGCCGTTGCCGTTCATGATGCCGTCGAGGGCGTGGAGGAAGTGGCGCTCGATGGTCTTGTGGGCGCTGTCGCCGATGAACTCTTCGGCCACGGCGCGGATGCGCGCGGCGAGGTCGATCAGCTCGCCATTTTCTTCGTCGGCGTTGCGATTAAATTTTTTTTTTAACTGCACCAGCTCGCCGGTGATCATCCCGTAGAGGATTTTTGCGACGTCGAAGGACGAGAGATTCACCGCCCTTCCGATGTCGGCGATCGAGCGGTGGCCGTCGATCTTCGTGATCAGCATCCACTCCTGCGGATTGAGCGTCACCTGCTCGTGCCGGTTCTCGCGCGCCAGCAGCTCCGGCACGTGCTCCACCGACGCGATCTTCTTCGACAGCACGCGCCACTCGTCGAGACGGCGGGCCGCTTCCATCAAGAGATTCGTGTTGGATTTAGTAATCGTCTGCCGGTCCGGCTCTTCGCTGGGGGTGAACTGAAACTCGCCCTGGTTCCAGATCGCGAGCGCGTAGATCGCTTCCTCGCCGATCAAATCGCCGACGAACGCGTGCACCATCTGCCCGTTTTTCAGATAGATGTAGCCCCGTTCTCCGTCACGCGTGAGCGTGAATTTGCCCGTCTTTCCCGACACGCTGACGAGCTGGATGATGTCGGGCAGAGGCAGTTCTTTGAGCGATCCCTGGAATGCCATGTCGGATTTTTCGCACCCGAGCGTAACCCACGGTCACCGGGAGGTCAAGGAGTGGCGGGCGACGTTTCCTCGCGGCGCTCGACCGCCGTCAAAGCCCACATTCCAAACGCCAAACCGGCCGCGATTCCGGTCACGATGCGCAGCGAATTGGTGCTCTCGCGCAGCCGCGCCAGCTGCGTCAACCCGTCGATCGCCAGCGGCGCCACGGCCACGAACGCCGCGATGCGCATCGCCTTCTCCGTCACGATCGGCAGGAGCCAGAACGCGAGAAGGCCGAGGATCATCCCGCCGTAAATCCCCATGCAGCGCGCGCAGATCGGCAGCGGCACGCCGAACACGTCGATGCAGCGCGACGGCATGCCGTGACACAGCAACCGGAAGAGCAGCCGCCACTGCATCGACGCGCCGTTCGCGATCGCCGCGGCGCAGAGCGTCGCCGCGCCGAGGATCGCCGCCGGCACGGCGGCCAGGAACGCCGTCACGATTTTCGTGTCGCGTCTCATGCGGAAATTAGTTGGCGGATGGCGGATGGCTGCCGCAGAGGGGATCGACTTTGGGCCTGCCATCCGCCATCCGCCATCTGCCATCCGCCATCGCCTCAGGCTTTCCTATAACGGTACACCTGCGCGAACCCGTGCGCCATCACCAGGAACGACCAGAACAGCGTGAAAATCACGCCGACGCAGAGCAGGAAAATGCCCAGGCCGCCGAGGATGCGCGCGACGATCGCCACCACGATCGCGAGCAGGTAATTTCCGATGTTCGCGCGGATGAACGCCCAGAGCCGCCCGAACTCGAACGCCGCGCCGAAGCGCTGCTCGACCACGGCGAAGATCAGCGATGCCGGCAGGAAGAAGAGGATGACGAAGACCAGCGGCACGATGAGGCAGGAGAGGCATCCGGCGAAGCTGCTGCTGATCGCCTGCACCGCTTCGTTGTCCGTCGTGTCGGAGAGGATCGCCGGCACGATGAAGACCATGGCGATGAGGATCACCGGAAGCATGTAGCAGAGAAACACGCCGATCAGCCGCGCGCCTTCATTGAACATCCCGCCGAGGTCGTCCCACTCGGGGAGCGGGTACTCGAGTCCGGCGATGATGTTGCGGGCCACGCGTGCGAGATAGCCGAGGACGAAGAACCATCCGATGAGAAACATCGACGCCAGCACGAAGAGCCCGCCGACGAGAATCTTCTGCAGCCACCGCGGATCGTCGAAGACATAGGTGAACGGCTTGCCGAAGTCGAAGCCCGGCGCGGGCGCCGGCGTGGATGGCGGCGGAGGCGGGGGCGGAGGAGCGGGCACGACGGGTACTTCACTCATGTGGAAAGTGTACGTGTTCCGCAACACGAAGTTCTGAGAGCGGAACGTGGAAGAAACCGCTCCCGTCTAAACTTGTACCGAGAGCCCTTGCCCAGGTAATGGAAGAACGGATCGATCTCGTCGAAGTAGCAGAGGAAAAACCGCGGACCGGCGGCATCAGCTCCGCCGTGCTCATCTCCGTGGTGGCGCATTCGGCGCTTCTGGTCCTCTTCGTCCGCGCGTGCAGGCCGGTGCAGCCGCCGGTGGCGTCCGAAGTTCCGATCGCGCGCTACGTGGAGCTCATCAAACAGAATCCGGCAGAGGAGAAGAAGTTCGTCGAGGCGCCGGGGCGCGCGATCGAGCACGCGCCGCTGTCGGCGCCGCTGTCCAATGCGAATCGGAAGGCGAGCACGCCGAACCCGACGGGCGTCCTGCCGACGACGCGTCCGGGCGACGGCGGCGGCCTCTACACCCCGCCGATGAATCCCGCGCCGCGAGCGCCGCGGCAGGCCCCCGTGGCCCCGCAGCTGCCGACCATGCAAACCGCGCCGGCGCAACCGTCCGACTCCACCGCGAAGACGCAACCCGTCGAGACCGATCGCTTCGTGTATCGCGAAGAAACCGCGAAAGCGTCCGCGGTCACCGGCCCGATCGACTGGAAGTCCGCGCTCAAGGAAGTCAAGGTCGCCTCCCTCGGCGGCGGCGACGGCATCGACCTCGGCCAGCTCACCGGCGGCGAGAAAGGTTTCGCCGAACAGGGACCGCTCTCGTTCGAGACGCAGTGGTACGACTGGGGCCCGTACGCGCAGTCGATGGTCAGCCGCATCCGCGTGAACTGGTACGCGAACATGCCCCAGATCATCCGCACCGGCATGAAGGGCAAGGTCACGATCCGCTTCACCATCCTGCGCGACGGCCGCATCACCGACATCACGATCCTCGAGAGCTCCAGCGTCCCGCCGTACGACTACGCCGCGAAGAAAGCGATCGAGCTCTCCTCGCCGCTGCAGCCGCTGCCGAAGGATTTCCCCAACCCCAGCGAGCGCGTGACCTGCATCTTTTTTTACAACATGGAAGTACCGCAGTAGGCATCGAGTCGTCGAGTCACCAAGTCGTCGAACCGCTTTCTCGACGACTCGAAGACCCGTAGACTCGTCGACTCGATGCCGCGTGACGTCACCGTCCCCCGCTACCTCACCCTGATCGCCCTCTTCGCGGTCACGCTGGCGATCATCGCCATCACGGTCTGGATGGCGGGGCGCAGTTACGAGAACTTCGATCCGATTCCGTTCAGCGATCTCAAACATCTCGTGCGCAGGCTCGCGGCGCGGCCGATCTCGACGCAGCTCCTGGCCGTGATCGTCATGCCGGTCATCGCGAACGTGCTGCTGTTCGTGCCGTGGGGGATGCTCACGTTCATCTCGCTCTACACCACCGAACGCCCGACGCTGCAGACGTACGTCCTCACGATCCTCCTCGGCTTCTCCTTCTCCCTCGGCATCGAGGGATGGCAGTACTTTCTTCCCTCCCGCGTCGCCGACATCAACGACGTCATCTGGAACACGGCCGGCACGGTCGTGGGCGCGTTCATCGGTCACGCGCGGCTGCGGGTGCGGTTCGAATTCGAGTGACGCGGTTACGCGGTTGCGCGGGGGTGGCGCCGAGCAACCGCGCAACTGAGCAACCGCGCAACCCAGTACAATCCCCCCACATGCTCTCCGAGCTGAAAACCATCGAGCCGCAGCTCAAACAGATCCTCTATGGCTGCGTCGAGCACGTGCAGGCCACGAAGGCGGCGCTGTATCTCTCGTCGTCGCACGATCTGAACGAGAAGAAGTACGAGCTCGTGACGAGCTATCAGTACAACGCCGCCGACCGGAAGGTCGTCACGTCGAACGACGACCTCGTCGACCGGCTGGCCATGAAGCGGATGCCGTTCTTCGTCAACGGCCTCGGCACGGATCAGCGATTCGCGGAGATCCTGTTCCGCCAGGGCAACGACCGCATCCTCGCCGCGCCGCTGTTTTCGCGCGGACGCCTCGTCGGCTTCATCGACATGCGCGACAAGGCGGGGAAGAAACCGTTCGACACGCCCGACGTCGATGCCGCGAAGAAGATCGCCGACCAGATGCTCGGCGTCCTCGCCGCGAACAAGCTCTTCGGCATCGGGCCGGTGCAGCTCGCCGCCGAAGAGCCGATCGTGCGCCGCACGTACTCCGGCAGCAACATCGCCGTGCCTTCCTCCGCTCCCGCTCCAGCCAACAACAACGCCACCACGCCGGGACAAGTCTTCTCCGCCGAGGCGCTGAAGACGATCGAAGCGGCGCGGCAGTATCTGACGAAGCGACAGCACACGACCGCGCAGACCAGCGGCAAGCGCGCGCTGAGCGACGCCGACGTCGACGCGATGCGCGTGCTCCTTCCCGCCGCGCTGTCGATTCCCGGCGCCGCCGTGGCCGGCCTCACGGCGATGGGACAGCTCAACAATCCGCAAATGGTCGTCGCCCTGGCGACCGTCGCCGACGACGCGATGGACATGCTGCTGCAGCACATCCAGGCCTGGCTCACGCGCGCGAACAAGCCGCACATGACCGTCCGCGCGCCGATCGTCTATCCCTTCGGCGTGCAGGTCGTCGGCGTGACCGCGGCCGGCATCAGCACGATCCTCAGCGCGCCGCTGGCCGCGCATTCCGTCGACGGACTCGTGCTCACGGTCGCGTTCGAGCGCGTCGCGGAAGCGCAGGCCCAGCGCGCGTTGCACGTCTTCCTCAAACAGATGGAGCCGGCGATCGACGGGGCGCTGGCCTCGAGCGCCGGCCGCGGCGATCGCTTCTCGATCGCCGAGCAGCTGCTCGAGCCCGACTTCAAAAAGTATCCCGAGCTCGTCGCCCACTCGCGCGAGATCTCGCTCATGGCCCACCGCTTCGCGCGCACGCTCGATCTGCCGCCCGCGCAGGCGGAGACCGTGCGCGTCGCGGCGCTCGTGCACGACGTCGGCATGCGCCTCCTCGACTACGACCGCCTCTATCGCAAGGCGAACCTCTCGCAGGATGAGCTGCGCGGCATTGCCGAGCATCCGCTCGTCGGCGCCGCCCTCGTGGAGCCGCTCCTCGGCCCGGAGGTCTCGCACGCCGTGCTGCGCCATCACGAGCGCTACGACGGCAAGGGCTACCCCAGCCGCATGAGCGGCCAGCAGATCCCGCTCGCCGCGCGCATCATCTCCATCGTCGACGCCTGGGTCTCGATGACCTCGCGGGACTCGTATCAGGTGGCGGTTTCCCGCGAACAGGCCGTCGGGCGGCTGAAGGAAGGCGCCGGAATTCAGTGGGACGGCGCCCTGGTCGAGAGGTTCCTGCGGGTCCTGCCGGAACTGATTTCATAGTGTCATTCCGAGCCGTATGGACGGCGAGGAATCCCCCGGATCAGGGGATTCCTCGCTACGCTCGGAATGACACACTCAGCGGAAACCTTCTCCTACTGACACCGTATCGTCCATTCAACTACGAAGGAGAATACCCATGCGTAAACGCAACCTCTTCACCCTTGCGGCAGCTCTGCTCGTTTCGCTGTCCGCGTTTGCGGCCGATCTGACGGTCGATGAAATCGTCGCGAAGAACATCGAAGCGCGCGGCGGCGCCGACAAGTGGAAAGCGGTCCAGTCCTATCGCGCCACGGGCAAGATGTCGCTCGGCGGCGGCCTCGAAGCGCCGTTCACGATGACCAAGAAGCGCCCCGAGCTGCTGCGCCTCGACTTCACGTTCCAGGGCATGACCGGAACGCAGGCGTACGACGGCGCCGGCGGCTGGATGATCATGCCGTTCCTCGGCAAGAAAGACCCCGAGGCCATGTCCGGCGACATGCTGAAGGACGTCAAGGAAATGGCGGACTTCGACGACCAGATGTGGGGCTACAAGGACAAGGGCAACAAGCTCGAGCTCCTCGGCAAGAGCGACATCGAAGGCACGCCCGCGTACAAGCTCAAGATGACGACCAAGGACGGCACGGAGTCGACGCACTACATCGACGCCGAGACGTACCTCGAAGTGAAGACCGAGGCCAGGCGCAAAGTGCAGGGCCAGGAAGTCGAAGGGGAGTCGACCATCGGCAACTACCAGGAGTTCGGCGGCCTCCTCTTCCCGACCTCGATCGAGAACAAGGCCAAAGGCGCTCCGGGCGGACAGACGATCACGATCGAGAAGGTCGAGATCAACCCCACCGTCGCCGAAGACACGTTCAAGATGCCGGCGAAGAAGACCGAAGAGAAGCCGGCCGCGAAGCAGCAGTAACGGTTACGCGGTTGCGCGGTTGCCCGGTTGCGCGGCGGTTCTCCCACTGCGCAGACCGCGTAACCGCGCAACCCTTTTGTTCCAGCAAAGGAGCATCGAACTTGCGGAAACTCCTCGCAATCCTCCCCTTTGTCGCACTTCCCCTTTTCGCCGCCGACGAGCCGGTCAAACTCGACTCGTCGGCGCTCGGCGCGTTGCGCGCGCGGTCGATCGGGCCTGCCGTCATGGGCGGGCGCATCGCCGCGATCGACGGCACGGCCGATTCTCCGGCGACGATCTACATCGGCGCGGCGAGCGGCGGCGTGTGGAAGTCGACCGACAACGGCACCTCGTTCAAACCCGTCTTCGAAGAGAACTCGCAGTCCATCGGCGCCATCTCCATCGACGATGCGAACCCGCAGACCGTGTGGGTCGGCACCGGCGAGTCGTGGGTGCGCAACAGCGTCTCCGTCGGCACCGGCGTCTACAAGACCACTGACGGCGGCGCGACGTGGACCAACGTCGGCCTCACCGACAGCGAGCACATCGCCCGCATCGCCGTCGATCCGAAAAAATCCGACACCGTCTTCGTCTGCGCGACGGGCCATGCCTGGAACGCCAACGAAGAGCGCGGCGTGTTCCGCACCACCGACGGCGGCAAGACGTGGAAGAAAGTCCTCTACGTCGACACCAACACCGGCTGCAGCGACATCACCATGGATCCGGTCGAGCCGTCGATTCTCTACGCCGGCATGTGGGACTTCCGGCGCCAGCCCGACTTCTTCCGCTCCGGCGGTCCGGGCAGCGGCCTCTATCGCAGCAAAGACGGCGGCGAGACGTGGCAGCGTTTGACGCAGGGTCTCCCCACCGGCCACCTCGGACGCATCGCCGTGGCCGTCGCGCCGTCGCGCCCGAGCACGATCTATGCGGTCGTCGAGGCCAAGAAGACCGCGCTCTACCGCTCCGACGATCTCGGCGAGCACTGGCGCGAGATGAACGACTCGTTCAACGTGCAGGTGCGGCCGTTCTACTTCGCCCACATCGTCGTCGATCCGAAGGATCACAACCGCGTCTACAAGCCGGGCTACATGCTCACGTTCAGCGAAGACGGCGGCAAGACGTTCTCCGGCTCGATCATGTCCGGCGGCTCGGTGCATCCCGACCATCACGCGCTCTGGATCAGCCCGCGCGACACGAACATGATCGTCATCGGCACAGACGGCGGCGTCTATCAGTCGTTCGACAAGGCCCAGCGCTGGCGCGCGATCAACGTGCTGCCGGTCTCGCAGTTCTATCACGTCAACTACGACCTGGCTGTGCCGTACAACGTCTACGGCGGTCTGCAGGACAACGGCACGTGGATGGCGCCGTCGCAGTATCCGGGCGGCATCAGCAACCACCAGTGGCGCGTCATCGGCGGCGGCGACGGCTTCTCCGTCACCGCGGATCACGTCGACGACGACTACGTCTACGTCGAGTCGCAGGGCGGCCGCATCGTCCGCTTCAAGCGCTCCACCGGCGAGACGAAAGAGATCTATCCCTACGCGAAGAACGACGAGTCGAAGCTCCGCTTCAACTGGAACACGCCGATCTACGCCAGCCCCACGCAGAAGGGCACGATCTACCTCGGCTCGCAGTACCTGATGCGCTCGAAGGACCGCGGCGACTCGTGGGAGCGCATCTCGCCCGATCTCACGACCAACGATCAGAGCAATCAGAAGCAGCTGCAGTCGGGCGGTCTGTCGATCGACAACTCCAGCGCCGAGAACTACACGACCATCATCACCATCTCGGAGTCGGTGAAGAATCCGAACGTCATCTGGGTCGGCACCGACGACGGCAACGTGCAGGTCACGCGCGACGGCGGCAAGTCGTGGACGAACGTCACGAAGAACGCGACCGGCGTGCCGGCGAAGACGTGGGTCTCGCGCGTCGACGCCGGGCACTTCGACGACAACACCGCGTACGTCACGTTCGACGGCCATCGCACCGGCGACATGAAGACGTACGTCTATCGCACGCGCGACGGCGGCAAGACGTTCGAAGCGCTGCCGACGGCCGACGTGAAGGGCTACGCGCACGTCGTTCGCGAGGACCTCGTGAATCCCGAGCTCTTGTTCCTCGGCACGGAGATGGGTCTCTACCTCTCCGTCGACGGCGGCCGGAACTGGGCGCAGTTCAAGGAGAACTTCCCGCCCGTTCCCGTGTACGACGTGCAGATTCACCAGCGCGACGGCGACGCCATCATCGGCACGCACGGCCGCGGCATCTACATCATCGACGACATCACGCCGCTGCGCGGCCTCAGCGCGGAGACGCTGGCGAAAGACGTGGCCTTCCTTCCGTCGCGTCCGGCCAAGCTGGCCATCCCGTCGTTCGGCGGCTCGAACGAAGGCGACGATCTCTTCGTCTCCGGCGCGACCGACGACGTTGCTTCGATTTCGTACTATCTCAAGAAGCGCCACGTGGTCGGCGAGTCGAAGGTCGAGATCTACGACGCCGGCGGCAAGCTGCTCACGACCCTTCCCGCCGGCAAGCGGCGCGGCATCAACCGCGTCGACTGGCCGATGCGCGAGAAGTCGCCGAAGTTGCCGGCCGGCAACTCGGTGATCATCGGCGGCGGCGGCTCGTTCTTCGGCCCGCGCGCGCCGGCCGGCAAGTACACCGTGAAGTTGATCAAGGGGAAAGAGACGTACACGACCACGATCGACCTCGTGCCCGATCCGCGCGCGACCTATACCGCCGAAGACCGCGCGGTGCAGCAGAAGAGCGTGCGCCGGCTGTACGACATGCTCGCGGACTTTACGTTCCTCACCGAGCGCGTGCGCACGCTGCGCGATCAGGCCAACGCCCGCGCCGAGAAGCTGAGCGGCGCCGACAAGAAGAAGCTCACCGACTTCGCGGCGAAGCTCGACGCAGCGTACAAGACGCTGGTGGCCACGAGCGAAGGCGGCTGGCTGTCCGGCGAAGAGCAGCTGCGCGAGCGCATCGGCGCGCTCTACGGCGCGATCAACAGCTACGACGGCCGGCCCACGGACTCGCAGCTCGCCGAGGCCGAGGTCGTGACGAAAGAGCTGGCGAAGAAACAGAGCTGGTTCGACGACGCGACGAAAGAGCTCGCCCAGCTCAACCGCACCCTCGCCGCCAAAAACCTCGAACAGCTGACCGTCCTCTCCCGCGAAGAGTGGGAGAAGAAGGACAGCGGCGTGGTCGGCGGAGCGACGAAGCGGTGGTTTCGGGAGTTGAGTACGCGATTGCTTTGGTAGTGAGGGGGTTGGTGGATAGGGGTTAGGGAATTGTCTCCTAACCCCTAACACCTAACCCCAATCCCCTTACAATCCTCCGCTTGCCGTCCCTCCGCGAAAACCTCCGTTCCCTCCCCCGCCCCGCCTGGATCCTCTTCGGCGGGACGCTCATCAACCGCTTCGGCACGTTCGTGATGCCGTTCCTGGCGATCTATCTCACGCGGCAGGGCTACACCGCGGCGCAGGCGGGATTCGCGGTGAGCGCGTACGGCGCGGGACACATCGTGGCGTCGATGCTCGGCGGACATCTCGCCGATCGCATCGGCCGCCGCCACACGATCGCCCTGTCGATGTTCGGCTCGGGCGCGATGATGCTCGCGCTCTCGCAGGCGCGCGCGTATCCCGTCATCGTCGGCGTGACGTTCCTCGTCGGACTCGCGGGCGAGCTCTATCGTCCCGCCGCCACCGCGCTCCTCGGCGATCTCGTGCAGCCGGAGCAGCGCATCGCCGCGTTCGGGATGTACCGCTTCGCCGTGAACCTCGGCTTCGCCGCCGGTCCCGCCACCGCCGGCTTCCTCGCCGACCGCTCGTTCTTCCTCATCTTCGTCTTCGACGCCCTGACGTCGTTCGCCTACGGCATCGTCGCGCTCTTCGCGCTGCCGCACGGCTACCGTCCCGCGCACAAAGAAGAGAAGGCCACCGAGGCGCTGCGCGTCGCATTCGCCGACCGCGCGTTCGTCCTCTTCCTCCTGGCCACGCTCTGCATCACCTGGATCGAGTTCCAGACCAACTCCACGCTCCCGCTCTACGTGCAGGACCTCGGCTACCGCACCTCCACCTACGGCGCGATCCTCTCGCTCAACGGCGTGATGATCGTGCTCTTCGAGCTGGCCCTCATCGCCTGGACGCAGCGCTTCCCGCCGCAGGCGTGCATCGCCGTCGGCTACCTCCTCACCGGCATCGGCTTCGCGCTGACCGGCCTCGCCACGACCGTCCCCGGGCTCATCGCCACCCTCGTCATCTGGACGATCGGCGAGATGATGTACGGCCCCTTCACCGGCGCCTACGTCACCAGCCTCGCCCCCGAGCGGTACCGCGGCCGCTACATGGGGATGTGGATCCTGATGTGGTCCGTCGGCATGCTCCTCGGCCCCTACCTCGGCACGCTCCTCTACGAAACCAACCGCGCCGCGCTCTGGATCGCCTGCGCGCTCGCGGGAATCGCCGGGGCGGTGTTGTCGGTGATGAAGCCGAAGCGGGAGGGGGTGGTGGCGGAGGAGATCAAAGTGCAGGGTTGATTTTTGCGCACGAAAAGACGAGGTTTCATCGATGTCGTGCCCGTCAATCTACATCGAAATGCGGTGCCGGCTGACTCCTCCCCGCTCGAGGATTGAGTACACTTCCCCGCAATGCCAATGGGTCCCGCCCCGCTCGGCTTGGTCTACTTCGCCGGCGTGAAGCTGATCGGCTACTCCGTGTTCGGCCGTCATCTGCGAAAGAAGTATGAGACGCCGCATCCGGGCGCGCTGACCTTCGGCATCGCCCGCACCGCCCTCGGACTCCTCGTCGGCGCCGGCTTTGCCTCGCTCATGTTCTTCGTCGGGGCGGCCCGCAGCGAGATCGGGTTTTACCTCCTCCTCCTGCCCGTCCGCGTCGGCGAATGGGTGCTCACGATCTGGTTCTTTTTCACCCGAACGCTCGACGTCCCGCGGCAACCGGTCATGAAACACGCCCTTCTCGGCTCGGTCGTGTCGTATCTGCTCGACATCCCCGCCATTGCCTCCGTGTTCGTGATCCCGGGCGGCGCCTGGATCTGTTAGATCTGCCCCTCGCCCGGTCCGACTCCTCGGATCAGACCCAACGGCTCCTCTCCTAACTTCTTGAAAACAAATCATCCTGCCCAGCTGGCTTGAGTTTTGCCTTCCGTGTCGAACGCGATAGTGGCACTACCACAATCGACAGCAAATTGAATAGCAGATTGGGTCGCGGATCTCGAAACCTTGGCAGGAGGAGCTCATGCAGTCCACGCGTGCCCCGTTCCGTGTGATTGGCCTTTTGGTCGTTTCCCTCACCCTCACCCTCACGCTTCAAGCCGATACCACCTACTACCTCACCGGCAATCCCGCCGATCAGGCGAACAAGGTCGTCGACGCGGCGCCTTCGACGCCGACGTTCAACACCACCGTGCCGACCGGCGCGGCGCCGATCACGCAGACGGCCACGCCGCTCGCGAACTCGGACTTCGTCGGCAATCCGCTGGCGGCGTTCTGGTCGGGCGCGTATAGCGGCGCCGCGACCGGCGTGCTCGATCTGCGCTGGTACTGGAGCACCGTGAATCCGGAGACGATCGCCCTCGGCTCGGACGTCGAGGTGACGGTCTTCGCCGATCCCGATTACGCCGCCGATCCGGAGCAGCCGGGCCGCATCATCGGACGCGCCACCGTGCCGCTCACCGGCATCAGCGCGACGCCAACGCTCGTGCAGAGCCTCATCCCCATCAACGGCACGGTTCAGGGCACGCTCTTGATTCAAGTCGTGTCGGCCTTCGTCGACACCGGCAACGGCATCCTGATCCACTACGGCTCGACGGCGACGCCGTCCTCCTTCACCGTTCACGCCGCGCCGCCGCGCATTCCGTTCCCCGCCGCGACACAGGCCTCGGGCTACGCGCCTCGCTACAAGGCCTACGCGCCGAGCGTGGAGCAGCTCGCCGCGGGCCTCGGCATCGATGCCGGCGAGCCTTCGATCGGCGCGAACTGGTTCACCGACAAAGTGATGTTCCAGGCCATGCTGCAGACGCTGCGCGTCTCGTTCGACGACTCCTGCGCCACGACGCCGGGCGTCACGTTCGAAAACAAATCCTCCGCGTTGACCTCGCAGATCACCTTCGATCCGATTCTCTACACCGACCGTTACACCGGGCGCACGATCTCGTCGCAACTGCTGCTCGGCACCACCACCAGCGCATCGGCGTACACCGACGACGACGGCAACCAGTGGCTGCCGAGTCAGGGCGCCGGCATCGCCTCGGGCATCGATCACCAGACGCTCGGCGGCGGACCATTCCATCTGCCGAAGCCCGCCGGAACACAGTGGCCGACCGCGGTCTACTACTGCGCGCAGGACATCGTCCTCGCCGGCTGCGCGATCAGCCTCGACGGCGGGCGGACTTACGGCCCCGCGGTTCCGATCTATCAGAGCCAGCAGTGCGGCGGCCTGCACGGCCACATCAAAGTCGCGCCGGACGGCACGGCGTACGTGCCGAACAAAGGCTGCGGTAGCAAACAGGGCGTGGTGGTCTCCGAGGACAACGGGATTACGTGGGACATCCGCACGGTGCCGAACAGCCTCGCCGCGAACAGCGATCCGTCGGTGGCCATCGCCCGCGACGGCCGCGTGTACCTCGCGTTCATGGACAACGACAACTATCCCATCGTCGCGGTCTCGGACGATCGCGGACACAACTGGTTCAACATCAAGGACGTCGGCAAGCTCGCCAACATCAACAACGCCGTCTTCGCGGCGATGGTGGCGGGCGACAAGAACCGCGCCGCGGTCGCGTACATCGGCACGACCACGCCCGGCAGTCTGCAGTCGCGCGAGTTCTCCGGAGTGTGGCACATGTACCTCTCCACGACCTACGACGGCGGCAACACGTGGCACACCGTGAACGCGACGCCGAATGATCCCGTGCAGCGCGGTCCGATCTGGCTGAAAGGCGGCGGCGAGATTTCGCGCAACCTCCTCGACTTCATGGACGCCACGATCGATCGCGAAGGCCGCGTGGTCGTCGGCTTCGCGGACGGCTGCATCGGCGACTGCGTCGGCGCGCCCGACTCCGCGCGCGGCAACACGTACGAAGACATCACCTCGATCATCCGCCAGACCGGCGGGCGGCGCATGTTCCCCGAGTTCGATCCGGCCGAGCCGACGGCGCCCGGCGCGCCGACGCTCACCGTCTCGCGCAACGGCTCGCTGGCGCGCCTGTCCTGGTCGCAGGCGAACAACGGCGGCTATCCGTCGACGACGTACAGCGTGTATCGCAAGGAAGGAGCGGGCGCCGAGCAACTGCTGGCCAGCGGCATCACCGCTTCGGCCTGGAGCGATCCGACGATCGACAGCGCGAAGACGTACATCTACCGCGTCTCGGCGACCAACAGCGGCGGAAGCTCGTGCGGCTCGAACGCCGTTACCTCCGCCCCGCGCGGCAGCTCGTGCAGCTCCGCCGGCGTGAAGATTCTCAACGACGCCGCCGGCGATCAGACCGGCGCACCGCTCAACCCGGCCTTCGACATCCAGTCGGTCTCGATCGCCGAGCCGTATGACTCCGACGGCTCGCAGAAGATCACGTTCATCATGAAGGTCGGGAGTCTCTCGCTCCTTCCGCCGCTCTCGCAGTGGCGCGTGATCTGGAACTTCCCCACCACCGCCGGCGGCCAGTACTACGCCGACATGCGCACGAACGAGAGCGGCGCGGTGAGCTTCGAATACGGCGAGGTCGCCGTCACCGACGCCGTCATCACCTCGGTCGGCCAGCCGACGAAGCTCGGCGACGCCGATCCTTCGAGCTCGTATGCCACCGACGGCACGATCCGCATCGTCCTTCCCGCGAGCGCGATCGGCAACCTCGTGCCCGGCGACCTCATCGGCGGTCTGATCGCGCGCACGTACCTCGGCGCCGGTTCCGCGGCCACGACGTCCCGCGCCGCCGTCGATGCAGCCGACGACTCGCAAACCTATCGCGTCGTCGGCAACGCATTCTGCGCGCCGCCGGTCGTGTCGTGCATCGAAGACACCGATGTAAGCATCAACTACTCGCCGGGCTGGCAGCTGGTCAACAACGCGAACGCGAGCGGCGGTCACTTCACCATGGCGGTCGAATCATCCGATCCGATCGCGCAGGATGTCCTGGTATTGTCCGTCAACGTGCCGCCGGGCCAGTTCGGCGCGGTCACGTACCACTACGCCACGAGCCGCCAGGGCGGCACCGCGGAAGTGTTCGTCGACGGGGTTTCCCAGGGCATGGTCGATTACCTCGGCTTCACCGGCACGGCCAACAATCCCATCTTCGGCGCCAGCAGGCGCTTCGGCGGCCTGCAGCCGGGCAACCACGTCATCGAGATCTACGCCACCGGAGACGGCGCGGTGTACCTCGACCGGTTCTGCTTCGAGAGCTCCTCGTCCAACGGCACTCCGGCCGAAGGGATGGGCTCCACGACCACCGGCAGCGGCACGCTGCTGCCCGGCGGCGAGCTGGTCACGGCCGTCACGCTGAACTCGAACGCGAGAGCGCTCTCGGTGGTGATGGCGGCGACCGGCGGCAACGGCAAGATCGTCATTCTCAATCCGCTCGGCGCGCAGATCGCGGCGGCGACGACGAACAGCAAAGGTCTCGCCTCGATCGAGAAGACCATCACCCAGCCCGGCGTCTACATCGTCAAAACCATCAACCTGAGCCTCGGGCCGATTCAAGTCTGGACCGCGGCCACGCCGACCATCACGAGGTGATCACGATGAAAAGGCAGGTTTCATTGCTGCTCACGCTCACGTTTGCGATCTTCGCCGCCGCTACCGCGGCGGCGAAGACTCCCACCGCCTGCGAGCTGCTCAAGGCCGGCGACGTCAAGGCGATTCAGGGTCACTCGTTCGAAGAAACCAAACTGTCCACCGCGCGCGTCGACGGCATGATCACGTCGCAGTGCTTCTACCGGCTGCCGTCGTTCGCCGACTCGATCAGCGTCACCGTGATCCGCGCCGCGTCGCCCGCGGTGAGCGCCGAAGAGCTGTGGGAGAAGCTCGCGGAAGCCGAAGGCGAAGAAGAAAAGGAAGAAGGCGAAGAGCGCAAGCCGGCGCGCGAGATTTCCGGCCTCGGCGAAGAAGCGTTCTGGGCCGGCAACAAGTTCGCCGGGGCGATGTACGTGCTGGACGGTCACTCGATCCTGCGCGTCAGCGTCGGCGGCGGCGAAACGATGGAGAAGAAGATCGAGAAAACGCGGCAACTCGCGGCGCTGGCGCTGCGGGCGCTGCCGGAGGACGACGAGTAAGTTATTATTTGCAGCGTGAAACGAGCCCTCGTCCTTTTCCTTCTCGCCCTTCCTCTGTTCGCGCGCTCGCGCGCGGTCTCTTCTGATCCCAGCGCCGGCCGCGGCGGCACGGCGGCGGCCGGCGCCACCGTGAGCGGCATCGTCAGTTCCGTGAGCGGCAACGTCATCCAGCTCGCCGGCGGACTCGTCACCATCGATGCGACGGGCGCGAACGTGATCGTCGATCGCGGCAAGGAAGGAACGGTCGGCGAGATCCAGTCCGGCATGCTCCTCTTCGCGACGCTGAAGTCCGCCGACGTCGCGGCGAATGCGCCGCTGCCCGCGGCCATGATCACCGCGACGCGCTTCTCCGCGACGACGTTCTTCGGTCCCGTGCAAAGCGTCGACACCGCCTCGAACTCGTTCAGGATTCTCGGCCGCACGGTCTTCGTCAACAGCGACACCAGCTTCGGCGGCGTGAAGTCGCTCACCGAATTGCTGCCCAACGAAGTCGTGGCGGTGCAGGCCGACGTCAGCGGCGGACGCCTCGTTGCCTCGTCGGTGCTGCTCGTCGCGCCGATCCCGCCTGTCGTGCGGACCCTGCGCGGCACGGTCAGGAGCATCTCCGCCGACTCGTGGCTGATCGGCGATCTCACGTTCGCCGTGAACGCGCAGACGAAGATCGTCGGCGCGCCGAAAGTGGGCGACACGGTGGAGGTGCTCTACACCAATGAAAACGTCGCGATCTCGATCGTGAAGTTCGAGATCAAGCTTCCGTCCGTCACGACGCTGCACGGCATCGTCAAATCAATCACGCCGGCGTTGTGGACGCTCACCATCAACAACGCGGAGACGCGCGTGATCGTGAACGAGCGGACGAAGATCCTTCCGGGAATCGTCGCCGGCGACACGGTGGAAGTGCTCGCGCAGAAGAACGACGACGGGACGTTGACCGCGCTCGCGATCGTGAAGCTGCCGGGGCGCTAGTGTCATCCTGAGCCGCGAAGACGGCGAAGGATCCCCTGCGCAAGAACGCCGCTCGCTCAGTCGGCGGGGGATTCTTCGCGCTCTGCGGCGCTCAGGATGACACGACGCCCAGCGGCTTCACGCCGTACCGCGGAAACACGCTCGCCAGCGACGGGACGGCGAGGTGCCTCGTGAGCACCTCGCCGAAGACGTCGCGGAAGTCCGTCGTCACGGCGAGGTCGCGGCCTTCGTACAGATCCTTCAGCCCGGGCCAGCGTCCGTGCACGCTGCCGCCGCGGATGTTGCCGCCGAGGAGCAGCATGGCCGTGGCGTGGCCGTGATCGGTGCCGCGGTTGCCGTTCTCGCGCACCGTGCGCCCGAACTCCGACATCGTCACGAGCACGACGTCGCTCATCCGCGATCCCAGGTCTTTCGCGAACGCCGCGATGGCCTCGGCGAAGTTGCGGAGATTGTTCGCGAGCTGTCCCTGCGTCCCGCCCTCGCCCGCGTGCGTGTCCCATCCGCTCACGTCGGCGAACGCGACCTCGAGTCCGACGTCCGACTTGATCAGCTGCGCGATCTGCTTCAGCGAATTCGCCAGCGGCGTGCGCGGATACTCGACGGCGTTCGTTCCTTCCAGCGACCGAAGCACCTGCACCGCGTCGAACGACTCCGGATACATCGAGCCGAACACTCTCGCCGCGGGCGAGTTCGCGTACGCGTGAATGTCGGTCGTGGCGATCGCATTCGAGCCCGACAGGATTCGCGGCGGCGCCTGCGACATCGCCACCGCGCGCACGGGCGCGTCCGTTTTCTGCGCCGCCAGCGCGCGGGAAAGAAACCCGTCCTGCGTCGCCTTGACGCCGGGAGTGCCGCTCTCCATGAAATCCTGCGCGTCGAAGTGCGAGCGCGTGGAGTCGGGGCTGCCGGCGGCGTGCACGATCGCGAGCGAGCGGTCTTTCCAGAACGGCAGCAGCGACTGCAGCGACGGATGCGCGCCGAAGAAGCCGTCGAGATCGAGGACGTCCTTCTTCGCCACGGCGATCGAAGGCCGCGCGGAGTAGTACGCGCTCTCGCCGTACGGCACGATCATGTTCAGGCCGTCGACCGCGCCGCGCTGAAAGATGGCCACGAGCGTCTTCTTTCCGCGCGTGTTCGACGCCGCGGCCATCTTCGCGAAGATGTTCGGCGTCATCGCGGTGCCGGCGAGGGCGATGCCCGTGGTCCTGAGAAAGAGTCTGCGGTTCATTGTTTTTGAAACTCCGGCGAGCCAAGGGTTTGCGTGAGTGATTCCGAATCGTTCGTGCTCACACGAACCCCCGGCATCTTGTTGGCGGCGAGCGCCGCGACGAAGTTGAGCCTCGCCACGAGCGCGCCGTCGCTCGTCCACGCTTCCGCTTTGTCGGAGTAGCCGGTCGGCGGCTGGGCGAAGTAGAGCGGCTCGCCGATCTTGCGCAGCTCGCGCGCGATCGGCAGCGGATTGTCGATCTTCGCGCCCGCGGCGCGAATCGCGGAGATCGTGTACTCGAACGGCGACTTCGTTTTCGCGCGATAGTTCTTCTCGTCCCGGAACTCCCGGCTGTCGATGACGGCCTTGACGGTCTCGCGCAGATCGCCGTTCGTGGCCAGGAATCGCTTCGCCACGCGATCGACGAGCGCGGGCGGCGGCGTGTCGGAGACGAGCCGCTGGGCGAGCTTCGCGGCGATGAACTTCGCCGTCGACGGATGGCGCGCCAGGGCGCGGATCATGGCCTCCCCTTCTTCGATGCCGCCGCCTTCGCGGAAGCGATGGCCGAGGACCGTCTTCGCGCCGCGGTCGTGCAGCGCGCGACGGTAAATGAATTGACCATCGCGTCCGATCGACCATCCCGTGAAGACGCGGGCCAGCTCGGTGACGTCCGTCTGCGTGTAGCCGCCGTCGACGCCGAGGGTGTGCAGCTCCATGAGCTCGCGCGCGTAGTTCTCGTTGATCGCGTCGCGGCGGCTGCGGGCGTTGTCGAGGTAGAACAGCATCGCCGGCGACTTCGCCGTCGCCAGCAGCAGCTCTTCGAAACGGCCCCAGATGCGCGGGCGGATCGTGTCGCGCTCGTAGGCGGCGATGAAGAAGCGGTCGAGCCCTTTCTGCGCGAAGACGTTGAAGTGATTCATCCAGAAGTCGACCATCACTTCGTTCAGCTGCCGCTCGGATTCCGCGGCGCGGAGGATGCGCTGCGACGTCAGCGCCGTGATCGTCTTCCGCGCCTCCGCGCGGAGCATCTTCTTGTCGTCGTCGCTCAGCTGCCGGCCGCGGCGGCGCTCCGGAATCTTCGGATCGGCGATCGCGGGGAACGCGCGGTCGGCGATGCGCTCGGGATGCAGCTGTTCGTCGATCCACTGATCGACGCCCATGCGCATTACGTGCTCCACGTCGCCGGGACGCGCGCCGAAGGCGAGACGATTGAGCGCGTGCTCGGCACGCGCTCGTTCGTTGTTGATTGGAGTGGTGCGCGCCTCCGGCGCGCCCTGGGGGACGGGAGGCGCGCCGGAGGCGCGCACCACTCCAATTGCGGCAAGGATCAGAATCAATCGCTTCATGGCCGTTGGACGGCCGCGAAGCGCGGAGCGTTTACTACACCGGCGGCGCGTAGCCCGTCACCGCCACCCAGCCCGTATCGAGGTGCACGTAGATCGTGCGCAGCACAGGCGCCTGCGTCGAGACCTGGCCGAAGAAGTAGCTGCTCTCGCCGTTGCCGGGCGCGCTGCCGGAATAGACGCGGCCGCTCACGTACCAGTACGTCCAGCTCGGCGCGACCGGAAAGGCCGCGGTCACGGCCTTCGTGCAGCCCGAGCAGCCGCCGCTGGTGATGTTGAAGACATGATCGGTCGCGGTGCCGTCGGAGTTGAAGTCGTACGTCTGGAACGTTCCCCAGTTGCTGATGGCCAGGTAGTCGGCGTACGGCGGATAGGTGAGCCCCGCGACCTGGCTCATGTTGATGCGGTACTCGTACACCCAGCGGCCGTCCTGCGACTGGAAGATGCGCGACTGCAGCCGGCCGTTGCCGCTGCCGCCCGGGACCGCGAAGTCGGAGACGTAGTCCGTGACGGTGACGCTGCAGGTGGGACTGAAGATGCACTGCACGGTCCATGAGGTGTTGACGACGTTGAGCGCGAACACGGGAGCGGACATGCCGAGGGCGATGAGCGAGAACAACGCGAGACGGAGAGAGATGCGTGACATTCGTTTCTTTTCCTCCTGAGTTTTTGAACAACAGGCAGGTAGTGACGTTCGGTCCGGAAACGTTTCACGGCGGTGATGGAGATTACGTTTTGGGGACGACCCAGGTCCTTCCGCCGGGCACGACCGTTTCGGCCTCGAAGCCGAACATCGCCCGCATGACGTCGGCCCGCAGGACTCCGGCCGGCGGCGCATCGAGCGCCAGCGTGCCCCGCTGCATCACCAGCATCCTGTCGCTCTCGGCCGCGGCCCAGTTAAGATCGTGCGCGGCGAAGAGGACGGTACAGCCGGTGCGGTCGACGACTGCGCGCAGGAGCGCGGAGAACTGCTGCACGTGCGAGAGGTCGAGCGCCGCGAACGGCTCGTCGAGGAGGATGAGGCGGGGCGTGCCGGCCAGGACGCGCGCGAGGAAAACCCGCTTCCGCTCGCCGCCGCTCATCTCGTCGAGATAGCGGTCCGCGAGGTGGGCGGCATCGCAGAGCGCCAGCGCGCGCGACGCTTCCTCCCAATCGGCGGCGCTCTCCCACGCGAAGCGGCCGAGGAACGGCGCGCGTCCGGAGACGACGACTTCGATCGCGCGCATCGGAAACGCGGGATCGGGATCCTGCGGCAGGTAGCCGACGCGGCGCGCGTACTCCTTCCCCTGCCATTCGGCCAACCGCTTGCCTTCGAAAAGCACTTCACCGCTTTGCGGCGTAAACACGCGCGCGATCAGCTTCAGCAGCGTCGACTTGCCGGAGCCGTTCGGGCCGGCGAGCGCGACGAGCTCCCGTTCGCCGATCGACAGGCTGACCCCGTTCACCGCGGGTGCGCTCGCGTAGGAGTAGGACAGGTCGTGGAGCTCGAGCATTTTGGACTGCGGCGGCTTGCCGCCGCTTTTTAGCACGGCAGCAGTCCCCAAAGCATCAGGGCGCTCTCCGCAGCAGCGAGAGAAAAAACGGTACGCCGAGAATGGCCGTGAACGCGCCGATCGGGAGCTCGGTCGTGCGGACGACGACGCGCGAGACGAGATCGGCGCAGACGACGAGCGTCGCGCCGCCGAGGGCGCAGAGCGGGAGGAGCGTGCGGAAGTCGCGGCGCCAGAGGAGGCGGATGAGATGCGGCACGAGCAGGCCGACGAAGCCGATGATGCCGCTGACCGCCACGGCCGCGCCGGTGATGATCGACGCGGCGCCGAAGCCGATCAGCTTCACGCGCTCGACGTCGACGCCGCGCGCCTTCGCGTCTTCCTCGCCGAAGACGAGGAGGCGCAGGTCGTTGGCGACGAAGGCCAGGACGATCATCGCGGCGAGAAGCAGCGACGCCACGAGCATCACGCTCGTCCACGTCGCGCCGAAGAGTGTGCCCATCATCCACTTCAGCGCCGCGGTGAGATCGCTCTGCGGCGAGAGCGAGAACGAGATCAGGATGACGGCGGAGAAGAAGGCGTTGAGCACGAGGCCGGAGATGAGCAGGCGCACGGGATCGGTGTGATCGCGGCGGCGCGCCAGGAGAAACACCGCGGCGGTCGCGAGGAGCGCGCCGGCGAAGGCGACGAGTGGGACGAGGCCGGGGACGCGATTCCACCGCAGCGCCGTCGCCACCGCCGCGCCGGACGCCGCACCGCCGGACACGCCGAGGATGAACGGATCGGCGAGCGGGTTGCGGAGCAGCGTCTGGAACGTGACGCCCGCCACGGCCAGCGCCGCGCCGATGGCCGCGGCGAGGAGGACGCGCGGCAATCGGAGGCGCAGCAGGATCATCCGCGCGGTCTCATCGTGCAGATCGATGGAGACCGAGCCGAACGTGATTCCGAGCGCAATCGAGAGGACGAGAAGAAACGCGAGGATCAGGCCTGCGCGGGACACGGCAGAAAGATAGACCAGTCCAGCGACGCCAGGAATCCTTCATCGGGCGGCTGGATGGTCCTGAACGTGAACGCGAACTGCGACGGCCCGTGCTCTTCGAGATGTTTCAGGCGCTTTTTCGCCTCGTCCATGCCGGGGATGTGCCCCTCCGGCACCCACCACATCGCCATGAACGCGCCGGTGACGTGCTCCTCGAACCATTCGCGGCGCTGGCGCAGCAGCTCCTTGTGCGCCGACTTGTAGACGTAGTCCTTCAGCGCCTCGACGCTTTCCCACACCGACATGTTGACGATGATCTTGTCGTCGTCGAACGGGCGGAGATACGTGGCGTTTCCCTCGTCGGTCTGCAGCCGCCAGACGAATCCGGGCGCGCCGTCGGCGATGGCGTTGATCTCGTCGAGCCGGTTCACGAAGCCGGCCATGACCTCGCTGTCGAGCGGCGCCATCATCCGGGCGATGTTGATCTGGGCGATGTGATACTTGCTCATCGATCACCTCTCCCATCCAGTATCGCATTGAGCGCCTTCGCCGCTTCGGCCACCCTCGGCCCCGGCCGCTGAAAAATGTCTTCGTTCACCGAAACGACTTCGGCCTGTAACGCGGGGACGCGTTTCTTCAGCGTTTCGACCTGCTCCGGCGTCACCGCGCCGCGCGGATAGAGGATCAGTTCCGGCGGCGACGCGGCGAGCGACTCGAGCGAATATTGCGGCCAGCCGCCGACCTGCACCGAGTTCTGTGCACCCGCCAGTTGCAGCAGATCGTCCGTGAACGTGTTCCGTCCGGCCACGTACAACGGATCGGTCCAGACGGCGAAGAGGATGCGCTTCCGCGTGGCGCGCGTGCGCCGCTGCGCGTCGATCGCCGCACGCAGCGCGCGTACGGCATCGTCCGTCTTCGGCGCGTCGAGCAACCGCCCGAGCCGCTCCATCGCCGGCGCGATCTGATCGAGACGATCGGTGCGCACGACATACAGCGGAATCGCCGCGGCCTTCAACGCGCCGGCGAGACTCGGATGATTCCCTTCCGTCGAGGCGATGACGAGATCGGGCTTCAGCGCAGCGATCTTCTCGACGTTCGGCTGCATGCCGCCGACCTTCGTGATCTTCTTCGCCTCGGCTGGGAAGTTCGAGAAATCATCGGTGCCGACCACACGGTCGCCCGCGCCGAGGGAGAAGAGCATTTCGGTGAGATTGGGGGCGAGAGAAACGACGCGCGTGACTTTGGTGGTGAGAGCGACGGGACGACCCAGGTCGTCGGTGTGAGAGGTTTGTTCGGGGGGGGCGCAGGTGGTGAGGAGTAGCGCGAGAGCCGTTAACGATGAAGGATGAAAGAGGAAGGATGAAAGATGAGAGACCGTGCGCGCGAGTCCCGTCATCTTTCGTCCTTCATCGGTCATCCTTCATCGTGAGTGTCATCAAACAAAAACCGCGGCTCTCACGCCGCGGTTCTGCAAACGATCCCACGAAGCGACGGCCTATCCTTCACCGCCCTCTTCATCATCCATATCGTTGTTCACGCCGAGGCGATTGCACGCGGCGGCGTACATCTGCTTCGACGCGTTGATCGCGCTCTGCAGCTCGGCGATGCGGTCTTTCACTTTCGCCAGCTCTTCTTCGATCTGGTCCTTCAGATCGTTGATCTCCTGCTTCGTTACCTGAAGCGTGGTCTCGTAGAACTTTCTCTGTTGATCGGTCAGAACCGGCATCTCACCCTCCGACGAATTTTAATCATAGCTTGAACTGCACCGGCACGGTCAGCCATGCCCGCACGCGCACGCCCTCCACGGTGCCGGGCGCGAACGAGGAGCGGCGCATGGTCTGCTCCGCCGCTTCATTCAGACCGACCGGACGATTGATGCCGCGCAGAATCTGCACCTGCAGCACCTGCCCGGTCTCCGACACCAGCACGTTCGCCAGCACCGTGCCCTCGACGCGCTGCAGGCGGGCGACCGCGGGATACGGCACGCTGCCCATGCGCGTGATGCGCGGCGAGACGAGACCCGGCGTGCCGGCGGGAACGAGCTCGCCTTCGCGGAACGTGCGGCGCGCGGGAGTCTCCTGCACCGGCGCGGGCGCAGGTGCGACCGGCTGCGGCGCGGGCTGCTCGACAACCGGAGCCGGCGTCGGAGCGGGACGCGTTTCGGCGACGGTCTGCGTTACCGCGGGCGGCGGCTGCACCGGCGCCGGAGTGGGCGCCGGGCGCGCCGCGGCGGTGCTGGTTGCGGGTGCGGCGGTCGTGGTCTGCGCGCGGGCGGCCGCTTCGAGTCTTGCACGCTCGGCGGCGAGACGGCGGGCCACTTCCTGATCGACCGCGTTCGAATCGATCACCGGCGCGGTCGACGTCGGCGCGATCGTCGACGTCGCCGTGGTTGCCGTGATCGGCAGCGCGGCCGCGGGTGCCGTCGCGGTGGTCGACGTCGAGGCGGTTTGCGCGGCCGCGGCGGGCGTGTCTTTCTTGCGCGTCAGCGCCCAGACCGCGCCGAGGATTCCGAGCACCACCACGGCGGCGATGGCGATGAACGCCACCGGCGATTTCTTCGCCGGCTGCGGCTGCTCCCAGGGTTCCACCACAGTGGCAGCCGCCGCGGCGACCGGTGCGGGCGCGGCAACCGGCTTCGCCGGTTCGGGCGCGGGCACGGGCACGGGCACGGGCGCGGGAACCGGGAAGGAGTCCGAGATCTGCGTCACGGGCTCCGGCGCGGAGATGCGATGCATGTAGATCGCGAGGTCGGCGCTCGTCGGCGTCGGCTTGAAGCTGTAGAGGATGGCGTCGATGTCGCGCGCCATCTCGCCCGCGGTCTGGTAGCGGTTGGTGGGATCCTTCTGCAGTGCCTTCACCACCACCGCGTCGATCTGCGGCGTCACTTCATCGTTGTACTGCGACGGCGCGGTGACGCGCGCCTCGCGCACCTGCTCGAGGATCGAGAGCTCGTTGTCGCCGCTGAACAGCTTGCGGTTCGTCAGCATCTCGAAAAGCACCGTCGCCAGGGCGAAGATGTCGGAGCGTCGGTCGATGGTGCGGCCCCAGGCCTGCTCCGGCGACATGTACTGCAGCTTGCCTTTCAGCGCGCCGGCCTGCGTGTGCGAGGCCTTCGACGCCGCCTTGGCGATGCCGAAGTCGCACAGCTTGATGTCGCCGTCCTGCGAGACGAGCACGTTCTGCGGCGAGACGTCGCGATGCACGAGACCCATCTCGCGCTCGTCGAAATCCTTTTTGCGATGCGCGTAGTCGAGCGCGGAGGCGATCTTCGAGGCCACGAACAGCGCGAGCTCGACGCCCATCGGATGATCGCGCTCTTCGCCGCGGCGCAGGATCGTCTTGAGGTCGTACCCATCGATGTACTCCATGGCGATGTAGTACGAGCTCTGGATTTTTCCGAGATCGTAGATATGGATGATGTTGTTGTGATTCAGCTGCGCGGCCAGCTTCGCTTCATCGATGAACATCTCGATGAAGTCCTGGTTGTCGGAGAGATGCGGAAGGATCTTCTTGATCGCGACGATCTTCTGGAATCCTTCTTCGCCTCGCTTGCGCGCCTTCCAGACCTCGGCCATGCCGCCCGTGGCGATCTTCTCGATCAGCACGTACTGGCCGAACTTGATGCCGTCGACCGGTTCTTCTTCCTCGGCGCGCGGCGCCTCGGGCACGAACACCGGCTGCGAGACCGGAACCTTTTCTTCCGTGTACGCCGGCATGCGCGCCGTGTTGAATTTCGGATCGGGGACATTCGGGGTCGGCGTCTGGGGGCGCGGGACGCTGCCGGTCTGCGTTTTCGCGCGCGCCGTTTTCTCGAGACCCGACAGCGTGTCGGACAACATCTTGTCGAGATTGCCGGACGGGCGCTTCGGCTCGGCGGCCGGCGCTTTCGCTTGCGCGGGCGGCGGCGCGGGGGCGGCGGGTGGCGGCGCAGGTGCGGGTGCGGGTGCGGGTTTCGGCGGCGGCGTGACGACTTGCGTTTGCGGCTGCGGCGACGGCTGCGGTCCCGTCACTTCCCGTTTCTTCTGCGGTCGCAGACCGGAGAGCGTGTCGGCGAGCATCTTGTCGACGTCGTCGCTCGCTTTCGGCTTGCGGATGCTGCCGGTGGTCGGCTTGTCGTCGACGAGATCGCCGAAGAGGTCGTTGGAGGTGACGGTGGGGCGAACCGTGAATTCGTCGGTGAGCGTGGCGCCGGTGCGGATGCCGAGCATCTGCTGCACCTTGCCGAGGAACTCGCTCTCCGAGTACGGCTTCGGAAGAATGTCCGACGCGCCGACGCGCTGGGCGTCGCTCTTCGGACTCTTGCCGTTGTAGCCGGAGACCGTGAGCAGGATCGGTGTCTCCTGCAGCGGCTTGCGCCCGCGGATCGCGCGAATGAGCTCGGTGGTGCTGATCTTCGGAACGACCGACGAGAGCACGATCAGCTTCGGCTGCTCGGAGTCGAGCACGCGAATCGCCTCTTCTCCGTCTTTCGCGAACGTCGGCGTGAACGGCTGTCCCGCCAACGCCTGCCGCACGCGGTCGGTGTACCGCGGTTCGTACTCGACGACAAGAATGTTTTCAGACATGAGTGTGGGACTCGGTTCGCTCGGGATTGAGGTTGACGATTTTGGCACAGAGTCGCATGCGTTGCCAGAGAAGGCTCAAAGGGGCAAGGGCTCAGAGGCTCAAAGACGTTCAATGGTGGTCCGCTTTGAGCCATTGAGCCTCGTCCCTCTTTGAGCCTCTGCTTGCATTTGCCCGCAACCTTTCGCATACTACCGTCGCACCTAGCGCGACGAATCATCGAGCGTTGGACATCCCGCCGGGCGTTGAGACTTGATCCTCCGCCCAGACGTCGTCGGTTCCCGGGACTCGCAGGTGAAAGCTCATTTTGGTAGTTGATTGAGTTCGAATGACACCAGAAGATCGCACTCCGCGTAAGCGGCGTCGTCGCAGACGCCGCGGGGGCAGCGGCGCACCGGCTGGCCTGCCGGGCGCCGAAGGCAACGGCCCCTCACCAGGCAACGAAGCACTTCCGCCGCAGCAATACGGCGGTGGAGGAGGCGGCGGCCGGAACAACCGGCGGCGCCGGCGCGGCCGCAGCGGCGGCGGTGGCGGCGGCCGTGGTCGCGACGACCGCGGCTACTCGCCGGAGTCGACCGGCCCGCTGCCGCCGCTCCCCGACATCGAGCCGGGACAGCTCGTCCCCGCCGGCGGCGTCCTCTACATCAAGCCGAACGGCACCGGCATGCTGGTCAATCCGGCGAATCAATACCAGCCGGCGCCGGGCGACACGATCGTGCCGCGCTCGATGGTGGAGAAGCTCCACCTCCAGCAGGGCCTCCTGATCGGCGGCTCGGCGCGGCGCGCCGGCAACATCATGGAGCTGGCCGGCCTCGAGACGATCGAGGGAATGGCGCTCGAGGAGTATCGCGAGTCGCGCCGTCCCTTCTCCGAATTGATCTCGATCGATCCGAACGAACAGTTCAAGCTCGAGACCGAGCCGGAGCGTCTCACGACGCGCGTCCTCGATCTGCTCGCGCCGATCGGCAAAGGCCAGCGCTGTCTCATCGTCGCGCCGCCGAAAGCCGGCAAGACGACGCTTCTCAAAGACATCGCCCACGGCGTCAACCGCAATCATCCCGACGTCATCCTGTTCGTGCTGCTCGTCGATGAGCGCCCCGAGGAAGTCACCGACTTCCGGCGCTCCGTCGAGCAGGGCGAAGTGGTGGCCTCGAGCTCGGACGAGACCGCGGACAGCCACATTCATCTCGCGGAGATCATCCTCGAGCGCGCGCGGCGTCTGGTCGAGATCAAGAAAGACGTCGTCATTCTTTGCGACTCCATCACGCGCATGTCACGCGCGTACAACAACGAGCAGCGAGGATCGGGAAAGATCCTTTCGGGCGGCATCGACGCGCGGACGATGGAAAAGCCGCGACGCTTTTTCGGCGCGGCGCGCAACGCCGAGGACTGGGGATCGCTGACGATCATCGCCACGGCGCTGGTCGACACGGGCTCGCGCATGGACGAAGTCATCTTTCAGGAGTTCAAGGGAACGGGAAACACGGAGATCGTGCTCGACCGCGGCCTGTTCGAGCGGCGCATCTTCCCGGCCATGAACATCGCCCAGACCGGCACGCGCAAGGAGGAGAAGCTCCTCCCGCCGCCGGTGCTCCCGAAAGTGCACACGCTCCGCCGCGCGCTGGCCGGAACCGATCCGATGACGGCGATGAAAATGCTGCTGGAGCGGTTGCAGAAGTTCCCGACGAACGAGTCGTTTTTGAAGAGCTTTTAAAAGCAGATGGCGGATCGCGGATGGCGGATGGCAGGCCCGCGCAGGGCTCTGTTTCCGCCCATCCGCCATCCGCGATCCGCGATCTGTTTTCCGAAGTGTCGATTCAAAAAACCGTTTCTTTACGGCACGCGTTCGGTGCAGTAATGTAGCGGCCAGCAAAATCCGGTTAATCAGCAACCGCCAATCGCAGGAGGAACTATGCTCGTTTCGCGTCGTCTTTTGTTTGTCGTCGCGATCGCACTCGTTGCGTTCGCGCCGGCAATGGTCGCGCAGGTCACGACCGGCAGCATCGCCGGAAATGTGACGGCGGCCGATGGCAGCGCGCTGCCGGGAGTGACGGTGGAAGCCATCCACGTCCCCACCGGCACACGCTATGACACGGTCAGCGGCTCGGAAGGCCGTTATACGATCGCCAACGTTCGTGTCGGAGGACCGTACACGATCTCGGCGAACCTCGACGGCTTCAAGCCGACGACGGTGAACAACATTCAGGTGGCCCTCGGCACGACGGCCGACGTCGACCTGAAGCTGGCCCTGGCCGCCGTCACCGAGGCCATCACCGTCACCGCGACCGTCGATCCGATCATCAATCCGGATCACACCGGCTCGACGTCGTCGGTTTCGACCGAACAAATCCAGACGCTGCCGACCGTCAATCGCCAGCTGCAGGATTTCGCGCGTACGAATCCGTACTTCACGACGAGCCTCACCGGCGACGGAACGTTCATGTTCGTGGCGGGCCGCAACAACCGCTACAACACCGTTCAGATCGACGGCGCGGTCAACAACGATCTGTTCGGCCTCTCCAGCTCGGGAACTCCGGGCGGCGGCTCGGGCACGCAGCCCGTTTCGCTCGACGCCATCCAGCAGATCCAGCTCGTGGTCTCGCCCTATGACGTCCGCCACAGCGGATTCACCGGCGGCGGCGTGAACGCGGTCACGCGCTCCGGAACGAACGATTTTGAAGGATCGGTCTTCGGAACGAAGCGCGATCCGTCGTTCGTCGGCAAGGGAATCACCAACACGAAGATCACGGAATTCGAGCAGTCGCAGTACGGCGGCCGCCTCGGCGGGCCGATCATCAAGGACCGCCTCTTCTTCTTCGTCAGCGCGGAAACGAACAAGCGCGACGATCCGAACGGGACGTCGGCGGACGGTTCGACGGGGGTCAACTACACCGGCACTCCTTCGGCAGCCGACGTCGCGAACTTCCTCAAGACGACGTTCAACTACGAGTCCGGATCGCTCGGCGACCTGGTCTACCGCACCAAGAGCGATCTCTACTTCGGACGCCTCGACGCGAACATCGCCTCCAAGCACAATCTGACGTTGCGCCACAACTACGTCAAAGCGCAGAACGTCAATGGTCCGTCGAGCTATCCCGCGACGCGCACGACCACGCGATTCTATTACCCCAACAACGTCTACCTGTTCCCCAGCGAAACCAATTCGACGGTCATGCAGGTGAACAGCGTCTTCGGCGCGAACGCGTTCAACGAAGCGCGCGTCGGATATCAGACCATTCGCGAGCATCGCGAGACGCCCGGATCGATTTTCCCGACCATCGAGATCGGCGGCACGGGCGAACGGGCCGGCTCCCTTCAGACCGGCATCGAGCGCTTCTCCGGCGCGAACGCATTGAACCAGGACATCACGGAGATCACCGACGACTTCACCTGGACCCACGGCGATCACACGATCGTGCTCGGTACGCACAACGAGATGTTCGAGTTCAGCAACCTCTTCATCTCTGACTTCTACGGCTACTACTACTTCCCCACGCTCGCGGCGCTGCAGGCGCGGGCTCCGACGATCTACCGGATCGGCTTCGCGACCGGCAGCGATCCGCGCCGGCCGACGGAGTTCAAGGCCGCGCAGTACAGTCTCTACGCGAGCGACCAGTGGCACATGGCCAACGGCGTGACGCTCACGTTCGGACTGCGCGCCGACAAGCCGCGTTTCAACACCGTGCCGACGTTCAACCCGGCCGTCCAGACGGCGCTCGGCTATTCCACCGCCGAGGCGCCGAGCGAGACCGTCACCTGGGAACCGCGCCTCGGTTTCAACTGGGCCATTCCGGGCGGCGGCAAGCAGCAGCTGCGCGGCGGCGTGGGCGTGTTCCAGGGACGTACGCCGTTCGTCTGGATCTCGAACAATTACGGCAACACCGGCGTCGAGTTCATCAACCGGGGCTGCGTGCAGGCCGCCGGACAGCCCGTTCCCGCGTGCATGCCGGCGTTCAATCCCGATCCGAACACGCAGTCGCGCCTCGAGGGCGTGGCCGGCGCGACGCAGGACATCGCGCTCTCCGATCCCGACTTCCGCTTCCCGCGCGTTCTCCGCACCACCCTCGGCTATGACCGCGATCTGTTCTTCGGCATTCGTGGCACGGTCGAGCTGCTCTACTCCAAGACGCAGAAAGACGTCTTCTATCTCAACGTCAACAAGGCCCGGGCGGCAACCAACAGCCCGCTCGACGGCCGTCCGACGTACGCCTCGATCTCCACGGCGTTCGGCAATGCGCTCTTCCTGACCAACACCGACAAAGGCAACGAGTTCACGCAGACGCTGCAGCTGAGCAAGAACTTCCGCAACCTCACGCTGCAGGGCAACTACGCGCACCAGCGCGCCCGTTCCGTCGGCGACTGGACTTCGAGCACGGCGGGCTCGAACTGGCAGTTCGGCTACGTCAACAAGGGCGACATCTTCTCCGATGAGCTCTCCCGGACGCAGTTCGAGATCGAGCACCGCTTCAACATCTCGGCCACGTACAACTTCAACACCGGGGCGTTCAGCCACGGCTTCGGCGCGTATTACGTCGCGCAGTCGGGCCAGCCGTACTCGCTGCTGCTGGGCGGCGATCCGAACCGCGACGGCTCGGCCAGCAACGACCTTCTCTTCGTGCCCTCGAACGGCATCATCCTCTGCCGCTCGACGGCGAACGCGGCTCCGAACGCGACGGCCCCCTGCCGCACGAACACGGCCACGCAGGCACCGCTCGACTCGGCGCTGTTCACGAACTTCCTGCAGTCGGTCGGTCTCAATGCGTCCAGCGGCGAGATTCTCGATCGCAACGTGCTGCGCCAGCCGTGGACGCGGCGCCTCGATCTGCACTACGACCTCGGTCTGCCGCAGATGTTCGGCGCACAGGTCCGCATCGAGCTCGACATCCTCAACGCCCTCAACATCTTCGACAAGGAATACGGCGTGCAGCGGTTCGTCGCGAACAGCACGTACATCCCGGTTGCGTTCAGCGGAATGGACCCGACCAGCGGCAAGGCGGTGTATCGCGAAGCGACCACCACGAACTGCCTGGCGGCCGACGTCGGCGTGCTCGCGCAGTGCACATCGACCAACGATCGCAAGAACGGCACGCTCACTCCCGACACGCAGTTCTCCACGGCGAACCTCGGCTCGCGCTGGCAGGGACGCCTCGGACTCCGCGTCAACTTCTAATCCACACTCATCGCAGTCTCGAAAAGCCGCCCGCAAGGGCGGCTTTTTTGTGTTTGGGGGTTGGGGGAAGGGGGGTTGTTGTAGAGTCCCGCGTATGCGCAAGTTCGCCGTGTTGCTGCTTCTTCTCGCCGCGTGCACGACCACCATCACCCCCGTCCCCCCAACCTCCAACCCCCAATCCCAATCCCCCTGCAACGCCGGCCTCGCACTCGTGAACGCGACCGCGTGGGTGCAGCACGGCGCCGAATATCGCCTTTCCAGCACATTGGGATCCTAAGCTTAGAATTCCACGTGGACAAGTTGTCGCGGCCGCTTCTATAGTGTCACCTAAATACTAGTGACTCCAGCGTAACTGGACTGGCCACAGTTAGGCCGCAAATGTAATCACACTGGCTCACCTTCGG
>JADMIO011135771.1_pt1 | contig 46559 bp, 35 predicted proteins | sample 8958161 | NCBI WGS metagenome assembly JADMIO01 (sample SAMN16585339, study PRJNA669376) | soil metagenome | isolation source: Crop rotation soil | place: USA: Cullars Rotation, Alabama | collected 2011
GCGAGCCGCAGCGCCAGCACCGGCAGCGAGGTGTTGGCGGTCAGGTCCCGCAGGCACGCCCAGGTGTCGTCGGTCGATCCGTCGTCGGCGATCACGACCTCGACGTCAAGGGTCTGGACGGCCAGCGCGTCGAACAATCCGGGGAGAAACCCGGCTCGGTTGTGAGTGGCAACGAGGACGGACGCACGGGCGCGCGCGTCCGGCCAGCCGGCCGAGTGGACCTGTTCGAGCACGACGCCTTGCTTCATGCCGGTTCCGGCTTCGACAGGGGTGGCCGCGCGGCGGGCTCGCCGTCGGGATAGCCGAGAGCGGCCGCGGCGTGCCAGCGCTCCATCACGTCGGTCAGCGCGTCAACAGTGAGCTCGGCCGCTGTGGCGCGGCCGGCGGCGACGAGGCGATCACGAAGAGCGGGGCACTCGGCGAGCCGGCGGGTGGCGCTTGCGAGGGCGGCGCTGTCCCGGGGCGGTACGACGAGGCAGTTCACCTCATCGGCGAGATACTCCGCCGACCCGCCGGTGGCGGCCGCCACGACCGGCGTCCCGCACGCCATCGCCTCCACCGGCGTCAGCCCGAACGGCTCCTGCCAAGCGCTGGTGAACAGGAAGGCGTCGGCGGCGGCATAGGCACGGCGCAGTTCGTGCCGTGGCAGCGCACCGATGTGCACCCGGTCCGCGATGCCCAGCCGGTCCGCGAGCGTCATCAGCTCAGCGGCATGCGTGCCGTCGTCCGGCCCGATGACGCGCAGCGTCGCCTCGGTCGGCAGCGCGGCGAGCGCCTCGACAGCGGCCATGAATCCCTTGCGCGGCTCGACCCGGCCCACGCACAGCAGCCGCCATGACCAGTCGTTGGCTTCGGTGTCGGTTGCGATCGGGAAGTCGTCGGTGTCGATGCCGCTGTAGGTGACCGTTTCATGCGCCGGGCGCCATCCGGTCGCGGCCAGGACCCGGTCGCGCACGAACGCGCTCAGCCACAGAAACGTCGCGTCCCTCGGTGCCGGCAGCGCTGTCGACAGCCCGGACAGCCGACGCACGACGGGGGCGACCGGACGGGTCCGTCGGCGTCGGTAGAGCGCCAGCCATGCGTCGAGCCGCGGACCGTAGACCGGCCACTCGTCGCAGACGACGTAGGCGACCGGCACGCCGGCGGCGTTGAGCACATCGATGAGACCCAGTGACATCGCCCCCATCGACCAGACCGACACGACGTCCGGCCGGCACTGCTCGATCGTGTGCCGCAAAGTGGCCCGGTTGTGCCGCTCGATGGCCCATCGCTGGGCCGCCGACGGCTGCACGATCTGATGGTTGTCCCAATACCAGCGCAGGGTGCGGTGGACATGCGGTTGCACCTCGTCGTCGACGCCGGGGAGCCTCGTGTCCGTGGTGAGGACGCTCACCTCGTGCCCGCGGTCGTGGAGTCGGGTCATCACGTCGGCGCAGGAGCGCTCGTAGCCGCCGAGAGCCTGGGGCGGGTAGAGGCTGCTGACCACCAGGATCCGCACCTCAGCTCCTAAGGAGTAGGGAAACCGCAGGGCGCGCGAGGCCCGAGCCGACCTGACGGCCCGGTGTGCGGTCGCCGTACCGGATACTGTCGCGGTGACCGTCCCCACTTCAACCTACGAGCTGACGCACCTGCAGTCGCTCGAGTCGGAGTCGATCCACATCATCCGAGAGGTGGCGGCCGAGTTCGAGCGCCCGGTGTTGCTGTTCTCCGGCGGCAAGGACTCGGTGATCATGCTCCACCTGGCCGCCAAGGCGTTCTGGCCGGCCCGGATCCCGTTTCCGGTCATGCATGTCGACACCGGGCACAACTTCCCCGAGGTGCTCGAGTTCCGCGACCGCACCGTCGAGCAGCTCGGCGTGCGCCTGGTTGTGGCGAGCGTGCCGGACTCGATCGCATCCGGCCGCGTGCGCGAACGACCGGACGGCATTCGCAACCCGCTGCAGACGGTGACGTTGCTCGACGCGATCCAGGAGCACGGGTTCGACGCGGTCTTCGGAGGGGCGCGACGCGACGAGGAGAAGGCGCGGGCCAAGGAGCGGGTGTTCTCCTTCCGCGACGAGTTCGGCCAGTGGGACCCGAAGAACCAACGCCCGGAGCTGTGGAGCCTCTACAACGGCCGGCATCACAAAGGTGAGCACATCCGCGTCTTCCCGCTGTCGAACTGGACCGAGCTCGACGTCTGGCAATACCTCGCGCAGGAGCAGATCGAGCTGCCGTCGATCTACTTCGCGCACCAGCGAGAGGTCTTCCGGCGCGACAACATGTGGTACGCGATCAGCGAGTTCACGCAGCCGCGCGAGGGCGAGGAGGTCGCGACGCTGACCGTCCGCTACCGGACCGTCGGCGACATCCCGGTCACCGGTGCCGTGGAGTCGACCGCTGCGTCCTACGACGAGGTCATCGCGGAGACGGCTGCGACTCGGATGACCGAGCGCGGGGCGACCCGCGGCGACGACCGGCTCTCCGAGGCGGCGATGGAAGACCGCAAGCGCGAGGGCTACTTCTGATGGAGCTCCTGCGTTTTGCCACCGCCGGTTCCGTCGATGACGGCAAGTCCACACTCATCGGCCGACTGCTCTATGACACCAAGAGCATCTTCGAAGACCAGCTGGAATCGATCGAGCGGACGTCGCGCGACCGCGGCGACGAGCAGACCAACCTCGCACTGCTCACCGACGGCCTCCGCGCCGAGCGTGAGCAGGGCATCACTATCGACGTTGCATATCGCTACTTCGCGACGCCGAAGCGGAAGTTCATCATCGCGGACACGCCGGGACACATTCAGTACACCCGCAACATGGTCACCGGCGCCTCCACCGCCAACCTTGCGCTGATCCTGGTCGACGCGCGCAACGGTCTGGTCGAACAGTCGCGCCGGCACGCGTTCATCGCGTCGCTGCTGCGTGTGCCGCACCTCGTCCTCTGCGTCAACAAGATGGACCTGGTCGACTACGACGAAAACGTCTTCAACCGGATCAAGAACGAGTTCCGCCAGTTCGCTACGAAACTCGACATCGGCGATCTCAGCTTCATTCCCGTCAGCGCGTTGCACGGCGACAACATCGTGCACCGCAGCGAGAACATGCCCTGGTATGACGGCACCTCGCTGCTGCACCATCTCGAAGAAGTGCACATTGCGAGCGACCGCAATCTCATCGACGCCCGCTTCCCGGTGCAATACGTCATCCGCCCGCAGGCGCAGACCAACCACGACCTGCACGACTACCGGGGTTATGCCGGCATGGTTGCCGGTGGCGTCTTCAAGCCCGGTGACGATGTCGTGGTCCTGCCGAGTGGGTTGCAGTCGCGGATCGCGGCGATCGACACCGCCGGTGGACCCGTCGACGAGGCCTTCGCGCCGATGTCGGTGACGCTGCGACTGACTGACGACGTCGACGTCTCCCGCGGCGACATGATCTGCCGGCCACACAACCAACCGCGGGTGACCCAGGACGTCGACGCGATGCTCTGCTGGTTGTCCGAGCAACCCCTGTCGGTTCGTGGGATGTATGCGATCAAGCACACGACTCGCAACGCCCGCACGCAGGTGCGCGGTCTCGACTACCGCATCGACGTCAACACCTTGCACCGCGACGAGAGCGCTGACTCGCTGTCGCTCAACGAGATCGGCCGGGTGACGCTGCGCACGACGCAGCCGTTGTTCGTGGACGAATACCGGCGCAACCGCACCTCCGGGTCGTTTCTGCTCATCGACGAGTCGACCGGCGCAACTGTCGCCGCCGGCATGATCCTGTGATGGCGGCCCCGACGTTCCACTGGTCCACCGATGAGTGACGCGGCACTTGCCGCTGAGCTGGCGACGCGCGCGGGGGAGCTCTTGCTTCGGCTGCGGTCGCGCATGGGCTTCGGAGACGCTGACGGGTTGCGCGACGCGGGCGATCAGCACTCGCACGAGTTCTTGCTGGCCGAGCTGACGCGCGAGCGGCCTGCAGACACCGTGCTGTCCGAGGAGGGCAGTGACGACCTGACCCGGCTCGAAGCCGACCGGGTGTGGATCGTCGACCCCCTCGACGGCACGAACGAGTACGGCGAGGAAGGTCGCACCGACTGGGCCGTGCACGTCGCACTGTGGGAACGCGATGCCGGCGGATTGACCGCCGCCGCGGTGGCCCTCCCGGCCCGGCGCATGACGTTGTCGACCGACGGTCATTACCCGCCGTTGCCACCGGTGGCCGATCCGCCGCGGCTCGCGGTGAGCCGGTCACGGGCGCCGCAGTTCGTGACGGCGCTGGCCACTGAGGTCGGCGTCGTACCGACCCCGATCGGATCAGCGGGCATGAAGGCGATGTCGATCCTTCTCGGGGAGGCCGATGCCTACGTCCACAGCGGCCGCATGAAGGAGTGGGACTCGGCGGCGCCTGCAGCCGTCGCCGCCGCGGCCGGCCTGCACGTAAGCCGGCTCGACGGTTCGCCGTTGACCTTCAACACGCGGGACCGGTTGACCCTGGACCTGCTCATCTGCCAGCCGGCGCTCGCGGCCGACCTGTTGGCCGCGTGCGCGCGGCTGGGGCTGGCCTAGCCCTACTGCGGGTCGAGCGGTCCGGACCAGGGCAGCGGCGGTTCGCCCGCGATCTGCCGGGTGAACTCGTCGAGATACCAGTGTGCGAACGCGACATCCAACTCGTTGCGGGCGAGCGACAGCATCTGCCGGTCGCGGCAGAACTCGTCCGCCTCTGCCATCAGCCCTTCCAGGCGAGCCGCGGCATCCGTGACGTGCGCCGGGACGTGGTAGACGAGGTCGATGGTGGTCTCGCCGCGCTCGATCGCGGCATCGATCTCTGCGTCGGGGCGGGCCGAGACCGCGCCATAGCGGCGGCCGAGCACGTCGATGAGCTCCAGCAGCCGCGCCGGCACGTGCTGGCTCGAGGCGGTCTCGTCGAGCGCGAGCATCGCGAACTCGCGCATCAACTCGTCGTGATGCTCGCGGGCGGCGGCAAGCACTCGCACCGGGAGCCCGACCAGCCTGACCTCGAAGAGCTCCTCGCCGCTGTCAGGGTCGTAGCGGCCGAGTGGAGACCCGCTCGGCTCGACCGCCTCCGGGGTCAACGCTCCGCCTCGACACTGCCGGCGAACGCGGCCCACGGGTCGCGCTCCGAGGTCACCGTGAACCACACGACCTTCCCCTGCGCGGATGACTCCGCGTGCCAGGAGTCGGCCAGCATGTCCAGCAGCTGGATGCCGCGGCCGGTGGTCGATGTAGCGGAGTGCCGGCGCAGCGCCGGTGGCAGCGGGGACCCATCTGCGACGGACACGCGGACGCCCGTGCCTTCTTCGCTGACGCTGACGGTCAGGTCGGTGCGGGCGTGCAGCACTGCATTCGTCACGATCTCGCTCACCAGCAACACGACCGTGTCGGCGAGGCCGTCCAGGCCCCAGTCGGCGAGAGTCGCGGACACGCGTCGCCGCGCCTCCGGCACCGATCGCGATGCGGGCGGGAAGCGCCACTGCACCTCGTTCATGTGACGGTCCCGGGTGCGCCATCAGCTGACCCCTTCGATGGGGTGAGCACCGTCACTGCTGCATCATCGTCCAGGCGACCGGCGGCGCCTACGTCGCCACCCCGGTGAGTCGCAGATCCGACTCTTCCGCCAGTGGCTCGACGCGCCTGATCGCTCATCGCCGCACTGCCGCCAGCACCAGCTCGATCGCCTCGTCCAGCGTGGTGCGGCTGGTGTCGATGACGACGTCGGCGTCGCTCGGAGCCTCGTAGGGATCGTCGACACCGGTGAACCCGCGCAGCTCGCCCGCCCGCGCCTTGGCGTAGAGGCCCTTCACATCACGCTGCTCGCACACCTCGACCGGGGTCGCGACCCAGACGAGCACGAACGTGTCCGCGCCGGCGGCCTGCTCAACCGTGCGGCGCACCCATTGGCGGGTCTCGTCGTACGGCGCGATGGGGGCACAGACCGCGATGCCGCCGTGCTTGGCGACCTCGGCGGCGACCCAGCCGATGCGCCGGATGTTGGTGTCGCGATCGTCTCGGGAGAAGCCCAGGCCCTTCGACAGGTGCGTGCGGACCAGGTCGCCGTCCAGCAACGTCACTGTCCGGTCAGCGGCGAGCCGGCCGACGACCGCCCGCGCGATGGTCGACTTCCCCGAGCCCGACAAGCCGGTGAAGAACACCACGCGGCCGGTGCCGCTCCGGGCCGGGACCGTTGGCACGTCGAGCAGTTCACCACTGGAATAAGCCGCCGCCAGTGCTGCTGCCCTCGTGCCGGCCTCGGCCGGCGGCACCGGCATCGGCACGACGACTGCTCCGTCGCCGGCGGCTGCGGTCCACGCCTTCGACCAGGACGACCAGCGCGCATCGTCTGGTCGCACTCCACCGCTCGCCAGCAGCAGCACAGCTTCGGACGGCGTGATCGGGCCGGCGGGCACTCGATCCGCCACCGCGACGACGACCGGTCGCACTGATCGGACCTCGCTCGGGTGTGGCCACGGGCGCGGCGCCACCGGCGCGAGCAGGCCTTCGCGACGGATGGCAATCGGTGTGCCTTCCTCGTCGAGGTAGGTCTCACCTCGAGGCAGCGCGGCGTCGTCAGCAAGTCCCAGGAGCACTTGGTCCAGCAGGGCTACGCCGTTTGCATCCAACGACATTGCGCCCTCTGCCACGTGCATACCTTAGGCGCTGATGTTCCTCCGCGGGTCGTCCGGATTCGTCCTCGTTCGCGATGTGTTTGTAGTCACTTCGAGCCATGTAGCGAGCGAGTCGTATGACCGACCACCCAACACAAGTAGCCACAGGTGTGACAACGGAGGACCAGATGCTCGCCCGCACCCGCATCGCGCTCGCCGCCGCGGCGCTCGGCACCGCGGCCGCCGGCGCGTTCGCTGCCGCGCCCGCCCAGGCCGCCTGTGACACCACGCTCTCGGGCTGCTCGTCGGCCGGCACGCAGACCACCACGGTCTCCGCGGCCCTGGACAGCTCGCTCGGCGGCACCCGCACGATTGCTGCACTGCCGACCGTGACGCTCGGCCTCAACAGCGGCTCGATCAGCTCGCCGCTCGGGGTCACTGTCGTGGAGACGCTTGCCCCCGGCGCTAACCCCTGGGGCGTGTCGTTGCAGTCGACCAACCTGAGCTCCGGCGGCAACACACTCACCGCCGACAACCTCAAGGTCGCTGACGCGAGTGGCTCGCCGGTGGTCGGCGGGTGCCTGTCGCTCGCGACCCCTTGCACCGCCAGCGGTGGTGGCACGACGGCGAAGGCGCTCAACAGCGCCCAGAAGCTGTTCGCGATCGCTGGTGAGTCCACCGGCCAGCTCTACACCGGCACCTACATCTACAGCGGGAACCTCAGCCTGACCGTTCCCAACGCGCAACCGACCGGCGTCTACACCGGAACGTTGACATTCACGCTCTTGCAGTAGTCCCCTCGCCGCCGGCGACCTCCTCTGCCCACGAGGTGAGATGACTTCACGACGCGTCGCGCGAACCGCGGCCGCACTGGCGGCCGCGGTCGTGGCTGTGTGCCTGCCCACAGCGGCATTCGCCGACGGCGCCGACACGCCGGCCGTGGACGTCGTACCGGCGACAACGCATGTCACCGACCCCAACGGTGGCCTGTGGTTCGTGCATCAGCTGGCGGCCGGTGCGCACGGCCACGGGAGCGCCGTGCTCATCAATCCTGCGTCCGTGCCGCAGGTGGTTCATCTCTATGCACGCGCCGTCGACTTCGCATCGTCCGGGGCGGCAAGCGTTTCCAACGACACGAGCGCAGGCATCGCTTCCTGGGTGCAATTCGCCACACCGACGGTGACCGTGCCGCCGTCGACACGCCTGCCGGTCAGCTATGACGTGACGGTGCCGGTCGATGCCGATCCGGGCGACCACACCGGTGCGATCGTCGCGGAGTCGGGACCGCTGCACGCGGGCCAGGTGACGGTCATCAAGCGAATCGCGACGCGGTTCTACGTGACCGTGCCGGGACCGGTCGTCGTCGCGTTCCATCTCGACCACTTGCGGCACACACTGAGCAGCCCGTTGTGGCCGCACTCGGTCGGCACAACGGTGACCGTCGTCAACACCGGGACCATCCGCTTCACTCCCCGCGTCACCGTCAACGGTCAGGTCGCGAGCGGCTCGACGCTGGTGCTCGCGCACTCGATCGAGCCCTACACGGTGAAGCTGCACGTGCCCTGGTACGGCGGACATGTGCGGCTACGAGTTGTGGCGACTGCTGACGGCGGTCACCAGCAGGTGCTGACAAAGTCGTTCTGGGTCATCCCCTGGCTGCTTCTGGCCATCGCGCTCATCGTCATCGGTGCTTTCGTGCACGCGTTCACCTTCGCCGCACGCCGCTGGCGTCGACGTCGTGCCGAAGACCGCGCGCTGCGGGAGCGACTGGCACAACTGGAAGCAGCGGTGCCGGCGCAGCGCGAGCAGGCCGACGATCAGTCGCGAGTCAGTAGATGAGTGCCTGTACGTCGTCCGCCAGGGCTTCCTCGACGAATGTCTGGGCGCCCGCGATGCGCACTCCCGGCAACAAGGCATCAGCTCCGAGGTCGCGTCGCGCCGCGCATTGGGTGCAGACCGTGAGCCGGCCGCCGGCCAGCACCGTGGCGATCAGATCCTCGACCGGCGCGGCGTGGGCCAAGGCAATGTCCGGCGTCCGCCCGGGGACGACCAGCCAGGTCGACTCGCCGGTCAGCCACACCGACACCGAGGCGCCGGCGGCGACCGCGGTGGCCGCGACCGTCAACGCCTGCATGCACCGCTCCGGTGCCTCCGCGCCGGCGGTCAGCTTGACGACTAGTGATCGAGGCACGTGCCGACCGTATCGCCGCTAACACGGGGGAATGCAGAGATGAAGCGGATCCGTACGACGATCGCAGGGGCGATCGTGACAGTGACATGCGTTGCGTCAGTGGGCGCGAACGGCGCGGCGTCGCCGGTGCCGCAGACCGGCACCGCGGGCAGCGTCATCACGCTGCCGCGGGTGACGCTCACCGACCCGACCGGCGCAACACACACGGTCACGCTCGGCGCGCTCAGCTCGACCGCGGCAACCGCGCAGCAGACCTTGGCGAGCCTGGTGCTGTCCGGCCCGAACGTGCTGGGCACGCAGTTGCCCGGCTGGTCGGCGCAGACCAGCAACGGCACTGACGGCGGCGACCACTCGATCCCGTTGTCGTCCGCCGCGGCGACGGGTGGTCTGACGCTGGCCGGCTATTCCGTCAGCGCGGCCGCCGAGCAGGCCGAATCGGCGCTCGGGGCGCTGTCCGGCTCGCTGACGGCTTCAAACCTCGGACTGCACGTGGACCTGGGGCCACACGGCCTGTCGTCCTCGTCCGGCCGTGACAGCTCGTCGTCGGCGGTGACGCTGACTGCCGAGGGGGCCGACGTGCACCTCGGCGACCTGCTCCCGGCCGACGTTCTTTCGGCTCTGCCGTTGTCGTCGTTGCTGACGCTCGCGCAGTCGCTGCATCTCAGCGTCCCGACGGACGCGACTCAGCTGGTCACCCAGCTGGGCAACCTGGTGACGTCGTTGCAGCAACTCATCAGCAACGCCACCGATCTCGCGACCGCGCGGCAGCAGCTGGCGACGCTCCTCGCCGGTGTGCCGGCGACGCAGGCCGCGCAGCAGACGCTGACCTCGGCCCTTCAACAGCTGTCCGCGGCGATCAGTCAGCTCAACGCTGCGTCTGCGCAGCTCAGCCAGGACCAGGCAGCCGTGCAGTCGCTGACGACGCAGCTGTCGGCCGCCAATGCTGCGGTCTCGGCTGCGCAGGCGACCTTGGCGTCTGCGACGGCGCAGGTCAACAGCCTCGTCGCACAGCTGGCGGCGAACCCGCTGTCCATCCTCCTGCAGCAGCAGTTGACCAGCGCGCAAGCAGCGCAGGCGCAGGCGCAGGCGGCGCTGACCGCCGCGCAGGCACAGGCGGCCGCCCTGCAAACACAGCTCGCCGCAGCGACGGCCACCGCCACCTCGGACCAGCAGACGGTGTCGACCCTGCAGCAGACCGTCGACAGCGCGCAGGCTGACGCCGACGCCGCGCAGTCGGCCCTGGATGCGCTCGTGCAGTCCGTTGCGACTGCCAACCAGGCGGTGGCGACGGCTCAGCAGCTCGTCGATTCACTCGTGACCACCGTCACCGACGCTCTCGGCCAGATCACGACAGCAGTGCAAGCACTGCCGGACCTGCACGCGGTCCTGACCGAGTTGCTCGATCTGGTGACACAGGCACCGCTCGTCGACCTGGGCAGCATCATGATGGCCGTCTCGGCGGCCGCCGACCAAGCCGGCGGCGCGGGCACGGTGACCTGCGCCCTCGCCGGCATGTCGGTGCTCGGCCAAGCCGTGCCGGACGGCACATGCGCAAGTGTCACCGGTGGGTTCGCCACCGTGGCCTCGACCCTGCGGAGCGCGCTCACGGCGCTGCCGGGCGCGGGCGTCGTACCGGTCCCGACCCTCGACGGGCTTACGCCGTCCACTGCCGGCGCCCCGGCCGCCACGGATGATGCGTCGTCGGCCGCTTCGGCTGCGCTGACGCCGCTGCATCTGGGTCTGCCCTCGCTGTCGCTGCAGGCGGTCACCGACACGGTCGTCAGCTCGCTCGACGCCGGCCTGTCGCAGCTCAGCGCGCTGCTCCCGAACCTCAACCTGCCGAGCGTCACCAGCACCGTCACCGGCGCACTCGGCACGCTGACGACGGCGGTCGGCTCGCTGCCGACCGGCGCTGGCCTCGCGGGGCTGCGCACGCTGGGCGTCGACCTGTCACTCGTCGGCGTCAGCGCCGACGCGCTGCACAACCGCGCACTGGCTGCTGCACCGCCGCCGGCGACGACGCCGGGCACCACGACCCCGGGCACCACGACCCCCGGCACCACGACCCCGGGCACCACGACCCCGGGCACCACGACCCCCGGCACGACACCGGGCACAACGACTCCCGGCACGACGCCGGCACACCCCCGGCAGACTCCGCGGCATTCCCGGGGCCGCCTGCCCTTCACCGGCGGCGACTCTCTCGTCGACGCCGCCATTGCCGCGCTGGTTGTGCTGGCCGGCGCCCACCTCACCGTCCTCGGCCGGCGGCGCCGCACGTAACCAGCCCGCACACCTTCGTCGTTAGGCTCCGGACTGTGAGCGATCTGCCGGAGGCGGTCCAGCCGTTTGCCTGGCTGATCGGCACCTGGCGCGGCGAGGGCATCGGCGGCTACCCGACCATCGAGGCCGACTTCCGCTACGGCGAAGAGATCACGTTCGACTGCCCGGGCAAGCCGCTGCTGACCTTCAGCAGCAAGTCGTGGGCGGTCGAGGACGGCCGGCCACTCGCTCTGCAATCCGGTTTCTGGCGGCCGACATCGCCGAGCGACGTGGAGGTCGTGCTGACGAGCGCCAGCGGCCTGGTCGAGGTGCTCTACGGGCAGCTGGTCGAAGGACCGAGCGGGGTGCATGTCGAGCTCGAGAGCGACCTCATCGCGCGCACGGCGACGGCGAAAGAGGTGACCAAGGAACGACGGATGTACGCCGTCCGTGGCGGCCAGCTGATGTATGCGCAGGACATGGCGGCCATGGGCGTGAAGGAGCTGCGGCCGCACCTGTCCGCGTCGCTGGAGCGGGTCGCCTGACCGGACCGGGCCGCGCTGGGCCGGTCAGCGCTGGGCCGGTCAGCGCTGGGCCGGCACCCCGGCCGCCACATGCCAGCTCGGCGCCGCGGCGGTGAGCGCGAATGCCGCCGACCACTCTTGTGGGCGGCTGACGTAGAAGCCCTGCACCCGGTCGCAGCCGAGCGCGCGGAGCGCGTCGTACTGCTCGGCGGTCTCGACCCCTTCGGCGACCGTGCCGAGCGACAGGCTCTTCGCCAGCTGCAGGATCGTGCGGACGAGTGACGCGGCGTCCTCGTCACCGGGCAACGACGCCACGAAAGTCTTGTCGATCTTCAGCTCGTGCACCGGGAACGCGCGCAGGTAGGCGAGTGACGAGTAGCCGGTGCCGAAGTCGTCGATGGCAAGGCTGACGCCGAGGGCGCGAAGCCGGCGCAGCCGTCGCACGTTGGCCTCGGAGTGCTGCATGAGGACGCTCTCGGTGATCTCGAGTGTCAGCCGTGACGGCGCCAGCCCGGACACTCGCAACGCTGAGCGAACGTGCTCGACGATGTCGGGGTCGGCGAGCTGCCGCCCGGACAGGTTCACGTTGACCTTGCCGGCAGGGTCCGGCCACGCAGCCGCGGCCATGCAGGCCTCCCGCAGCACCCAGGCACCGAGCTCGACGATCAGCCCGGAGTCCTCCGCGATCGGGATGAACTCCAACGGGCTCATCAACCCGAGTTCAGGATGCACCCAGCGGGTGAGCGCCTCCATGCCGGTGACACGTCCGTCGCTGAGGTCGACCACAGGCTGGAAGTGCAGGACGAACTGCTGTTCATCGATTGCGCGCCGCAACGATGCACTGAGCTCCATCTGCCGAGCGGCGACCGCGTACATCTCCGGCTTGAAGACCTGGAGTCGCCCGCCACCAGCCGCCTTGGCGCGGTACATCGCGACGTCCGCGTTGCGCAGCAGCTCCCCAGCCGACATCGCGCCGGTCGCCGCCGCGATGCCGATGCTGGCGCTCGTCGTCACCTGGTGGTTGCCGATGTGCATCGGGGCCGCCAGCGCTTGCAGGAGCCGTGTCGCCTGCAGCTCGGCCGCACCCAACGCGCAGTCCTCCAGCAGGATCGCGAACTCGTCGCCGCCGAGCCGGGAGACCGTGTCGCCGAGGCGCACCGAGTCCTCGAGCCGACGGGCGGCTTCGATGAGCAACTGGTCGCCCGCAGCGTGGCCGAGCGAGTCGTTGATGAGCTTGAAGCGGTCGAGGTCGAGCAGCAGCAGGATCGGACGCGCGTCACCGATCCGCCGGCCCAGGGCGTGCTCCACGCGGTCGTTGAACAGCGCGCGGTTGGACAGGCCGGTCAGGCTGTCGTGGAAGGCCTGGTGCCGAAGCTGGGCGTCGAGGGCGTTGCGGTCAGTGACGTCGCGTACGGCGACCAGAACTGCGTCACGCCCGCCGAACTGCAGCTTGTGTGACGTGACTTCCACATCGATGATCCGCCCGTCCGCGAGCAGGTGACGCCATCCGTCGGTGTCGCGCGGGCTGCGATCCGTTGACAGTTCTTCCATCAGCAGCTCGACGTCCTCGACCGGGCGAATGTCGGTGATGTCGAGGGAGAGGAACTTCTCCCGGCTGTAGCCGTAGTGGCGGACCGCAGCCTCGTTGACCTCCAGGAACTCCATCGTGTTGGCGTCGTAGACCCACATCGGCTGCGGGTTGGCGGCAAACAGCAAGCGGAAGCTGGTCTCGCTGTCGGCGAGCGCATGACGCGCCCGCACCTGCGCGGTGACGTCCCGCGCGATCGTCGCGACCGCAGCTACGTTGCCGTCGGCGTCGCGCACCGGCGACATCGACAGTGCCACATCGACCACGACGCCGTCGCGGCGCACCTGCTGCGTCTCGACCGCGCCGTCGTAGCCCAGCGCCACCTGGGCGAGCAGCTCGTGCAGCTCCTCGAAGCGGTCAGGAGGCACCAGCCGATCGATGTTGGCGCCGAGCATCTGCTCAGCCGGATAGAGGTACATGTGCTCGGCGGCGGAGTTCCACGACAGGATCGTGCCGTCGAGCGTCTGGCCGACGATGGCGTCGCGCGAGGACTCGACGATTGCGGCCAGCTGGCGCCGTACGTCGTCTGCCTCGTGCCGCTCCGTGACGTCGGTCATGTTGACGACGAAGCCGGCCACCGCCGGGTCATCGAGGAGGTTGCGGACCCGCACGACGCACCAGCGCCACGAGCCGTCTTTGTGCCTGACCTGCAGTTCCACCGTGCGCAGCGTTTGCGGCTCTTCCAGCAACCGGTTCAATGCCTCGTACGCCGCCGGAAGGTGCTCGGGTCGGACGTAGTCCATGCCGTCGGTGCCGACACGCTCGTCCGGCGCGTAGCCGAGCACGGTCTGCACTGATGGGCTTTCCCAACGCACGAAGCAGTCCCGGCCGACGACCATGACGACGTCAGAGGAGTTGTGCACGAGCGCGCGCAATCGCTGCTCGCTTGCCCGCACGTCGGCCTCTGAGCGCTGGATGAGCGTCGCGACCATCGACGCGCACTCACCGACGAGCAGACAGACAGGCGCGGCATAGGTCATCGCCCCGACGAGCGTCGACAGGTCGTTGAGCCAAAGAGCGGGTGCCAGGTAGGAGAGCACCAGCAGCGGCGCCGACTTCACGGCGGTGCCGGCCGGGTGCATGAGGCCGATCCAGACGTAGACGACGAAGTAGAAGACGTCGTAGCGGAAGCCGTTCGCCCCGGTCAGGCAGTTGTGCAGCGTGATGAGTGCGAACGCCAGCGGGATCAGCCACAACGTCGACGCACGGTGCCAGCGCTCCCAGGGCAGCGCCGCGATGACGACACCGGCCAAAGCGGCGGTGATGCCGACCGCAACGACGCCGAGGGGATGCACGTGTCGGCCGGCCGGCAGGAGCGGCCCGAACGCGGCAACCATCAGTCCGCAGAGAACAAACAGCACGGAGGAGACGACGCCGGCCATCTTGGCCGTGCCGAAGTCGGGCGTGCCCTTCGTCGGCCACGCCCGCCACTGTCCCGACGGCCACTTCGGCATTTGTCGCCCCCACCGGCGACGCCCGCGCCGTGCGTCATTTATCGGCCCAAGACGGGCAGAACGTGATGCGCTCCTGGCGAAACTGCTCCAAGTGACGGGGCAGGTCCGCCCGATGGTGGGCGCGATTGGGCCGAACGGGTTAGCCCGCTGGAACCGGCTGCGACGTCAGCCCACGGGGTTTCTCTGTGGCGGGACGCTGTCGTCGGCGTCGTCGTAACGGAACAGCGGCATCAGCCGGTCGCTCTCGAGCAACCGGGTGATGTGCGCCGGTGGCTGCGGCGTCGTGAAGAAATGGCCTTGGGCGAGGTCGCAGCCGAGCCGCCGCAGCGCGTGTAGCTGCTCGAGGTTCTCGACACCTTCGGCGATCGTCGTGAGCCGCAGCGCACGGGCCATGCCGGCGACTGCCGCGACGATCGCCGAGTCGTCGCCGTCGACGGCGAGGCCGTCGACGAACGAGCGGTCGATCTTGACGGCGTCGACCGGTAGCCGCTTGAGGTAGGAGAGCGACGAGTAGCCGGTGCCGAAGTCGTCGACGGCCAGCCGCACACCTAGCTCCCGCAACGACGACAGCGCCGTCACTGCGCCTTCCGCGTCCTCGAGCAGGGCGGTCTCAGTGATCTCGAGACCGAGTTGCGCCGCGTCGACGTTGTGTCGGCGTAGCGACTCCGACACCAGCTCGACCAGCCCGGGGTCGCCGAGTTGTCGCGCCGAGAGGTTCACCCAGACGGCCACTGCGGTGCCGTCATGCCGGGCATCGGACCACTCTGCTGCTTGCGACAACGCCGTGTTCAGCACCCATGCGCCGATCCCGGCGATGAGGCCGGTCTGCTCGGCCAGCGGCACGAACTCGCCCGGCGGCACGAGCCCGCGTTCGGGATGGTGCCAGCGCACCAGGGCCTCGACGCCGGAGACATGACCGGTGCGCAGGTCGATCTCGGGCTGATAGACGACCCGGAACTCACTTTCGGTCAGGGCCCGGTGCAGGTCGTTGGCCGTCCGCAGCCGGTGCACGGCGGTGACGCGGTAGTCCTCGACGAACAGCTCGGTGCGGGCGCGGCCACGTTCCTTTGCCCGGTGCAGCGCGGCGTCGGCGTCGCGCAGCATCGTCTCGGGGGTCGCAATCGAGTCCAACCCGCCGCTCATCGAGATGCCGACCGACAGCGTGACGAACACCTCGTCGCCGTCGAGCTGGTACGGCGCGTTCATCGCGGCGCTGATGTCGTCTGCAATGCGAAGCGCCTCGGCCTCACTGCTGATCGACGTCACCAGCATGCAGAACACGTCGCCGCTGAAGCGGGCGAGCAGATCACCGCTGCGAACGAAGCTCTGCAGTCGTTGGGTCACCAGCCGCAGCATCAGGTCGCCGGAGTCATGGCCGAACGAGTCGTTCACGAGCTTGAAGTGATCCAGCCCGAGCAGCAGAACCGCCACCTGCTCGCCCTGGTCGAGCGCGCTGCCTATGGCGTCGCCGAGCGCCTCCACGAGCACCGGGCGTTGGGGAAGCCCCGTGAGACCGTCGTAGAGACCGGCTTGAGCGAGCTGCAGCTCGAACTCGCGCTTCTCGGTCAGGTCTCGAGTGATCGAGGAGTAATAGTCGATCGATCCGTCCGGTCGGCGGTGCGCGACCAACACCTGCGACACCGGGATCTCGGAGCCGTCGGGCAGCAGCAGGTCGACCTCACCGCTCCAGACGCCGACGCGGTTTGCCGTCGGCACGGCCTCGCCGAGGAAGCGCGCCCGCGACGAGGGGGAGTAGACGTCGATGGCGCGCAGCTGCCGCAGTTCGTCGTCGCCGCCGATGCCGAACCGCGCGCGAGCCGCCGCGTTGGCGTAGGTGAAGCGCCCCTCGGTATCGACCATCGCGACGAGGTCGGGTGTCGCCTCGAGAATTTCGGAAGTGCGGCGGAGTCCGGCGATCGCGGTGGTGTCGTCGGTGACGTCGATCGTCGAGCCGATCCAGCTGTCTATGTCGCCGTTGGCATCAATCAGTGGCCGGGCATCGACATGAATCCATCGGATCTCGCCGTCGTTCATGCGCCGGATCCGGAAGGTGGCGTGCACATTCGTGCGGGCGTCGGCGGCCGCCCGCCACGTGGTCTGCAGGTGTTCGAGGTCGGGCTCGTAGACGAGCCATGCGCGTGGCGCGCCGGGACGGGTCGAGGGATCACCGGTGATCTCGGTCAGTCGCGGATTGACGTAGAGGCGCGTGCCGTCGGCCGCCACCCGGAAGATGCCGGCCGGCACCGTCTCGGCAAGTTGTCGCAGCCTGCTTTCGCTCTCGGCCAGTTGCGCAGTCGTTGCGGTCAGCCGTCGCCGGTCACGTCGGTTGACCGCGAGCAGTGCGACAAGGATCACGACCGCGACGAACGCCGCCGTCGTGATCGTGAGCATGCCGTGTCATCGCCTTCGCCGAGACAAGAGTGTCGATCCGAGCCGCACTCTGCCGCCCCTGTAACCCGGTCTCTATCAGGTGCGAGGTTACGGGCCCGCGCGGTGGTCGACGCCATATCTCACGCGAATGGCCCGGCGAGACGCCCCTGTTGTCCGGTTTGCCGGAGAAGTTCTGTCAAGACATCACACAGAGTGGCCGAGACAACAGGGGTCACTCCCGTCACAGATTCGGACAAGGAGCTTCGTCGTGCGTCGGCTCGGCAACGCGTTCTCCCTCTCCGTGGTCACGGTGTTGGGACTGACGTCGTTCGCTGCGGCCGGGGCCTCGGCGACCAGACAGGTAACCGCCGACTGTGCCGCCGTCTCCTCGGGGGCGACCGGGCCGGCCGTAGCGACCTTGCAGCGAGCGGTCGGTGCGGCTGCGGACGGTGACTTCGGACCGCTCACCGCGAAAGCGGTCAAGAAGTGGCAGGCCGCACACAAGCTGAGCCAGACCGGCGTTGTCGACGCCGCGACGTGGAAGAAGCTGCCGGCGCCGGTGGCGATGGCCGCGTGTGGCCAGCAGTCGCACGGCACTGGTGTCGCGACGACCTGTACGACGCTCGCGGTGGGCGCGGTCGGCCCCGCCGTGCGGGTTCTGCAGCAGGCCGTACGCGTCGGCACCGATGGCGACTTCGGCCCGCTGACCCGCGCCGCGGTGATCGCCGCCCAGCGCCGGCTCAAGGTGCCGGCGACCGGAGTGGTCGACGCGGCCACGTGGGCGGCGCTAGGCCGCACGGGCACTCCGGCATGCGTTGCCTCTGTCGACGCCTCGCACGTGACCCGCCCGACAACGACGCCCGCGCCGGCACCGGCCCCGACACCTCCGCCGGCCGACGCCGCTCAGCAGGCAAAGGTGCGGGCCCAGGTGGTCGCCCTCGCGGCCAAGCTCCCAACCGTCGCCGGCACGACCAGCGACAAGATTGCGGAAAAGGCGTTGGCCTTCGCCCGAGCGCAGTCCGGCAAGCCTTACGCCTGGGGTGGCGTCGGCCCGAAGTCCTACGACTGCTCCGGCCTGGTCATGACGGCCTACCGGTCGGCCGGCGTCACGACGCCGCGCGTCGCCGCTGACCAGTACGGCGTCGGCACCGCTGTTCCGCTGGACAAGGTGCAGCAGGGGGACCTGCTCTTCTACGCGATGGACGTGCTGAAGCCCGCGACGATCTACCACGTCGTGCTCTACGCCGGCGCCGGCACGATCATCGACGCGCCCTACACCGGCGCCTTCGTCGGCACCAGACCGCTGTGGACCAGGGATCTGTTGCCGGTCGCCTGGCGCCCATCCGGCTCCCTCGTGCTGCCGGCCAAGCCCGGTGCGACCGGGTGGACTGTTGCGCAGCTGCAGCAGGCGTTGGACCGAGGTGGCGCAAAGCTGGTGGTCGACGGCGGATACGGCCCCGCGACGACCGCCGCGGTCAAGGCCTGGCAGGCGGCGCACAAGCTTCCGGCGAGCGGGGTCACCGACCTGGCCACCTGGCTCACGCTCGACTGAGGGGACGGGAAGGAAGAGCGACATGGCCGTCGAAGGTCTCTCGTAACATCGAGGTGAGAGGTCAGTGGTGACCTCGGGGGGGCTGCCGGACAACGGGAGCTCTGCAGCGTGCCCACTGGTGGTGTCCAGCGCCAGGTGAAGCTGCCGCCGGCGCCGGAGAGCGCGCGGCAGGCGCGGCGCTTCGTCGCCGAGGTCCTGCAGGCCGCCCGCGCCGACTCGCTCGTGGACACGGCGGCGCTGCTCACCAGCGAGCTCGTCACCAACGGCATCGTGCATGCCCACACCGAGATGCAGGTGGTGGTCGAGGCGACGTCGGCCTGGGTGCGGGTCGAGGTGATCGACGGCAATCCGATGCTGCCGGCGCGCCGCGGTTACGACGCAGAAGCGCTGACCGGCCGCGGCCTGGAGATGGTCGAGCTTCTGGCGGACGACTTCGGCATGCAGCCGCTCGAGAACGACGGCAAGCGCGTCTGGTTCCGGCTCGGGTCGGTCGGAGCCGACTCAGACATGCCGCACGAGCGCGCGACCGCCCGCGGCGCCACCGTGACGGTGCGCTTGCGCAACCTCCCGGTGATGCTCTACAGCGCCTGGCAGGCGCACGCCGACGCGATGCTGCGGGATGCCACGCTGGCCGAGCTCGCCCAGGCCGGAGCGAGCCTGCCCAACGAGCTCACCTTGACTGCCGACGCGCTGTCCGCGCTGGCGCTGGGCACCAACGACCTGTTCTCCTCCACCACCGAACTGCCGCACAACGTCGACGTCGACGTCGAGCTGCCGCGTGCCGTGGCGCCCAACTTCCCAGTTTTGCGTGACGTGCTGCGACGGTGCTCCGAACGCTCGGCGGCCGGTGAGCTGCTCGTCCCGCCGTCGCTGCCGGAGATCCAGGCGGTACGACGATGGGTGTGCGACGAGGTCGGCCGGCAGAGCCAAGGCCTGTCGGCCCGACCATGGACCGACGTCGTCATCGACGACGTGCCGGTCGACCCCATGTCGGCAGACGCGATCGACGCAGTGCGTGCCTCGCCGCTGGCCCAGATCGCCGCCGACCGGTGGAACCGCATCATCGCGGTCAGCCGCGGCGCCGCGACCCTGCTCGGCTCGACGGCTGCGGCGCTGGAGGGCCAGCGGGTCATCGCGATCATCCCGGCGCGGCTGCGCGATGCGCATGTCGCCGGGTTCACCCGCCAGATGCTGGGGGGCGCGCCTCGGTTGCTCGGACACGCCACCGAGATGCCGGCGTTGCGCCCCGACGGCAGCGAGATCGTCGTGCTGCTCGAGCTCGAGCGCCGCACTGACTCAGGCGGTCGGCCACTGTTCGTCGCGACGCTCACGCCTGTCACTGGCGCGCCGCCACAAGGGGCCGCATAGCCCGAAATAACTACTCACGCCAACGATCGGCTGATGCGCACGGCTGCATCCCCTTCGGCTGGCCGCGGTGTGGACCTTGTGGGGTACGCGACGAAGTGTCACCTATCGTCCCGGGCGATTCGGGCGTACCCGACACGTCGGCCGCGCCCGCTCGGCCATCGAGGGGCGGCATGGAAGCGGGGCGGCGCCCAAGATCGGAAATGGCCCGGACTAGTCATGGACGTGGTTGCTCTCTGCAACTGATCCTTTACGGCTAGTTAGCAGCGACGGGGGGCCTTAACGCGGGGAGGGCAGCGCGTGAGCGTGACGTGGGCACGGCAGGCGACGACGACCGCGACCAAGGCGCAGGCCTGGGACCGGATCCGTCGCGGCCGCATCAGGCTCGTCCTCGCCGTCACGATCGTCACGTCCGTCGCCACCAGCGCCGCCTGGCACTCGGCGCACGCCTTGAGCCTTACGCCATTGCCCGACCTGGCGAGTGTCGAGCAGGTGATCGGGGCTCAGCAGGCGTGGCAGGCGGGCGCCACCGGGCAGGGGATCGACGTCGCGCTCGTCGACACCGGTGTCTCGCCGGTACAGGGCCTGACGAACGGCCAGGTCATCTATGGGCCGGATCTGTCCTTCGACAGCCAGGACCCGCAGCGCGCCTACCTCGACTCCTATGGGCATGGCACCGCGATGGCCGGCATCATCGCCGGCAACGACGGCGTCAGCGGTGGCTATCAGGGCGTCGCTCCCGCCGCGCGCCTGGTCAGCGTCAAGGTCGGCGCCCGGGACGGCGCGGTCGACGTCTCGCAGATCATCGCCGGTATCGACTGGGTGGTTCAGCACGCGCACGACAACGGGATGAACATCCGCGTTCTCAACCTCTCGCTCGGCACATCGAGCACGCAGTCCTACGTGATCGACCCGCTTGCCCATGCCGCCGAAAACGCTTGGCGGCACGGGATCGCCGTCGTCGTGGCCGCCGGCAACGACGGTTCGCTCATGAACTCAGTGGCCGATCCTGCGACCGATCCGTTCCTCATCGCCGTGGGCGCCGAGGATCCGCTCGGCACGATCGCGAGCAGCGACGACATCGTTCCGGCCTACTCGAGCCGCGGGACCGGCAGCCGGCATGCCGACGTCGTCGCACCGGGCAGCTACGTGATGGGGCTGCTCGCGCCCGGTTCCGTTCTCGCGCAACAGTTCCCGAACGCTGTCTTCGGCGGTCGGTTCCTCCGCGGCAGCGGCACGTCCCAGGCCGCGGCCGTCACCAGTGGTGTCGTCGCCGACCTGCTGAGTGCGCACCCTGGGTGGACGCCGGACCAGGTCAAGCAAGCCTTGACCCAGAGCGCGACCCGCATCGCGACCAACAACCCCAACTTCGTCGGCGCCGGCCTGGTCAACGTTCCTGGCGCGCTCGCCGCGACGCCGGGAATGGCGTCCCAGCCGTTCCAGCGTTCGACCGGCGGCGGTTCGCTCGAGGCAGCCCGCGGCAACATGCACATCGCCTACAACGGCGTGGCCCTCGTCGGTGAGCAGGACATCTTCGGCAATGCCTGGTCGCCGTCGTCCATCGTGCCGGCCGAGGAGGCGCTGAGCGCGTGGACCGGCGGCACCTACAACGGCGCCGCCTGGACCGGTTCCGACTGGAGCTCCGCCGCCACGCTGAGCGTGACGTGGTCGTCGGTGACCTGGTCGAGCGTGACCTGGTCGTCGGTGACGTGGTCGAGTGTCACGTGGTCGAGCGTGACCTGGTCGTCGGTGACGTGGTCGAGCGTCACCTGGTCGAGCGTGACCTGGTCGTCGTCGCTGTTTGCGGGGGCAGCCTGGATGGGCTCGTCCTGGACATGAGAGAGCGACTAGCGCTTCGCCGCACGGTGGCGCTGTCGTGGACCTCGCCGGTGTCACGGCTTGCCGTGTTCGAAGCACTGATGCTGGTGCTCGGCACCGGGTTCTTATTGCTCGCCTCGATCCGCGCCGATCAGCTGTCGCCGTCGGTCGTGCTTGCGGGAGCGGCTCTCGCGGCGGCGTTCTACGCCGTTGAGGTCATGCCCCTGCACCTGGAATGGAACGGCCAGGCCTATTCGCTCTCGCTGTCCGAGGTTCCCCTCGTCGTCGGGCTGTTGTGCTGGCCCTCGCTGCTGCTCGTCGTGGCGCGCGTCGTCGGCGGCGCGGCCGCTCTCGCCATGCACCGCAAACAGCCGGCGCAGAAGCTTCGCTACAACGTCGCTGTCCAATACCTGGAGTCGTCGCTCGCACTGCTCGTCTTCCTCTACGTGCCGCATCCGCAGAGCGGCAAGCCGATCCTCGACGCGCCGGCGGTGTTCCTCGCCAGTGTCTGTTCAACAGGTGCTGCCGTGGTCTTCGTGTGGAGTGCGATCCGTACGACGGTGGGTCACCTCGACCGTGTCGTCGTACGTTCCTTCACCCGCAGCGGCGTGGCCGGCGTCGTCATCAACCCGTCGATCGCGCTGGTCGTCGTCGCTGCCGCCAGCGAATCACGTCTCGACGTGGGCCCACTGGCCGTGTGCCTCGTCGGCGCGGCCGGCATCTATCGCGCCTACGTCACGCTGCGGCAGCGGCACGCAAGCCTGGAGATGCTCTACGAGTTCACCCGCGGCATCAGTCACGCCGACACCAGCGACGGCCGACTGCGCGAGGTGCTGCTGAAGACCCGCGAGATGATGAAGTCCCAGACCGCGGGCGTCTTGCTCGACGACGACATGGACGAGCGAGCCATCCTCCGCTGGGTGGGCGACGACGGCGTGATGTGCAGCGCGCCGTTCCAGCAGTCGCGCTGCGACTGGGCCTACTCGCTCGTCCTCACCGCGGGAACCGTCGTGCGGATGCCGCGCGGAACGCGCGACGCGGGCCATCAGGCCTTCCTCAGCGAACGCAACATCCGCGACGCGCTCCTCGCTCCGCTGCGCATCGACGGCAACGTGCGCGGCGTGCTGTTCGCACAGAACCGACACAGCGACGTGGCGACGTTCACCGATGACGACGCCAAGCTGTTCGAGACGGTCGCGACGCATGCGGCGAGCGTGCTCGCCAACAGTCGGCTGGTCGATCGGCTCCGGCACGAATCACGGCACGACACCCTCACCGGACTCACGAATCGCGACTACTTCCGCGCTCAGCTTGCGGCTGCGCTCGAGCACCCGCATGCGCGGTTCGCGCTGCTGGTGGCCGACCTCGACCGGTTCAAGGAGATCAACGACACCTTGGGCCACCACCATGGTGACCTGCTCATCCGTGAGGTTGCCACGCGCATCGACGCTGCCGCGCCACCGCATTCGGTCATCGCGAGGCTCGGTGGTGACGAGTTCGCCTTGCTCGTCCCTGCGACGGACGAGGTCGAAGCCCGCGCCATCGCCCAGGCCATCCGGCTTGCGATCTCGGCCCCGTGCGTCCTCGACGGGCTGGCCGTCGACGTCGACGCGAGTTTCGGCATCGCGCTGGCGCCTGCGCACGGCACCGGCGAGAACGTGCTGCTCAAGCGGGCCGACATGGCGATGTATGCCGCGAAGTCCTCCGGCACCGGCATCGAGATCTACGACAGCGAGCGAGACGACTACTCACCACGGCGGCTCGCGCTCGCGACCGACCTGCGGGCGGCGGTCGAGCACGACGACCTGCACTTGCACTACCAGCCGCAGTGCTCGGTCGACGGCACCGTGCTCGGTGTGGAGGCACTCCTGCGCTGGCGGCATCCGATCTACGGCGACGTCCCGCCGGCTGAGTTCATTCCGCTGGCCGAGCATTCCGGCGCGATCGTGCCGTTGACCCGATGGGTGCTTCGTCGCGCTCTGGACCAACTCGCCGAATGGCACGCGCACGGACTTCCGCTCACGTTGTCGGTCAACGTGTCCATGCGCAACCTGCTCGACGCCGGCATCGTCGAGGCGGTACGTCGGGAGCTTCGCCGCGTGCGGGTCGATGCGCGGTCGGTCACGCTGGAAATCACCGAGAGCCACATCATGAGCGATCCCGGCCGCACGCTTCCGATCCTCCATCGGCTCGCGGCTCTCGGCGTACGGCTGTCGATCGATGACTTCGGCACCGGCTACTCGTCGCTGTCCTACCTGCGGCAGTTCCCGGTGGAGGAGATCAAGATCGACAAGTCCTTCGTCGGCGGGCTGTACTCCCGCGACAACAGCGCCATCGTCAAGGCGGTCGTCGCGATCGCCGAGGGTCTGGGTGTCGACACCGTCGCCGAAGGCGTCGAGGACGCCGCGACAGCAGCGGAGGTCGCCGCCATGGGGTGCACCCGGATCCAGGGCTACTACATCGCGCGGCCGATGGAGCCGACGCAACTCACCAAGTGGCTGCGCGAGCGTGACGGCGGCACGACGGCAGACGTGGTCGTGATGCGCGCCGTCGGCGATGACGGCGGCGTCATCTCCAGCTCCCGGCCGCGCCGCGCTCCGCGGGGTCGCTGACACCCCGGCGGCGACGTTTCGCTCACCCGGAGTCGGTGCGCCTGCCACGATCACCGCCGTGGACGTCCAATCGCCCCCGACCTGGGCCGCCACGCTGGCGGCCGCCCAGGCCGGCGACGAGAGCGCGTTCACGGCCATCTTCCGATCTCTCAACCCGACCGTCGTCCGCTACCTCACCGTCTTGTGCGGGCGCACTGCGGCCGAGGATCTGGCGGCGGAGACGTGGGTCGCGGCCCTGCGTGGCTTCGCGTCGTTCACCGGCGACGAGCGGTCCTTGCGCGCGTGGCTGATCACCATCGCGCGGGCGCGCTGGGTGGACGCCGTACGCGCCCAGACCCGTCGTCCGGAACTCGTCACCGACACCGCGCCAGAAGTTGTCGGGCCCGACGACGTCGCCGGCGCGGTCGAAACCGCCGAGGCCACGGACGCCGCGCTGGCGCTGATCCGACGACTGCCGGACGACCAGGCCGAGGTCATCACGCTGCGCGTCGTCGGGCAGCTCGAGGTCGTCGAGGTAGCCGAACTCACCGGCAAGACCGCCAACCACGTGCGCGTGCTCACCCACCGCGGGCTACGCCGACTCGCCGACCTGCTCGGCGAGAAACCGCCGGAAGGGCTGTAATGCACGGGCCCGCGGCAGCGATCGGACCACTGTGAGCAGGTCCCCCAAACGCTCCGGCCCGGACGACGACGTCCTCGGCCGCCTGCTCAGCACCCCCGACGACGCTTCCCGGTTGCGCGCTCTGCTGGCGGCGGCAGCCGCTGAGACCACCGAGCCTCAGCCGGGTGAGGCGGCAGCACTCGCGGCGTACCGCGAGCTGGTCCAGGAACCGGTTGGGATCCCCTCGCTCACCCGCCGGCGCCAGGCGCGGCTCGCGGTCGCCGCGATTTCCTCGGTGGTCGTCCTCCTCGGCGGCGGCGTCGCGGCTGCTGCCGGAGGCGCCCTGCCGGACAGTGCGCAGCAGGTGGCCAAGACCGTGCTCGGCGCGGTTGGCGTGCACGTGCCCGGGCCGACGAGTGCCGGCGGGTCGAACGGCAACGGCACCGGGCCGGCGTCTGACGCCTCGCCGACGCCCAGCGGCGAGGCCACCGAGCCGGCCGCTCCGGTGCAGCCGGACCAGCCCACGACGGCGCCCGAACCGAAGGCCCACCCGTCGACGCCGCCGACGCCGGGCAACTCGGGGCCCTCACGCCACCACGGCAACCCGACTCCGCATGCAACGCCGCACCCGACACCGCGCCACGGCAAGCCCACAGCGCCGCCGACGACCTCACACCGGCAGGCCACCAACGCGCACGCGCGCAGGCTGGCGCAGCTTGTAATGCAGGCCCGTCGCTAGACGATCCCCATCCGAGCCCGCCCCGGCGGGAACGCCCCCTAACCGGAGGAATACCGGAATGAAACCGAGCACCCTGCTCACGTTGCTGAGCACGCACGCCAAGGCCGCGACCGTCGCGGTGGTCGCCGCGGGAGCCACCGCCGGCGGTGGACTAGCGGTCGCCGCCACCGTGGCCGACTCGCACGCCGCCAACGGGCTCGCGACCGCTCACAGCGCCCAGCTGTCCGGGTCGGACTCGCCGGACGCATCAGCCACCGAATCGCCGGAGACGGACCAGTCGAGCGACTCGCCGGACGCCACCGAGAGCTCAGACAGCAAGGACGTCAGCGTCACTCGTGTCGACTGCCCGAGCGGCTTCAAGAACCACGGCGCGTATGTCTCGTCCATCGCCAAGACCAAGCCGACGCCGGGTTCCAGCCCGGGCGCGCACGGCGCGGCCGTCTCCGCCGCCGCTCAGTCCGACGTGTGCAAGCCGAGCCCGCAGCCGTCGAGCTCCGAGTCGGAGTCGCCGCACGCCCACCCGAGCCACCCGGCCGCTCCGTCGGACAAGGGCAAGCCGTCCACCCACCCGACCAACCACGGCCACCACTGATCGACGTCTGAACGTCTCGAAGGGCCCCGACGCGGATGCCTCGGGGCCCTTCGCCGTCCGGTCGGGTAGGACCAGGCCGAATTGATCAGTCCGGGCTAGGAGCGGCTGCCCAGTCAGGGCCATTCTCCCCGGCGTCTGTTCAGGAGCGTTTGCCGCTGCCGAGGAACAACAGGCGAGCAGCGGCCGATCCTGGGCGCGGCCGGTGGAGGTGGATCAGTTGGCATTCGAACGCACGCAGCGGCTCGCCGCTGCGCTACCTCGCGGTGTCTTTGACACGCCTTCACCGGCCCGCCCGCCGGCGCGACGCAGCGACGGCTTCACGCTGATCGAGCTGCTGGTGGTCATCGTCATCATCGGCATCCTCGCCGGCGTTGCGATCCCGGTGTTCCTGGGTCAGCGCACCAAGGCGACCGCAGCGCAGGCCCGCAGCGACCTGCGCAACGTGGCGACCGCTGAGTTCGCTTACATGACCGAATACGACAGCTTCCTCGACACGGCTGCGCCGGTGAACGACCTCGACTACCACCAGAGCAACGAGGTCGTCTCGATGACGATCGAGACGTTGAACGCAGATGGCACCCGCAACGGCGGCAACGGCAGCGCCGGTTTCTGCGCCAAGGCCGTCACCACCGACACCCACACCTATTACTTCTCGAGCATGAGTGGGGGCCTGACCACGACGCCGTGCCCGGGCATGTAACGGCTCGGTGGAAGTCGTCGGTAGGTAGGAGCCGGCTCCCCTTCCAGATCCTGCGATCTCGTGTCGCTGGTCTGCGGGTCGGCGGCGAGGCGCCCCACCTCAGTGGTCGGGCGCCTTCGTCGTCGTACAGGATGTGCCCGTGCCGTTTCGCATCCTGTGCGTCTGCACCGGCAACATCTGCCGGTCGCCTACCGCCGAGCGGCTCCTGCGACACCAGTTCGACCTGTTGCTCGGTGAGGACGCGGCAGCGTTCGAGGTGAGCAGTGCCGGGACGGGTGCCCTCGTCGGAGAGCCCATCCAGGCACACGCTGCGGCGCTGCTGGACGCCGTCGGCGTAGACACGTCGCAGTTCAGCGCCCGCATGCTGGCCGAGGATGAGCTCAAGGCCGCCGACCTGGTGCTGGCGATGACGCGGCGGCACCGCGCGGTGGCCGCCACCCTCGTGCCGGCCGTGCTGCCCCGGCTGTTCACCCTCCGCGAGTTCGCCCGGCTGGCGTCGGCCGCCGCCCAGGGGTTGCATACGCGGGAACCGGTCGTGGCCTGGGCCCGGACGCTGGTGCCGGCAGCGGCGGCCAAGCGCGGGCTGGTCCGCGCCGAACGAGCCGAGGACGACGACGTCATCGATCCCTACGGCGGACCGGCGAGCGGCTACCGAGAGCCGTTCGAGCTCATTGCCGCGGCCACCGACAGCATCGCCCGAGCACTTGTGCTCCCCGGCGTACGAGCCGGTTCACCGCGCCCGGACCACACGGTTTGATGTCAACCCACAACCGTCCGGCGGTTTGTTCGTTGTCTTCATGACGGAACGACTCTGTCCCTTTGGAGTCGGGGGCCCAGGAGGAGCAGCATGGCGAAGGTCGCGGTAGTCGGCACCGGCTACGTCGGCTCGGTGACAGCGGTGTGCCTGGCTTGGCTCGGCCACGACGTCGTCGGCTACGACATGAGCTCGACGCGGGCCGAGCAGCTCGCCTCCGGCCAGCTGCCGATCTACGAGCCGGGCCTGACCGAACTGCTGCGCGAGACGCTCCTCAAGGGCCGGCTGGGCTTCACGAGCAAGGCGGACGAAGCCGCCGCGGGCGCCGACGTGATCTTCCTGTGCGTCGGCACGCCGACCGGGCCCGGCGGCATGCCGGACATGAGCCAGGTCGAGTCGGCGGCCCGCTCGATCGCCCCGCATCTCAAGCAGGACGCGGTGGTGGTGAACAAGTCGACCGTGCCGGTGGGTTCGGGCAACTGGGTGCGCACGATCATCGAGGAGGCGCTGCCCGACATCGACGCGGTCCGCTTTCACGTCGTGTCCAACCCTGAGTTTCTCCGGGAAGGCGCGGCCCTCGAGGACTTCCTCTATCCCGACCGCATCGTGCTCGGTGGTGAGAGCGCCGAAGACGGCGTGCAGGTGGTGGCCGCGCTCTACGAACGCGTGCTCAACCAGGACTTCGAAGGCGCGCGCCCGGACCGCAAGCCGGGGCTGGTCCTGACCGACCTGCCGTCGGCGGAGATGGTGAAGTACGCCGCGAACGCGTTCCTCGCGACGAAGATCTCCTTCGCCAACGAGGTCGCGAGCATCTGCGAGCTTGTTGGCGCCGACGCCCGGCAGGTGCTACCCGCTATCGGCGCCGACTCGCGGATCGGGCCACGCTTCCTCCAGCACGGCATCGGCTGGGGCGGCTCCTGCTTCGGCAAGGACGTGGCGGCGCTCATCGCCACCGGAGTCGACTATGGCTACGGCTCGCCGATCCTGCGTGCTGCGGTGGAGGTCAACCAGACCCAGCGCGGCGCCGTCATCCGCAAGCTGCAGAGCGAGCTCAAGACGCTGAAGGGCCGCCGGATCGCCGTACTCGGTATCGCGTTCAAGCCGGGCACCGACGACCGCCGTGACGCACCGGCGATCGAGATCATCCGTCGGCTGCACACCGCAGGCGCAGTGGTCAGCGCCTACGACCCGATCGTCAAGGAAGTGCCGGAGCTCGAGGACATCCGGCTGCGGATGGGCACCGACGCCTACGACGCCGCCGACCGGGTGGACGCGGTCGTGGTCGCGACGGAGTGGAACGACTTCGCGACGCTCGACCTGGAGGAGCTCGCCGCGCACATGAAGGGCGACTTGGTGCTCGACGGCCGTGGCGTCATCGACGTGACCGCGGCGGCCGCCGCCGGCCTCAAGGTCACCGGCTTCGGCTGGTGAGCCGGCGCAGGCTTGTAGCGGTTGCGCCGTAGGCTCCGGGCGTGAACACGACGGGACGGGCGGTCGTCACGGGCGGCGCCGGATTTCTCGGGTCGCACATCTGCGAGCGACTGCTCGACGACGGGTGGGAAGTCGTCTGCATCGACAACTTCCTGACCGGCACTCCGCACAACATCGAGCACCTCGTGTCCAACCCGCGTTTCCGCATGATCCGCGCCAACGTCACCGACTACGTCCACGTCGCCGACCGCGTGGACGTCATCTACCACTTCGCGTCGCCGGCTTCGCCGATCGACTATCTGCAGCTGCCGATCCAGACGATGAAAGTCGGATCGATCGGGACGCTGCACATGCTCGGGATGGCGAAGGAGAAGCAGGCGCGGTTCGTCCTGGCGTCGACGTCGGAGGCCTACGGCGACCCGCTGATCCACCCGCAGCCGGAGTCCTACTGGGGCAACGTCAACCCGGTCGGTCCACGCGGTGTCTACGACGAGGCCAAGCGCTTCGCCGAGGCGCTGACGATGGCCTATCGCCGCTACCACGACGTCGACACCGGCATCGTTCGCATCTTCAACACTCACGGCGAGCGACTCCGGGCACACGACGGTCGCGCGATCCCCACGTTCATCCAGCAAGCGCTCAAGAACGAGCCCATCACGGTTGCCGGCGACGGCTCGCAGACCCGTTCGATCCAGTACGTCAGTGACCTCGTCGAGGGCGTCGTACGGATGGCGGCGTCGGGTCACCCGGGCCCGATCAACATCGGCACGCCATACGAAGTCTCGGTGCTGGAGCTGGCCGAGGCGATCAAGAGATTGTGCGACTCGTCGTCGGAGATCCGCTTCATCGAGCGGCCCGAGGACGATCCGACCGTGCGGCAGCCGGACATCACGCTGGCGCGCGAGGTGCTGGGCTGGGAGCCGGTGGTGCCCTTCGAGGACGGCCTGAAGCGCACCATCGCCTGGTTCCGCGACCAACCCCTCGACTAACTTCCCCGCCACCGGCCCCCGCCGCCCTCATTCCCGCCCGCCCTTTCCCGCCCGCCCTTTCCCGCCGATCATGACGAACCGCGCGTTATAACCGCCGTTTGACGCGCGCTTCGTCATGATCGGCGGGCGGGGTGCGAGCGGAGGGCTTGGGCGACCATCGCCACGATCTCGCTCGGCGTTCCGTAGTAGTCGTCTGCGCTGGCGACGTCGACGTGCCATCCGAGCGCTCGCGCGGCAGCCCGACGCCGGTCGTCCTTGCGCCGCTGTTGCCAGTGCTCTGCGCCGTCGTACTCGATCGCCACACATTTCTCGGCCAGGCGAAATCGAGCCGCGCGACAAACCTGCCTGCGGCATCGTGGACCTCCCATTGCGGTTGCGGACACGGCAGCCCCGCGCGCAGGAGCAGCAAGCGCAACCGCGTCTTCATGGGTGACTCTGTCTTCGGCTCGACCAGCTCGAGTCGTTGCGCCGCAAGGCGGCAGTTGCGTACGCCGCGTTGCTCGCTGATGTAGCCGGCAACCTCGTCCAACGACGTGCGGCGCAGGTGGGTAAGGGCGTCTGCGACGACGATCGCTTCGATCTCCGGCAGCTGGCGCAAACAGTCGAAGACGGTGCGTGTCGGTGACGTCACGAGCATGTCGCCCACCCACCAGACGTCCTCCGCGCAAAGGGTTGTCTCGAGAACGACCAGCCCGTCCCGGCCACGGACCTGTCGCGGTGGCGGCACGTAGACATGCACGTCCAGGTCGTCTGTGCGGCGAACGTCCGCGCCGTAGAGCCACGCGGCCGTCAGCCCGCGCAAGACCGCCTTCGGCGGCAGGACGAGACGCAGCGCCGCGAGTCTCAGCTCTCGCGTGTCCGGCAGATCGGCCGACGCCCAGACCCCACGCAGCAGGCGTCGCCACTGCTTGCCGCGAAGCGCGTTGCGGGTGAGCCCCGCCGCCTCGGCCTGCGCGAGCGTGAACGGTCCACTACGCAGCTGGGCCGGCACTGTTGCAGGTCGCACCTCGCGAGAGTGCCGCGAACTGAGCAGTCCACGTCGCCGGTTGTCCACAGGCCGGCGCACCCCGCCCGGCGATCATGACGAAGCACGCGTCAAACGGCCGCTATAACGCGCGGTTCGTCATGATCGGCGGGAAGGAGGACCTAGCTCTCGGTGAGCTCCTCGCCGACCGCGACGAATGCTTCGTGCAACGCATCGCGCCAGTGCGGCATCGCCGGCAACGCAGCCTCCAGCCAGCGCCGGTTGGACAACACCGAGTAGGCGGGCCGCGGCGCCGGACGCGGGAAGGCCTCCGTCGTCACCGGCAGCACCCGCGCCGGGTCCAGCCCCATCTCCGCATAGATCGCGCGGGTGAACACGAACCACGTTGCCTCACCGGCGTTGGTGCAGTGCAGCACTCCCGGCCGGGCGTCGGACGCGGCCAGCGCGACCAGCCCGCGAGCGAGATGCAGCGACCACGTGGGGGAGCCGATCTGGTCGTCCACGACCTGCACGGTGTCGTGCGTGCGTGCCAACCGCGCCATCGTCTTCACGAAGTTTGCGCCGACTGCGCCGTAGACCCAGGCCGTGCGCACCACCCAGGCGTGCGCGCCGCTGGTGAGGACCGCGCGCTCGCCGGCTGCCTTCGACCGCCCGTACGCCGACCGTGGTGCAACCGGCGCGTCCTCGTCATACGGCTCGTGCGCGGTGCCGTCGAAGACGTAGTCGGTCGACACGTGCACCATCCGCGACCCTGCGTCGTAGCACCAGCGCGCGATCAGGTCCGGGCCGTCGGCGTTGACACAGAACGCCGTCTCCTCGTCCGACTCCGCAGCATCGACCTGCGTGAAGGCGGCGCAGTTGATGACGACGTCGGGTTTCTCCTCGTCGAGCACTGCCTGCACCGAGTCCGGGTCACTGATGTCGAGTCGCGCCCGGTCGGCGGCAACCACCGGCTCGCCATACATGTGCAACACAGCGGTCACGTCCGAGCCGAGCTGCCCACCGGCGCCGGTCACGAACCATTTCATCCTGGCGCGGGCTTCGTCAGCGCTGCCTTCTCCTTCAGCGGTCGCCACCACGCCTCGTTGTCCCGGTACCACTGGACGGTCGCGGCCAGGCCCTCGTCGAAGGAGACGAGTGGCCGGTAGCCGAGCTCCGCGCGGATCTTGTCGTCACTGAGTGAATAACGCCGGTCGTGCCCTTTGCGATCCTCGACGTAGTCGACCGCGTCGTCCCAGTCGCGGCCGCATGCGGACAGCAGCCGCTCGGTCAGCTCCCGGTTGGTGAGCTCCACGCCGCCGCCGATGTTGTAGACCTCACCCGCACGCCCGCGTTCGAGCACCACCTGGATGCCGCGGCAGTGGTCATCGACGTGCAGCCAGTCGCGGACGTTGAGCCCGTCGCCGTAGAGCGGCACCCGCAGCCCGTCGATGAGGTTGGTGACGAACAGCGGAATGACCTTCTCCGGGAACTGGTAGGGCCCGTAGTTGTTGGTGCAACGCGTGATCGACACGTTGAGCCCATGCGTCACGTGGTAGGCACGGGCGATCAGATCGCCGCCGGCCTTCGCCGCGGAATACGGCGAGTTGGGCAGCAGCGGGTCACTCTCGCGGAACGACCCTTCCGCGATGGAGCCGTAGACCTCGTCGGTCGAGACCTGCACGACCCGCGGGATGCCGGCCCGCAAGCACGCGTCGAGCAGCACCTGCACCCCGACCGCATTGGTCGTGACGAAATCGGCGGCGCCGTGGATCGAACGGTCGACGTGTGACTCGGCCGCGAAGTTGACGACGGCGTCGTGGCCCGGCAGCACGTCGTCGAGCAGGTCACCGTCGAGGATGTCGCCCTGCACGAACCGGTAGCGCGGATTGTCCGCGACCGGCGCGAGGTTTTCGAGGTTGCCGGCATAGGTGAGCTTGTCGTAGACGGTGACGTCGGTCTGCTCATAACCGGGATACCCGCCGGTCAGCAGCGTCCGCACGTAGTGGGAGCCGATGAACCCCGCGGCGCCGGTGACGAGCAGCTTCATGCCGGTCAGCCTAGAGGCGCATGCTTGCTAGCGTTCGCCGGCATGAAGGGGATCATCCTGGCCGGTGGCACCGGAAGCCGGCTGTGGCCGATCACGCGGGCGATCAGCAAGCAGCTGATGCCGATCTACGACAAGCCGATGATCTTCTATCCCTTGTCGACGCTGATGATGGCCGGCATCCGCGAGGTGCTCGTCATCACCACTCCGGAGGAGGCGCCGTCGTTCGTCCGGCTGCTCGGTGACGGGGCGGCGTGGGGGATTGCGATCTCCTACGCCGTGCAACCGGAGCCGAAGGGTCTGGCGCAGGCCTTCACGATCGGCGCCGAGTTCATCGGGACTGACCGGGTCGCGCTCGTGCTCGGCGACAACATCTTCTATGGCAGCGGCCTCGGCTCGCAGCTCGCCAAGCTCACCGACGTCGACGGCGGTCACGTCTTCGGCTACCACGTCGCCGACCCCTCGGCGTACGGCGTCGTCGAGTTCGACGCCGACGGGCGGGTCGTGTCGATCGAGGAGAAGCCGCTCGCGCCGAAGTCGCCGTACGCCGTGCCCGGTCTCTACTTCTATGACAACGATGTCGTCGAGATCGCCGCCCGGCTGCAGCCGTCGGCACGCGGCGAGCTCGAGATCACCGGCGTCAACGAGGCCTACCTCAAGCAGGGCCGGTTGCGGGTCTCGCTGCTGCCCCGCGGCACCGCCTGGCTCGACACCGGGACGTTCGCGACGATGATGCAGGCGGCCGAGTTCGTGCGGGTCGTGGAGGAGCGTCAGGGCCTGAAGATCTCCTGCCCGGAAGAGATCGCCTGGCGCAACGGCTGGATCACCGACGCGGACCTGCTCGCGCACGCCGAGGCACTCGAGAAGAGCGGGTACGGCGCCTACCTGCGCCGCCTGCTCGGCTGACCAACCGGCAATCGCGCGCTGATGGCGCTAGAGGCGCATCAGCACGCGATTGGAAACAGACGACCCCCGGGCTGCTCCTGCCGGAAGTTCGGCAGGGCCGGCTGGACGAGGCCGGCGCCCGGGGGCCTGGTGTCTGTCTGGTATTCGCCTGACGACGTCTCACGGCGACCCTGCTGACAGGGAAGCCTGCGGCGCCGGGGCTCACACCGGAGTCCGGAGACGGCGACTAGCTGACAGTCACCTCACGAGTCCTATGGCTATACAAAACCGGACCACCTCCTTTCCCGTGTAGCTCAAGCCTAGCGCCTCGCTAGCGTTGCGGCCGTGGAAATTGCGCCGCTCGGGATCCCCGACGCCTACGTGTGCACGCCCCGCCAGTTCGGTGACGACCGTGGCACGTTTCTCGAGTGGTTCCGGGCCGACCGGCTCGCGGAGGTGACCGGCCGGCCCGTGGACGTGCGGCAGGCCAACCACTCCGTCTCCCGGCGCGGCACCCTGCGCGGCTTGCACTTTGCCGACGTCCCGCCCGGCCAGGCGAAGCTCGTCTACTGCCCCCGCGGCGCGGTGCTGGACGTGGTGGTCGACCTGCGCGTCGGCTCTCCGTCGTTCGGCAAGCACGAAGCGGTGCGCCTCGACGACGTCGAGCGCCGCTCGGTCTATATCGCAGAGGGCCTCGGCCACGCGTTCCTCGCCCTCTCCGACGACGCCAACGTCACCTACCTGGTCTCGACCACCTACAACCCAGCCGTCGAGCACGCCGTGCACCCGCTCGACCCGGATCTCGCCCTGCCGTGGGGCGATGCCGGCGACCTGGTGCTGTCGGACAAGGACGCGGCGGCGCCGTCGCTCGCCGACGCCGAGCGCGACGGGCTGCTCCCGTCGTACGACGCCTGCCGCCGCTTCTACGACCGGGCGGGCAACGCCCGGCACTAGGACCCGGTACTTGGACCACCCGGACTAGAACACCGTCTGCGCCGGACGGGTGACAGCGACCCTGATTACTGTGCGTGGCTAGTCATGCGGCGGCGGACTTGTCCGGACTCGTCCGGCTAGCCAGCCGATTCCGTTGCGGCGGATAGCCCGAACGGGCTATCCAGAACCACCCCGCCTTGTCATGACGACAGTTGCCTAGTCAGACGACGCTCTGTGATGACACGCATACGGAGGGTTCGTCCATGGCGCTGACGCTCCACCGACGCACTGCTGCTGCCGCGGCGGCGATCGCCGCACTGATGGGCTGGGCCGTCACGGCTCCAGCGGCGGGCTCCCCCACCCGTACGCCGAGTGCCGTGATCGACCCGGCCCTACGCGCGGTGCACGGGACGGTCGGCGTCATCGTCGCCGGCGGCCGGGCCGCCGAACACGCCGTCGCGCTCGCCGGCGGCACGGTGACCCGCGAGCTGCCCATCGTCGGCGGCTTCGCGGCGAAGGTGCCCGCCAACGACGTCACCACGATCGCGCGAGTGCCCGGTGTCACCGCGATCACGCTGGACCGCCCGACGCATGTGCAGTCCGCGCCGGGATCGACAAACAACATCCCCAGCGTCTACAAGAAGGTCACCGGTGGCAGCCGCCTCGCAGCGGCCAACGGCAACGGCCGGGGGGTCAACGTCGCGCTGATCGACACCGGCGTGTCGCCACTGTCCGACGTGGCCGACGCGATCGTTCCGCTCACCCCAGACGTCGTGGGCATGCCGCAGGCGCAGTGCCTCAACCTGACCGACGAGCCGACGTGCAACGACTCCTACGGGCACGGAACGTTCATGGCCGGCATCATCGCCGGTGACGGCACCGCGTCGAACGGCAAGTACGTCGGAATGGCGCCGAACGCAGGCATCGTCTCGATCAAGGTCGCCGGCGCGAGCGGTGCCTCCGACGTCAGCACCCTCATCGCCGCGCTGCAGTGGGTCGTGCTGAACAAGTCGGCCTACAACATCCGCGTCCTCAACCTCTCCCTCGGCACCGACTCGACGCAGAGCTACTCGATCGACCCGCTCGACTTCGCGGTCGAGAAGGCGTGGCAGGCCGGCATCGTCGTCAACGTCGCGGCGTCCAACCGTGGCCCCGCTGCCGGCACCATCTCCGACCCGGCGAACGACCCGTTCGTCGTGACGGTGGGTGCGATCGACGACCGCGGTACGACGGGCCTGGGCGACGACGTGGTCCCCGACTTCAGCGGTCGTGGGCCGACCGCGAGCGACGGACTGGCCAAGCCGGACGTCGTAGCACCGGGTGCGCACATCGTGTCGCTGGCTGCTCCCGGCGCGAGCATCACCACGCAGTTCCCCTCAACCATGGCGGCGCCCTACCGTCGCGGTTCCGGTACGTCGATGGCAACCGCGGTCGTGTCCGGCCTCGAAGCTCAGATGCTGTCGCTGCAACCGACGATGTCGCCGGACCGCGTGAAGTACGCGCTCATGTCTACGGCGCACGTGGATGCGTCCAACGACCCGCTGACCACCGGCGCCGGACTCGTCGATGGTGCTGCGGCGATGACGGCGGGGCCGGGCGTGGCCAACGTCGGTGTTTCGCCGTCGCTCGGAACCGGTTCGCTGGCAGCCAGCCGAGGCACCGTCGGCGTCGTGCTCGATGACGCCAACAGCACCGTGCTGGACGCCTCGAGCGGCAACCTGACGTCGACGCTGACCACGTTCCCCAGTGGGTCGTCCTGGTTCGGCAGTTCGTGGTTCGGCAGTTCGTGGTTCGGCAGTTCGTGGTTTGGCAGTTCGTGGTTCGGCAGTTCGTGGTTTGGTAGCTCGTGGTTCGGCTCGTCGTGGTTCGGGACGCCGGACGGGACCGAGGACTATGGCAGTTCGTGGTTCGGCAGCTCGTGGTTCGGCGCATGGGATCAGTAACCGACCAAGCGTTGCGAGCCTGAAGTTGCAGGCGATGGGGGTCGCCGGATGAAGGTCAGGATCTACGTCGCGGCGGTGACGGCACTCGCCGCCGCCGTGGCGTGCTGGGCAGGCGTCACGGTGCGGGCGGCGCAGCAGCCGAAACTTCCGGCAATCGCGCTGCTCGTCGTCCTCATCGTGCTCGCCGAGTCGTTGCAGGTGCGGCGCTACCACCGCGACAACATCGACGCCCTTGTCGTCATGGAAGGCATGCTCGCGCCACTGGTCCTGGTCGCCTCCGGCTGGACGGTTGTGGGCGTCACGGTCATCGCGCTGGCCATCGGCGACTCGCTGCGGCGCAACCCGTCGATCAAGGTCGTCTTCAACGTCGCACAGTGGACCGCCGCCGCTGCGCTCGCCTCCTTGGTGATGGCGCACCTGCGGCCGGCGCAGATCGACTCACCGCGCACCCTCGGCGTGCTGATCTTCGCCATGCTGGTGATGAGCGCGGTCAATCAGTCGGCGATGGCGGGGGTCCTCTACGTCGTCACCGGCAGCCCGGCAAGCGCGCGCGACGGCGACAAGTTGCGCGACGTGCTCACCGGTCATGTGGTCAGCATCACGGCGGGACTGGCGAGCGGCGTCTGCCTCACGGCGGCGTACCTGTGGAGCCCCTGGACGCTCGTCGTGGGCATTGTCGTGGTCGTGGGCATGCACACCGCCGGGCAGGCGTTCGCCTCGCTGCGGGCGGACGGTGTGCGGCTTGCCGGCCTGCAGCGCGCGACGCACGCACTGGCTACGTCCATCGATGCCGCATCAGGGTTGCCGGCCTTCCTGGCCGAAGCCCGGCTCGGGTTCGAGGTGCGCGAGGTGCAGCTGGTGCTGTTCACCGAACGCGGAGCCACCGTGCACAGCTGCACCGGCACCGTCGACACCGGCTACACGGTCATGAACGGCGTGCACCCGCTGGCAGACGCGATTGCCGCTGACCTGCCCGAGCCGGCCCGCCTCGAGGCGACGGACGGGTCCCGGGCGGCCGAGCTGCTCAGCGGCAGCGGCCACACGCGCGTGCTGGCGGTTCCCCTGCATTCGGCCGGCACGACGATCGGCGTGCTGTTCCTCTATGACCGCATCGGGATGGAAGGCTTCGAGGCCGGCGAGCTCACCATCGCAGATGCGCTCGCACGCGAGGTGGTCGGTTTCCTCGAGCGGGTCGACCTGTTGCGCGAGATCGACGAGGAGCGCCGCAAGCTGGCCGAAATCCTCGGCGCTACCAGCGACGGCATCTTCTCGATCGAGAGCGACGGCACCGTCAGCTCCTGGAACGCGGGCCTCGTCGCCATCACGGGCTACCAGGCACAGGAGATCGTCGGCACGCGGCATTTCGGGTTGTTGCGTCCGCGTGACGCGCAAGGCCGTGACGTCCTGCTCGAACGCTGGGTCGACCTGGTCGACAAGCCCGGCGCGATGCCGACCGAGCTGCAGATCGTGTCGGCCGAGGGCCACAGCGTCTGGCTGTCGTGCTCCTACAGCCGGATCGAGGCCAACGAGAATCGGCGCGACGTGCTCGTCGTCGTCGCCCGCAACATCACGCAGGCTCGTGAGCTGGAACGGCTGAAGGACGACTTCGTCGCCGTGGTGTCGCACGAACTGCGTACGCCGCTGGTGCCCATCAAGGGCTGGGCGCAGACGTTGCTCAACCGGGGCGACCGCCTCAACGACGACCAGCGCCGCACCGCCGTGCAGTCGATCCTGGCGCAGGCGCAAAAGCTCGAGTCGCTGGTGCTCAACATCCTCGAGGCATCTCGAATCGAAGCGGGTCGCGCCGACGGAGAGGGATCGGCCGACGTCGCCGGAATTGCCGCTCGCCTCGTGGACGACACCCTTGCGTCGCGTCCGGAGCGTGAGATCCGCCTGCGCCCGCCGTCGGTGCCGTGCACCGTGAAGGGCTCGGCGGTCTGGGTCGAACGCGCTGTGTCGAACCTGCTGGCCAATGCCATCAAGTACTCGCCGGACGACGAGCCCGTCGATGTCGTCATCACGGCGCAAGGCAGCGATGTGCTGGTGGCGGTCACGGACCGCGGTCCCGGCATCGCCGCGGAGGCGCAGGAGCGGATCTTCGAACGCTTTGAGCGGCTGGAGGAGACGCGCAAGCAGACAGGCACCGGTCTCGGGCTCTACATCACCCGCAGGCTGGCGCGGGCGATGGGCGGCGACGTGACCGTTTCGTCGGTTCCGGGCGCCGGCTCCACCTTCCTTCTGAGGCTGCCGCTCGCGCCCGTCTCAACAGCGGCAGTGATGCCGGAGCAGCGTGGCCGCGCAGTCGGGGAAGGCGACGCCGCGGACGGCACCCGCACCAACGTCGTACGCCTGCGGTAGCCGCGTCGGCGCCTACACTCGCGGCGTGACGGCGGAGCGTCCAGCGCCGGCGTGGCATGCGCAGTTGCGTGCCCGCGGCTACCGGCTGACTCCCCAGCGCGAGCTCGTCCTCGACGCCGTCGCCACGCTCGGCCACGCGACGCCGGACGAGATCGCCGACCGGGTCCGCGCGACTGCAAGCGGCGTCAACATCTCCACCGTCTACCGCACCCTCGAACTGCTCGAGGAACTCGGCCTGGTCACCCACACCCACTTGGGCCACGGCGCGCCGACCTACCACGCGGCAGACGACGCCGACCACCTGCATCTGGTCTGCCGCGACTGTGGCGGCGTAGAGGAAGTGGCGCCGCGGGTGCTCGACCAGGCGGCGCAGCAGATCGCCGACGAGCACGGCTTCGCCGTCGACGCGAGCCACTTCGCCATCTTCGGAATGTGTGCCGGTTGTCGAGCCGCTGCCACGGAAAGCGGTCAAACCGGACACTAGTCGCAGCAGGGATCGCGACACGGACGGCGAATTCAGCAACTGGGGACGGGCCGGCGGCATCTTCGTGGCGTCACCGATTCCGCCCGACCTCGTTGCACCGAGCGGACAGCACTCGGAATGGAGACCCAGATGAGTTCCGCCTTCATGCGTCGGTCGGGATTGACCGTCGCGTTCGCCACGCTGGTCGCCGTCGCGTCGCCCCTTCTGGGCCAGGCATCGGCCGCAACCTTCACAGGGTCGGTTTCGAGCAGCCCGGCCAAGGACGCCAGCGGCAATGTCGCGGCGAACCGGCCCACTCTGACCGGCACCTTCAGCGACAACCTGAAGAGCGGCGCAATCACGGTCTACGACAAAGCCGACCCCAACAAGACCGACGTCTGTGGCGGCTCGGTCGTGTCCGGCAAGACGGTGTCCTGCACCGCGCCGGCCGACCTCAGCACCACCAAGACCTACGACGCGGTCGCGCAAGCCGTCCGTGCCAGCGACGGTGCCAGCGCGACCACGCCCGTCTTCGAGTTCAAGGTCGACTACCCGGTGTTCGACGCCGCGAACAGCAAGCCCAAGCCGCAGGAGTCGATCCTCAGCGGCACCGGCACGCTCACCGCGGCCTTCAACGAGGCCATCACCGGTGACCCGGCAACGGCTTTCCAGGTCTACGAGCTGAACGCCGACGGCACCCGCGGCAACGGGCCGCTTCTCGGCACGGTGTCGTTCCCGACGACCGGGCTTCCACCCGGCCCGGGCAAGACCGTGACCTTCAAGCCGAACAGCCTGCTGGTGGACGGCGAGTACGAGGCCGTCGTCACCGTCAACGGCGTCAACACCGACGGCAGCAAGAACGCCGCTGCGATCGGTCGCGCCGACTACGACTTCTTCATCAGCACGGTCGGCCCGAAGAACCTCTCCTCGCAGCCGCTGGCCAACAACACCAACGCGTCCGCCTTCCCGTTCACCGGAACTGCGGCCCCCGGCAGCACCGTCACCGTCACCGTGCCGCAAGGTCAGCCCGCGGACACCTTCGGCCCGGTCAGCGGATCGGGCGTGGTGCCGGACTGCGGCGCCGCTCCGGACTGCCCCTGGACCGTCAATGTCGACGTCAGCGGCCTTTCCGACAACACCACCTCCGGTTACGGCTGGACCGCGCAGGCTTCCGACGGCACCAACAAGTCGCCGGTGACGTCCTCATCGCCGAAGACGTTCAAGATCGACCAGACCGCGCCGGGCAAGCCCACCTCGGGCAGCGCCAGCATCGAGTCCAACCAGCTGAACGTCGACGTCTCGGCCGGTCACCCGAGTGACACAGACTTCGCCGGCTTCACGGTCACCATCACCGACCCCGAGGGGCACACGTCCACGAAGGAGTTCGAGACCACGGGTGACCTGAGCAACGGGCAGGTGGACGTGTCCGGGCTCGACGACGGCGACCTGACTGTCGCGATCATGTCGCGGGACTTCGCCGGCAACCAGAGCCAGCCGTTCACCTCGGGGATCCCGGCCAGCCAGCCCAGCGTGACGAAGAACCTCGGGCTTCAACCCAACTTCGACACCAGCCAGTTCATCTCCGGCCACGACTTCTCGTTCACCGACGCGCAGAGCCACCCGGTCCAACCGCCGACGCAGATCGTCGTCGAGTTCAACCAGGCGATCACCAAGTCCTACACGCCCCTCCCCAGCATCAACGACCCGAACCCGTCCCCGCTGGACTCAAACGGGTGCATCACCGACCCGCGGGGCAACTGCATCCAGGCCGTCACTGTTGCCGATGACCCCAATGACGACCACCGCCTCACGTTGACTCCGCCGAAGCTGGCCGACGGCCTCTACGGCATGCGCGTGACGACCTACTCGGCGTCATGCCCCAACTCGCCGTGCGAGAAGTACAGCCAGACGGTGACTGTGCCGGGCACGTCGACGGTGTTCAACTACACCGTTGACGGCACCAAGCCCAACGTCGCCATCACGGGTCTCACCAACCCGATCACCCCGACCTTGCTGCAGACGGCGGGCATCCAGGGCACCGCAGACAGCGACGTCAAGGTGATCCAGCTGACGCTGAAGTCGAGTGGTGACCCGACGCACACGAAGGTCGCGACGGCCGACGTCACCAGCGGTCACTGGAAGTTGCAGCCACTGCCGCTCTCGGGTGTGGCCGACGGCCTGCTCACGATCACGGCGTCGGGTTCGGACGCTGCCGGCAACACCACGACCGCAACGAAGGCCACCACCCTTTCGGGTCTGGCGCTGAGCGTCGCTGCCGGTGACGGCAAGATCCTGCTCGCGTGGCAACGGCCGACCCTCGCCGGCAACGCGACGCCGTCGTACTCGGTCACGCAGCAGGACCTGACCACCGGCACGCCGGCTCAGCCGGTCTCGCCGCCGCCCGCCTCCAGCAAGACGTCGTTCCTCATCTCGAACCTCGTCAACGGTCACGTCTACCGCGTGACGCTGCGGGCGACCGACCCCAACGGCAACGGCCCGGTCGCCATCCGCACCGCGACGCCGAGCACGCCGACGAAGCTCACGGACTACTCGACCGCACACACGATCACCTACGGCCAGGCGGTCCTCCTGCACGGCCGGCTGACCGACGCGGCCGGACACGGGGTGGGCGGGATGACCCTGTCGCTCTACCCGGTCTACGCGGGAGGACGCAAGGGCGGCGCCGCGCACCCCGCCACCAACGCCACCGGCTACTGGTCCTTCAGCACCAAGCCGATCGCCAACGCCAGCTACGTCATCGCGTTCGCGGGCAAGAGCGGCTTCGGGCCCTCCTCGGGGGTGACGGGAGAGGTCGTCAAGGTCGCCATCAAGATCACCAGCTTGACGGCGTCCAGCTCGTCGCACACGTCGGCCGTCCGCATGGTGGGTTCGGTCTCGCCCAACGAGCACGGCCGGCACGTCTACATCTACGAGATCCGAAGCGGCAAGAGCGTCCGCATCGCGATGGTGACACTCGGGACGCACTCGATGTTCTCCTACACGCACGCGTGGAGCGCGGGTAAGCACACCGTGTTCGCCCGCTTCTACAGCCAGAACGGCGTGACCGGCAACAACAGCCCGACGGTTACCTTCAGCCGCAGCTGACAAGCCGCAGAGCAGAGGGCCCCGGCGCCGCGCCGGGGCCCTCCGCTTTGGCGGCAGTCGCTGTGACACAAACTCGCCGGGACGGCGGGAAGGTGCAAGGCCGCGCCCGTCGAAATCTCCGATTCGAGCCCCTGGCGCGTAGCGCCCCAAGTTCTGGCAAGGAGCCCTAGTGGCGATCCCGAACCGGTCCGACGAGCCCTCGCGTCGCAGCCCCGCACAGCTGCTGCGTGGCGTGGCGTCGACGGCGGCCGAGTGGGGCCGTGACCGCAAGCGCCGCGCCGCCGCGAAGGGTCGGCGACGTGGACTGAACCGATGGCTGCTGGCGCTGTTCCTCGTGTTGCTCGGCACCTTCTTCTTCCTGCTCAGCGACGTATCGAGCGCGCCCGCCCGGGGGCAGAAGCTGACGCTCGACCAGGTGCTCTCGCTGGCGCAGTCCAAGCAGGTCGTGAGTGCGACATTGCTCGACGAGGACAACCGGATCGTCGGCGACCGCCTGCTCAGCGACGGCTTCTCGACCGCGCCCTACTACGTCGACTACAGCCAGAACGGCGCCGTCACCGACGACATCTTCAAGGCGTTGCAAGCCGACGGCGCGCGCATCGTCGTCGACAAGCAGAGCGGCAAGGCGACCGAGCGGATGGTCGCCACCTTCCTGCTGCCACTGATGCTGCTCGCCACCGTGTTCGCCTTGCTCCTCGCTCCGGGCGGCCGGGGCGGAGGCAGCCTCGGTGACGTCACCGACTTCAGCCAGATGAAGCGCGGCCGCGTCGGCAAGAAGGTGTCCGTGGTGACCTTCGAGGACGCCGGTGGTGTGGACGAGGCGGTCACCGAGCTGCGTGAGGTCGTCGACTACCTCAAGAACCCGGCGAAATACGAAGCTCTCGGTGCGGCCCCGCCGAAGGGGCTGCTGCTTTTCGGGCCGCCTGGCTGCGGCAAGACCTTGCTCGCGAAGGCCGTCGCCGGCGAGGCCGAGGTTCCTTTCTTCTCGGTCGCCGGCGCAGAGTTCGTCGAGGCGCTGGTCGGGGTGGGTGCCGCCCGTGTGCGCGACCTGTTCGCCCGGGTCCGTGCTGCCGCCCCGGCGATCATCTTCATCGACGAGCTCGACGCGGCCGGCCGCAAGCGCGGTGCGGGTGGCTCCTCCGGCGGCTCCGACGAGCGTGAACAGACCCTCAACCAGCTGCTCGTCGAAATGGACGGCTTCGACGTCTCTCGCGGCATCGTCGTCATCGGTGCAACCAACCGGCCGGACATCCTCGACCCCGCGTTGCGCCGTCCCGGTCGGTTCGACCGGCACATCACGATCGAGCGGCCGGACGCCGACGGACGCGAACGGATTCTGCGCATCCACGCGCGCAACAAGCCGTTCGCCGCAGCCGTCAGCTGGCGCGACGTCGCTGATCGCACGCCCGGGTTCACCGGTGCCGACCTCGCCAACGTCACCAACGAGGCGGCATTGCTCGCGATTCGTGACCAGCGCGGCGAGATCACCGACCGTGACGTCGAGGAGGCAATTCGCCGCGTCCTCGAGGGGCCGAAGCGCCGTGGCCACCTGATGAGCGATGACGAGCGCCGCCGCGCCGCCTACCACGAGGCCGGGCACGTCGTCGTCGCGCTCACCCAGGACGAGTCGCAGTCGGTGCAGCGCGTGTCGATCCTGACCCGTGGCAAGGTCATCGCGACGACCGAGTTGCGTGCCGAGGAGGAGGAGCTGTTGCTCACCGAGTCGCAGCTGCGCTCCCGGCTCGCGACCAAGCTGGCCGGGGCTGCGTCCGAGCGCCTGGTCATGGGTGAGATCTCGACCGGCGTCGAGAACGATCTCGAGGAAGCGACCGCGTTGGCCCGCGACATGGTGGCCAGGTTCGGCATGTCCGATGAGGTCGGGATGACCCGGCTGTTCGGTCCCGACTCCTCGGCCTTTCTCGGCGACGAGACGCCGCTGTCGGACATCTCCTCGGAGACGAAGGCTGCTGCCGACGCCGCCGTACGCCGCCTGATCAGCGAGGCCGAGACCGAGGCTCGCGTGCTGCTCGAACACCACCGATCCGTGCTGGACGCATTCGCCGCGACGTTGGCCGACGTGGAGACGCTCGAGGGCGCCGCGCTGCAGCAACAGCTGGACGATCTGCGGTCGCGGATGCAGCCGGTCGGCAAGGCACGGGTCCGCGCGAAGGGCGTTTCCGCCAACGGCACGCGTCCCCGGCGCACGGCCACGGCCCGCTAGCCCACACCGGGGAGGACAGCGCCGTGCGGCTGCGGACCTTGCGACTCGGCGTTGCCGGGGCGCTCGTCGTCCTGACAGGTGCCGGCGGCATCGCCATGTCAGTGGATGCCGCGGGCCCGGTGCCGTGCAACGGCAACACGATGCTTGCCGGCAACGGCTGGCTGGCCAGCGATCCTGGCTTGTCCAAGGTGTCGTTCATCCGCAGCGTCACCTACGCACCGGAGCGCATATTCGCGACCGACGGGCAAACCTTGAGGCGCACTGACGACGGCGGCTGCACCTGGCAGACAGTCACACTGCCGCCGGCGTCGGTGGCAGGCGTGTCCGCGCTCCCCGAGGCAGCCACCCTCACCGACCTTGCCGCGCCGAGTTCGTCCACCAGCGCCGACTACGTCTACGTCGCCGCCGACGAGACCGTCACCCAGGCGCTGCCAGTGTCGTTGCCGTCGCAGCCCGTCGTGTTCGCGAGCAGCAACGGCGGCAAGAACTGGACCGCCAGCGGCAGCGGCCTGCCCAACATCGGCAGCGTCAGCGAACTGGCGGCGTCTGACGCGCAGCCGCGCAACCTCTACGCCCTGGTCACCGGCGCGGGCTCCAACAGCGGCATCTACGTCAGCAACGACGCGGGTAGCACCTGGGCCCGTCGCAGCACCGATACCACCGTCTCGCAGCTACGCGTGAGCCCTGGCGTCGTCAACCAGATCTACGGCATTCGCGACGGTGACGGCCTGGTCCTCAGCACTGACGGCGGCGCAACCTTCAAACCTCTGCCGCTCGCCGGTCGCGACGTGCACAGCTTCTCCGCAGCGGCCGGGAGTGGTTACGTCCAGATAGCGCAGGGTCACGCCAGCAGCCGCCGGTTCGACGTGAGCCTGGACGGGGGCCGCACCTGGCGGCCGCATGCTGCGCTCGAGCATGCCCAGTCGGTGGCTATCGCGGCTGTGCTTCCTGTCGTCGCCGTCTATGACTCCGCGACGCTGTCGGTGGACCAGCTGGTGGGACGGGCGGAGCGGCACACCCCGCTCACGCCGGGCATGGGCGTGCCAGTGGCGGGAACGGTGCAGGCCAGCGCGCCGACCGGCGTGGGCCTGGCGCTTACCGGGCTCGCCCAGGACCACAAACACGTGCTGCGCACCGCTTACAACACATTCACCCACAAGGTGATCCCGCCGACGCTGACGCCGATCCGGCTGCTGCCGACGGTGACGGTGAAGCAGTTCCCGTCGACCCTCACCTCGACCGTGTCGACCGTGCGGCTATCGGCCGGCGCCCATCGTGACGTCCCCTACCAGCTGTTGCTTCCGCGAACGCCGTCACCGGTGGACCTGATGTTCCTCGTCGACACGACCAGCTCGACCGATCAGACCATCGACGGTGTGCGGCAGGGCCTGCAAAGTGTCGTCAACGACTTGCGGTCGACCGGTCTTGACGTGGCGTACGGAGTTGGCGACTTCAAGGACTACCCCGGCTGGACCGGCGGTTCCGGACCCGACACGGATTA
>JADMIO010955799.1_pt1 | contig 46553 bp, 40 predicted proteins | sample 8958161 | NCBI WGS metagenome assembly JADMIO01 (sample SAMN16585339, study PRJNA669376) | soil metagenome | isolation source: Crop rotation soil | place: USA: Cullars Rotation, Alabama | collected 2011
GGCCGCGACTTCAAGTCACGTGAATTCCAAGCTTCGGATCCCACTGTGCTGGAAAGCAGCCTTGTCGCGTTCATCTTCCTCATCATGGCTCCGGTTTACCGCGAGAGCGGCGATCCTCAACTGGCGTGGCGCGCCGGTCTGTTCGCATGTCTGCTGAACGGATTCATGGAAATCGCGGGCGCGTTCGTTGGCGATTTTCTGCGGCGGGTTACACCGCGAGCCGCGCTGCTCTCCTCGCTCGCCGGTATCGCCATCACGTTCATCGCAATGGGATTTGTGTTTCAAATCTTCGCATCTCCGGCGATCGCACTCGTCCCGGTGTTTCTGATTCTCGCCGGTTACGGCGGAAAAGTTCGCCTGCCGTTAGGATTGCCGGCTGGTTTCGCCGCGGTGCTGATCGGCGTCGCCATCACCTGGATATTTCACTGGGTTGGCGCCGGACCGGCGCCGGCAGCGCCGCCGGTTACCCTCGGGCTTCATCTTCCGAAGTTTTATTTCAGCGATGTCGTTAGGCTGTTTAATGATTCAACCGGATGGAAATATCTCGCAGTAATCGTCCCGATGGGCTTGTTCAACGTTGTCGGTTCGCTCCAATGCCTGGAAAGCGCCGAAGCGGCCGGCGATCGTTATCCGACGCGGCCGTCGTTGCTCACCAACGGGCTGGCTACGGTCCTCGCGGCCTTTCTTGGCAGCGCCTTTCCGACCACGATCTACATCGGGCATCCCGGCTGGAAAGCGATTGGCGCGCGTGTCGGCTACTCGCTACTCAGCGGAACTGTCGTCGCTATTCTCTGTTTCGCCGGAGCGCTCACACTAGTGTTGCGAGTTGTTCCACTGGAAGCCGCGCTCGGAATCTTGCTTTGGATCGGCGTCATCATTACCGCACAGGCGTTTCAGGCCGTGCCATCCGCGCATGCGCTCGCGGTTGCCGTGGGTCTTATCCCGTCGCTGGCGGCGTGGGGATTTTTTCTGGTCGAAACAACATTGCGAATTGCCGGTGCTGATCTGATGTCGACTGCGCCGAAATTCCGAAACGATCTGTTTATCTACGGAATGATCGCGCTCGGCCAGGGATTTGTGCTCAGCTCAATGGTCCTGGCCGCAATCACCGCGAAATTGATAGATCGAAAATTTCTCGCCGCGGCCGGATGGGCTTTTGCCGCGGCGGTGCTTTCCGCGACCGGTCTCATCCACGCCTATCGAATCTCCCCCACCGGCGTGGACAACCATTTCGGCTGGATGGCCGCGCCTGCATTCGCCGGGGCTTACGGCGCTGCTGCCTTGTTGTTTTTCCTGATCTGGCAATATCAACGTCGGTCTAACGAGACTAAACTCAGCTTCACCGCTACTTAAACCAGAGCAGGAATTTGTCTCTCTCCCGCTGGGAAGGATGGGGTCTAACCATCCCCATGGGAGCGAACGATCACTCCTTTCGGCACGTAAGCGCCTATTCAAGGCATGCGAGTGCTATGAAAGAACTGAATGCGCCAATTGCCCTTTTCCTTCCGGAGAATCGCTGATTCCAGCCAGCTCACATTCTTGGTCTCGGATGCATCCTTGATAGACCCTCGATTGATATACGTGACCCAGGCCGTGCTCCCATCGATGTGAACTTCAGGTTCGTTTACCGTCCAGGCATAAACTTTGCCCGCCGCATGCGCCTTTTTTATCAGATCGATCAACGCATCGCCGTTAATTCGACCTCCTGCGTCGAAAGCATAAAAGTTGGGAGCGATGAGAGAGCGAAGCTTTGGGATATCCTCGGCCGACAGGGCGACAAACATGGAGCGGACCACTTCCGGTACCTGAACTTCGTCGGCGATAGCCGGTGCTGGCTGCTGATCTGCGGCCAGTGCGCTAATGGTGAGTGTTAGCAGCAGGAGGGTGACGCTAAAGAAGGTGCGATATTTGATCATAGTCTTGGGTCTAACGAGGATAAAGTGAGCGAACGTCCCTCAAAGTGAAAAGATTTTGGCTGCGCGAGATGTCAATGCAAAGTGGGTGGCCGTTCGCTTCAGCGTCTGATTGGGCCGCACACATGAAGCACACGCTGACCGCATCAAAGGTAAATATCGCACGGTCGATCTGAATTTTCCTGGATTTCTGACGGCGGCCAAAAGTGTCGCATGATGAATGCGACGGCGATGAATCCGAAAACACATGCAAGTGCAAGCCACCAGCGATCCAAGAAAGCTAAGATGATCGCTCCACCAAAAAACGGGAGAAGTAGCCACAAGCGCCAGCAGATGGACCACAAACCGATTCCTAGTCCGCGCAATTGCGACTGGTCGGACCGCTGTTTTGGTGAGCGCATGGAAATGTCGTCTAACGAAACCAAAGATCGGCAACCGCTGGCCAGAGCGCGTATGGCTGCAGGTTGAATGTGGGATTCATCGAAAACTAAAACGCGGCGCGACCAACAGTTCGCTGCATTGCCTGGTTAGGCGTTGCGGGTTCTGAGATTGGCTGTGACATACTGCTCGAAAAGGCCCGGATCGGCGGGCGGGTAGTAGCAGAAACCGCCGTTCCAAGTGATGCGATAATGCTGGAGCGAACTCAAGCAAACCGTCATTTCGCGCGCTGGAAACAGAGGCCAGAGCCAACCTCGGACGATTAGCTCCGAGCGGGGGACAACAGAAACGGACGTGATCCGTGACCATGCGAGAAACTTCGGGTTGCCGAACCCCCGATGAAACCGAATGCCGTCAGACGAGATGCTGATGCGAAGAACGGCGAACGACAGGAACAAGCCGTATGCAGCACAGAAAACCGCAAGTGCGACGATATCGGATCGGGTAAGCAGATAGGCCGCCGCAGCGGGACTGCCGAAGAGTACTGCGGTCTGAAACAGACCGATTGCAGCGCTGAGCAATCCATCTGAAATATCGCGGGGCTGAACGCGAGGCGCGATAACAACTGTGTCTGTTTCGTGTCCGTTCATCGAGAACGCGTAGCAACGGCGGGAGATGAGGCCTGGTTAGGCCTTTCGTGATCCATGCTTTCGACTGCTGATATTGCCGCTTGAAGAGCAGCCGAATCAAGAGTCAGTGAGATGTGATTGATCGCCGGGAGCAGAGCGACGGGGACATCCTTGCCCGCTGTCTTGAAGACGCTCGCGAATTTATCGGCATAAAACACTTCATCATTCTGGCCGGCCAGCACCCGAAGCGGTTGCCTGATCGCACGAATATTTGCCTGGTAATCGCGCTCGGGCCTGAAGTTCTGCTCCAGGGCGAATGAGTATTGCGGCGTGAGAAAACCCTTGTCCTTCTCTTCGACCGCGAACCTAACCACCGGAAGGTCGTCAAAGGCGTGAATTCCAAATCCGTTCAAGACGGCGATCGCGATGATGCGCGGAACCCCTACCGTCGCCCAGCCGCCGGTGCCCGGACGCAACGTTGCTGCGTCCTGACTGATCCAGGGAGAAAGAAGAAGATAGTTGGAGAATAGTTCCTGGCGTGAACTGCCTGCGAAGCGAAGCACAAATCCGCCCCCGGAGGAAAACCCTATCAAAGTGGAAGGCGGAGCTAATTTGATCGCATGGACAAAATCTTCCATGTCGTCCTCCAGTTGCCCGACGTAAACGATATGTCCTTTGACGCCGGAGTCGCCGTGTCCTCGAATGTCCAGCGCGTAGGCGGCATATCCGGCCGCGGCCAAGCTCTTGGCCATCACATGCATGCTGCTGCTACTAGCGGAAGACCCGTGCACTAGCACGACACTGCCCTTGATCGGTTCGCCGACGGCCGGGTAGGCCCGGAAGGCCATCTTTGCGCCATCGCGAGCCGTGAAATAACTGCGTTCCGGCAGATCGGAGAAATCCACGTTTTTGAACGGGTCACTAATGCTCGCCATTGGCGGCGGCGGCTCGCTCGGTCCGCCGAGTGCGATCGCCAGTCCAAGGGCCGTCACAAGAACTGCGACGGTAAAAAGGATGGAGACGAAAAGGCGCTTCATGGGGTAGGCCTAACGAGACGGAGCTCAGCTACCGTCGACGGGGCCGCGCCGTGCTGCGGATTTCGATGGTGAAGGTGTCATGTGGAAAGTTTCTCGTTGGGCGGCGGTTCGCTGAAGCGAATGCTAGAGCGTTTAGCGTGCATTACCGCGGCGGGCTGCTGTAATTTCGCTGCATCACGGCGTCGGACCACAAAGTCCAAATTGCGTCGTAGCCATCGGCGACGGCATACCGGAACTTCTGCCGCTTTCGAGCAGCCAAGACCCAGCCGCGCATCAGAATAAACGGTGTAGAGACGATGAGGAGCACTGGGATCGCAACGGCCCAAATGATCAATCGCTGAACTACCTTGGCGAATGCGTACACCAGAAATTGCATGGCGCGGGAACGGTCTAACGAGACAAGCTTAGCGACCGCTGATAAGGCAGACCTGCTTGGAATGAACGTGTGTTAATCATTCGGTCAGATCGATCAGCAAAATCCGCGTGATCATCGCATCAATTGCTTCTCGCCCGCAAATCACGGCAGGACAGCGCGATAGAATCGCGCGGCGAAGCTGGTCGAATTTGGATCCTCAAATGTAAACGTGCCGGTCGTATCGGCAGTCACGGTACCGATGTCAGCGTAACCGCCGCCCGGGTTTGTTGAAGCCTGGATGGTGACAATGCGATTCGGCACGGTCTGGCCTTTGAGTTGGAAATGTCCGTTCGCCAGGCGCATGGCCGCGGTCATGGAGGGCAGCGCAGGTTCGAACGCCAGATATTCAGGCGTGTTTAGCCCTGAAACGAACGAGGTGCCGGTTCCGCCTGCAGAAGTGTATTTGAAAACCCTGGCGACGGCCTGGTCCGACAGATAGACACTGCCGCTTTTATCGAGAGCGAGCCCGGTCGGTTGGCTGCGGTCGGCCGCAAAGACCGACTTAGCGCCGGCCGGAGAAATTTTGTTGATCCTTCCGCTAAGATCGTCGGCTTCATAAATATTTCCGGCGGGATCAATGGCGAGCCCATCGGGTCCGCTAAGAGCCGAAGCAAATGTCGTTTTTACCCCCGCCGGCGTGAATTTGTTGATGAGATTAAGATCGAATTCGCTTTCATACAGATTCCCGGCCCCGTCGAATACCAGGCCGGCCGGGTTATGCAACGAAGACGCGAACGTGGTCATGGTTCCGGCAGGCGTAAATTTCAAAATCTTGCCGCTTGTTCCCGTGTTAATATCGGTTTCGAAAAGATTACCGGACGAATCAAACGCCAGACCGAGGGGATGACTCAATCCCGAGGCGAACGTGGTCCGAACTCCGGCGGCGGTAATTTTGTAGATGTTATTCGCGGCAAAATCCGAAACGAACAGATTCCCTTTTCCATCGAAAGCGAGCCCGCCCGGATTGACCATGCCGCTGGCAAATGTCGATCGAACTCCAGCAGGTGTGAACTTGAGAATCTGGCCAGATCCCCAATCGGCCTCGTAGAGATCGCCCGGAGCCGCAAAGATCGATTCGGCACTACCGCCGACGATCAAAAGCAAAGCGACGCGCAGTAGGAGTGTCGGAACATTTCTCATCAGGGCAGAGATAGTATCCACTCTAAAGCTAGAAAATGTCTATCTAAACAAACAACTCCTCGACGGCCCGCGTTGCTGTTCCTGCTGACTCGGTGGCCGGAGAAGTCCCGGTCGCTCGCCTAACTATCGGCGGTGTGCTCTTCCCCTCTTCCCCTGGGAGAGACGCACGCGAAGCGGCAGTGAGAGCATTTGGAGGGACACGCGTCGTCGTGTCCGAACTCATGGGCGCCAACAGCGCGGCGCCCTCCATGTCGCAGTATTACTTCCCGCCCTGGACACTTAACTCCCAACGATAACCGTCAGGATCATGAAACCACAGCCCCAAGTTCTCGGACCCGGGCCCTTCCGGTCCGATCTCATCTCCCGGATCCTCGAGATCGACTTTGTGCTTTTTCAAATGCGCCAGCGCTTTTCGCAAGATCGACATGTTAGGCAAGTGGAACGACATGTGGTCGATCGTTTTCGGTGACGGTTTGCCCTTGAACAGAGCAATCGTCACATTGTCATTGCCGATGGCGACGCCTTCGCCGAAATCGAATTGTTTCCGCAGGCCGAGCGTTTTCTGAAACCATTGTGCGCTTTTCTTCGGGTCGCGCACCGCCAAACCGAAATGACCGACCACACCGAGTTTAAACGGAATCTTGTCGCGCTTTGCCACACCATGAGAACGCGACTCTTCTGCAGATCGGCCTTGTAAATCGACTTCCGCCAGGACGCGTGCGAACTACTTCTTCAGCTCAACGAGAATCATGTGCATCGTCGTGGTGCCGATGTTTTCCGCGGCGTGAGTCAATGGATCGCGATAGACAACTTCGCCCGTCTTGAGCTCCCCCTCGTTCGTCTTGCCGTCCGCTGCATAGTTGCGGTATTTCCCGCCTTCCAAAACGTAAATCACATATGCGGGATGCGAATGCACCTGTTCCTTGTGGCCAGGAGGCAGGTTCGCTTCGAGAACGCGGACCCGATCGTTTTCGAATTTAACTTTAATCGTCGTGGCATTAACGACCGCCGGATCCTGCGCCAACGTTGAAGTTGTCCAAACGATGAAAGTAAAAGTCGCAATAACGGCAGAGATGGATAATCGCATGCCCAAGAGAAACATTTTCTTCCGCGCCAATTGCAAGACGATAGTGTCGAGAAAAGACCGCCATGAAACCGCTGCTGCCAGATTGGAAAAACAAATCGAAAATCGTGATCGGCATGCTGCATTTGCCGGCTTTGGCGGGCGCGCCGAGGGCAAAGCTGTCCCTAACGAAAATCCGTGAAGCACTTCTCCGCGATGCGGATGTGCTGAGCGACGGCGGCGTTCACGGATTGATGATGGAAAACTTCGGAGACGTACCGTTTTATCCGGATCGCGTTCCACCGCACGTCATTGCCCAAATGACCGCGCTGGCCTGTGCGGTTCGCGAACATATCGATCTTCCGTTGGGAATTAACGTATTGAGAAACGATGGACGTGGAGCGTTGGCGGTTGCGCACGCTGCCGGAGCGAACTTCATCCGGGTGAACGTTCTTTGTGGCGCGCGCGTTGCCGATCAGGGTCTGATCCAGGGGATCGCGCAGGATCTTTTGCGCGACCGCGCGATGCTCGGCGCGGATGACATCAAAATTTTTGCCGACGTCGATGTGAAACATTCAGCCGCGCTCGCGGAACGGCCTTTGAAAGACGAAGTGGACGATCTGGTTGAGCGGGCGTTGGCTGACGCAATCGTGGTGAGCGGCGCCGGAACCGGGAAGGCAACCGATCCGGAAAAGGCGCGCCTGGTGAAAGCCGCCGCGCCGCAAACGCCGGTATTCATTGGCAGCGGAATCACGGTCCAAACCATCGGGAAATTTCGCGATTCGGCCGACGGTTTCATCGTCGGAACCGCCCTGAAAAAAGACGGGGTGGCGACGAACCCCGTAGAATTGCGGCGGGTAAAGGCGGTCCTGCAGGCAATTCGCTAAGCCCCGGCAGGCACCGCGACATTGCGGGGTTTTTCGGCATACAAGCTGCTTCTCCTCGGGGCATGCCATCAGCCGCTACCCCTTCCAAAATTCGCAAGGCCCCGAAGCCCGCAGGTTACCTCCAGAAAATCCCGCTCTACGCCGCGAAGGAGATCAACGCTTACATCGAGATCCGCGACCAGTTGCTCGCCGAAGCCGAGAAAGTTCGCACGCCCGCGAAGCTGGACAGCGTTTTGATCGCCAATGATTTCGTCGCCGGTTGCCTGAAGCCCGCGCGTTCACCTTACGAGTTGCAATGCCTGCCCGAAGCGCAAGCCGACGAAGAGCGCAAACGTTGCGCCGCGGTAAGCAACCGCGTGGCGATTTTGCGTAAGAGCGCAGCCTGACATTTGTAGCCATTGGCCTGCGGCCAGTTGTTTTCCCACTCCTTCTACATTCGATTCGCAGGCGACACGCCTGCCACTACAGCTTCTCAGACAACCAGCTTATCGCCGGTGGCCTGCTGCCAATTGTGAATATCGCTCGTTAGGCGCGCGATCACGTCTTTCCGGCTGTCGTCGTAGAACAAGTTACGCATCTCGCCTGGATCATCGCGCAGGTTGTAGAGTTCGTTTTTGTCTTTGTCTCGGAGGCAGAGTTTCCATCCATCGGGCGAGACAACAGCCCGGGTAGATTCGCCTAACGCATTTTCAACATCTTTGGCGGCAGCGAGCTTTGTTCCCGGCTTTTTCTTCGTGCGTTTCCTCGCTGCGTTCCATTCCGCGAACACCGGCGCCGGCGTCAGCGTATTTCCTTTCACCAGCTCGAGCAGGCTCCGACCGACACATTGGGGATGAGGCTGCTTGCCGAGCAGGTCGAGAATTGTCGGCGCGAAGTCGATGTGGCTGACCGTTTGAGTTACGCGAATCGCTCGCTGCTGTTGCGGAAGCCGGACGATATAAGGCACTGCGGCAGACTCGTTATACATGAACGTTTTCCCGAACAGCCGGTGCGCGCCCATCATGTCGCCATGATCGCTCGTTAGGGCGACAATGGTGTTGTCGTCCACCCCGCTGCCGGCCAGCTCGGCGAGGACAGCGCCGACGCTTCGGTCGATTTCGGTTACCAGACCTAGGTACTTCCGTTTCGTTTTGCGATAATCGTCCAGCGTGGTGCCGCGGCGCTTCCGAAGATTTTCCTCCATCAACCGGGTGCGCAGCGGGACCTCCGGTCCCAGCACTTGCGTGGCGCTCGGCTCGAAATCGATTTCGTCGAGTGGATTGTCGTTGTTCCACGGTCCGAAATATGGCGGGTGCGGCTCGTAAAACGACACGAAGAGAATAAACGGCTCGGCTTTGTGCTTGCGGATGAAATCGATCGCGTGCGTTTCCAGGAATTTCGGCTTTCGCAAATCGGCTGAAGTTTCGCTGCCGAACCGGCGGCCGAAATAGCCGCCTTTCTGGTCCGGCTTAAGGCCTTTGCTCGACAAAAATTTCGTGTAATCGCTGACTGCCTTCTTGTCGCGACCTGCTGAGAACCGTTTTCCGTAGCCGTCTTCGGTCGAAATCCATTCCTGGAATCCGTGCTGGGCGAAAACTTCGTCGCCCAGATGCCATTTGCCCATGTAACCGGTGCGATAATCCGAATCGGCGATCATCTCAGGGAGGCAGACGAAACGCGGATCGAGCGGTCTGGCGTTTCCGGTAACACCATTCATGTGCGGCCACATGCCGGTCATCAGCGACGAGCGCGACGGCGCGCACACCGGTTGCGTGACGTAAGCCATGTCGAAAACCGTCGCGCCCTCAGCGAACTTGTTCATGCTCGGCACGTGAACCTTGGGCGCACCGTAACATGCCATGCTGCCGCGCCGAAGTTGGTCGGCGATGAACACGACCAGATTAGGTTTGCGCGGAAGCTTGGCCGGTTGCCCGCGCAAACTGGAAAACGCGACCGCAGTCGAGCCCAAACCGGCAATCCGCACAAACGACCGGCGTGAGATCGATTGATTCATTGCTTCATAAAAAACGTTTTTGCTGTCCCTGACAAGATCGCGCGAACACATCGGTAGGATTTTCAGGTCATTCGTGACAATCGTTAGGCATAACCCTTAAAAAGATTATCGCTTGCTGGGGAAGTCAGTATTAAACTAGGTACAAGCCAGTGATGGAAACTTCATCACACGTCCAAACTTATCGCTTGCTGGGTATTCTAGCGGTAGCACATGCAGTCGCGGCGTTGGCTTTGCTGTTCCCGGCGATGTGGCTATTTGACCACGGAGGGCGTTGGTGGGTCATTCGTTTCTGGGTCGGGATAGTTACGATATGGCCTCTTTGGTTATTCGTCTTAGTGCTTCATCCGGGTCGTACAGCTTCGTGGCTTGCGCTTTTCGTATTTCTCGCAGCGGCTCCGATGTTGCTTAGTTTTCCGCGCTATAACAGTCCGTTTGGACCCGCTGCATTGGGATTGCCTAACTGGGTCCAAATGAACCCATCGAGTATCTGGCGATACTACAGTGCATATTTCGCAGGTCGCGCTGAAGCTGAGAAGGACATAGCCATTGGAGTCTTGGCATTTGAATCATCGGGATTCGGGGCGGGTGGACCTTGGGTAAAGATCCTGCGCGAGCGCTACAATATCGAGGACCGAATCGTCGCTGGTTGCATCGTCAACGAGAGGATAATGGGACACGAAACCGGCTATAACTCTTTGTCTTTACCAGAAATTGAACGCCGTTTCGGCAAGGGCCGCATCGAAGCGGCGCAGGAAGAAGGTGCAAAGCTTTGGGCGGAAGAAAACGCCCGCGACGAGCAGTTCGTCAAAGAGTTCACGAAACGTGCATCGAGCATACCGCCTAACGACAAAATTCAGACCAAATCGATTAGAGCCTATGCGAACTCACGTCTGGTTCGCGACCCAGAGATCGAACGCGCTCTGCAACCGATCATTAACGGAATTGAGAGCTACGTGAGCGATCGAATTCCGGACGAAGCGCCGCCATTCACGCTATCTGTAACAACGACGCTCACTGCGGGTACTCAAGCCAAATTCGAGACAAGCGCGCACTCCGGACCCGAGGATGTGTATGGGAAAATTTGCAGCGACATTTCACAGCTTTCGGTACCGCAGTGGACGGGCGACGAAACGTTCTTGTATATCGAGTTTTCGATTCGAAATGCGCTTACAATCGACGAGGAGTTGCGCCAACAAGAATTAGCTTCGGCCCCAGATCATCGCGACAGAAGTCGTTAGGCTACCGCCCATGTTGAATGTGAGATATCGTTTCGCGTTTTCTATCTGTCGCCCACCGGCCTGGTTGGTGAGCTGTTGATAGGCTTCGAATACCTGACGAACCCCGGTTGCGCCGACCGGATGGCCGTCGCCAATCAGGCCGCCGCCGGCATTGACCGGGATTTGGAATTCGAATTTGCCGCTGACTTTTTCGTTCCGGACCTGCGGCAACGCCGTCGCCCCACTCATCGCCAGCTCGGCGCCCTTGCCGTTCTCGGCCATGCCGAGAATTTCGTAAGCGCAGATTTCCGTGACCGAGAAACAGTCATGCACTTCTACGCCGCTCATGTCGCGCGGCTTGAGATTCGCCATGCCAAAAGCTTTTTGCGCGGCTTTGCGCGCAGTTGAAAATACCGGCGCGTCTTTCTTCTCCAGCGCGAGATAATCGGTCGCCATTCCGTAGCCTAACAAGCGCGGCAGCTTCGACTTGTCGATGCCGTGGTTATCCAGATATTTTCCGGACACCAGCACCAGTGCGGCAGAACCGTCGGTGATCTGTGAACAGTCAGTGAGCTTCAAGGGCGGGGCGACGCTCGGATTTTTGTCCGACACCTGAGAAGCCGCATCGTAGGTCAGGTCAGCGTCCCGCATTTGCGCCAGCGGATTCAACCGCGCATGCGCGTAGTTCTTGTAAGCGACCCAGGTGAACGCATCCGGCGAGGTGCCATATTTCTCGATGTAAATCTGCGCAATACGCCCGAACAATTTCGGAAACATGAAATCGCCGTATTCCGGTTTCTCAACGTGATAATCGGCTGCCGCACCGAGCACGTCGCCGCCGTCGAGCGACGACATCGTCTTTTGCTGTTCTGCGCCGACAACGAGTACCGCGTCATGAAATCCGCCGGCGATCCATTGCGACCCGAGCACCATGGAAAGCGCGCCGCTCGCGCAGGCCGCTTCGGTATGCATGGTCGGTATGCCAAGAAGTTTCGGATCAATCTCCGGCACGAACGCGCCGAGATGCAGCTGTTTGGTGAACTGTCCCGCATTGAAATTTCCGACCGCAGCCGCTTCGATTTCACCCGCGTCAATCTTCGCGTCAGCGATCGCCTTTTTGCCGGCTTCGGTGATCAAATCCCGAATCGTTTTGCCTTCTTTCTTGAGATTGCGCTTAAAATCGGTTCGGCCGCCGCCGAGGATGTAAACTTCGTTCATAAGTAAATCGGTTGAACGATAATTTACCTGCTCTCTCCGCCTTGTCATCCTAGGAGCTGTCACCAAAGCGGCGCGGAAGCGCCGCTCTAAAAAGGTAGGGATGGCTCCGAGCCGTCCCATACTTCGCTCTAATTGGGGACGCCTCGGAGATGCGTCCCTACCAGCCTTAGTTATTGAGCCCGCAGCGCGATCATCGGGTCGATCTTCGTAGCCCGCAGCGCGGGAATGTAGCTAGCGAGCAACGCAACCGCGAGCAGAACGATCGCGATGCTTATAAACGTGAGCGGATCGGTGGCACTGACACCAAAAAGTAAGCTAGCCATGGCGCGCGTCAGTAAGAACGCAATGGCGAGACCGAAAAGCAAACCAACGCCGACAAGTCTCAGTGCATTTCTCACCGTCATCGCCAGCACGTCAAATCGCTTAGCCCCAAGCGCCATGCGAATACCGATCTCATGGGTCTGTTGCGCGACCGTGTAGCTCATCACCCCGTAAATGCCGACGGCCGCGAGCACTAGCGCGAGTCCGGCGAAAATCGCCAGCAACAGCATGCTGAATCGCTGACGCGCGACTGCACCGGCAACGATGTGTTCCATCGAATCAATGTTCGATACCGTCTGGTCCTTATCGACTGACCAAATAGCATTGCGCACCGGCATGGCAAGCGTGAGCGGGTCGACGCTCGTTCGCGCGATCAGCGCGTTTGCGGCCAAATCGTTTACCTGCCGAAAACTGAAATACATCTGCATCTTCGGTTCGGCGATGAAATCATTCTGGCGCACATCCTTGACGACACCAATCACCGTGCGCCAGGGTGAATCCGAGCTGCCTACTCCGGGTTTGAGGCGCTTGCCGATCGGATCCTCGTTAGGCCAATAATGCTTTGCGGTCTTTTCTCCGACGATCACTCCCAGCGGGGTATCAAGCGTGTCCTGATCGTTGAAATCACGGCCTCGCACCAATGGGATTCCCATCGTGGTGAAATAGTTGGGACCGACCGTCCGGTAAACGACGTCCGGCCATTGGTCGATCGGCGGATCGGGAATTCCCTCGACGGAAATGCCGGTCGAATCGCCGTTGTAGGTAAACGGCAGATTGCCAGCCGCCGCCGCCGATTGTACTCCCGGCAGCGCCTTCAACCGGCGAAGGGCTTCATCGAAAAACGCGATCCGGCGTTGCGCGTCGGGATATTTTGTCTTCGAAAGATCGACATTGAGCGTGAGCAAATGGTCGACGCGGAAACCGGGGTCGAGGTTACGCAGGTGCATGAAGCTGTTAATCAACAGGCCGGCGCCAATCAGCAGGATGAACGACACCGCGACTTCGGCGATGACCAGGGAATTGCGCAAACGTTTGCCGCGGACTCCTGCCCCCGCATCGCGGCCCCCTTCTTTCAATGTCTCGTTAACGTTGAAACGTGATGCCTGCATCGCGGGCACGAGTCCAAAAATGACTCCGGTAACCATTGCGACCAAAAGCGTAAACCCGAGTACCTCGCCGTTGATTGCAATCGCGTCGGCTTGCATGACTTCAGGCGGCACGAAGCGTGTCAAAATTGTTAGGCCGGCATAAGCGATCCCCAGGCCGACCATGGCGCCGAGCAACGAGAGGATAATGCTCTCGACCAGCAATTGCCGGGTCAACCGTGCACGATCGGCACCCAGGGCAAGGCGCAGTGCTATTTCTTTTTGTCGGGCCGCGGCGCGCGCAAGCAAAAGGTTCGCGACATTCGCGCACGCGAGCAACAATACGAATACGACTGCGCCTAACAATATCAGCAGCGCCGGCTTAATGTCTCCAACGATCTGCTCGTGCAAGGGGGTTACAACCGCGCCCCGGCGCCCATTCACTTCAGGGTATTTCTGGTCGAGTCGGGCCATGATCGTTTCCATTTCGGCCTGCGCCTGCGCGAGCGTTTGACCGGGCTTCATTCGCGCAATGACTTCCAGGTAATGACTCCCGCGACTGGCCGCTTCCTTTGATGAAAATGCCAGTGGCACCCAGATTTGGTCCCGCCACTTCCCAGATGCCGGCAATGTAATGGTCGATCTGACAACGCCGACAACCGTGTAAATCTCACCGTTGAGTGTGATGGGTTGCCCGACGATCGCGGCATTCCCGCCGAAGCGCCGCTTCCACAGCGCTTCGCTGAGAACTGCCACTCTTGCCCCCGGCTGATCTTCCTGCGCTACAAACGTGCGGCCGACAATTGCCGTCACGCCTAACAAATCGAAAAGATTCGCCGAGACCCGCCGGCCATCCAGCCGCTCTGGTTCCCCCATGCCCGTGAGATTGACGCTGCCTTCGGTCATCGCAGCCATACTTTCGAACACGGTGTTTTGCTCCCGCCAGTCCAGAAAGTTCGCCGGCGACGGTGTGTCTTTCGGAAATCCGAGATGCGTTGCGTTTTCCCAAATCATCACCAGCTGGCCGGGATTTTTGAATGGCAACGGCCGCAACAGGACGGCATCGACTACACTAAAGATGGCCGTATTCGCGCCGATGCCGAGGGCCAGCGCCAGAACCGCGATCGCAGTGAAGGCGGGGCTCTTCGCAAACAATCGGAACGCATAACGCGCGTCCTGGATTGCGTCCCCGAGAAAATTACTTTTCCGTGGTGTGCCCGGCGGGATCGAGTTTCGTGGAGTTCGCCGTTCGATTCCTTTCAGCTCACGGCCTAACAATTCGCCGAGCTCAGCTAAGGCGTTGCGATGCGCTTCATCTTCGGATGCACCGTGACTCAGCGCGTCTTCAAATTGCTCTTCGAGATGTTGCGAAAGCTCCTCGATGATCTCGTTTTCGCGTGTCGGAGACAAACCTGCGCCCGCGAGACGTGTTCTGATCTCTTCTTTAAGCGGAGGCATATTCAATTCCCGTGATTCGGCCAATTGCCTCCACAAAATCGCGCCAGCCATCACGCTGCGCGGCCAGCACCTTTCGGCCGGCCGGCGTTAAGCGGTAATAACGACGACGACGTTGCCCAGCCTTCTCGATCCAACGGCCGCGGATCCAGCCGCGCTTCTCGAGCCGGTAAAGCAAGGGATAGAGCGAGGCGACATTGAACCGTACGGCACCGTGCGAACGAAGATCGATAAGACGCCCGATTTCATATCCATGCCGCGGCCGATCTTCCACCAACGACAGAATCAACAATTCCGCACTCCCCTTCTTCAGTTCGCGATCGAGCTGTGACGAAGACATATGTGTTTTAAACATATATGTGACATGTACGCAAGCCAGGATCTCGTTGTAGGGCGGCCATGTTGGCCGCCGGTTAGACAAAATGGCGGCGAAAATCGCCGCCCTACAAATCCATGGTCGCCCCGGAGGGGACACGCGCTGTCGCTGTCCCCGATTTGGGCGCCGACAGCGCGGCGCCCTCCACACTCAGGACGACGCCTTGCCCTGCTTTCGCGGACCCGTCTCCGCGACGCGATAATCAGGCTCACCGCGTGCTGATTAAATCCTTTGAAACCGCTTTTGCGCTGCAAATTCTCCAAATGACCGACGATCGCCGTTCGCCACAAAATGCCTTTATAGGATGGGGATTTGAGCGTAAAATCGCGAACCGATCGACCGCCATTATTTTCCCCGCAACGGAGCCCTAACCATGACACAGCCACAACCCTACGTCCCCACCGCACGCGAGCAGAAGTTTCTCGAGGGCGTCGAAGATACTCGCTATGAGCGGGAAATTATCAGTGGGCTCGGCCCCTTCTTCCACGAGAAGGCGCCGGCCGACATGCTCAACTTCTACTCGAAGGACGAGGTGGCACGCCTGCAAGCGCTCAAGGGCACCGAGCGTGACGTTGAAGCCCGGATGCCGGTGAAGATCACGCGCCATTACTACGAGCTGGCCAGGACCAGCGCCGCGATCCAGCGCATCGTCAAAGCCGACCCCGCCGAGACCTTGGATCTAGCGGGCTCGGAGGATCCCGGTCACCAGATGGACTACAGCCCCGTCGAGGGCCTGCTGCACAAGTACGAGATGGGACTGATGTACGTCATTTCGACTTGCTCGGCCCATTGCCGTTTCTGTTACCGCGAAGAATTGATCGCCCGTAAGCAGATCAAGCGACAGGACGGCACCATTGCGAAAAAAGGTCTCGCGACGATCCCCGAGATCATCCCTTACATTAAGCAGCACAACGCGGCCGTGGCAGCGAACGGCGGCGTGCATCCCGAAAGCGGACGCGAAAAGCTGCGCGAGATCCTGATGTCGGGCGGCGACGCGATGGTATTGAGCAATTTGAAGATCGCAGCCTGGCTCGGCGCGCTGGCCGAAGCCGGCGTCGAGTCGATCCGCATCGGCACCAAGGATATGGCTTTCTATCCCCAGCGCTTCGACCGCACTTTCCTGTCGATGCTCGATCGGTTTCACGAGACCTACCCCGAGGTCGGCCTGCACATGATGCTGCACTTCGAGCATCCGGACGAGTTCCTCGCGAAGGATGCGGAAGGAAACTACATCGAGGACGCGCAGGGCTTTAAACAATGGGTCCCCGCGACGGGCGAAGGGATGCGCGGCCTGGCTTCGCGTGGCTGGCTCACCATTCAGAACCAGGCGCCGATCATGAAGGGCATCAATGACGACCCAGACGCCCTCCGCATTTTGCAACGCGAGTTCGTGCGGGCCGGCGGTCATAACCACTACTTCTTCTGCGGGCGCGACATCATCGCTTACAAGCAGTTCAACGTTCCGATCGAGACCGCGTGGAATATTCTCAACACCTCGCAAAAGGGATTGTCGGGCGTCGAGACCCATGCGCGCCTCTCCATCACCCATTACAAAGGCAAGACCGAAGTGGCAGCGGTGACTAACGAGGGAATACCGGGACTGAAGGGCAGCGAGAATGGCGTCTTGATCTTAAAGATTCTTCGGAACGCAGGCAGTGCCCCCGACCGCGGCAAGGTCTGTATCGTCGGCCGCAACCCCGAGGCGCTCTGGTTCGACGATTACGAGGACCGCGTTCTGTTCGACGAGGCCGGCTTGTACGACTACGCGCGTGTGTCGAAACCCGGACAGGCGCCGGGTCACGCCACGACTGCCAGACAGGAGCGGAATATCGGCGCTCTTCAAGCCGCTCTCGCCGAATGATCGACAAGCGGGTCGCGAGCGCGGCCGAGGCCGTCTCGGACATATTCGACGGCGCCACCATCATGTTCGGCGGTTTCGGCGAAGCGGGCAGTCCAATCGAGCTCATCCACGCGCTGATCGACCAGGGCGCTACGAACCTAACGATGATTAGCAACAACTGCGGTAGCGGCCAGGTCGGTCTCGCCGCGTTGCTCAAGGCGGGCCGCGTTTGCAAGGTCATCTGTTCGTTTCCGCGCACCGCCAACTCGACCGTCTTCCCCGAGCTTTACCGAAGCGGGCGCACGAAATTGGAATTGGTTCCTCAGGGAACGCTCGCGGAGCGGATCCGCGCCGGCGGAGCTGGAATCCCGGCGTTCTACACGCCGTCCGCAGTGGGAACGCCATTGGCGGAAGGCAAGGAATCCCGGGAATTCGGCGGCAGACAGTATCTGCTCGAGCACGGCATCCGCGCGGATTTTTCTCTCATCAAGGGACGGGTCGCCGACACCCACGGCAACATCCTCTATAATAAGACGGCGCGAAACTTTGGCCCGCCGATGGCGATGGCGGGCAAGGTCACGATCGTTCAGGTCGCCGAGGTCGTCGAGGCGGGTAAGCTGGACCCCGAGTCGATCGTCACGCCGGGAATCTTCGTGGATCGCGTCGTCGGCATCGCCAACCCGGCGCACGAATCGGAACTCGTCGCAGCAGGAGCGTCATACCCATGACGAAGCCGCGAGTGATCGGGCGAACGCGCGAGGAGATGGCGCAGCGCCTGGCGCAGGACATCCCTGACGGCTCGTACGTGAATCTGGGCATTGGCATTCCCGAGCTGGTCGCCAAGTTCGTGCCGGAGGGCCGCTCGCTGATTTACCACACCGAAAATGGCATGCTCGGCATGGGTCCCCCGCCCAGGCCTAACGAAGGCAATCCCGAGCTGATCAACGCGGGCAAACAGCAGGTAACGGAGCTGCCGGGCGCCGCCTACTTTCATCACGCGGACAGCTTCGCCATGATCCGCGGCGGCCATCTGGATCTTTGCGTGCTCGGCGCGCTTCAGGTCGCGCAGAACGGCGATCTGGCCAACTGGTCCACGGGCGAACCCGACGCCATCCCCGCAGTCGGCGGCGCCATGGACTTGGTCGCGGGCGTGAAGTCGGTCTTCGTCATCACCCAGCATTGCACCAGGGAAGGCGAGTCGAAACTCGTGCAGAAGTGCACCTTTCCGCTAACCGGATTGGCCGTCGTGAACCGCATCTACACCGATCTCGCCGTGATCGAAGTCACGCCTAACGGATTCCGGCTCGTCGAACTCAGCCCCGGCATCGATTTCGATTTCGTGCAGGAGCGCACTGGCGCGCCTTTGCAGGCTAATAATTAGGAAGGAAGAATTAAGATTTAAGAAGGTGGTGACAGGAGATCCGGGGAAAGATTTGCGTATACGAACGAAGAGCTTTGCGCTTCGTATTGTTCGGATGTTTTCGGCTTTGCCGAAAACGACTGAAGTACAGATCCTTGGCAAGCAGGTGCTCCGTTCCGGGACGTCGGTGGGAGCAAACTATCGGGAGGCTTTCCGAGCGCGCAGTAAGCCGGAGTTCATCTCGAAGTGCGGCGACTGTTTGAAGGAAGTCGAAGAAACCGCGTACTGGCTCGAGCTGCTTGTTGATGCAGAGCTTGTCATTCCGAAAAAGCTAGCTCCTCTGCAGGTGGAATGCGACGAGCTGACGGCGATCTTCGTTTCGATCATCAAGAGTTCGAGGCGCAGTACAACCACTTCTTAAATCTTAATTCTTAATTCTTAAATGTGATGCAAACCGACCTCTCACGCAGCGCCGCCCTCTACGAGCGAGCCCTCAAAGTCCTTCCCGGCGGCGTCAGCCGCAACGCGATCCTGCGGGCGAATCACCCCACCTACGTCGAGTACGGCAAGGGCTGTCGCGTGACCGACCTCGATGGCGTCACGCGCATCGACTTCTCCAACAACATGGCGTCCCTCATCCACGGCCACGCCTGCCCCGAGATCGTCGATGCGGTGACGGAACAGATGACCCGCGGCACCGCGTTCATGATGGGAACGGAGATCGAGGTGCGCTATGCCGAGCACTTGTGCAGCCGCAACCGCTCGTTCGAGAAGATGCGCTTCGTGAACTCGGGCACGGAGGCAATCATGGTTGCGCTGAAAGCGGCCCGCGCATTTACCGGGCGGCCGAAGATCGCCAAGGCCGAGGGCGCCTACCACGGCATATACGACTACGCCGAGGTGAGCCAGGGCTCCACGCCGGCGACCTGGGGCGATGTCGACCATCCGCGCAGCGTTCCGCTGGTGCAGGGCACACCCGAGTCCGCGCTCCAGGACGTCGTTATCTTTCCGTTCAACGACACCGAGCGCACGCTGGCGATCCTGGACGAGCACGCCAACGACCTCGCGTGCGTATTGATCGATCTGATGCCGCACCGCGTCGGCCTGTGTCCGGCAGATGTCGAGTTCGTTAGGGCGCTGCGCGAGTGGTCCGAGCGCCACGGGGTGCTGCTGGTGTTCGATGAAGTCATCACCTTCAGGGCCGAGCACGGCGGCATGCAAGCGCGCTACGGCGTCACGCCCGACCTGACCGCGCTGGGCAAGATCATCGGCGGTGGATTTCCCATTGGCGCCGTCGCCGGCCGTGCCGAAGTCATGGATGTGCTCAACCCGCAGTCGCCGCGCTACGTGTTCCCGCACTCCGGAACATTCACCGCCAACCCGATCAGCATGACCGCGGGCATGGCGGCGATGCTGAAGTTCGACCAACCCGCGGTGGCGCGCCTGAACGCGCTGACCGATCGGGCCAGGAACGGCATCGAAGACGCGATCCGCGAGAAAAGCGCGCCCGCGAGCGTCACCGGAGCGGGCTCGATGTTCCTGGTGCACATGAAGCAGACGCCGCCACGCAATTACCGCGAAGCCTACCCGACGCCCGACGAGTCGCGCCGACTCAAGGCGTTGCTCGATCACCTTTACAACGAAGGTTGCATCATCATCAGCTCAGGGACGTGCGTGTTCTCCACGCCGATGACCGAAACGGAGATCGACACGCTGGTGGGAGCGTTCAAGTCCGGCTTTGCCAAGCTGGCTTCGATGGGCTGAGCGAGCGGAGGGACGGGTCGGGATGCGTTTCAGAGGCGCCTTTTGCACGCCGCTTGAATTTCCTACCTAAAACAAACCTCGGAATGAGAGGATGACCGTCTGAGGTTGACCTCCGACGACTGCGGCTAGACAAGAGACCCCGAGACGGTCATGCCCTAACGATTGACTTGATTGGGCTGGAGTGAACAACGCTACGATCTCTGTCGCAGCGTTTTTATTTTCTTCGAGAGACTGGTTAAAAAACGGATATCGTTTTGACGCATGTTCATCGTCATGCCATCTCGAATCACAGCGGACGTTCGGCGTATATGCCGGAAAATTGGAGGCTTGGAGGAACCGCGTTTCGTCGAGGTTACAGCACCATCTGCTTTCACGGCAGCTGAATTAGACGACTGTTTTGAAGATGTCCGGCGTCAGGTCGAACAGCATGGCGGAAGCATTCAGCACGGCTGGACTATTTGGGAATGGCCCGGGATTTTTATCGAAGGGGAATTCCATGCCGTTTGGCGCGATCCGAATGGCGACTTGATCGATGTAACGCCCAAAAAGGATGGGGAAAAACAAATCTTGTTCGCGCCCGACCCAACACGGGTTTTTTCGGGTCGTCGAATCGATAATATCAGGCTCGCCACCGGTCGCGACCCTCGGATCAAGGAGTTGTTGAAAATCAAGGAGGACTATTCTCGGCATTTGGGGCGACTGACGAAGGGCGTTCCCTTCGGAACGCCATTCACGCTCGATCATGAGGCCGTAGCTCTACAGAAAAGAGCCGCTCGTTTGGAAATAGAGTTAATCCAGTCGCGCGGAGTCCAACGAGGGGTCCGAAGATAAGGCGACATCTACGGCCGTCGTTCCGGACAATTCTTGCGTCCTAGTTTGGCAAAATTTCTTGGAGTTTCTTCACCACGAGGTCTTTCAAAGAAACGCCCTCAACTTGAATTGAATCGAATTCATCGGCGTTAACTTCGTCCCTTACGAGTCAAAGAATAAATTACGCGAGGCTTAGTGCCTTGAACAATTCGCGGTTTCGATCGCTGCTGTCTTTCAGCAGTTTGTCGTAGGAAATGACTTCAATATACGCTCGAAAGTTCCGGTTGTAGAACATGTAACCCGAGGCATCCGGTGTCGGATCAAACCCGCTCTCTGCGAGCATAGTCCGTAGTTTCGGCGTCAAATCAGCAACAATGTAACAATGGAAATTTGCCTGGGGATGAATTTGAATGGAACGGCCTCTCGCATCGTGAACTTTCTGGTCCTGTAGCTTTTTGATGTAGCGATAAATCTGCTGAACCGGATTCTCATCATACTCCTCACGTTCCGCGCGCTTGAATTCGACGATGATTGCGGAATTTAGCGGAACGTCGGGCGAATCGGTAAAAACGGATGGGTGATTGAGGACAAACAAGTCCGGTTCATCTTTTGCATCCTTGTTCGTTGAGAAACTTTTTATTGGTTTGTCGGACGCCAAAAAGTGGTGATACGCCAGCCGCTCATCGATTATCCAGAGATTCTGACGATCCCACGCAACCTCGTCGGAAGTTTTCCTCATCGGGAAAATCAATTCGTGAATCTTTTCCTCCCTCGGAAACTTCTCCCCGTTAGCGCCCGCGCTTACTTGCACTTCGAGCAAATCGAGAATGATTCGGCGGTGAATTACGCACTGGGCGAGCCGGCTCTTCGCAATCTCGCTCGCTTTTTCGGTATAGGCCTCTCGCAGTTGCTGATATTTGGCACTGCGCCTAACCTCCTGATCTTTCTCGTCCAGCAATTGTTTCACCTTTTCCCGCGCTGCCATATCCTCACGGAATTGAATGTCGTTAAGCTTGATGACGATTTCCTTATCGTCAGCATTCTCCCGAAATTCCCGGATGTAGCTGTCAACCTCTTTGGCAATGGGGCGATATTCCGGGTAGGTCGTTGTAATCAGATTATCGATGCGCTTTTTGATCTTGTCCTCGACCTCGCTGAGGAGGGGACCGAGTTCAGCCGCCGCGCTCGCTACTACTGATTCGAGTAATTGCTTGTCGGTAGGTTCGCTCTGACTTTGCAAATCGCCTTCCTGGCAAAGGTTGAATCCGGTCCTCTCAGCGTTCACCCGGGTATCGAGAAAGGGCGAGGAAACATAGGCTTTATAGACAAAAAGTTTTCCTTCGGGGGTCCGAAAGCGGGCTGGCGCATATGGAAGGAACTTTCCGAGCGCCAGATGCTGGACATCACGGCCGTTGGCGCAAAGGTGTATTGTATGTTCTGAGAATTCTCCGGCGAAAACGCGGACATGTTCAATGTTCAACACCACGCCCTCACACTTCATTTTACTGCGCTTAACGTTGCCCTGTATTTCGTCGCGATAAATTGCGTTCAGGTCTATCGGATTGTCTTCATCTTCATCGTTCAATATCAATGACGGACAATTTGGCTGAAGAAAGTATGACAGGCAGTGCTCAACAATTCTTTCGGCTATCGTCTGAGCGGTTTTGGGACACTCTTCCGCGTATTTGTCTTTGAAGCCGCGCAGTTCAACTGTCGTTCCGCTCTCCTTTGTATCAGTCGACTCGACTTTGTTATTGGCGATTCCATTTTCTGTAAGACGAAAATCAAACGTTCGCTTCAAGTGCCCGTCCCCGTTTTTGAACGTGCTGGAAATGTAGACCGAATCAAAGGCCTTCAGCCACATGAAGCGCCCGACGCCTTTAGCGCCTCGCGCCCGTTTGTGATCAGTGTCGGAAGTTTCGAACGAGTCGAAATTTGCTGGAGTAAAGCCGATCCCATTATCCTCAACCTGGAATCCGCGGATCGTTCGTGAACTCAATCGGCCAGTTATGGCATTCGTCTGACGCGGTTCGTTCGTGTTTCGGAGAACTCTAATGCGAATGAATCCATCTTTCCCGCCGTGGTCTTCGATAGCGTGGAAGCTATTTATGATGGCCTCGAAAACGGGGAGTAACGAGCGAGAGAAAGGGAGCGTAACATTGTTAACTCGTCCTTGAAAATTGAGCTTCATACCAGTGGGTCTCTGTTTTCCGTCTTCCGTAATATGCACAGGGAAGTTCCCTGTCGTTATTCTTTTCGGCGCAACCATCAGCGTTTCACCGCTTCGCAGGGGTCTCCATCAGGCGTTTCCCCTCCCCGAACTTTCCGCGAAATCCTAGTTCGCAGGCCTTCTGCCAAGCTGAGCCGCGGACACATATATGTTCTAATGAACAGTCCTATGGCACCCAGGTCAAGCCGTGTGAGACGTCATGCGGAGAACCCCGGGGAACGTCGGTGCGCGTTGCAAACGTCCCAACGTCCGAGCCGAACTCAGCGGGTTGTTACACAAGACCGGAGAGGCACAACGGCGGTCCATGAGGCTTGTCCACCACCCATTTCCGCCGGTATTCTTCGCAACCTTTCCTCGGATGAAGATACTTCCAACCGATTCCATTCCAACGGACTTATGGAAGTCCAACATCGTAAAGCTGCCGGACGTCTTGGTGGAAAGTTATCGCGCAAAACTTCAAGAACTTGGCCTTATAAATCGTTCATCCATGATTCGGCACGATGCCATTCATGGGGGAAAGACTGACGATGAAACGCTCGAACATTTCGCGTTACGCTTCGCAACGTCTGCTGGACGGGTAGAATACGCAACGCTCGGCGCCACATCGTCCTTTGAAGACATCAGCGATGCACTTCTCAGTACCTTCTCAACGGGCCCGATCGCCTTGCTCGACGTTCCGAGTGGAACAGGTGCGGCCAGCGCGGCATTAATCGCCACGCTGATTCGCTTGCGCAGCAGCTCGGTCTTGCCTCGACTACCGCTGACAATCCGAATCTGTGCGGGAGACTTTGCTCCAAAGGCGCTTGAGCTCTTTGCAGCGATACTAACAGATCTCGAGCCACACGCCGCAAAGGAAGGAATCAATATCTACTGGGCAACCGCTGATTGGGATGCTACGCGAGCCGATAGTACGGCTGAACTAGTGGACACATGGTTTCGAGATACGGCAGGCGCAGTAGAGCATGTTGTCCTTATTACCAATTTTAGTGGAGCATTACACAATCAAGGTGCTTTTGAAGCGTTTACCCCTTCTTTCGAACATATATTAGCACGTCTCCACAACAAGAAGGGCACGCTCATATGGATTGAGCCCGCCACTAAAAGTGCTAAGCGAGGGCTCTTCGCAAGGGTTCTAGGTTTGTTAACCATTCGCGTTCCGTGGTTTTCTTCCGGCACGTCCGCGGCAGGCGCAAACGCAGTACGCGAAGCAGATTACAGTGTCGAACATCCAGTCAACGGATCTGCCTTCCGCAGTAACATCGCTATTCTCAAATTCGATAGAGTATGAGCGACGGTGGTCCAGACGCGCGCACCCTGATGATCCGCTCTTTGAACGAAACACGGTTGCTCCACCCTCCAACCTATGTAGCCAGTCGATACCTTGCCGAATCGATCGCTTCCGATCCGAGCAGTAGCTGGACCCCAGAAGTTATACTTCGCACCTTCCGCCTCCAGACGCTGCCGAAGCTTTTTGAGATTGTTAGGCTGAAGAGGGCCATTCCCGACCGCCCCCTCGAATATCGTCACTATTTGATACCGAGCCCCACGACATCGCTCGCGGAAGCCGTGGTGTTGAGCAGGCTCGCCGGCGAGCAATCCTTCCAGAAATCTCCGAGCGTCTATAGTTATCGTTGGCCGCGTTTAGCAACTCATCCTTATAACTTTCAATACTACATCAACGGTTACCGCCAACGAAATCGTGCAATCTCGGCGGCCTTTCGAGAGCATCCCGGCTGCGTCGCTTTAGTGACCGACATCGAAAGATTCTATCCGACAATCAGGCACGACGTTCTCAACGAGCGTTTTGCTAATGCGTTAGATCAAACCGCGGTTGAACCCGATGTCCGCGAGACTGCGTTCACGTTGCTCCGACATATTACGACGCATTTCAACGACGTAGGAATCGCCACTGGGCCCGAGTTTAGTCACGTGCTTGGCGATTTGACGCTCGCTGATGTGGATCGGGAAATGGACGCGAAGTTTCCCCGGAAATACTTTCGCTATGTCGATGATTTCATCATTGTATTGGACGCAGCACAACAGGACGAAGTCCTGCAATCTCTCGAAGAAAGCCTGCATCGACTCGGATTAAGCCTAAATGTCGATAAACATGATGTAGTTTCGAGCGAAGAATGGCTAGGGCACGGCCCTGTGCACAAAGCTCCGGCCCGCGAATCTTTCGAGGCGCTGGTTTTTCGCCTAAAGCTTTACCTCGCATTGCGCCCCAGACGCTTTCAGGAGCTCACGGAGGCCTTCGTATCACACGGATTCAATATTCCGATGGAAAGAATTCGCACAGCGTCTCGGCTAGCTAGGTTCCAAAAGGCCACGCAGGCACTGCATAGAAAAGGCTGGAAGGTTTTGATCGACGCATTGTTTGACACACCTGCAAATATTTTGAATTTCGCCACCAAGGTGCGGGTAAACCTGAAGGATCGGCTAAAGAGTCTTATCGACTCGGGAATTCCCGAGGGGCCTACGAAACGTCGATGGCATATGCAGCGCGTTCGATTTCTCACCAACAGGATTCTCTATTTGTCGCCTCCGGAGGAATGGCAATTCATAGAAGAGGCTTTGCTCGGCGTGCCGGAATTCGCAGAGACGTCGGCTCTGTTCAAGCTGTTGCGACACGGTGATGTTTCTGACTTACTTCACATGCCCGGGCCTGCCGTGACGGCCGCTGCTAGTTTACTTCAGCAGATGGGAGGGACAAAGGCTCCGATTGAGCTCCCAAAAGCGGTGAGCTTTCCACAGATTCATAGCGCTTCTGTTTTGCTGTTATATGGAGTCGCAAAAGCGCCAAAGGAAGGATTCGATACGACCGAAGCGGGTCGTGACTTCCTGCGCTTCTGTGAGGGCGAGGTTTCCACAGAAAGGATGCGGAAGGATTTTACATACCTCGATGAGCTTCAGTCGTTGCAACTTCAGCGATCTGCAGAAGAAAAAATATATTTTCTCAACAATCCCCTATCTGGTATCGAGCCATCGGTGTTCGAGGCTCTCGAGATCGGCGGCACGTACTTCAGTTAGTATAGCGGACAGGGAACTGAAGGGGTCAGAGCTTGAGATCGTCATGTGCGTGGCAGAGGCGCCGGGCGCTCGAACGATCTAACAGTCAGACCCATTTCCAAACTCACTCCCGTTCGAAGACCGTTGCCAGGCCTTGGCCGACCCCGACGCAGAGCGACGCGATGCCGCGCGCGGCGCCGGTGCGAGCCATCTGGTGGATCAGCGTCGTGGCCAGGCGGGCGCCGCTGCAACCTAACGGGTGACCGATCGCAATCGCGCCGCCGTTGACGTTCAATTTTGCGTTGTCGATGCCCAGCTCGCGCTGGCAGGCGAGGGCCTGCGCGGCGAACGCCTCGTTCAACTCGAACAGGTCGATGCGCTCGAGCGTCAGGTTCGCGCGCAGAAGCGCCTTGCGAATCGCGGGGACGGGTCCAAGCCCCATGAACGCGGGATCGACGCCGGCCGCGGCGCTCGGACCGATGAAGGCGATCGGCTGAAGACCCAGCGATTTGGCCAGCCCGGCTTCAACGATCAGCAATGCCGCCGCGCCGTCGTTGATACCCGAGGAATTGCCCGCGGTCACTGTGCCCTGGTCGTCTTTGGAGAATGCGGGTTTCAGTTTGGCGAGTTTCTCCAGCGTCGTGTCCGGCCTCGGGTGCTCGTCCACGCTAACGAGGGTGGGAGCGCCTTTGCGCTGCGGAATCTCGACGGGCACGATCTCCTGGGCGAACTTTTCTCGTTGGTGCGCCGCGGACCACCGTTGCTGGCTCTGCAGCGCAAACTGATCCTGATCCGCCCGGCTGATCTTGTGCTGGCGGGCGACATTCTCGGCGGTCTCGCCCATGGAGAAAGGGTGATGCAGCGCCGCCAGGCGAGGATTGACCAGGCGCCAGCCGATCGAAGTGTCGAAGATGTGCTGCGACCGGTCGAACGCGGATTCCGCCTTGCTCAGCACATACGGTGCGCGGCTCATCGACTCGACGCCGCCCGCGATGAACACATCGCCGTGATTCGCCTCGATCATGCGCGCCGCGATGTTGACCGCTTCCAGCCCTGACGCACAGAGGCGATTCACCGTCGAACCCGGCACGGACTCGGGGAGGCCCGCCAGCAGCGCGGCCATGCGCGCGACGTTGCGGTTGTCCTCGCCCGCCTGGTTGGTCGCGCCGAAGTAAACATCCTCGATCAATGCGGGGTCGATGCCGGATCGCGCCACGACGGCCTTGATGACGTGGGCGGCAAGATCGTCGGGGCGAACCGACGCCAATGCGCCCCCGTGCCGACCGACAGGTGTTCGGAGAGCCGTGATGATCGCCGCTCGCCTTTGCATTTAGTGCACTGTAGCAGATGAATTGGACACACCGCCGCCTGGATTTTGCGCCACGGGCAAGGCGCGAGCGCAGCGCCGATATCCGCTGCGATCTCGGCCAAACGAGCAACGCGGCCCGCGGCTCAAAAGACTGCGGCCCCGGGGGTTGCGATGAAAATGACCCGGCGCCCGCGTTGCTCGTCGGTCACAGATCCATGTCGGATATGCTTCCTCCTCGCGCCTTGGCGGCGGGCCATTTTGACCGCAACGGTGCGCCCAATTCATCTGTTACAGTGCACTAGATTTGTTGCTAGGCCGCCTGGTGGATGGCGTTCTGTTTCCGCGGATCGGTTTCGGCAATGATGACGCTGACCGATTTCTGATTGAAACCTTTAAAGCCGCCTTTGCGCTGCAGATTTTCCAAATGACTTCCGATAGCGCCGTTCTTCATGAAATCATCAAACTGTGCCTCGGTGATTAAGCCTTGTTGCTTCAAACGTTCTGCACGCTCGCGTCGGACTTTCCAGCGCTCGCCCTTGGTGAAGGCCTGCTTCAGGAACGGAAAATCCGAGAATGGTTTCATCGTGGTGATGTGGGCCTGCGCGAGTTGATCTCGCAACAACGCGAAATCGAAGCGGCATTCGAGATGATGCATTCCTGCTTCGAGAAAACTTTCCCCGTGCAAACCGACCCAGAGACCGATGGTGCCGAGTTTGTCTTCTTCCGGCGGAAGTCGGTTGCGCGAAAAATCGATCTCCGTTTCCTCCGGCAAAAGATCGACATCGTTGAAAATAACGATCCCTTCGATCGGCTGCTCGACGATCTGTGCGCCCCAACCTGCCTGCCGGCCTGCGTAGTAGCGTTCGCGACGCTGGAAGCCAAGCATTTCCCACGTTTTCATCAGATCGACAAAGTGTTTTCGCGAAACGCGAAACGTGTGGTGGTCGTGATTGGCCCAGCCCAAGCCTAACAAGTCCTGTCGTCGTTTCTGCTCGATGCCGGCGCGATTTCGCTTTTGCCAGTAAGCGCGCTCACTACAGAAAACGAGATGGCACGCCATGTCGCGCCCCACGAGATCGATCATCTTCCGCAAACGTTCGAACGCATGCTCGTAACCTTTCGCATCGTCGTCCCACATGCGACGGCGCGTGCGCCAGAGCTCACGCGCCGCGACCCATTTTTTTAGATCAGCCGGCTGCGCAATGTAACCGCGATAACCACGGCGCTCGATCGCATCGAGTTGCGCGCCGTCTTCCTTGTAAACAACGACGCGACGGTAACGCGAAAACGGTTCACCTTCGATTTCGTTCGTCACGCCGTGCATAGCCACGAACTCTTCGAGGTATTCCGGGCGAATCGCCAGAACCGGCGGATATTTCGCGTTCGTTGCTGCGAGCAACACCCGTGGCAACATTGCCTGGGGGTGCCAGAGCGCTTTCTGTCCGGCTTGGTTTTCGCCTAACGGATCGTCGGTGAATCCAAGATCCCGCAACACTTTTTCGTCGGCCTTCGGCAAATGCAGATGATCGACCCAATCCAGGAACAGCGTGCCGGTTTCCTCGCGCATCCGATCGGAAAGGACGCGGGCAAACGTATTGTTCTGCAAAAAAGCGTCGATCCGTTCGAGCAGAAAATTCTCCGCTTCGTAACAGAGCGGCCAATCGAATTTCTGTTCGGTCGCGGCTCCCTTATTCGTCGCGCTAGCGGTACTCATAATTCGTTAACGATGTTCTGCCCTGTAGGGGAAGCTGTTAGCTTCCCATTTTATATTAGGTGGGAAGCTAACAGCTTCCCCTACAAAAAATGGTTCTAAGCGTTTGCGCTGCCGGTATCGTCGCTGCCAAACTGGATTCCCTGGGCAAGAGGAAGCTCGGTTGAGAAATTAATCGTGTTGGTCTGGCGACGCATATACGTCTTCCAGGAATCGCTCCCGCTTTCGCGGCCGCCGCCGGTTTCTTTTTCGCCGCCAAACGCGCCGCCGATTTCCGCGCCGCTGGTACCGGCATTCACATTGGCGATTCCGCAATCGCTTCCGACCGTGCTAACGAACTTCTCCGCTTCGCGCATGTCGTTAGTGAAAATTGCCGAGCTCAATCCTTGCGGCACGTCGTTATGCATGGCGAGCGCTTCGTCGAAATCGCTGTAGCTCATCAGGTAGAGCAATGGCCCGAACGTTTCGTGCTTCACGATCTCCGCCTTGGGCGAAACCCGCGCGATCGCCGGCCGCATGTAGGCGCCACCGGAAAATTCGGACAATTTCTCGCCGCCGAAAATAATTTCGCCGCCCTGCGATTTGACTTTGGCAATCGAATCCTGCACCGCATCGACCGCGTGGGCATCGACGAGCGGACCAACCGTTATGTTGCGATCGAGCGGATCCCCAATGCGCATCGACTTGTATGCGCGAAGAAGTTGATCGCGCAATTTGTCGGCGACCGAATCGTGCACGATAACCCGCCGCGTCGAAGTGCAGCGCTGCCCCGCCGTGCCTACCGCGCCGAAGAAAATGGAATGCGCCGCCATGTCGAGATCAGCGGTTCTCGAAACCACGAGGGCATTGTTGCCACCGAGCTCGAGAATGGTTTTGCCGAGTCGGCCGTGAACATTTTTCGCCACCGAAATACCCATTCCGGTTGAACCAGTCGCAGAAACAAGCGGTATGCGACGATCGTTCGCCATCGGCTCACCGACGCTGTGACGATCACCAATCAGCAACGAGAAGATCGCGGGATCTGCGCCGGTCTGCTTGCAAACGCGCTCCGCGATTTTCGTAACTGCGATCGCCGTCAGCGGAGTTTTCTCGCTCGGCTTCCAAATTGTGGCGTCACCGCAAACCGCGGCCAGCGCCGCGTTCCACGACCAAACCGCAACCGGGAAATTGAAAGCGGAAATAACACCGACCACGCCGAGCGGATGCCATTGCTCCATCAAACGATGGCTCGGCCTCTCCGATTGAATCGTTAGGCCATAAAGCATGCGCGATTGACCGACCGCGAAGTCGCAGATATCGATCATCTCCTGCACTTCGCCTTCGCCTTCGGCGATGATCTTGCCCATCTCCATCGTGACGAGCCTGGCCAGATCCGACTTCGCTTCCCGCAAGGCATTGCCAAGCTGACGCACGGTCTCGCCGCGCACGGGCGCCGGGGTTTTGCGCCATTTCAAAAACGCTTCCTGTGATCGCCTAACGACCTGTTCGTAATCGTCCTTCGACGCTTCGCGCACACGCGCGAGAAGCTTGCCGTCAATCGGCGAATGCTTCTCGAAAACTTTGCCGCTGCCGCGCCACTCGCCGTCGAAGGCACCCGCATTTTCCTCGGATAAACCGAGCTTCTCTAAGACAGTTTGCATAGGTGGATCGGCCGCTCCGCGGGCGATGATAAAACAATTGCGGCCTTGCCGCCTAAAATAACATCGAGCGACGGAGCGCTCGATCCACCAATCGCCCTCATTTGCGCGCCTTACAATATTTCCGCATCAGGTCGATCGCCTCGTCCACGACCTTGGTCGTGATATCGAGCGCCGGCCGGAACCGGATCGAATGCTCACCCGATCGCAAGGTCAGCATTCCCGCATCGAACAAACCCTTCCACATGTCTTCGCGGGTACCGGCATCCGGAGTATCGAACGCGAGGAAACATCCGCGACCGCGGACCGCGGAAATGAACGGGAATTCGTCCTGGAGCTTATGCAATTCCTTCAGGAAATAGGCGCCCACTTTGCCGGCGTTCTCGACCAGTTTCTCCTTCTCGATGATGCGGAGATAATGCGTCGACCGCACCATGTCGGTGAAATTTCCGCCCCAGGTTGAGTTCAACCGGCTCGGCAAACGAATCGCGTTGTCCGGAACTTCATCGAGCCGCGGGCCCGCCATGATTCCGCAAACCTGCGTCTTCTTGCCGAAAGCGATCAAATCGGGAACCACATCGAAATTCTGACAGCACCAGTTACGGCCGGTGGCGCCGGCTCCGCATTGCACTTCGTCGAAAATCAGGAGCATCTCGTTCTCGTCGCAGATCTCGCGCAGTTTTCGCAGCCATTCGCCGCGGAAATGGTTGTCGCCGCCTTCGCCCTGGATCGGCTCGATGATGATTGCGCAGATGTCCATGCCGCGTTGCTTGATGAAATCGCGTATCTCGCCTTCCGACTTCTTCTCTCGCTCGATCACGTCGGGTTCGCGTCGATCTTCCGGAAGCGAGAAATCGATATAGGGACAGGAAACTCGCGGCCAGTCGAACTTCGCGAACAGATCCGTCTTCCGCGGATCCGTGTTCGTTAGGCTCATGGTGTAACCGCTACGACCGTGAAACGCGTGGCGAAAATGCAGCACCTGCGTCCCGCGTTCGCCGCGACCCGCGGCCATGTTTTTGCGGACCTTCCAGTCCATCGCCGCCTTCAGCGTGTTCTCGACGGCGAGAGCGCCGCCTTCGATAAAAAGGTAACGATCCAATGGCGGGAAACCGATTACTCGCGAAAAGGTGTCGACGAACTCCGCATAGGCTTCCGAATACACATCGGAGTTGGCGACCTTGATCTTGGCTGCCTTTGTCAGGTCGCGTTGGACGGCCGGATCGTCGAAGTACGGATGATTGTAGGCCACCGGCATTGAGCCGAAAAATCCGTAAAGGTCGATCAAAGGCCGATCGCTGGCAGCGTTATATAAATAGGAGCCGTGGCTCTTATCGAGGTCGATGACGACCTTAAATCCATCGAGCAGAACGTGTTGCTCGATTGTGTCGAGGACGTCCGATGGCACCATCAGGTTCTGTTTTTCGCTCTTTATGGCACGGCTTCGAGGTGAAGCCGACTCCGTGAGCACGGGCGGCATACTCATCCGTCGAGGTTACGCCGTGGCGGCAGTCTGGTCAACCGGCGCCTACTCATCCCAAAGGCTCGCTTACGACGGCGATTGACCGATCGAACTGCTCCACCATAAGCGGCTTACGGTGGAAACTATTTCTTCGCCGCGTTGGTCTGTTTTGTGTCCGATGCGGGCTTCGCACGCGCGGGCGTTGGGTCGAACGCCTTTCGCTCCGCTGTGGCCTTGGCCAGTGCGTCGTTATAAAGCGCTAGATCCGCAGCGTAGAGACGATTGCCTTCGACATCGCTGTGCAGCAGATCCCGTTTCCGCAATCGCAATTCATCCGACCACTTCTGCAGGCGCGCCATTTCCTGGTCGTTAGCGGCACGCCGTTGCGCGAGCGTTGGTCCGTTGGACTGTTCCAGTGCGTAAACATTATCACCCGGGCGCATGCTCTGGTTCGCCGCCTTCGAAACTTTCTCGCGCTTCAAATTACGCAGCGCCGTTCCTGGGCCGGTAATCAAATACAGCCCAATGCAGGCGATAGTCGCTAACCGAAACATCATCGAGCGGCGCGCTTCGTCCGGATAACTCAAGCGGAAAAAAAGAGGACCGAACGGCAGCAGAGTTCCAAACGCCCAGCCGGTGCTGATCTTCAGCGCGTCGATGAAGAGCAATACCCGGGCGAGGACGCCAAAGGCAATGGCGAAGCCCAAGATGACGAGGGAGAGCACACCCAACTTTCAGCACGCATGATGCCAGTTAGGGGAATCGCAGCCGCCCATATACGCATAGCTGTCAGTGCGAGACGAACCCGGCATCGATGTTGTAGCTGCCGCCGCCAGTGACGGCCGCAGCTACAATTAAACGATCCCGTCGCGAAGCGAGCTGTGCTTGCCGGCCAATAGATCCTGGACCAGCAGGTAACCGCGCTTATCGACATTCTCTGCAGTCCCGGCGAAGTGATGATCGATTCGCATCCGCGCAGAGCGGCAGAAGTAATCGGCTAACGACAACACTTCATCAGCCGGTTCGCCTTTGTCGATCTTGTGTTGAGCGAACGAGCAGGTCGCGCTCATGGCAAAGAGCTCCGTGGCAATTCCAACAAATCGCGACAGCAAAAGTTGTTCGCGATCCAGGTTCGGACCGAACCGCGCCATTGCATGAAACAATCCGCGGGCAAGTTTACGGCTGGTTCGCGCCGCGTAATTCACATGTCCGCGCAATTTGGGGTGCAGCTTGTCGATTTTATCCGCGCCACCTGGCACCCACTGTTTGGGGTACCATCCCGCGTAAAATTTTCCGGACGTGAAAACCGCTTTCGCCCTCTCCGAGGTCGGCAACTGGGTGTTGAAGATAGCGCCGCCCACTTTCAAATGCGGATCGAGCGCTTCACGCGCAATGAACAACCGCATGATCTCGCTCGAGCCTTCGAAAATCGTGTTGATGCGGCAATCGCGAAGGAACCGCTCGACCGCAATCGGCTCCTCACCGCGACCGGCCAGCGATTCCGCCGTTTCGTATCCGCGGCCGCCGCGCACCTGCATTGCGTCGTCGGCAATCTTCCACGTCGTCTCCGTTGCCCACATCTTGCACATCGCGGTCTCGATCCGCAGATCGCCCGCTTTGCGATCCACCAGCGCCGAAGTCAGGAAGGTTATCGCTTCCATCGCGAAAACGTTGCCCGCCATCTCGGCAACTTTCCCGGCGATGGCCGAATGTTTGCCGATCGGCACGCCCCACTGCACCCGTTCGCCGGCCCATTTTCGGCAAATCTCCAGCAGACGCTTGGACAAGCCGACGCAGGCCGCGGGAATTGTCAGCCGTCCCGTGTTCAGAGTCGTTAGGGCAACTTTCAATCCCTGCCCTTCCTTCGCGATCATGTTTTCGCGCGGGACCCGGACGTTCGTGAATTTCACGATGCCGTTGTAAAGCGCGCGCAATCCCATGAACCGGCAGCGATACGTGATCTCCAGGCCGGGCGAATCGACATCGACGATAAACGCGGTGATCTGTTTGCGCTCCTTGCCATTTACGATCTTCGGCGCCGTTTTTGCCATCACCACCAGCACGCCGGCCTTGATCAAATTCGTGCACCAGAGTTTTTCGCCGTTCATGATGAACGCTGTGCCATCTTCAGTCGGGTCGGCGCGCAAGCTCATGTTCGCCGGGTCCGAGCCCGCGTTCCATTCGGTGAGCGCGAACGCCGATATTTCACCGCGAGCGACCCGCGGCAGATACTTTTTCTTCTGTTCTTCGGTGCCGAATAAAAGGAGCGGCTGCGGAACGCCGATTGATTGGTGCGCCGACACCAGAGCGGTGAGATTTGCATCCCAGCTGCCTAACAACATGGCCGCGCGACCGTAGTTCACCTGCGACAGACCGAGACCGCCGTACTGCTTCGGAATTTTCACCCCGAAAGCGCCCATCTCGAACAAGTCTTTAATGTTCTCCTGTGGAATTTCTCCAGTTCGATCGATCTCATCGGCATCGACTTTCTCGCGGAGATATTTTCTCAAGCTGGCCAGGAAATCTTCGCCGGCGGCGCGATCTTCCGCGCTTTGCTCCGGCCACGGGAATATCCGGTCGAAATCGTAGCGCCCTATAAAGAGATTGCTGGCAAAACTTCCCCGCTCATCAAGCGGATCGCGGGACGCCTCGGCCAGCTCCAGCGCCGCCGCTTTGCCGGCCGACATTTTTGACGTGTCGATCACCGACGCAGCGGGCTTGGCCGATTTCGCGCTCGTCTCTTCGGCGACCTGTTTTTCGGGTGCTTCAAGCGGTGATTTCATATCAACTCCTTGTCATTCTGAGCCTGTCGAAGAATCTCAAACTTCGTGCCCGAAACCAAAAAAGTGAGATCCTTCGACAGGCTCAGGATGACAGATAACGATCCAGTGGCGAATTTCATGCCTGATAAAACTTCGTCCCGGCCTTCGCGTGCTGCTTCAAAATGTCGCAGGGCGCGAACTTTTCTTCGGTTTTCGACAGGCGCTCCATCTCGTCCACAACGTTCTTCAAACCGTAGTGTTCGGCAAACCGCAAAGGTCCGCCCCGGTGCGGCGCGAACCCGGTCCCGAGAATCATTCCATAATCGGCGTCCTCAGGCGAGTTCACTACTTTTTCTTCAACACACCGTGCCGCTTCATTCACCATTAAAAACACCAGGCGATTAGCCAGGTCTCCGTCGCCAGCCGCGCCGCCGCTCTTTGCCACTTCTCGCAACGCTTCGTTAGGCGTTTGTGATTTCCCTTCGTATTTGTAGAACCCGGCGCCGGTTTTGCGTCCGAGCATCTTGTCCTCGCGCAGCCGATGCAAAACCTTGGCTGCCTGGTTTCGCCGGCCAAACGCTTTCTCGAGCGTCGCGGCGATATCAATCGTCACATCGACTCCGATTTCATCGATCAACCGCAGCGGTCCCATCGGCATCCCCCATTCCGTCATCGCATTGTCGATCTTCGCGGTGTCGACACCGGCCTCGAACAATTCCGCCGCATCGAGCAGATATGGAAATAAGACGCGGTTAACGAGGAATCCCGGACTGTCGTTAACCAAAACAGGCAGTTTCCCGATTTGCCGGGCGAACGCCAGCGACCGCTCGCGCGTTTCCTCCGAAGTGTTTTTTCCAACGACAACTTCGATCAGCTTCATCCGGCTGACCGGATTGAAGAAATGCAATCCAACGACGCGGGCCGGCGATCCGCTTTCCATCGCCAGTGCATCTATTGATAGCGCGGAGGTGTTTGTCGCCAGGATCGCATTCGGCGCTTTGCCGGACAGCTCGTGGAAAATCTGTTTCTTGATTTCGATCTTTTCCGAAGCGGCCTCGATCACGATCTGGATATCGCGCATCTCGACATCGGCAGTGGAACAAATGATGCGGGCGCGTCCTTCTTTTGCTTTCGCGTCGCTCATCAAGCCGCGTTTCACCGCGTCGTTATACGTTTTCTCAACATTCGCCAGGCCGCGGTCGAGCAATTCGCGACTCACATCTCGAAGGATCACCGTGACACCGCGCGCGCTGAGCCATTGCGCAATGCCCGATCCCATCACGCCGGCGCCGACGACAGCAGCATGAGCAATTTTTTCGGACGACGTTTTCGACGTTCCTTTCTTGTATTTGTCGGCCAGGAAAAAGTTCCGGATCAGGTTTTGCGTCGCTTCGGTCTGACCAAGGTCGACGATCGCGTCCACCTCCATGCCTAACGAAGTCTCCACTGAGTTGTTCAACCCGGTCGTGATCAGGCCGAGCGCCCGGGCCGGAGCTTCGTTGCCGCCGGCCTTGGTGTGAACTTCCTGCGATGTCTCGCCCGCCGCGCCTTGTTCATCTTCCTTTCGTTTCCCCTGGCCAATTTTCTTCTGCGCCGCGTCGATCAATTGATCGCGCGACACGACTTCATCGACCATGCCTAGCTGCAACGCTTCGGCCGCCGAATACAATTTTCCCTTGAGGATCACTTCGGCCGCTTTGTCCGGACCAATCAATCGCGGCAGTCTCGTCGCGCCGCCCCATGCCGGGACGAGGCCGAGCGTTGTCTCCGGCAAACCGATCCGTGTGGCGGGATCATCCGACGCGACGCGATAATCGCAGGCCAGCGTGATTTCGTAACCGCCGCCGGCGCATGCACCGTGAATCACCGCGCAGGTCGGAATGTTCAACGCTGCGATCCGATTGAAGACACGCTGGCCTTCGGCAATAAACTCCCGCATCTCGCCGGTCTGCGCCTGTCTCAACAACGTTTTCAAATCGGCCCCGGCAATGAAGATCGATTTCTTCGCCGAAGCGATGATGAGACCCCGCAACGACGTATCTTTCTCAATCTCATCGATCTGCGCGCTGAGGTCGCGCATTGTCGCCGCGTCGAAAATATTGGCCCCAGATTCGGGTCGATCGAAGGTCAGAAAGCAAATGCCGTTGTCGATCTTGCGTTGGACCATGGGCGAGGCGGAAAGCGTGGCAGGCATCGGGACAGAAAGAATCCTCGACTTCATTCGTAATGACAAGGCGGATTGCGCTTATACGGAGCGCGATTTTGATCCGCAAATTTCGCAATCGCTCTACTCCGGCCGGACTTAATTCCGACGATCAAATAGAATAACGAGCGAGACCAGACGCGAGCCGGCAATGATCCGACATTTCCTGCGATTGCGCGCGCGTAGCGCGGATGTTACAAACCCGCATGGTCGGTAAGCTTTTAGCGCCGGAAATCCAGAGCCTGATCGATGCGCGGAATTTCGTCGCGCTGCGAGAGCTCTTTGCCGATTGGCCGCCGGCCGACGTGGCCGACGTGATTCTCGATCTCCCGGAAGACGAGCAGGTGATCATCTTCCGCGTGCTTCCCGCCGCGCAGGCCGCTGATGTTTTTGAATACATCGGCATTGAGGAACAGCAGAACCTGCTGAAGGCGATGGCTCACGAGCAGGTCACCGCGATCCTCAACGAGATGTCCCCCGACGATCGCACGGCGTTGCTCGAGGAAATGCCGAGCGCTGCGGCGAAACAACTCATTCGCCTGCTCACGCCAGAGGAACGCCGCATTGCAACTGCATTGCTCGGTTATCCCGAGGGAAGCGTCGGCCGATTGATGACGCCCGATTTCGTGCAGGTGAAAGAAGATTGGACCGTGCAACAAGTTCTCGATCACGTCCGCGAATTCGGCAAAGACAGCGAGACATTGAACTTCGTTTATGTCGTCGATGACGCGGGAAAACTGATCGACGACGTCCGAATGCGCGAATTCCTTCTGCGTCCGCTTGACGCAAAAGTGAGCGATATTCGCGACCAGAGTTTCGCCGCGTTAAAGGTCACCGATTCGCAGGAAGACGCGCTCAACGTTTTCCGCAAATACGACCGCGCCGCTCTACCGGTGGTCGATTCCAACGGCGTGCTGGTCGGCATCGTGACGAGTGACGACATGCTCGACGTCGCCGAAAAAGAGGCGACCGAGGACATCCAGAAAGTGGGCGGCATGGAAGCTCTCGATGAGCCGTATATGCGGGTCTCATTTTTTGAGATGGTCAGGAAACGGGCGGTGTGGCTGGTAGTGCTGTTCCTTGGCGAAATGCTGACCGCGACAGCGATGGCGAATTACCAGGACGAGCTGGCGAAGGCTCTCGTGCTCGCGTTGTTCCTGCCGCTTATCATTTCCAGCGGGGGCAATTCCGGGTCACAGGCATCGACGTTGATGATTCGCGCGATGGCGTTAGGTGAAGTGACGCTGCGTGACTGGTGGCGCGTGATGGGCCGCGAACTCCAGGCCGGGGCGGCGTTAGGCTTGATCCTTGGTGTTATCGGCGTCATCCGCGTCGCGGTGTGGGCGATAATCGGCCAGAATTACTTTCACCACATGCCCTACGGACCGCATTGGCCGTTAGTCGCGGTGACCGTTGGCGTGTCGCTCATTGGCGTGGTGCTGTGGGGCACGCTTTCCGGTTCGATGCTGCCGTTCGTGCTGCGCCGCTTCGGGGCCGATCCGGCAACGTCGTCCGCGCCGTTCGTAGCCACACTGGTCGATGTGACCGGATTGATCATCTATTTCAGCATCGCGCTGGTCATCATGCGCGGCGCGCTTTTGTAGGCACATGAACAGGCGAGCTGCGCCGTTGCTCGCGTTTTGGCTCGTTGCATTCGTACCGGCCGCACTCGCCGTTAGTCCGCTGGTGACCGACGATGCCGACACTACGCCGGCGGGGCAATTACAGATCAATTCCGACTTTCAGTTTCTGCGCACCGGTGCGACGACCATCTATTCTACCCCGATCAATCCGGTCGTCGGCTTGCTGCCGTCTCTCGAGCTCGGGGCCATCTTTGGTTACCAATGGCGACAAGGTTCGGGTTCAACACCGGATACCGGAGACGCCGACACGGTGACCGACTTCGTCCTCGCTCCGAAGTTTCGGTTCTGGGAAGGATTCGATAACAAGCTCAAGATTGCGGGCCGGATCGATCTCAAACTGCCGACGGCATCCGATCGTCACGGCCTTGGCACTGGCGATCCCGACGCTGGCTTTGTCGGCGTCGCCACGTTTAACGTCGGAAAAACCGGTCTCGATTTTAACGCCGGTTATTACGCCATCGACATTTCCCGCACCGATCCCGACAATGATCGCTGGTTCATTGGTCAAAGCATTCGTCAGCCGATCAACGAAAACTGGAAATTTCTGGCGGAGGTCTTCGCGATTCTGCCCAACACCGCCGCGGGCGGCCGGGCCACCGTCTATTTCAGCGGCGGCCCTCAATGGGTCGTCGGAAAAAACTTTACCCTTTCGGCTTTACTCGGCACCGCTGCCGGGCACAAAAGTCCCGACTTTACCGGGACGATTGAACTGACCTGCCAGTTTTGATCAACGCGACCAGCGAAACGAGGCATAACAGGAATCCGAACGTGCAAACGATCGCCGCGCCCGAGGGAAGGTCCCACCAGAAGGAAAGGAAAAGTCCGCCGACTCCGCTGATTAATGCGACCGCCCAGCCGATGAGCAACCGGTAACCGATTCGACGGGCCAGCGTAATCCCGCAAACCGCCGGGACGATCAAGTAACTGAAAACCAAAAGCACGCCGGCAATGCGAACAAAGCTGGTCACAACCAGTCCGAACACCGCGTAGAAAAGGAAATCCCACCAGCGGACGCGCAATCCCTGCTCGAAGGCGCGGTCGCGGTCGAACGACACCAGCAGGAAGTTTTTGCGCAGCGCGAAATGCAAAATCCCGACCGCGACGAAAAGGGCGAAGCGTTCCCAGACTTCGCGCGGCGTTACCAACAGGATATTTCCAACCAGCATGTTCTTAATTTCTTCGTCGCCTTCCGCCGCGCGGCTCAGCAATAGAACCGCTGTCGCCGCGGCGACCACGTAAGCGATCCCGATCACCGCTTCCTGTGGGACCGGGCTCGCTCGTTTCCCGGTCGCAGAAAAAATCGCCGCCCCAACCAGCGTGAACCCCAGGGCAATCCCGAACGTGGTCCAGCTTTCGAGATCAACGTGGAACAGCAGCGCGACACAGATGCCTAACGAAGCCATCTGCGCCATGGCAATGTCGATGAAGATGATGCCGCGTTGCACAACGTGCAGCCCGAGATAAACCAACAGCCATGGCAATAAAACGCAGGCCATGATGGGCCAGAACATTACGTCCCACATAATAATAAAAGGCAGGGACGCATCTCCGAGGCGTCCCTGACTAACGAGGTTATGAATTTGGGACGGCTCGGAGAGCCATCCCTACCGAATGAGATCATTTGAGCGCTGCGGCTAACGAGGACACGAGTTTGTCCATCAGCTTGATGTAAGTCTCCGTTCCCGGCAGTCCCCCGGGAAATTGCGCGAAATCCACAACTTTCGCGCCGGTCGCGCCGGCCGCTTTCTCGGCGACCTTCCGATCGTGGAACGGCTCGACGATGATCGCCTTGATGTGTTGCGCCTTCATTTGCCCAATCACCTGGGCCAAATGCGAAGGCGATGGCGGAATTCCCGGCTTCGGTTCGAGAAAGACGTCGATCTTCAATCCGAACCGGTGCGCGAAATATGGCCATGAATCGTGGTAAGCGACAACGCTCTGGTCCTTGAACGGCAACATCGCCGTCCCCCACTCCTGCAACTTCGCGTTGATGGCCGCCTCGAATTTCTTGTAATTGGCGTCGTAGGCTGCCGCGTTAGGCGGGTCGACCGCGGCGAAAGCCTGCGCGATGTGCTGCGCGATCGCCTTGGCAATAATCGGGTCGACGGTGAAGTGCGGATTGCCTAACGCGTGAACATCGCCGGCAGCACGCGTCACGTTCGCCGGCACATTCATCAGCCGGATACCTTGTGAGGCGACAACGCGGCCCGGTTTGCCGTTCTCGATTTTTGGATTGCGCGCGTTTTGCAACAACGGCGGCAACCAGCCCATTTCGAGCTCCGCGCCGCCTTCGATGAGGACATCGGCGTCTCGCAACGACACCACAAAACTGGGACGCGCATCGACGAAGTGCGGATCTTCGGTCGGTTTCGCGAGCGTCACAATATCGACGTTGTCACCGCCAACTTCGCGGGCGAGCGCGGCGAAATCTGGCAACGTCGCCACGACGTTGATCTTTGCGTCCGCAACAACTGGCAGAAGCAGGAATAACGGAGTGCTGAAGTAAAGGAGTAATGATTTGAGTCTATTTGTGTTCATTCGTGTCTATTCGTGGTTAGAACTTGTGGGCCCCGTGCGCGCCGAGGATGAATTCGAACTGAAGGAAAACCGAATCGACGTCGCGCCCGGCAAGAAAGAACGAGTCGTCGATGAAATCGTGATTGTACTGGAGCCGGATTTTGGAGAACTCGGTCGGATACCAGGTTAGGTTCGCCGATATCCGCGAACGCGATTGGCGTTCGGGATCATCCGTAAAACGCGAGTCGTCTGCGTCATAAAAATCGCCCCGGATTCCGGCGACCCAGCCCTTGTGAAAACCCCAGACGATCTGGGAATAAATGCCCCAGTCATCAAATGTTTCCGCGACCGGAAACATCTCGTCCACGCCGCGCCCAGCCTCGAATCGGCGATACATGAATTCGGTCTGCCATTTGACGAATGGGAACCCGCCCTCGGCGTGCGCGCTCTTCCATTTATAGAGGAGATCCGCGCCGTAAATCTCCGTGCGGGTATGCGGACCGGTGTCGTTAGACCCGAACGCACCGGAAACGCCGGCCAGGACCACCTGGGTCGGGCTAAGATCGACAGATGTTTCAAACCGCGGGACGTAAAGAAAATCGCCGAGGCCGCGAATCTCGCGGTCGGTGGTCATGCGATCGAAGAACTCTCCGTTGTCGCCAGGATTTCGAAACGAATAAGCCGTCCCGCCACGACCGTTCTGGACGCCTAACAACAGCTGCGAATACCACGGCGTTGGAAGAATCCAGGAGATCTGCGCCCCGACTCCGCGCAGGCCATCGGGCCCCAACAACAGCCCGTGAACGAGAGGCGCGTCCGCAAAATCCCAGGTATGGGGATGGGTGGGATTGATTCGGCCGAACGCCGCGAAGAACTGTCCGCCTTTTAGTTGCAGGTTGAACGGCAGGCTCGTCGTTTGCAAAAACGCTTCTTCAGCTTCAACCTCAGTTTCGTTGTCGTTATCGAGCTTGAAGACGATGTTAGCGAATCCCTCGAAATAGGGATCAACCGCACCATCGAACGCCAGCTCGATGTTGCGCGCATTAAACCCGCGCTGTTGCGGATCGTGATCGCCCACCTCCACGCGGTCGAGATCGCTCGCGCTTGAACCGGCCAGTGCAAACATCGCGTCGAGCGAGATGTTCATGTAATTCTTCCCGCTGCCGATCCCGATTGGCGCAGTGAACGAGGAACCGCCGTTTACGATCGAAACCTCGTTCGATGCGACAACCGAGCTGTCCGTAGTCGGGATTGCGCCCGGCGTCGTCATTCCGTTTGCGTTCACTCCCGGGGCCGGCGGTGCGCCCGTTGAGGCCACGACCGAAGAATCTTCGGTCGGGATTAACGGTGGAGGCGTCGCCGGTGATGAACTGGAGGGAGGCGCGACCTCGCGTCCTTTCTCTTCTGCGGGTGACGCCACCGAGGCCGTTCCTCCACCTTGCGGCAGCGGCGGTGTTGCGGTGATGTTCGCCTTATCCAGCGCCGTCTGCTGGTCCTTCACCTGTCGCTGTAGTGCTTTTACCGTCTCGGTCAGCGCCTGGACCTGTTGGCGCAATGCGTCGACGTCGCCGGCAGTTGCCGCCGGCGAACTTTTGGGCGGCTCATCCTGCGCAAATGCTACCGCCGTTAGGCCGGTGGCAATCAAAACTAGAATCGGTTGTTTCATTCATACTCCTGAAAGGGATCGGGCGTTTAGCCCTAACTAACACAAGCGTTCAGCGCAGGTTGATCGGCGACGAAAGAGAACGCGGATATCGCCGCCGTCCCGCCAAGGCGGGAGCAATCAACGAGGTCAGGAGTAGTGCGGAGGCGCGTGCTCGAAGATGCGCCCGTTTAGGAATGGCGACGGAACCCAGACAGAGCTCAACGCCGGCAACGAGGAAAATTCAGAAAGCGACGCCGGCGCGATTGTGATCGGCGGCGCCGAAACGTGATGAAAGCTGCCGGTAGCGACCAGAGTAACGACGCATTCGTGCTGGCTTTGCGCCGCGTCGGTGTGAACGAGCTCGTGCAGCTGCGGTGAAACGAGGAGCGCCAGCGCAAACGTGAGAGCGCCGATCAGCCCGGCATTGATCACCGTGCGTTTCATCGCGGCGAAATCTTGGTTCAACGGGCAACTTGTGCAACCGGTTTTTGCAAGATCGCCGACTCTGGCCACAATGTGAACTTTGCCTTGTGTAACGCGGTTTCGAGAACTCGTATCGGCACTTCAAACAATGTCGGGAAAAACAGCGCGGCTTCTGGCGACCACAAAATCACCTCATCGCACACTCTACCGTAAGCCGCTTATGGTGGAGACGATATCGCGCTTCGCAGACGATGACTTCGATGCACCGTAAGCCGCTTATGGTGGAGATGAGATCGCTTCTACGAGGAATGAGTTCGGGCATCTATCGTAAGCAGCTTATGCTGTACATTCCGGCAGTGACCTCGGCGTTACTGCTGTTCGCAGGCAACACGAACGGCGCCACATTGTTAGGCCACGAAGTTCGTCCGGGCACCACTCTCGATTTCCAGTTTCCTATCGGTAAATATTTCCAGGATTACGCGGCGATCGGCGGGAATCAGCGGCCGACTACCGGCAGGGCGCTGATTACGTTTCCGAAGAATTTCGATCCCAAGCGTTCCTGGCCGATCCTCATCGTCACTTCGACCACCGATTATGGCCGGACCAGCACGATGGACGAGCCGTGGTACCAGGATCCGGCGCTGGCCGAGGGCTGGATGGTTCTCGCAACCGACGCGACGATCAAGGCGACGCAGGATTCCAGTTTCTGGCGGCTTGGTGTTTTGGCGGCAGCGCTGGAAGTGATTCGGAAGGAATGGCCGCAATCAGCCCAATGGCCGGTTGCGTTCGGCGGAATTTCCGGGGGCGCGAAACGAAGCGCCGTCCTGGCCGCGATGATGTCGAAAAGCGGAACGATCCGGCTGTGCGGAATGTTCCTTGCCGGGATCAATGAGGATCGTCTAACGCCCGCCTACCAGGAATATCATCCGCCTAACTATTTTCTCGATATGCCGATCTGGCTGAGCAGTGGCGACAAAGACCAGATCGCGCCGCCGCGCGCGCACGAGAAAGTCTATTACTCGCTGCAACGAACCGGATTCAAACATGTGCGCCTCGAAGGATTTTTCGGCGGCCATCAGCTGAAAAAGTCGGAAGTCCAGCGCGCTCTGAAATGGTTTCGCGAGATGGGCCGCTTCTAAATGAGACCTTTGCCGGCCCAAAACATGACGTTTGGCTTGTTTCTGCGCGCTTTTGCATTGGGCTTGCTGAATTTTCCAGATTCCAATACATCGGAAGTGAGCCGGATATCCGATTCAACGAAAACGGGAATGCGAAGGAACATGACAATGGTGGCGCGTCTGGGGCTGGCGTGCTGCCTCGTTTTCGCGGTGTCAGCATTCGCGGGGGATATTTCCACCACTTCGACCGGCGCGACTTCCACCGATGAGAATTCGCGCGATCTGGTCACGATCGAGCCGACCTACACCTTCAGCAGCGACTTCAAGGATTCCCGTTTCGGCGACGGCAGTTCGCTTCATAACGACTTCAGCTACGACCATCGTTTCCTGATTAGCGGTAAATGGTATTTCCGGGCCGGGATTGAATACGAGCGTTACGACTTCGACGGATCGAATAACGGGCTGCCCGATCACCTGCAGGCGGTTTACGGGCATTTCGCACTCGAATATGTCGTGAAAGATTTCGCCGCGGTCATGCTCGAGATCGACCCGGGCGAGTATTTCCAGAACGAGATGTCGGGCGACGCGTTCGACATGCCGATCAAAGGGTATGTCACCTTCCCCCTGATCAAGGACAAGATTTACGGGATCGTTGGCGGCGCGGCCTCGTTGTACCAGGATCCCGTGGCCGCGCCGGGTGGCGGATTGATCTGGCTGTTCAACGACCATCTGCGGTTGTTAGGCGTGTTCCCGCGCCCGGCGCTGGTCTGGCAACCGAATGACGACTGGGAATTCCGGGTGTTAGGCGAGCTTTATTACACAAGCTTCCGGACGGACGACGTCGTCACGCCGGCCGGTAATTTTCATCTGCATCACGCCGTCGTTCAATACAGTGAGGATCGCGTCGGTGTATCGGCGACTTACCAGGGCCTCAAGCCGTTTCGGTTAACGGCCGAGGGCGGTTGCACTTTCCTTCGCGACTTCGATTTCTTCCGCTCCAACCAAAGCGTGAAAGCCGATCCGGCGCCCTATATTCGAATCGCGATCGAAGCGAAGTTCTAATCGCTTTTTGTCATCCTGAGCGCAGTCGAAGGACCTCAAACTTGCCGGTCTGAGCAATCGCAGTCTCGGATACATTTTTTTCCGCGCGGGACGACGGGCCGTGGCATTGACTCGTAATGATCATACGGAGGCCGAATTCAAAGACGCAGATCCAGCAGTTGGTCGACTCGTTTCTGCTGGCGGTGGCGCTCTTTGTCGCACACGCGTTGCGGCTCTTCAGCACGACTTGGCTTAACGCCAGGCCGATCGACCCGTTCGTTAACTATTCCTGGCTGCTCATCGTGGTGATGCTTTTCGGGCCGATCACGCTCGACATTCAGGGCTTTTACGATTCACCGATCGACAAGCCCACGATGAAGTCACTCTTCCAGATCATCCGGGCGATGTTGTACCTCAGCCTCATCGTTAGTTTCTGCACCATCTTCCTTCGGCTGTCGCTGGTCGCTCGTTCGGTGCCGCTGCTTTTCATTGGTATCGCGACGTTGATCCTTCTCGTTAGGGAAAGAATCTCAATTTGGCGGCGACGCGGCGCCCCGAAAGAAGATTGAGATCCTTCGACAAGTCCCGTGCGCATGGCTACGGCGCGGCTCAGGATTGATCAACGCCGGCTAGTTGATGGTAAAGGTAGCGGTTGCTACGGCGCTATCGGAAAGCCCGGTCTTCATCGCCCTTGCCTTGATGGTGTGCTGGCCTCTTCCACTCACCTTGAGCGCTTTTTTGTAAGTTGGCGATGAAGCCGTCGGATTTGCTCCGTTAGTCGTGTAATGAATTTTCGCGCCAGCTGTGGTGCATGACAGCGACACAGTCACTTTCTTTCGGAATGTGCCCCCGTTCGGTGAGATCTTGGGCGTGGCAACGGGATTCCCCTTTCCAGCACATTGGGATCCTAAGCTTAGAATTCCACGTGGACAAGTTGTCGCG
>JADMIO010803651.1_pt1 | contig 46552 bp, 43 predicted proteins | sample 8958161 | NCBI WGS metagenome assembly JADMIO01 (sample SAMN16585339, study PRJNA669376) | soil metagenome | isolation source: Crop rotation soil | place: USA: Cullars Rotation, Alabama | collected 2011
CGCGCTGCGCAGCGGCGCGGCGGACCTCGTGCCGTGCGCCGCGCCCGGGACCGAGCTCGTGGCGCGCGTGGCGGCGGCGTACCGGCGCACGCAGGGCGCACGATCGCGCGAGGAGCGCGTCGAGCGCCTCAAGCGACTCTGCCGCCGGCTCAACGAGACCCGCGAGCAGGTGATGCACCAGGTCGGCGGCCTGTGCCACGACCTCGTCGGGGCCTACAGCGAGCTCACCGACAAGCTGACGCTCGTGACGGTTGCCAGCGAGTTCAACTCGCTGGTGCGCCAGGAGCTGGACATCGAGAGCCTGCTGCGCACGGTGCTCGAGTACCTGCTCACCAAGACCGGCCCCACCAACGCGGCGATATTCCTGCCGGGCACCTCGGGGGACTTCACGCTCGGCGCGTACGTGAACTACGACGGGCCGAAGGACTCGGGGGAGGTCCTGCTGGACCACCTGGCCTCGGCGCTGGCGCCCAGGTTCGAGAACGAGCGCGCCGTGGTCGTGCTCAGCGGGCGCGACGAGCTCGAGGCGCGCCTCGGTTCCCGGGCCGACTGGCTCGACGACCCGACGCTCATCGCCTTCGCCTGCCACAACGAGGACGAGTGCCTGGCCGTGGTGATCGTTTTCCGCGACCGGCGCGTGCCCTACGCCAAGGACGTGGTGCCGGCGCTCGAGACGATCAGCGCGCTGTTCGCCAAGCAGCTCACGCGGGTGGTGCGGGTGCACCACCGCCACCTGCCGCCCTCCAAGTGGGGCACCGACTGCGGGCCGCCGGAGGACGACGACGGGATGCCGGACATCGACATGGCGGCGTGACGGCGGGGGCGTGCCGGACCGAGAGTCATCCAGGAGAATCGGGCCTGGCTGTCGGCCCGCCGGGGAGCCGGCTCAGTTGCCGGTCGTGAACACGGGACAGGCACGCCAGCGCGCTCAGGGCGCCCACCGCGCACATCGCCATGTCCTTCTGCGTGTCCCACACGTCGCCCTGCGTCCCGAGGAACGCCGTGGACGCCGCGCCGCCGTCGACGACGCTGACGGCCCACTCGACCAGCTCGTAGACGGCGCTGACGGCCATGCACACGCAAAGTACCAGGAAGGCCAGCCATTTGCCGGTCCGCAGGGGCGACGTGCGCAGAAGCACCTCGCGCGCCGCGATCGCGGGAACGAACCCCTGCACGAAGTGCCCGAGCCGGTCGTAGTGGTTGCGCTCGAGGTGGAAGCGGTCGCGGAACCAGTTCCCCAGCGGCACCTCGGCGTAGGTGTAATGCCCGCCCACGATGAGCACGATCGCGTGAACGAACACGAGGGTGTACAGAAGGGGGGTCAGGGGGAAGCGGCGCGCGGTGACCAGAAGGACGGCGATCGCGCCCAGGGCCGGGAAGACTTCCAGCCACCACGTGGCCCGCTCGCGCGGGTTGACCCCCGACCAGACCAGCGCCGCCAGCACCAGGACGAGGAGCGCGGCGGGCAATCGGCGGCTTGTCGGCGGGTGAGAAACGATCGGCGGCTCCCGGCACGGGCCCACGAGGAGTGCTGAGGGCTAGTCCTCGACGAATTGCTCTCGGGGCTTGTCCTCCCAGCGCGTCCGCAGGTCGTGCCCGACCTTCAGCAGATCGAGCACCTTGCCGACCATGAAATCGACGAGGTCCTCGACGCTCCCCGGGTTCAAGTAGAAGCCCGGGTTGGTCGGGCAGACGATCGCGCCGGCGCGAGACAGGCGCTCGTAGTTCTCGATGTCGATGTGGCTCAGCGGAGTCTCGCGGTGGCAGACGATCAGCGTTCGGCGCTCCTTGAGCGTCACCATCGCCGCGCGGCAGAGCAGGCTGCTGCCGCTGCCGGTCGCCAATTGGCCGAGCGAGGCCGACGAGCACGGGATCACGGCCATGCCGTCGTGAAGGAACGAGCCGGAGGCGATGACCGCGCCGACGTCCTTGTTGGGGTGGACGAGCAGGCGCGATTCGGCCGACGCCCGGCGCGCGCTCGCAAACAACGCCGGGACGAGCGATTCAAGGTCGAGTCGAGTGACCCCGGCCTCCTCGAACAGCAGGCGGCGGCCGTAGTCGGTGACGACCAGATGGACCTCGTGCCCGAGCGCCAGAAGCTGCTCGAGGAGTCGGAGGGAGTACGCCGCACCGGAGGCGCCGGAGACGCCGACGACAAAGCGACGGGGAGCGACGGGCGGGTCGAGCATTCGCGTGGAAAGGGTATGACGCGAAAGACGCGGCGTTGTGCGGCGTTGCGCCGACCGCACCGACCGCTACGAGGCCCGCGCCCGTGAGCCGACGGCGCACCGCGCCGCGATACTTCACGCCCGAACGCCCGCCGAGCCGATGTCGTGCTGATGCGCGCCGGTGTCAATAATCCGCGCACGAACCGGGGACGAAGCATGCGAGACGCGATCTGGGTCAGAGTGGTCAGGGGCGGGCTGGCGATCGGGGCCGTGTCGGCCTGCGCCGGCGCGCTGGGCGGGTGCTGGGGCTACGTGAACTACCCGCCGATCGAGGGCGCCAGCCCGGGGATCAACAACCCCAACGCGCCGCCGGCCGATGAGCTGATGATCCTGGCCACCAAGTGGGTGGCGGACCGCTATCCACCGCCGCGCAGCGGTCCGGAGGTCGCGGGCGAGGCGCAGTTCGCGGTCAACCTGCCGCCGGGCGTGCGGCGCGATCTGTACGAGCGCGTGGCGGCGAAGACGGCCGGGCGTGCCGTGCCCCTGACGGAGACCAACGCAAAGACGCTCCCGATCTACCACATCGCGCGGGTGTGGGTGCGGATGCGCGACGCGAAGGTGGACGTGCTCCGCCCGCGCCTGGAGCTGCCGCGCAGGCCCGACGGCCAGCCCGTGTACGAGTGCGTCACGCTCCTGATCGAGGGCGGGCTGAAGCCGTGGCGCGTGACGCAGTTCCAGACGTGGGAGGTGGGCGTGGTGGACCCGCCGCCGCTCAATTTCTGCCCCGAGGAGTACGGGCCCGAGGTGTACCCGCCCGGCACGAAGCGCCCGGTGAAAGCGACGGCCACAGTGCCGGAGGATCGGCCGGTGGATTCGAGCGGCGTTCCGCCGATGAGGTCCGTGGAGGAAGAGCCGCCGGTGAAGGACGAGGGGACGGGGGACGGAAGATGACGCGCTGATCCTCCGCCCGCGCTTGCGCACCGGTATGGCGCGGGCCGACAGGCTCATGATGATCGTGTAGAATGAACCTTGATGCCCGCGACTGATCCGATGGCAGGAACGGCGCTGAAGGACCCCGGCCTGAGCCTGGCCGAGCGGATCGCTCGCCTCCGACCGGGGAAGCCGATGAGCGTGGCGGGTTCGGCACGATCGTGGCGCGGGCGCGACCTCCTGGGGCTTCAGGGCCTGAGCGCCGCCGAGCTGCGCGAGATCCTGTTCCGAGCCCGCGAGTACGACCGCGTTGACCCGACCGATCCCTCGACGCGGGTGCTGAGCGGGCGCACGGTCGCGACGATGTTCTTCGAGGATTCGACCCGGACGCGGACGAGCTTCGTGCTGGCGGCCAAGCGCCTCGGCGCGGACGTCGCGGACCTCACGGCGATCGTCTCGAGCGTCAACAAGGGCGAGACGCTGATGGACACCGCCCTGGCGATCCAGGCCATGGGCGTGGACGCGATGGTGATCCGCGCGCGACAGAACGGTGCCGCGGCGATGATCGCGGGCGCGGTGTCGTGCCCGGTGATCAACGCGGGCGACGGGCGGCACGAGCACCCGACGCAGGGGCTGCTGGACACGTACCAGTTCGCGGCGGCGCACGGGCGGCTGGATTCGTTCGACCTGTCGGGGCTCACGATGGTGATCGTGGGCGATCTCGGGGCTTCGCGCGTGGCGCGCTCGGGCGTCGTCGGGATGACGGCGCTCGGGGCGAAGGTCTACTGCGTCGGGCCGGTGACGATGGTGCCGCGTTCGCTCGAGACGCTGGGCGCCGTCGTGCGGCATGATCTCGATGATGTGCTCGGCGAGGCGGACGCGGTGATGGTGCTGCGGATCCAGTTCGAGCGGGCCGAGCCTGCGCGGGCGCCTGACGGGGCGCCGAAGCTGGATCCCAAGGCGCGGACGCCGGGCATCTCGTCGGTACGGGAATACCGCGAGTTCTACAGCGTGACGCCGCAGCGTGCCGCGCGGATGAAGCCCGGCGCGGTGGTCATGCACCCGGGCCCGATCAACCGCGGGATCGAACTGGACTCGGAGGTCGCGGACGGGCCGCGCTCGGCGATCATGCGCCAAGTCTCGACAGGAGTGGCGGTGAGGATGGCGGTGCTGGGGTTGTGTATGGGGGCGTAGGCACATCGCCGCAGCGCGCGGGGTCGTGCAAGCGCGAGCGCGGGCAGGTGCGGGATGGAAGCGGCCGTGGCCGTAATTCGAGCGGTCGGGATTGGGCTCGGCAGTTTCAGCGTGTTCTTGGGCGCCGTGTTCGTGCTCATCGGGCTTGCTAGCACGGTCTTCGGGCTGCCCAGCCGGGATATCGGCGTCGGATGTTGTCCGCGTTGCGACTACGACACGCGCGGATTGAAACGCCCGCTGTGCCCCGAGTGCGGGGCGGATCTTCGCGATCCCGGCAGGCGCGGCTCGTTGCGATTGCGGCGTTTGGGAGACGAGGACCGGCTGATCACCTGGGGCGTCGGGATGTTCCTGGTCGGCGCGCTGTTCCTCGTGCTGGTCTAAGTCGCGGCGCCCCCGCGCGTTAACGCATCACCGCATCCATTTGCTTTTTCTCTGCCGCGGTCGCGCCCTCAACCGGGACCTCTTCCAGCAAGCCGTCGATGATGCGGTCGGTGGTGATCTGGTCGGCCTCGGCGTTGTAGTTGGTGAGGAGGCGGTGGCGGAGGACCGGGTGCGCGACGGCGCGGACGTGCTCGGGCGTAGCGTGCGTCGAGCCGTGGAGGATCGCGTGGGCCTTGGCGCCAAGCACGAGGTACTCGCTGGCGCGCGGGCCGGCGCCCCAGGCGAGGTAATCGCGGATCAGCGCGGGCCGCTCGCGCCCGCCCTCCATGGGCTCGCTCACGCGCGTGGCGCGCACGAGGCGCAGCGCGTAGCGGATGACGTGGTCGGCGACGGGCGTCTGGCGCACCAGCGACTGCACGCGCGAGATGCCGGCCTGGTCGAGCACCGGTGCGATCTTCACCTCGGCCTTGTGGCTGGAGCGCCGCACGATCTCGAGCTCTTCATCACCCGTCGGGTAACGAATCATGATCTGGAACATGAAGCGGTCGAGCTGCGCCTCGGGCAGCGGGTACGTGCCTTCCTGCTCGATCGGGTTCTGCGTCGCGAGCACGAAGAACGGCCGCGGCAGGTCGTGCTGCACACCCCCCACCGTCACGTGGCGCTCCTGCATCGCTTCGAGCAGCGCGGCCTGGGTCTTCGGCGGCGTGCGGTTGATCTCGTCGGCGAGGATGACATTGGCGAACACCGGGCCGCGGACGAAGCGCAGCGAGCGCTGGCCGGTCGACTTGTCTTCCTGGATGACCTCGGTGCCCGTGATGTCGCTGGGCATGAGGTCGGGGGTGAACTGGATGCGCGAGAACGCGAGGGTGAGCGTGCGCGCGATCGTCGAGATCAGCAGAGTCTTGGCCAGCCCCGGCACCCCCACCACCACCGCGTGCCCCTGGCTGAAGATGCACATCAAGAGCTGATCGACGACCTCATCCTGCCCGACGATGACCTTGTGGATCTCGGTCTTGAGCGAGTCGTACGCCTGGCGCACCTCGGCGACGATGTCGGCGGCGGAGGGAGTGGGCTGCGTGCTCAACGGAATACTCCTGGGCCACGAGGCGCCGGAGGATAGGAGCCAACGCGCCCGCGTTCGCGGACACCCGTCGCGCCGCCGCCCTCCTACGCCGCCAGGGCCACTTCCTGTTCCCGCTCGAACCGCACGGCGACGAACTGGTGATGAGCGAAAGCGCCCGGAGTTCGGAGCACCTTCCCGGCGATCGCGGTGGTCTGCGTCACGACCGGGGCCTTCGTCCAGGCGATCAGGATGTCGATCTCGTCGCCGGCGTTGAGCGGACGCTTGGCGTCAACGCGGACCAGCGCGCCGCCCTCGGAGATGTCGCAGGTGCTCGCGGCCAGGTACTGGCGCGACGGCTTGTGAAAGACCTTGCACGGGCGTTCGATGGGAAGGCGCGGGTGGCGGCGGCGTTCAAGGACGAGGCTCATGGTCGTGCTCCGGAGTTCCGCGCGGAGAGGGAAGCGCGGATCGCCGATAACAGAGTCGGCGTTTTCGGTCACGACAATCAGCCCGGCCTCGAACGCGAACAAGGAATAACGACCGGTGGACGTGAGCGTGATCATCCCGACGTGCGGCAGGCCAACCAAGCTCGCGGCGTGCGTGCGCGGGCTGGCCGATCAATCGATCGAGCCGGGGCGGTACGAAGTCCTCGTCGGGATCGACGGCGATGAACCCGCCGGCCGCGCCACGGAAGCGGCGGCGCGCGCCGCGTGGCGCCACGACCCAGGATTGCTCACGGTCACGCCACTGAGCAAGCGCGGGCAGGCCGCGGTGCGCAACGAACTGCTCACGCGAGCGCGCGGGCGCACGCTGGTGTTCCTGAACGATGACATGATTCCTCACCGTGAGTTGCTCGCAGCCCATCACGCGGAGCAGGAGCGGCAGCGCCGCGCGGGAACGACAGCGCTCGTGATCGGCAGCGCGCCCTGGGTCGTGCACCACCCGGACCGCCTCTTCGATCGGCTCGTGCGCGAGACCCCGATGGTCTTCTTCTACAACCGCATGGACGAGGCGCTTCGCGCCAATACCGCCGAGCGCGATCGTGACTGGGGCTTCCGGCACGCGTGGCTGCTGAACCTGTCCGCGGACGCCGCGACCACCCGTAAGCTCGGCGGATTCAGCGTGTTCCCGTGCACCTACGGGTACGAGGACGACGAATTCGCGTTTCGCGCGGCAGAGGATCTCGGCGCTCGTGTGCTGTACCGCCCGGAAGCGGGCGCGCACCACGATCACCGCATGGACCCCGGCGCGTACTTGGAGCGCGAGTACAAGCTCGGCTACGCGGCGTGCGGCTTCGCGGGCGCGGCGCCCCAGTGTGCCGCGGCGATGTTCGGGCGCGATGTGAGGAGCGACGGAGAACTCTCGTACTGCCGCGACGTGCTCGCGCGCGAGGGGACAGGGGTGCGCCGCGTGTGGGCATCGTTCAACGGCTTGGCCGAGATACCGGCCGATGCGATCGGCGGGGTGCACGCGCGCGAGATCGTCGAGCTGGTCTATCAGCAGCACCTGCCACTGAAGAGGTTCGTGTGGCGGGCGGGGCTGTTGGACGCGGCCGAGGGGCGTCCCATGCGCCCGGAATCGCTGCGCACCCGGCTCGGCGGCGAATGACGGCCACTTATCGTCGGCTGTTCGTATTGACCCCGTCGGGGCGCGGCGTCAGACTGATGCTGGCCAATCCGCGCTGTGCGGTGTCGGTGAACAGGTCATCGAAGGAGGTTCTGCCATGAAACCTTGCGCGCAGATGTTCGCCGCGGCGTGCGTGCTGGCGATCAGCCCGGGCTCGCTCCGCGCCGACCCGCCGATCCGCGAGACGCTCGACTCCAAGAGCCTGTACACGGCGCACCTGTGCGTCGGGCCGTGCGACTGCGCGCCGCAGGACCTGATCGGCCCCATGACCGGCGTGTTCCAGCTCGTGCACACGTCGACCGACCCGCTGTACGCGCACTACGACGTGGCGAACGCGCACTGGACGGCCGTGGTCAAGGGCGGCAAGGTCGATCTTCGCGGCTCGGGCCAGTACCGCATCGGCGGCGAGGTCGCGCGCATGCACCAGCTCACGCTCGAACTCTCGATCGACGGGCAGGCCCCCGTGAAGTTCGACAGCGGGCTTGTGGCCGCGGGCGGCCGGGCGTTCCCGCACATCGACATCGTCGTGCAGACCAAGACCGGGACGTGCACGGAGTGGCGCCTGGACCTGTTCACGAGCCAGGTGTGCCCCGCGGATATCGACGGCAATGGCTTCGTGAACGGCGACGATTACGACGCGTTCATGGCGGCGTTCGTGGCCGGCAGCAGCGACGCGGACTTCGACGCCAACGGGTTTGTGAACGGGGACGACTTTGATTTCTTCGCGGCGGCGTTCGAAAGCGGGTGTTGAACAAGACGGCGAATGCAACGTGGACCCGAACCAATCGAGTATTGGAACGGTCACGCGAGACTCCCGATCAACGCCCGCGTGCAATGGCGCGAGTGCACATAGCCCGATTCTCACGCCACCGTCACGCCCTGGTCCAAATACACATCCTGCACCGCGTTCAGAAGCTTCACCCCGTCCTTCATCGGCTTCTGAAACGCCTTGCGCCCCGAGATCAATCCCATGCCGCCGGCTCGCTTGTTGATCACCGCGGTGGTCACCGCCTCGTTCAGGTCCCCCGCGCCCTTGCTCTCGCCGCCGGAGTTGATGAGCGGGATGCGCCCCATGTAGTTGTTGAGGATCTGGTAGCGGCAGAGATCGATGGGGTGCCCTCCCTTGCCCTGCTCATCGCTTCCGGCGAGGTTGGTGTACACACGCTTGTCCCACTTCCCGTAAGAAGACGAGCCGCTGTTGAGCGCGGCGTACCCACCGTTGTTGGTGGGGAGCTTCTGCTTGATGATGTCGGCCTGGATGGTGGCGCCGAGGTGGTTGGCCTGGCCGCTGAGGTCGGCGCTGGCGTGGTAGTCGATGCTCTTGCCGTCGGCGCCCTTCACCTTGAACGCGTTGTTGCGCGTGTAGCACCAGAGCACGGTCACGAGGCCGAGCGAGTGCGCCTCCTCGAACATCGCGGAGACTTCCTGGATCTGCCGCCGCGATTCCTCGGAGCCGAAGTAGATCGTCGCCCCCACCGCGACCGCCCCCATCTCGTAGGCGAGTCGCACCGAGCCGAAGAGCGTCTGGTCGTAGGTGTTGGGGTAGCTGAGAAACTCGTTGTGGTTGAACTTGACCAGGAACGGAATCTTGTGCGCGTACCGGCGCGCGACGATGCCCAGGACGCCGAAGGTCGACGCCACGGCGTTGCACCCGCCCTCGAGCGCGAGCTTGACGATGTTCTCGGGATCGAAGTACGCCGGCTCCGGAGCGAACGAGGCGCCCGCGGAGTGCTCGACGCCCTGGTCGACGGGGAGGATCGAGACGTAACCGGTCCCCCCCAGGCGCCCGGTGTTCATGATCGTCTGGAAGTTGCGCAGCACAGCGATCGGCCGGTCGCTGGCGACCAGCACGCGGTCCACGAAATCAGGGCCGGGGAGCGCCAGCTGCCCCTTGCTGACGGTCTTGGACTCGTGCTTCAGGAGCGAATCGGCGTCGGCGCCGAGCGCGGCGCGGATGTCGGTGGGCATGCAAACCTCCGTGGGCGGAGAGTGTAGGGGGAGAAATACGAACGCAGAGGCATCAGAGCGAATCAGAGGGACTCATGGCCAACAAGGAACCTGATGGAGTAAGAGAACCAGGAAGGGCTCGATCCGGACCGGCCCTGCCCTTTCTCTGCGTTCCTCTGATCCCCTCCGCTCCCTCTGAGTTCGGCTTCTCCGGGTCCGCTCGCCAACCGGCCAAATCTCAGCGGTCCTTAACGACCAGCACCTGGCACGCCCACGCCAGGCCGGCGCCGAAGCCGACGACGGCCACGAGCTGGCCGGGCTTGAGCAGGCCGCCCTGGCGGGCCCGACCGAGCGCGACCGGGATCGACGCCGCGGCCGTGTTGCCGGTCTCGGCGATGTCGATCACGAGGCGGCTGGGCGGGCAATCGAGCTGCGCGCCGATGGCCTCGATGATCCGCGCGTTGGCCTGGTGCGGGATGATGAGGTCGAAATCCGCCGGGGCCACGCCGATCGAGTCGGCGGCGCGACGGATGCACTCGCACATCTGCCTCACCGCGGCCTTGAAGACCTCGCGCCCGCGCAGCTCCAGCGTGTGCTTGCACCCCTCGACCGAGGCGATGCTGGCGGGCTGGCGGCTGCCGCCGGCGGGGACGCGGATGAGGTCGGCGCTCTTCCCATCGGCGCCGGCGTCGGAGTAGATGACGTCGAGGAAGCCGCGCGACGTGACGAGCGCCGCGCCGGCGCCGTCGCCGAAGAGGATGCACGACTGTCGGTCGGCGTAGTTGGTGATGCGCGTGAGGCAGTCGGCGCCGACGACCAGCACGCTCTTGTGCATGCCGCTCTTGACCGCCGCGCCGGCCATGTGCAGCGCCGTGCCGAACCCCGAGCAGCCGGCGCCGATGTCCATCGCGGGCACGCCGGCGCAGCCGAGGCGAGCCTGCAGGTAGCACGCCGTGGCCGGCACGGGCGTGTCGGGGGTTGAGGTCGCGAAGAGGATGAGGTCCACGTCCGCGGGCGCGGCGCCCGCGTCGTCGAGCGCTGCCCTGCCGGCGCGGAGTGCGAGGTCGCTCGTCGCCTCGGTCGCCGAAACACACCGTCGCCCGTGAATACCCGTGCGCTCGACGATCCACTCGTCGCTGGTGTCGACGGTGTTGCTGAGCTGCTCGTTGGTGAGAATCGTCTCGGGCAGGTAATAGCCCACGCCGGCCAGAGAGCAGATCGCGGCCGGGATCGCGTGCCGCGCGGTGATGGAAAGGTCCCTCGCTGGAGACGGAGCGGTGTGCGTGGCCAATGAGGACCCCTGGGGTGGCGCGCCGTGCGCTTCCTGCGATGGCGGGCGCCGCGCGGGATCGTAGACCTCAACGGACTGGGCTTGCGGGTTGTATGAAGATTTGTTCATGGGCGGGCGGGTCCCCGGGGTGTATGCCCCGGATCAGGCCTTTGAATCGGGAGACCAGAATTCGACAAGGTTGGCATCGGGGTCGTAGAAATAGGACGATTCGGCGCTCATCCATTCGAGGCGCTGCGGGCCGTGGACGGCGACGCCGGCGCGGCGCACGCGCTCGACCATCGGCGCGAGTTCCTCGCGCTCGACCTCGAGCGCGAAGTGAGCCGGCCCGAAGCGCGCGCCCGCGGGGCGCGGCGAGAACTCCTCGAACAGCAGGTCGCCCCTGTGCACGCCCAGACGCTGGCGCCTCTCCGGTGGGCCGATCCAGAACCACGCCCAGTCCGGCGACGCCGGGCGCGCCAGCACGAGACCGACCACGTCGCGGTAGAACGCGGCCGCGGCGGGCACATCGCGGACGACCAGCACGAGCTCCGAAAAGCCGCGCACGGGCATGGCCAAGCGTAGAAGCCAACCGGACCGCTCGGCGCCGCTCGCGCCACGATCAGCCACGACTTGGAATTCGTACAATCCCCTGTGCCCGACGACCCGGACAAGCCGGTGGTTGACGAGGAGGGTCTGCTACCCTCGGACTCTCCGCCCGCGCCCGGGGCCGAGACGGCCGCGGAGCGCGCCTCGCGTCTGCTGAAGAAGGCTCGAAACCTGCCGGAACGGCCCGGGGTCTACCTGATGAAGGACCCGGCGGGCGTGGTCGTGTACGTGGGCAAGGCGGCGCGCCTGTGCGACCGCGTGTCGAGCTACTTCGTGCCCTCGGCGGACCTGGGCTTCAAGAAGCAGCCGATGCTCGACGTGGTGCACGACTTCGACGTGCTGCACTGCGAGGGCGAGTGGGAGGCGCTGCTCACCGAGAACCGGCTGATCAAGGACATCAAGCCGCGCTTCAACGTGAGGCTGACCGACGACAAGACGTTCCCCTACCTGGTCATCACGCAGCGCGAGGATTTCCCGCGCGTGTTCGTCACGCGCAACCCGCAGGGGATCGTCGAGGCCGGCGAGCGCGCGCCCGAGATGAAGGGCGCGCGCGTGTTCGGCCCCTTCACCAACGCCGGGGCGCTCCGCGAGGCGGTGCAGCTGCTTCAGCGCGTCTTCAAGTTCAGGACGTGCAAGCTCGACATCGTCGAGGGCGACGAGAAGAACAAGTTCTTCAGGCCGTGCCTGCTCTTCTCGATCAACCAGTGCACGGCCCCGTGCGCGGCGAAGATCTCCGTGGACGCGTACCGCGACGACGTGGACCGCTTCGTGCGCTTCCTCAACACCAAGCGCACGACGGTGATCGGCGAGATGCGCGAGGAAATGAAGGCCGCGGCAACGGAGATGCGCTTCGAGAAAGCCGCGGTGCTCCGCGATCAGATCAAGGCGCTCGAGAAGCTCGACGAGCGTGCCAGCCGCGACGAAGGGTGGCAGCCCGAGACGGAGGTCACGTACGTCGACCCGGCCAAGAGCCTGAAGAGCCTGCAGAAAACGCTCGGCCTGGAAGAGCCGATCCGCTGCGTCGAGGGGATCGACATCGCGCACCTCCACGGCGGCGAGACCGTCGGGAGCAAGGTGTGCTTCATCGACGGGCGGCCGTTCAAGAGCGAGTACCGACGGTACCGGATTTCGGGGTCCCGGGGCGCGGGCGCCTCGCCGGCCACGCCGCGCGGCTCCGCGCCGGACATCGCGCTGCCTCAGCTCGGCGCCGATGGCCCCGCCCCGGTGTCGTACAACGACGATTACGCGAGCATCCGCGAGGTGGTGAGCCGGCGCTACCGCGAGGCCGGCGCGGGCAACGAGCTGTACCCCGACGTGATCCTGATCGACGGCGGTCTCGGCCAGCTCCACGCCGCGCTCGAAGCGTTCGACACGCTGAACGTCAAGCCGCCGATGGTGATCTCCCTCGCCAAGAAAGAGGAGCTGGTCTACGTGCAGCAGCGCACCGAGCCGGTGCGCCTGTCGCGGGACAACCTCGGGCTCAGGCTGCTTCAAGCCATCCGCGACGAGGCGCACCGCTTCGCGCAGCACTACCACCACGTGCTGAGGCGGAAGAGGACGCTGGAGGAAGATTGAGCAGGAGCCGGGTCGCCGGCGGCCGAATTCATACGCAGTTCGCGTTTGCGCGCTTGTAACGGGTTGGTAACATGCGTGCAGCCCAGCGGGCCGGTGTCGTGCATCCCGGCGCCCGCGCCATCCGAATGGACGGCCAAGGGAATGCACGCCGCGCCGAGCGCGCGGAACCGACGCACGACAACCGGAGAGGGACCATGGATTGCAGCGGCGGGCAATCCTCACGCGCTCCAGAGCACTGCGCCCGCGAGTGATCGCTCGTGATCGAGCAGCCACTGCTTGCGGTGCAGCCCGCCGCCGTAGCCGCGGAGCGAGCCGTCTGACTCGATGACGCGGTGGCACGGGATGACAATGGCGAGGCGGTTGCGTCCGTTGGCGCGTCCGACGGCGCGCGAGGCGCCCGGCTTGCCCAGCTCGCGCGCGATCGCCCCGTAACTCGTCGTCGCGGCGTAGGGGATCCGGGCCAGCCGCTCCCAGACCTCGCGCTCGAACGGCGTGCCCGGCGCATCCAGGGGCACGCTGAACACCCGCAGCGAGCCCTCGAAGTACGCCGCGAGCTCACGCGCGAGCAGGTCGAGATGCTCGTTGGTTCCTCCCTGGAACTCGGCGCCGAACCGGCGCTCGAGCTCGGCCCGCTCTGCCTCCAGAGCGCGCCGGTCGTTGAACTCGCACAGGCACGCGCCCCGCGCAGTGGCTCCGAGAGTCATCGGCCCCAGCGGCGTGGAGGCTTCGCACGTCACGATGGTTGACAGGGTGCCCGCGCTCACGGCGCAAGCGTACGTCGGTCAGCCCGGCGGCGGCGGCTTGACGAGGGCGCGCTTGAGACGGTCGAGAACCCGGCGCGCCACGCTCGCCGCGGGGCGCGGCAGCGATTCGATCCGGCGCTGCACGACGCGATTCAGGCGCACCGCGGCGGACGACTCGTACTCGTGCCTGGCCTGGCCCGCCTGGTCGCGCACCTTCCACAGGTATTGCAAGGGGATCGGAAAGCCCGTCTCGTCGATCCAGTTGCAGTCGAACCGTCGCAGCATCGAGTTGCTGGCGGCGATGATCTCCATCGCGCGGCGCGTGTAGGTCTCGCGGTGGCGCTCGACGATCTGCGCGAACAGCTCGTCGTGTCGCGGCACGGCGTTCATCACCATCGTCGTGTGGCTGTGCCGGCGCCAGACGAAGAGCGGCTCGCGGACTCGCACGCCGCGGTGGCCACGCTCGCTGACGCGGATCCAGAACTCCCAGTCCTCGTACGCGGTCCGCATCGACTCGTCGAACCCGCCGAGCGTGTCGAACACGTCACGGCGCAAGAGCGTGGTGACCGGGTGCAGGTTGGTGATGAGCAGGAGCAGCGGGTCCCACTCGGGCACGCGCCAGGTCCCCGTGCCGAGCTCGATGAGCCGCTCCTGGCAGTACGCGTGCGAGACGTTCGGGTCGCTGGCGCCGACGATCGCGCCGTGCAGCGTGCGCACGAACGTGGGCTCGAGGTAGTCGTCGGCGTCGAGAAAAACGAGGAACTCGGCGGAGCGCGCGAGCGCCTCGCGGCCGCCGCGGTTCCGCGCCGCGGGTAGTCCGCGGTTTTCCTGGTGCACGACGGTCACGCGGTCTGCCGCGAGGGCGTCGCAGGCCGCGCGCGTGGTGCCGTCGTTGGAGCCGTCGTCCACCACGACCGCGACGGCGTCGGCGTCCTGCTGGCGAAGCACGCTCTCGACCGCCTCACGGACGAAGCGGCCGTGGTTGAAGCACGGGATGATGGCGGCGACGCGCGGAGTCATGGCGGCCCCCGGGCGGCAATGCTACCCGCGGCCGGTTCGCAGGGCCGAATCGCCGGGGGAACTGGCCCTCACGCCTCGAGCGCGCGATACTTGACCCTGCGATGAGCCCGTTCTGGTCATACGCCCGTGGCATGCTCCGCTATCGCGGGCTGGTGGCGGGCGCGCTCGTCATGGCCACGATCTCGGCGGTGAGCCTGGGGACCGGGATCCTGGGCCTGTACCCCGTGATCAGCCAGATCGTGGGGCCCAAGGGCGGCAAGACGCTCGGGCAACTCGCGCTGGACTGGAACCAGAAGCATCCGCAGTTTCTCAGCGTGCCCTACAGCGTCATCGAGCGCCTTCCCGACGACCCCTTCGTCGGCGCGGTGTACGTCGTGGCCGGGCTCACGCTGCTCACGGTCTTCGGTGCCGCGGCCAACTTCCTGCACGTGTACCTGGCGCTGACGGTGGTCAACCGGACGACCGCGGACCTGCGCCGGAAGGCGTTCCACCGCCTGATCCGCCTGCCGCTGAAGGACGTGGTCGCCTCCGGCCCGTCGGACGCGGTGAGCCGGATCATCAACGACACCAACGCGCTGAGCACGGGCTTCAACGCGCTGCTCTCCAAGGGCTTGGCGCAGGTGACGCAGGGGATCGCGGCGCTCGCCGCGGCTCTGATCGCCGACTTCCGGCTGGCGGGGATCGGGCTGCTGCTGGGGCCGGTGCTGGCGGCGTTGATCCGCAAGCTGGGCAAGCGGATCCGGCGTGCCGCCAAGGCGGCGCTGGTCTCGCAGGGCGGGCTGCACTCGGCGGCGCTCGAGGCGATGCAGGGCCTGCGCGTGGTGAAGGTGCACACGACCGAGCGCTTCGAGGCCGGGCGATTCCACCGCTTCAACAAGCAGGTGATGGCCGAGCAGAACCGCGTGCGCACGGCGCGGGCGCTGGCCAGCCCGGTCATCGACGTGATGGGGATCGCCGTGATCGGCGGGCTCTCGCTGGTCGCGGTCCGCGCCATCATCGAGGGCAAGCTCGCGCCCGACACTTTTCTGGTCACGCTGGCGGCCCTTGGCGCCGCCGCGGCCGCGCTCAAGCCGCTCTCGGGCATCATCAACGACATCCAGCAGTCCGCCGGCGGCGCGGACCGCATCGCCGAGCTCATGCGCCCCGCGCCGGAGGCCGGGCACGACCACGCGCTCCCGAAGCTCGCGCGCCACGCGCGCTCGATCGAGTTCAACAACGTGACCTTCACGTACCCGCGCCAGTCGCGGGCCGCGCTCGACGGCGTGACGCTGACGATCGAGCACGGGCGCACCGTGGCGTTCGTGGGCCCCAACGGCTCGGGAAAAACCACGCTCCTGGCGATGGTGCCGCGCTTGTTCGACCCGGACCAGAACGGCGGGTCCGTGCTCATCGACGGGCGGGACATCCGTGAGGTTTCGGTCCGCAGCCTGCGGAGGCAGATCGGCGTGGTGACGCAGGAGACGGTGCTCTTCCGCGGCTCGATCGCGTCGAACATCGCCTACGGCGCGGAGAACGCCACGATGGAGCGCATCGTGCACGCCGCCAAGCGGGCCCGGGCGCACGAGTTCATCCTGGAGCAGCCGCGCGCCTACGACACCGAAGTCGCGGAGCAGGGCCTGACGCTCTCGGGCGGTCAGCGCCAGCGCCTGGCGATCGCCCGCGCCGTTCTGCGCGACCCCGCGGTCCTGATCCTGGACGAGGCCACGAGCATGGTGGACGCCGACAGCGAGGCCAAGATCGCCCAGGCGCTCGCCGACTTCGGCGCGGGACGCACGTGCCTCATCGTCGCCCACCGCCTGAGCACGGTGATGAACGCCGACACCATCGTCGTGATGGATCAGGGGCGCGTGGTGGACCAGGGGCGGCACGGAGAGCTGCTCGAGCGCTGCGACACGTACCGGCTCATCGCGCGCCACCAGCTGGGCCTGGGCGCGGCCGTTCCGGCGGAGGTCTGACTGGACGCCCCGAGCGAACCGTCTCCTATGCACGACTCTTCGGCCCAAGGCAACGATTACTTCAAGTGCGACTTCTGCCGCCGGGCGTGGGCCGACGACCGGCCGATGGTCGAGGGGCACCAAGGAAGCCTCATCTGCGCGGCGTGCCTGACGCCCGCGTACGCGGAGGTCGTGAACGCCGGGGGGGGCACGGCGCTCCCGCCGGGCGCGGTGTGCGCGCTGTGCCTTGAGCATCGTGAGGAGAGGTGCTGGGAGAGTCCTCTTTTCCCGGGCACCTTCGCGTGCCGCCGGTGCGTGAATCAGTCGGCGCGCATCCTCGAGAAGGACGCCGAGTCGGGGTGGAAGCGTCCGGCGTGATCAATCCAGCGGCAGGATGATGGGCAGGACGTACTCGACGACCACGAACGCCGCGGCGCCCATGGCGATGATCGCGAGGATGAGCTGCGCCGTCATGATGAACACCTTGCGCCAGTACCCGTCCAGCGATTCCACGCGCACGGCCTTGTACGTCACCGACACGCCGAACGCCAGCGGCACCAGCAGCCAGAACCACGAGCGCTGAAGAAAGTTCAGCGGGTCGAGGAACGGGCGCCACGCCAGCACCAGTGTCGAGGCGAGTTGAACGATCGGGACGATCAAGGCGCGGTCCTCGCGATGGGCGGGATGATACCGGGCCCGACGGCCCGGCATCACGCGCCGGGTTCTCTTTCAGCGCCCCCGGCCGGGCGCGTCCGCGCTCACCACCAGCGCGCTGTTCTTGGCCCCGAACGCCAGGCAGTTGATCAACGCCGTCCGCGCGTCCGTCGGCGCGGCTTGGTTGGGCGTGTAGTCCAGGTCGCACGCCGGGTCCGGCTCGTGCAGGTTGATGGTCGGCGGCAGGAACGGCCCGTCCCCGCCGTCGGCGTTCGTGAGCGCCCCGAGCGTGGCCACCAGCGCGCCGAGCCCGCACGCGCCCTGCGGGTGCCCGATCGCGCCCTTCACCGATTGGCCGCGGAGCCTGGCGGCGTGCGCGCCGAACGCGATCTTGACGGCCTGGGTCTCGACCGCGTCGTTGAGCTGTGTGCCCGTGCCGTGGTAGTGAACGACCTCGATTTCCTGCGGCGCCATCGCTGCGTCCTCGATGGCCAGGTGCATCGCGCGCACGGACTCGAGCATGTCCGGGTCGGGGCGCACGCGGTGGAAGGCGTCGCACGTGACGCCGTAGCCCCGCACGGTGCCGACGCGCCGATCGGCGCCGGGGCCCTCCCAGTCCTCGCGCGTCACCACGACCGCCCACGCGCCCTCGCCGAGCACGAAGCCGTCGCGTCGCTTGTCGAAGGGCTTGCACGCCGCGGGCGCGTTCTCGGGATCGGCGCGGTAGTCGCGCGTGGAGATGACGCGGAGCAGCTCCATCCCGACCAGCGTGCCCATGCACACGTGCGCGTCGGCGCCGACCGCCACCATCGCCCGAGGCGAGCCCGGGCGGTCGCTGCGCAGCATCTCCAGCGCCAGGCCCACCGCGTCGGACGCCGAGGCGCAGCCGGTTGAAACGCACAGCGATGGGCCGCGCAGGCCCAGCCGGATCGAGAGCTCGCCGGCGAGGTTGCCGTGCGTGGCGTTCGTGATCGTCCACAGCGACGGCCTGATCCCCTTGGCGTGGTAGTTTTCGGATTGCTCGAGCGTGAAGTCGATGCCGCCGGCGCCCGTGCCGAGAACCAGCCCGATCGAGCGCGAGCGTTCGAGGTCGAGCCCGTCTCCGGTCGGGATGCCCGCGCTGTCCATGGCTTCTCGTGCCGCGGCGAGGGCCATGGGGATCATGCGAGGCAGGCGCGCCAGATCGGCGTCGCTCATCACACGCCGAGGCTCGAAGTCCGGGCAGCGGGCCGCGACGCTGGATTTCATCAGCTCGTGCCGAAAATCGAGAGGGCGCACCCCCGAGCGCCCCGCGCGCAGCCCCGCGATGTACGCCGGGACGCCGACGCCCAGGGGCGTCACCGCGCCCATGCCGCGGATCTCAGCGATCTGCCTCTTGCTGCGGCTCACGACGGCTCCGGCGGAAACTCGGCCGGAGTGTAGGGGAGGGAGGCGCCCCGCCCGGGCTCGCGCCCGCGGCGCCGAGGCGCGTCGCGCTCAGGTGTGATCCCAGCCTTCGTCCGACACGTCGGCCGTCCGCCCGCCCGGGGCGCGGACGAAGCAGCGCCCGCCCTCGGCCGGGCTCGCCGGGGCGCGAACGATCCCGAGCCTGGTGATCGGCGCTCCCGATCTGAATTTCAGCGACGCGACCGGCGCGTCGGGCGCGACGGTGAAGAGAAGCTCGTAGTCTTCCCCGTCCCGCAGGGCCCGCTGCCAGTCCGAGCCGGCGTGGCAGGGGACCGAGGACGAGTCGATCTCGATCGTCGCGCTCGAAGCGCGGGCGATCCGTGCCGCGTCGCGACCGAGCCCGTCGGAAATATCGATCATCGCGTGGAGCTTTTCTCCCAGTGAGTCGCACAGCTCGCGCGCTTCGTTCAGGCGCGGCTCGAAGCTCAGGTGCCTCCCCGACGCGAACGAGCCGCCGAGCTTGCCGGTGACGTACACCGTGTCGCCGGCCTTGGCGCCCGAGCGCAGCACGGGCCCTCGTGCGGGGTGCGCCAGGCCCATCGCCGTGACGGTGATCGTCAGCGGGTGCGCACCCTCGCCGAACGTCGCCGCGTCGCCGCCGACGAGCGGCACGTGCCACTGCGCGCACGAGCGCTGGAGGCAGTCGAACAACTCGGCGCTCTGCTCCTGCGTGAACCCCTTGGGCATCGCCGCCGTCGCCAGCGCGGCGCCCCACTCAGAGACGGACCCGCCCATCGCGGCGATGTCCGAGAGCGACCGCGCGACCGCCTTGCGCGCGATCGCGTCGATGGTCGTCTTGGCGCCGATCGGCCCGGCGAAGTGGCGCCCCTCGATCAGGTGATCAACCGTCGCGAGCACGCGACCGCCCGGCGGTGCGAGCACGGCCGCGTCGTCGCCGGGGCCGATCAACGCGTGCGCGAAGCGCTCGCGCAGGTCGGCCGAGCGAGCGGCGATGTGGGCCAGTAGTTCGGACTCGCGCATCGCCGTCATCTCCGTCACTTCCCGTCGAGCTCGCGCACCCAGATGTTGCGATACTTCACCGGGTTGGTGTGGTCCTGCAGGTAGATCGGCCCTGCGCCGGGCGACTCGTTGGTGTCGGGCGCGAAGCCGGTCGCGCCGTCCACGTCGGCGTTGTCCTGGACGAGCACGCCGTTGTGCAGGACGGTGATCCGCGCGTTGGCGGTCTTCTTGCCCGTGCCGTCGAAGCGCGGGGCGTGAAAGACGATGTCGTACGTCTGCCATTCCCCCGGCGGGCGGCAGGCGTTCACGAGCGGCGCGTGCTTCTTGTAGATCGCCGCGCACTGCCCGTCCGGGTAGGTCGAGCTCTTGAACGAATCGAGCACCTGGACCTCGTAGCGACCCTGGATGTAGACGCCGCTGTTCCCGCGCGCCTGGCCGGTCGGCTGGTCCTTCCCCGGCGGGCCGGGGTCCGGCTCGCAGAACTCGACGTGGACCTGGGCGTCGTTGAATTTCTTCTTGCTGATGACGCTCCCCGAGCCGGGAACGATCGTCATGGCGCCGCCGCGTTTTCCCTCGGCCTTCCACCCGGCCGACTTGCCCTCCGGCGTGGTCCACTGGTCCACGCTCGTGCCGTCGAAAAGAACGACGGCGTCGGAGGGGGGCGATGCCATGCCCGGGTTCGAGCCGGGCGTGACGACGCGCGGCTCGGGGTCGTCCGGCAGTTCGGGCGCACCGGCCAGGGACACCAGGCACGCGATCAGGGCGGGGGTCACGACGAGCTTGTTCATGGGCATCTCCGCGCGGCGTCCGACCAGAGTATCGAGTGCGGGCGCGCGGCGTCGTGCCTCGAGGATCGCGCAAGGGCCGCCCGGGTGTGGCCGGCAGAGAACTTCCCGCCGCGCGGCCCGTATCGTTCCTCGTGCTGGTTCTCTCGGTCATCCAGGGGCCCGACAAGGGGAAGAAGTTCCTACTCCCCGACAACGAGCCCCAGCTCATCGGGCGCTCGAGCGAGGCCGTGCCCCTGAACGACACCACGATCTCGCGCCGCCACTCGGAACTGACCCCCGACCGCGGTACGTGGTACATCCGCGACCTGCAGAGCCAGAACGGCACGTACGTCAACGGCGTGCGGATCGCCGAGCGGACGCGCCTGCGCCCGGGCGACCAGGTCCGCACGGGCGCGACGCTGATGATCTTCGGCGTCACCGAGCAGGACGAGCCGAGCGTCGTGCGCCTGCTCAAACCGCCGCAGATCGAAGCCGCCATCGAGCGCACGCTCATCAGCAACGAGGACTCGGTGGTGCTGTCGGAGCCCGAGCCGGGGGCCGCGGCCGTCGATCACCTCCGGATCATCTATCAGCTCACGACCATCACGACGCAGCAGTCGCGCGACCGCCAGGAGCTCCTCCGCGCCGTGATGGAGCTGGTGTTCGACGAGTTCAAGCCCGAGCGCGGCTTCATGCTGCTCATGAACAACGCCTTCTCGGGGGGCGCGCCGGGGGCCGATTCGTCGATGCACGCCGCGGTGGTGAAGTACAAGACCCCGCCGCGCGACAAGGACGAGGCCAAGATCCACGTCAGCCGCACGATCATCCAGCACTGCCTCCGCCAGGGCGAGGGGATCCTGTCGACCAACGCGATGGCCGACCCGCGCTTCGCGTCGGGCGACAGCATCCACCAGATGCACATCCGCTCGGCGATCTGCTCCCCGATCCGCTACCGCGACCGCACCTTCGGCGTCATCTACATCGACAGCACCATGGCCAACTACACCTTCACCCCCGAGCAGCTGTCGCTCATGAACGCGATCGGCCAGCACACGGGACTCGCGCTCGCCAGCGCCGAGCTCTACGCCCAGAAGCTGCAGAACGAGCGCCTGGCCGCGACGGGAGAGACGGTCGCCAGCCTGTCGCACTCGATCAAGAACATCCTCCAGGGCCTGCGCGGCGGCGCCGACGTGCTGGAGATGGGCCTGCGCAAGGACGACCTCAAGATCGCCAAGGGCGGGTGGGCGATCCTTAAGCGCAACCTCGACCGCATCATGAGCCTGACGCTCAACATGCTGGCGTACTCGCGCCAGCGCCGTGTCGAGCCCGAGCTGGTCAAGCTCGGGCCGCTCATCGACGACTGCGCGCAGCTGCTCGAGGCCCAGTGCCAGAGCAAGCAGGTGGCCCTCATCCCGGACGTCGACCCGGAGATGCCGCCCCTGCCGATCGACACCGCACTCCTGCACCAAGCGCTCATGAACCTGATGGTGAACGCCGTGGAGGCGGTCTCGCCCGGCGAAGGGATCGTGACGGTCCGTGCCGCGTACCACGCCGCGCCGGCCGGCGGCAACGGGACCCCCTCCGCGACCGACCCGCGCTCGAGGGCGCACGCGGAGATCGCCGTCATCGACAACGGCCCCGGCATCCCCGACGACCGCCTGCCGTGGATCTTCGAGCCTTTCAACACGACCAAGGGCGCTCGCGGCACGGGCCTGGGCCTGCCCGTGACCAAGCGGATCGTCGAGGAGCACGGCGGGCGTCTTGACGTGGACGGCAAGAACGGGCAGGCGCCGGGGCGCGGGGCGACGTTCCGCATGATCCTGCCCGCCGAGACCGGCGCGATCGACCCCTCCGCGACGGCGCACAGCCGCGCGGAGTGACGCGGCATCACCGGCGGCGTATGTTCTGTCATGTCCACCGCGCCTTCCGCGTCCGACTACTTCGGCGGCATGGTGGACCGCTACGACTCGCTCATCCGGCGGGCCGTGCCTCGCTACGACGAGATGACCGACCGCCTCGTCGAGCACCTGCCCGCCGGGGCGACGCGTGTGCTGGAGCTCGGCTGCGGCACGGGCAACCTGACGCTCCGCCTCCTGTCGCGCTACCCCGCGGGCCAAGTGACCACAGTCGACGCCGCGCCCGAGATGACCGAGCTCACGACCGACCGCGCCGCGCGCGAGGGCGCGGCGTCCCGGCTGATAACGATCACCGCGCGCTTCGAGGAGCTGTCGTTCGTGCCCGGGACGTTCGACCTGGTCGCGTCGTGCATGAGCCTCCACCACGTGCGCGACAAGGGCCCGCTGTACGAGGCCTTCTCGCGCTGGCTGACACCGCGGGGCGCGCTGCGCTTCGCCGATCAGCTCCTGGGCGCGACCGACGAGATCCAGAAAATCTTCTGGGATCGCTGGCTGGAGTTCTGCCGCCGGCCCGATCACTGCAGCGAGGAGGAGATCACGAGTCTGATCGACCACGCGGCGGCCCACGACCACTACACGCCGTTGACCGAGCACGTCCGGCTCTTGGGCGGCGCGGGCTTCGTGCACATCGATTGCGTCTGGCGGAACCTGATGTACAGCGTCGTGGCCGCTGACCTGCCGTGAGGTCACGCTGCGCATCAGGGCTCTGAGCCCTGCGTGAATCCCGAATGAGCGACCGCCAACGCGCCGGCGCCGTTCCGCCGGCGTGTGTCGAGCGAATCGGGCACGAGAGACAAGCCGTGGCGGAGCCCCGGCGTCCAACCCGCGTCCGCGCAGGAGGCGCGGCTCGACTTCGGAGTCCGCGCCATGCCCGGCCTGAGCTCGAAGGTCCAGAACTCCCTCGACGAAGCCCGCATGCTGATGCTCGGAACGCAGGTGCTCGTCGGCTTCCACTTCGAGGCGGTGCTCCAGCACGGCTTTGACCGGCTCCCTGACGGGGCGCGCTGGGCGATGGTCGTCGGCCTGGGTCTTCTGATCGCCGCCGTGGGACTCAACCTCTGGCCCGCGGCCCATCACGTGCTGGTCTGGAACGGCGAGGACCGGCGCGACCAGGTGGTGTTCACGAACCGTGTCCTGTGCTGGGCGCTGGCACCCGTCGCGGCGGGTCTGACGATCGACATGTACGTCGTGGCCGAGGTCGTGGCCGCGCCGCCGATCCCGGCTCTGGCCGGGCTGGCGGGGGCCGTCACGGCGGTCGCCGCGTGGTACGTCTGGCCGTGGACCAGGCGCCCCGCCCGCCCGAAGGAGTTGCCGATGGAGCAGGAGCACAAAGACCGTGGCGAGGCGCTCGAGCAGAAGATCCGGCACATGCTGACCGAGGCCCGCATGACGCTCCCGGGCGCGCAGGCGCTGCTGGGCTTCGGCACCGTGGCGGTGCTCATGCAGGGATTCGCCGAGCTGGACCGATCCCTTCAGGCCGTTCACCTGGTGAGCGTCGGGCTGATCGCGCTCTCGACGGTGCTGCTCATCGCCCCGGCCGCCTTCCACCGCGTGGCGACCGACGGCGAGAACACCGAGCTGGTGTACCGGACCGGCTCGCGCCTCCTGCTGGCGGGCATGGCGACTCTCGCGCTGGGGATCGCGGCCGAGACGTGGGTGGTCGTGGAAAAGGTCACCGCCAGCCGAGTCGCCGGAATCGCGGCCGCGTCGGCCGTCGCGATCGTGCTGCTGGGCATGTGGTTCGGATGGACGGCGTGGAAGCGGCGTTCTCTGGCGGGCCGTGGCGCGGGGCGCTCGCGAGTCAGTCCCCGCTTGCGGCGCGCGCGAGGATCCCCTCCATCACCGGAAGGCCCTCGTACGTCCACCTCGGCACACGGCGCTCGTTGACAAGGATGAGCGGCACGGCGCTCAGCCCCAGGCTTTGGGCCGCGCGACCGTCCTGCTCGACCCGCGACGCCGGACCCGGCGCCGCCAACGCCGCGTTGAAAGCCTCGCGCGTCACGCCGACGTCGGAAAGCGATTCAATCAGTCGCTCCTCGCCGAAATCATTCTGATGTTGGAAGATCCAGGCGTGCGCGGCCCAGAAAGCCCGAGCGCCGCCCGCGTGCCCCGCGGCCTCCGCGCCCCTGGCCATGCGGCACGCCAGCGGGTGCAGCGTCACCTTCGCCGAGGGATTGCACGATTGGTCGATCGGGAAGTGCCGGAACTCGTAGCTCGCCTCCAGCCTGGCGCCGACCAGCCGTCTCAGCAGCGTGTCGGCCGCGGCACAATTGGGCTCCTGGTAGTCGCCGAACACCACGACGCGTACCGGTGCGTTCGCGGGACCGATGACGTGCGGGTGCGAGACCGGCGGCACGTTGAGGACCGGCTGCTCCCGCCAGTCTGCAATCAGTTTGTCGAGCGCTCCGGGAGGAACGGCCGGGGCGGCGTGTGAGGCCGCCGCGGCGGACTCGACGGCGCGCCTCAGCGCGCCCGGGGCGTTCCAGCCCTTCAGCTCGATCCCGTTCACGAAGATCATCGGGGTTGTCCCGATCCCCAGGGCGGCGCCGTCGTCGCTGTCACGGCGCACCAAGGCGAGCGTGCGCTCCGACGCCATCTCGGCGATGAAGCGATCGGCGTCGAAGCCGAGCTCCCCCACGAGCACGCGAAGCTCCGCATCAGTGAACCCGCCCCGACGCTCGAAGAGTCGTCGGTGCATCCGCCAGAAGGCCTCGGGCCCGGCGAGCCCGCCCGCCGCTTCCGCCGCGCGCGCCGCCCAGCACGCGTTGGCGTGCAGCGTCCGCCCGGCGTGCGCGTTGCACTCGTCGCAGAACGGGAAATGCTTGATCGAGACCGAAACATCGGCGCGCTCGCGCAGCACCTCCTCGGACTGCATATCGAACTCTCTGCAGTCGGGGCACTGGTAATCGGTGAACACCACCACGCGCACCCGGGCGTCGTCGGCCCCCGCCGGGAATCGACCGAGGAGACGCGTCGATTCGGGGGCCCCTGCGTTTCGAGCCAGCGCCTCCTGAGTTTCCACGAGCGCCCGCTCCGCGCCCGCGGCCCTCTGTCCGCGGATCACTCTCTCGCCCCCCACCAGCAACGCCAGCACGCCGACAAAGCAGGCGGACCATAGAAAAACGCCGCTCAACCTTGCCGAAGCGGAGCTGACGGGGGCGCGGGACTTCTCAACCAGCGCCCACCCCGCAAGGTTGGCGAAGTGGGCGATGAGGCAATAGGGGCACCAGAGCCGCTGCCCGATCGACACAACAAGAAAGAAAATGGATACAGCCGCGCCCGCACGCGTCAGACCCAGAGCCCCGCGCCGACGCACCGGCGGCGCCCACGCGATCACCGACGCAACGAAGTGAGCCGCCCCCAGGTAAGCCACGGGCAGATTGATCACGGGCACGGACGCCCATGGACTCGCAGCGGCTCGTGCGCACGGGCTCGCGAGCCCGCAGCCGGGCAGTCCGATACCCATCACGTGCTGGACACTCAGCGCGGTCGCCGCGGCAGCCGCGATGCCGAACATCCACCTCCCGGCGATGACAAGCCGATGGGTGGGTGCTTGGAGCGGTGTGCGGGACGGTGCCGGGAATGTCATTCACGATATCGTCGGCGCCGGCAACCACCGGAGCAAATCACGCGCACGTCCCGATGGCGTGAGATGGGCTGTTCATGGCTCCGGAATCGTGATAGTTTGCTGATTCCGGCGATCCATGGCCGAACAAGTCAGGTAGCGGCACAGGAGTTCTTGGAATGAACGATCAGCGCGCGCGCTCTTCGAACGCTGCTCCTTCGACCCGTTCGCGCGGCGCGCTCTGGGTGCCCGTGGCCGGGCTCTTGGCCGGAGGGGCGGCGTTGGCTATGTCGGCATGGACGGCGCGCAGCCACGTTGCGTTCGGGCCTTCCGGGCCGGAGGCCGCGCCCGCGACCAACGCCGAGTTCGAGGCGGGGCGCGAAGTCATCGAGCTGCCCGTCACCATCCCGGAACTGATGGTCCTGTCGGTGTCGCCCCACGGGGTGACGCAGGGCAGCTTCGGGTCCCGCTCGGGGTGCAGCGTGCTCGCGAGCCTGACCGACGCGAACTTCAGCGGCGGTACGTACAAGGTCCAGGCCGGCTTCGCCCAGACCGAGATGTTCGCCTCGACGTACATCCTCACGGCCGGCGATTTCCCCATCAAGATCGATCTCGCGGAGGCGATCTTCGCGACCAAGGGAGCGACTCAATCCACCACCACGCAATGGTCGGTGCTCTTCTATTCGGGCGAGCCCAACGGCGGTGTCCTGGTCGACAGTTTCTCCTCGAATGACATCGACCTGCCGCACATCCACCTGCCGCCCGGCGACAGCGGCGTCAACGTGCAGTTCTCGATCGACACCAGCCAGGGCGACCCGCCGGTGATCATCAACGACAACGGCACGCACAAGTTCACCGTCGCGTGGCGCATCGATCATCACAACCAGCAGACGCAGAACCCCTGCTTCGTCGCCCCCCCCAGCTGCTGCAACGCCTTCCCGGTCGTTGACGTGTCGGGGCTGGCCTTCCCGCAGCAGAACTGGCTCTTCGGCGTGAACTGCGGCCAGTTCGGCTGCCCGGCCAACGGCGGATGGGCGAAGTTCTCAAGCCTTGGGTCCGGCTGCCGCCCGACCGGCGACGTGGTGCAGCGCGTCACGTGGTCGAGCGTCTCGTGCAACCCCGGCGTGGGCCCGTGCTGCCTGCCCAACGGCACGTGCCAGGTGATGACCACCAGCGACTGCCAGAGCGCCGGCGGGACGTACCAGGGCGACGGCACGTCGTGCACGGGCATCACCTGCCCCACCCCCAAGGGCGCCTGCTGCTACAGCAACGGCTTCTGCATCAGTAACATGAGCCAGTCGGACTGCGCCGGCTCCGGCGGCAACTGGCTCGGCTCGGGCACGGCCTGCAACGGCAATCAGTGCCCGACCGGCGCCTGCTGCAAGCCCGACGGCTCGTGCGTCAACGGCGTCACCAGCGCCCAGTGCGCCGCCATGAGCGGCACCTTCAAGGGCGTGGGCTCGAACTGCTCGGGCGCGAACTGCCCGCAACCCTCGGGCGCCTGCTGCTTCTCCAACGGATTCTGCGTCGTGCTGCAGCAGATCGACTGCACCGGCGCCGGCGGCACGTGGGCCGGGCCGCTCACCACCTGCGCCGACAGCAACGGCGACGGGCACGCCGACATCTGCCCCTGCCTCTCGGACTACGACACCAACGGCTTCGTCAACGGCGACGACTTCGACGCGTTCACGGTCGATTTCGACGCCGGCAACCAGGCGGCGGACGTGGACCACAACGGCTTCGTCAATGGCGACGACTTCGACACGTTCACGGCGCACTTCGACGCGGGGTGCTGACGGCGGCCCGGTTCCTTCGCGTAGCATGACGCGGTGATCGCCGCCTACCTGCTCGTGTGCTCGGTCGCGCTGGGCGTGGCCGTGCTCACCTTCTTCAGCGGCTTCGGGCTGGGCACGCTCCTGATGCCCGCTTTCGCCGCGTTCTTCCCGATCGAAGTGGCGATCGCGGCGACGGCCGTCGTCCACCTGGCCAACAACCTTTTCAAGACCGCCCTCGTCGGCCGCCGGGCGGAGTGGAGCGTGGTGGCCCGGTTCGGCCTCGCGTCGGCCGTCGGCGCTCTCGGCGGCGCGTGGGCGCTGGCCCGCCTGGCGCGCGGGCACGAGATCGCGACCTACGCGCTCGCGGGGCACGAGTTCCACGTGACCGTGACCGGGCTAACCGTCGGCGCGCTCATCGTCGTGTTCGGCGCCCTCGAGTTCTCCGAACGGCTCGAGCGCCTCGACCTCCCGCGCTGGTCGCTGCCCATCGGCGGGCTGCTCTCGGGTTTCTTCGGCGGCCTCAGCGGGCACCAGGGCGCGCTGCGCTCGGCGTTCCTGGCGCGGGCCGGGATGTCCAAGGAGCAGCTCGTCGGCACCCGCGCCGTGTGCGCCGTCATCGTCGATTCGTCCCGGCTGCTGGTGTACGGCCTGGCGTTCCTGTCGCGCGGCTGGGACCTGCTGCGCGCGGGGAACGGCGTGGGCTTGGTCGTGGCCGCGACGATCGCCGCGTTCGCCGGGTCACTCCTGGGCACGCGCCTCCTCCGTGCCGTCACGCTGGAGCACATCCGCCGAGCGGTCGGCGCGCTGCTGCTGATCTTCGGAACGGCGCTGGCGGCCGGGCTGGTGTGAACGCTCGCGATCCGGGGCGCGCCTCTACCATCCTTCGATGCAGCCCTCAATCGAGTCCGTCGCGCTCGTGGTCGGCCTCGAGGTGCACGTCGAGCTGGCGACACGCTCCAAGATCTTCAGCCGCGCTCCCAGCCCGGCTCACATTGGATCCCACAACGCCGAGCCCAACACGCTCATCGATCCGGTCGTCCTGGCTCTCCCCGGGGCGCTCCCGGTGATGAACGCGGCCGCCGTCGACATGGCCATGATGGTCGGCATGGCCCTGAACTGCTCGATCGCCCCACAGACCAAGTGGGACCGCAAGGGCTACTTCTATCCCGACCTGCCCAAGGGGTACCAGATCAGCCAGTACGATCTCCCGCTCTGCTTCGATGGCTCGCTCGAGCTCCCGGCCATCGACGCCGCCGGCAATCCCGTTCACGCCGTCGCGGCCAAGCGCATCGGGATCATCCGCGCCCACCTCGAGGAAGACGCCGGCAAGCTGCTCCACGAAGCCCCGGGTGGTCTACCCATCGACTTCTCGATCGTGGACCTCAACCGCGCGGGCACGGCGCTGCTGGAGATCGTCACCCAGCCGGATTTCTCGTCGGCCGACGAGGTCGTCTACTTCGCCCGGACGCTCCGCAACATCTGCCGCTTCCTGGGAGTCACCGAAGGGATCATGCAGAAAGGCCACATCCGCTTCGAGCCCAACATCAACTGCCACCTCACCCTCTCCGACGGGCACCTGGTGAAGACCCCCGTGGTGGAGATCAAGAACCTCAACAGCTTCAAGTCGCTGCGCGGGGCGATCGAGTTCGAGCTCCGCGATCAGCCGCGACGCTGGCAGGAGGACAAGCGCGTCATGGGCAAGGGGACGAAGGTCACGCGCGGCTGGGACGACGCCAGGGCGGCGACCTTTGTGCAGCGAGAGAAAGAGGACGCCCACGACTACCGGTACTTTCCCGACCCCGATCTGGTGCCGGTCGTCGTGAACGAAGAGTGGCGAAAGCGCGTCCGCGACCGGATCCCCGAACTCCCCGACGCTCGTCTGCGCCGATACGTCGCCGAGCACGACCTGGACGCCAGGGAGGCGGCCGCCCTCGTCGAAGAGCGCGACACCTGTTTCTTCTACGACGCGTGCACCGACGCGATCGTGCGGCACCATTCGATCGAGCGGTCGCGCGCCGGACGGCTGGCGGCCAACCTGGTGCTCCAGTCCGGCGCCAAGCGCGCCAACGAACGATCGGTCTTGGTGAACGAGCTGGGGATATTCCCCGAGCACGTGGCCGCCATCGCCAAGCTGCGGGAGGACGGCGCGGTCAGTGCCCAGGGCGCCGACGAGCTGTTCGGGCTCTTCTGCGACGGGAGCCTGCACTCGCGCGCGCCGGGTGACGTCGCCCGCGAGCGCGGCATGCTCATCATCCGCGACGACGCTTTGCTCGACCGCTGGTGCGACGAAGCGATCGCGGCGCAGGAGAAGGCCGCGGCGGACGTGCGGGCGGGCAAGCAGGCCGCGATCGGGCGCCTCGTCGGCGAGGTGATGAAGCGCAGCCAGGGGCGCGCCGACGCCGCGGCGGCGCGGGGGCGGCTACTCGAAAAACTCACGTAGCCGGAGGCGCCCGGACGCGTTCGACGGCGCCGCCCCGGCGCCCGCCCGCACATCCCCCTCACGGCCGGCACGCCGTGCCGCGCGACGCTTTCCCCTACCATCCGGCCCATGGCCCGCGCCCAGCCCACGTTCCTCTGGCGCTACATCATCGTCGAGCTCTGGAAGCTCATCGCCCTCTCGACCGGGGTCCTCGTGGCCGTCATCGCGTTCGCCGCGGCAATCAAGCCGCTGGCCGACGGCAAGCTCACCCCCAGCGAGGCGCTGAAGTTCATGGGATTGGCGGTCGTGCCCATGCTCCAGTACGCGCTGCCCTTTGCCGCGGGCTTCGCCGCCACCATCGCGTACCACCGCCTGAGCCACGACAACGAGCTCCTGGCCGCCCACGCCGGCGGAATCAGCCACCGCTCGGTGCTCGCCCCGGCGGCGATCAGCGGCGTCCTGCTCTCCCTCGTGCTGCTCGGGCTGCTCGAGGTGGCGATCCCGCGGTTCCTGCAGTCCATGGAACGGCTGATCACCCTCGACGCCGCCAAGCTCATCGTCAACAGCGTCGAGCGCGGCCAGGCGGTCGAGATCAAGGGCAACCTCATCTACGCCGACCGCGCCCAGCGCCTCACTCCCTCGCGCGAGTCCGGCGCGCACGACGAGCTCGTCCTCCTGGGCGTCGCCGGCGCGCGCCTCGACAAGCAGGGGCACGTCGTCTCGCACGTGACGGCGGCGTCCGGCCGGGCGTGGTTCTTCGCCAACACGCGCGGGGCCGAGGGCGGCGAGCCCGGGCGCGCCGGGCAGATCGTGATCCGCCTGCGCAACGCCCTCTTCATGGACCAGGATCACACGCTGGCCTTCGCCGACGAGTGGTCCACCGGGATCAGCACCCCGCCCGGGCTCTCCGACAACCCCAAGTTCCTCACGCACTCCGAGCTCGACGAGCTCAACGCCCACCCCGAGCACATGGACTGGATCGAGCAGCGCCGCTACGACCTGGCGGTCCACCTGGGCGAGCGCCTCACCACCGGCGCCGTGGACCGCGCGCTCCGCGAGCGCAACGAAGTGTCGTTCGTCGACGACGACGGCCGCCGCTACCGCCTCCGCGCCGGGGCGCTCGTGTGGGCCGGCCAGAGCGACCTGCGCTGGAACGTCGCCCCCGTGATCCCCGGGTCCGCGATCGAGATCGACCTGGTGCGGTCGTCGCCCGACGACGCGGGGGCGCCGACGACGCAGCACATCGCCGCGCACTCGGTCGGCCTGTACACCGACATCGGCGGGCGCGACCGCGCCGAGCGCCGCCTGACGCTGCACCTCGAGGCCGAGGGTGTGGTCACGACCGGCGCGCTCCCCGGCGCGCCCGCCAACGCCGCCGGTGAGCGTTCCCGCTGGTCGCTCCAGGGGCTCACGCCCGATCCGGACCCCATCGCGATCCTGACCGACCAGCGCACCAGCCCGCCGAGCGCGCTGCTCGCCCGCGCCGAGCCGTACACCGCCGGTCCGAGCCCCGACCCCTTCATCTCGGCGCCGGCGGCCGAACTGAAAGAGTCCATCGAACGTCTTGGGCGCGAGGTGCTGAGCAAGCAGCAGGAGCGCATCGCCGCCGCCGCCGCGTGCGCGGTGATGGTCGTCTCGGGAGCCGTTACCGCCGTCAGCCTCAGCCAGAGCCTCCCACTCACGGTGTACCTCTGGAGCTTCTTTCCGGCGCTGGCCACCACGATCCTCATCAGCAGCGGCCAGCAGGTGACACACGAGAAAGGGCCCGTCGGGCTGCTCGTGCTCTGGGGCGGCGTCGGCGTGCTCGGCCTGTACGCCCTGCTCGGCTATTGGCGCTTGGCGAGGCACTGAGTTGCACCCCGCGCCCGCGACCGACATCACCTACGCCGCCTTCGCCGAACGGCGCGGCGCGCCCTTGATGCTGGCGATCGCTCTCTTCGCCCTGCGCGTGGCGTACCTCGTCTGGTGGTGCCCCTTCACGCTCGCCGAGGACGAGGCCCAGTACTGGGAATGGAGCCGTCGCCTCGACTGGTCTTACTACAGCAAGGGGCCCGGCGTCGCGTGGGCCATCGCCGCGGCGACGAAGGTCTTCGGGCACGCCGAGTGGTCCGTCCGCCTTCCCGCGGCGGCGTCCCTGCTCATCGTCTCGCTCGCGGGCGCGGCGCTGGCCCGCGACATCTTCGGGAGTCGGCGCGCCGCATTCTTCGCCGTTGCGCTCCTCAACTGCGTCCCGCTGCTCCAGAGCGCCGGCCTCCTCATGACCATCGACATGCCCTACGCCGCGTGCTGGACGCTCGCGGCGTGGGCGTTCTGGCGGGGCGTGACCGGCGCGTCCGGCCCTGCGCTCGTGGGCGCCGGCGCGGCCATCGGCGTCGGGTTTCTCTTCAAGTACACGGCGCTCCTGCTCGTGCCCGGGTTCGTGATCTTCGCGATCGCGCGGCGCCGAAGGCTGTCCCTCCCGCGCGCCCCCTGGTTCGCCGTGGCGGCGATCGTGCTGGCGGTGTGCGCGGCGCCCGTCCTGTACTGGAACTGGATTCACGAATGGCCGACGGTGAAGCACCTGCTCGGTCACGTCAACGCCGAGGGCGGCGATCGTCCTGTCGCGCAGCGCACCGCCGATCGGCCCTACTCGATCCGCTGGACGCTTGAATACATCGGCGCCCAGATCGGCCTGGCCGGGCCGATGATCGGCCTGGCGATCGTCGAGTTCTTCGACAGTCGGCGCCGGCGGGCCGAAGAGCCCCGCCGCTGGAACGGGTCGCTGTACTTGGCCTTGTGCGCCCTCCCGCTCCTAGTCTTCTACCTGCTCGTGACCTTTGTCGCCCCGGTGCAGCAGAACTGGGCGCTCGCGGCGCACACCACGCTCGCGGTGATGGGGGCCGGCGTCGTCGTGCGCGGCATGGACGACTACGCGCGGCGTCTGGCCCGGTGGCGTTCGATCCCGCCGCCGCGCCCTCGCGCCGGCGTGTTCCTCCGCCGCCCCGAGACGCTCGTCCAGGTGCTGTGGCATGTCACGCTGGCCTTCGGCATCGTCACGGGGATCGGCTTCGCCCGCGCCGACCTGGCCGCGCACCTGCCGCTCATCGGACGCGCCGTGCCGATCCACCGCCTCACCGGTGCCGACGTTCGCGCTGGGCACGTCGCGCGACTGCTCGCGGCCGAGCAACTCGCCGCGGGGGACGCGCTGGAATCGCGGTACCCCTTCGTGATCGCACACTTGTACGGGCCGGCGGCTCAGATGGCCTACTACCTCCCCGGCCGGCCCGTCGTGTACTGCTCGAGCGCCTACGACGGCGGGCGGCGCACCCAGTACGACTACTTTCCCGACACCGATCTCGAGCGCGTGACGCCGCAACTCCTGGGCCGCAGCGCCGTCATGATCGGCGGCACGGAGGAGTCGTGGCGTTACGTCTTTGACTCTGTAACGCCGGTGGGAAAGCTCGAAGGCGAAAAGAAGGACGACCGCCCCGCGTTCACCGGGCGCGGCTTCCGCGGCTTCCCGCGCGGAAGGACCGCCCCGTGAGCGCTCTCGCCGGTACGCTCATCGTGCACGGCGGCGCCGCTGAGCCGCGCAGCATGTACCTCTCGCCCCTCCAGCGCCGACTCGTGCTCTTCCGGCGAACACGCGCCGCGCTGCTCTGGGTGCTCGCCTTCGCCCTGCTCTCCAAGCTCGACGGGTGGGTGTACACGGCCCTGCGGCCCGTCGACGATCGTGCCCGCGCCGCCCTCGAGATCCGCGACTGGTGGCAATTTCTCCGGACCATCGGGTACCTGCCGACATGGGTCTTCATCGGCGCGGCGCTCGCCCTCGCGGGCGCGCCAGACCGCTCCCGCGCCACCGCGTCCTCGCTCGTTCGCGCCGGTCTGGCCGTCATCGCCTCGGCGCTCGTGTCCGGTCTCGTGGCCGAGATCGTCAAGCGCGTCGTGGGCCGCCTCCGACCCGGCGCGGACGGCGGGTACCACTTCAAGCCGTTCCTCTCCGCGTTCGCAGACGGCGCCAACCTCGGGTTACCCAGCAGCCACGCCGCCGTCGCCTTCGGCGGAGCCTTCGCGCTGTGCCGACTCTTCCCGGCCCCGGGCTGGCTCGCGGCGGTGCTCGCGGCCGGCTGCGGTCTTTCTCGCCTTCTCTCCGGCGCTCATTTCGCGACCGACGTGCTCGCCGCCGCCGCGATCGGATACGCTTCCGCGGCCGTGTTTTCCGGCTCGCGCCGGCCTCGCGCCGCTCGGTTCCCTCTCTGACCCGGCGTCATGAACCTCCTTGACCGCTACATCGCCCGCCAGTACCTCATCAACGTGGTTGTGCTGATCGTCATTCTCTTTTCGTTCGTCGTCACGATCGACGCCGCGCTCCAGTTCGACCGACTCATGCGCGTGGCCGACTCGCTCCTGCACGCCAGCCCCACCGACCCCGAGCCATCCACGCTCCGCCGGTTCGTCTTCACCGTGTTCCTGGTCGCGGACCTCTGGTGGCCGCGCCTCCTCCAGCTCTTCAACTACACGCTCGGCCTGGTCATGGTCGGGGCTATGGGGTTCACGTTTTCCCAGCTCGTGCGCGGGCGAGAGCTGGTCGCCGTCCTGGCGAGCGGCCTGCCCCTGCACCGCGTGGCCCGCCCGGTGATCCTCCTCTCCCTCGCGCTCACCGGCCTGCAGGTCCTGAACCAGGAACTGGTGATCCCGCTCATCGCGCCCCTCCTCACGCGCGACCACGGCGACGCGGGGAAGCGCTCGCTCGCCACCGCGCGGGTCACCCTCTGCCCCGACTCACAGAACCGGCTCTGGTACGCCGCCCGCTTCGACCCCGTCGCGGGAACACTCGCCGAACTCACAGTCTGGGAGCGCGATGCCTCAGGCCTGGCCACGCGCGTCGTCACGGCGTCCTCCGCCGTCTGGCGCGCCGGCGGATGGGACCTTGCCGGCGGCGAGGCGCAGGCCCGCAAGCTGCCCGGGCAGGTCGACGGCGGCAAGCTCCCCGCGCCCGAGTCGGTGGCGCGGATCGACACCGACCTGGATCCGACCGCGCTGACGATGAAGCGCTATGAAAGCTACCGCCAGAGCCTCAGTTGGCGCCAGATCGCACGCCTGCTCGAACGCGACGACGTGGCCGACGAGCGGCGCGATCAGCTCCGCAGAATTACCTGGGGACGCGTCTCGATCATGGCGTCAAACATCCTTGCGCTCGTGGTCTCGATGCAGTTCTTCCTGCGACGCGAGCCGTGCAACATGGTTCTGCAGGCGCTCAAGGGCGCGCCGGTCGCGATCGTCGCGCTGATGGGCGGCGTCCTCGGCGCGTCGTCCGCCATCCCCGGCGTTCCCGCCGCGCTCGGGGTGTTCATCCCCGTGCTCGTGCTCGCGCCGATCGCCGTGGCCTCCGCAACCGCCGTGAAGACCTGACCGCGCGAGTTCGATCGCGCCGGCCCTCTTCGCCGCGCGCCGCGCGCGCCGATACTCCGGCCATGTCCCGGCGCGTCACACGGCTGGCGGCGTGGGCGACGGCGGTCGCGGGGATCGCCGCCGGCCCCTTCATCGCGCGCCTCGACGTGGCGCACGCCCATGCCGTCGCCGGCGCGTGGACCGCCGCGCACCTGACCGCCATCATCGCCTTGCTGGCCACCACGCCGCGCGCCGCGATCCGACTGCCCGCCTGGCTCGGCGAAGCCGTGGTCCTGGGTGGAGCGCCCCTGCTCTTCCGCGGCGCGACAGGGGCTTGGACGCCGGCTCTGGTGCTGGCGGGCGCCCTGCTGATCGTCGGGCACGTGAGCCCTCGCGCGCCCTTCCGGCGCGCTTCGGGCGCTCTCGGCAACCCGTGGCGGTTGGCGGCGTCACTCTGGCACCCGGCACTGTGGCTGCTGGTTTTCGCACCGCCGCCGTCGCCGCGCGCGTGGCTGGCGGTCGCCGTCGTGCCCGCGGCGCAGGTCGCCAGCGTTCTCACGCGCTCGCCGCTGGCGCCGGCCCGGCGCGCCGGGTGGGCGGCGTGGGTGTCCGCGGCGATCGTCACCGTTGCCGCGCTGTGGTGACGACGCCGAAAAAAAGCACGGCCGCGGCCGGGGAGCCGCGACCGTGAGGGGAGGTCCCGCCTTGCGGCGGGCACTTTGGGGCAATCCGTGAACGGTTCCGAACGTTGTTGGGAAAACCGGCTCGGTTTTTACCTGTTCTTGTCGTTCAGACGCCGCTCCATGTCGTCCAGGCGCTTGTCCAGCCTGTCGAGCTGGGCGCTGAGTTTTTCGAGGCGCTTGGCCATCTCCCGGTCGGCCGGTCCAGCTGCGGAGAATCCCTGGCCGGGCGTGAAGTTGTACATCAGCGTGTCGTGCTGATCGCCCATGGCCTTCTTCCACTCGGACATCTGGTCGTGCGACTGCTTGAGCGAGTCCATCGCCTTTTTCAAAGCTTCCTCGGCGACGCGGCGCGACTTGTCCGCCTTCCCCGCGTCCTGCGACTGAAGGGTCTTGAGCGCCTCCTCGATCGCCTTCCGGGCCTCGTCGCTGCCGGCCGCGCCCCAGTAGAACGTCCCGGGCGCGCTCGGCGTCATGGGCGCGCCGAACGCGTCGCCTCCGGAGGCCTGCGGCGTCAGCTTGCTCTGGTCGTACGCCACGAGCTCAAGCCTGACCTTCTGCTCCTTGCCCTTGCGCAGGAGCGTGAGCTCCAGCGTGTCACCGGCCTTCTTGGAGCGGAGCGTTTCGCGAAGCTTTTCCTGGGTCGCGGGCCTGTCCCCGTTGATCGCCACCACCACGTCCTTGGACTTCACGCCCGCCTTGGCCGCGGGCAGGTCCGGCACGACATGGTCGATCACGAACGCCGTGTCCTCGTCGAGCCCGAGGTGTTCAGCCAGGTCGGAATCAACGCCGGACATGGTCACGCCGACCATCACCGGCGGCGGGTTCGCGGGCTCCGTCTGTGTCACGACGGAGCGCGGCGAGAGTGTCCAGGTTCCGGCGTTCGCGCCGGGAGCCCACGAGAACGCGTGCGTCGCCCCGCCCTTCATCGCCACGTCGAACTTCTTGAGCACCTTCCCGTCCTCGCCCTTGATGATCACGGTGTCGCCCTTGCGCTCGAGGCGCTCGGGCGGCACGGGCTTCCCGTCAACCTCGGCCGAAACCTCGTTGTTGTGCACGCGCACCGTGTACGTGGTGCCGTCGTCCTCGCTCGTGCCGATGAACGTTGATTCGCTCACGCCCCCGCCGCCCTGCGGAGCGGCCACCACGCCCAGGGGCTTGTCGAACGCCCCGCCGCGCTTCCGCGCCTCGGGCGCGCTCTGGGCCAAGGCCGCGCCGACCACCACGAGACCCGCGCACGCGCCGAGAATCGACGCCCGGCGCCCCGAAACATTCAACCTATCCGCGAGAGTTTTCATGTCGTTCTCCTGCGCCATCGCTTGCTGACTATCCCTTGATCCCGTGCCGCGCCCCCACGACGGGGCGCAGTGTGCTCGTCTCAATACGGGCTGGACGCCGGGCGCGCCATCAGGCGCGCGGGCCCGGCCGGCCGCCCCAGCTCGTCGCTCGGCGAGGGCACGCGGTGCAGGTCGTCCACCCGCGCGCGCTCGACGATCTGCCGGAGGTAAATCACGTCCATCCGTCCCGAGTTGTCCTCGGCGGGCGCGGCTTGGATGACGACCTTCGCCGGCATTTCACCCAGCACGGTGCCGCGCTGCTTGCCCAGATCGAGGTACCTCTGCAGCGCATCGCCCGGGTCGTCCGACGCGGAGCTCGGGCTCAGAATGCCGGGGATCGGCGACGCCTTGTTCATGTCCGAACGATCGGAGCGCAGCCCGCCGAACCACGCCAGCGCCACCGCCGCCGCCACGGCCCAGCCGCCCCAGCGCGCCACGCCCGAGATGCGCCCGATCACGTGAGCCTCGGGGATCTCGAGGTCGACGTCGTCGGCCACGCGCCCGGCCGCGTGCACCACGGACGACAACGCCGCGTGCTGGCGCTGCGAGAGCGCCAGCTCGCGCCACAGCGCCGGGTCCTTCTGCCCGATCGCTTCCAGCGCCGCCCAGTCGTGGTCCAGGGCCGTCCCGTCCACCACGCGGCTGATCAGGATGTCACGGTCCGGGCTGGTCATTGGCCACTCCATTCAACCTTGATGCACGCCCCACCCGCTCCCGTCGCGGACTTGCGTCATGCCCCGTCGCCGCGCACGCTCCGCTCCGCCCGCTCGCCCGACGCCCCCTCGCGCTGTGCCGCCAGCTCGCGGAGCATGCGGCGCCCGCGCGCGATCCGGGTCTCGATCGTCGACTCCGGCAAGCCCACCAGCTCTCCGATCTGCCGGTAGCTCATCTCGCGCACGCAGCGCAGCAGCAGCGGCTCTCGGTACCCCTCGGGCAGCTCCATCGCCAACTCCATCAGCCGGCGCGCCTCCTCGCTGGCCTCACCCGGGGCCGCGTCCGGCCGCTCGCGCCCCCCGGCCACCTGCGCCAGGATCGGGCTCTCCTCCCCTTCGCTCGCGGGAACATCCAGGCGCCGGAACTTCCCGGACTTATCACGGGCCGCGGCCCGCGCGGCGTTGATCGCGATGGTCCTGAGCCACGGCTTGAACGCCGCCGGATCGCGCAGCTCCCCGACCTTCCGAACGATCGACATCCCCACTTCCTGGAGCAGGTCCTCCAGGTCGGCCCACTTGGGCTTGTGCGCCAGGATGATCGCCGCCACCCACCGGCGGTTGCGCTTCCACAGCTCGCGGAGCGCCTCGTGCTCGCCCCGGATCGCTCCCTCGATGACCGCGCGATCGCCCCGCGCCTCGCCCGCGCCGAAGGCCGGATCCGTCCCGCCCGGGATGGAAAGGTTCGCGTGGTCGCTCACACCATGCCCCGCCCCACCACTCTCAAAGATGCGCTCCGGCATTCCGTCCGTCATGTTTCGCGCCCGCACCTCCTACGCACAGCCCGTCGATCGGGGTTCGTACGGAGTGCCCGCCGTGCTTATCCTCATCGGCCTCTCGCGGCCCGGCCGAAAACCCTGGGCCCGCCTCTGCCATGCCGACCACCACTGAAACTCCGCGGTCCATTCAACGCCGGGCTCACCCCGACACCGTCGAAACGCACACCATGTCGTTCGGCGACCATCTTGAGGAATTGCGCGCCCGCCTGATCCGCGCCCTGGTCGGCGTGATCCCGATCTTCGTCGTGTCGCTCATCTTCGGCAAAGCGATCCTCGGGTTTCTCATCCGGCCCGTGATCGAACAGCTCCGGAGCGCCGGCCTTCCCGCGTCCATGCAGTCCACGGGCGTCCTCGAGACCTTCGGCTCCTACATCCACGTCTCGATCATCGTCACGGTCCTGGTCGGCAGCCCGTGGATCCTGTGGCAGCTGTGGCGCTTCGTAGCTCCGGGTCTCTATCAGCACGAGCGGCGCTTCGTCTACTTCCTTCTGCCTATGAGCGCGGTGCTCACCGCCGTGGGGGTGGTGTTCCTCTACCTCGTCATCCTTCCCGCCATGCTCACCTTCTTCATCCACTGGAGCAGCAGCGTGGGCGTGACGAGCGTCCCGACGGTCACGCCGCCCGCGGGGATGGTCTTCCCCGCCGTGCCGGCCCTCGCGGGCGATCCCGAAACCCCCGTCGTGGGAACGATGTGGTTCAACAGCGTGCTGCAGCAATTCCGCTTCTGCGATGCGCCCGGGCACGTGATCGGCGCCGAGCTCATCACGGGCGTGGGCATCGCTCAGCACTACCGCGTCACGGAGTACGTCAGTCTCTTCCTCACGCTCGCCCTGGCGTTCGCGCTGGCCTTTCAGATGCCGGTCGTCGTTCTCCTGCTCGGGTGGGTCGGGATCATCGACCGCGCTTTCCTCGCCAAGTACCGAAAGCACGCGTTCTTCGTCTGCGCCATCGCCGGCGCGCTCCTCACCCCGGGCGACCCGCTCTCCATGGTGCTCATGATGATCCCTCTCTATCTTCTCTACGAGCTCGGCGGCTACCTCCTCAAGGTCTTCCCCGCCGCGCGCATCGCCGGCAAACCCGTCCACGACGGCGGCGACCCCGCCGAGGGCTGATCCGCTCACGCCTCGCTCCCTCTTTCCACCGCCCCCGTGTCCCGTCACTACGCCACGCTCACCACCGTTCAGCAACACCTCCAGCGCGGCAAGCCCGACCAGGCCCGCGCCGCCCTCCAGCGCGCCATCCAGAAGGACCCGGCCGATCCCGACCTGAACAACGCCATGGCCGTCGCGCTCGTCCACCTCGGCCAGCGCGATCAAGCGCTCTACTTCGCCCAGCGCGCCGCCAAGGCCCGCCCCGACGACCCGGCCATCCTCGGCACACTCGGAGGCCTGCTCGCCATGGCCGACCGACCCGCCGAGGCCATCCCTCTTTTGGAGCGATCCTGCGCTGTCGGTCCCGGCGCGCCGGACGTCCTGGTCTCACTGGCCAACGCCTACCGCATGACCGAGCGGTTCGTCGCCGCCGCCCGGACCTACCGCCTCGCGCTCGACCACTCGCCGGGCAACGCCGACCTGATCTCGCGCGAGATCCAATCGCTCATGTACGCCGGGCAGGCCGACCGCGCCGTTGAGGTCGCGCGCGAGGCCCGTCCCCTGGCCCCGGCACACCTGGACCTCGCCCGAGTCGTCGCCTACGCCCTCAATTACGTGGGACCCCGCGAGCCCGGCGAGTCTCTCCGAGCGCACGTTGATTTCGCGCGCCTGGTGGAGTCCTCGCCCCGCACGCGGCCCACGCGCCGCGCGCTGGAGGGCTCGCCGCTGCGCCTCGGCCTGCTCTCGCCCGACCTCCGCGCCCACCCGGTGGCCAACTTCATTGAACCGCTCCTGCGGCACCGCGACCGCACGCGCCTCGAAGCGGTCTGCTTCATGAGCGATCAGAAAGAGGACTCCGTCAGCGACGCCCTGCGCCCCCTGGCCGACGCGTGGCACAACGTGGCCACGCTCTCCGACGACGATCTCGCCGCGCTGATCCGGCGCGAGAGAATCGACGCCCTGATCGACCTGGCCGGCTTGACCGGCGGCAACCGGCTGGCCGTCTTCGCGCGGCGCCCCGCGCCGCTGCAGGGCACCTACCTCGGCTATCCGAACACCACGGGCCTGTCATCGGTCGACGTGCGCCTCGTGGACTCGATCACCGACCCGGCGGGGAGCGACGCGGCCTGTGTAGAGCGCCTCTTGCGCCTCGACCCTTGCTTCCTGTGCTTCCAGCCAGCGCGCGACGCTCCCGAGCCCGCCGCGCCGCCCTCAGCCGCCGCGGGCTTTGTCACCTTCGCGTCGTTCAACACCCTGCTCAAACTCAGCGACCGGTCGGTGGCCGCGTGGGCACGGATCCTGCAGCGCGTGCCCGGCTCGCGCCTGATACTCAAGTGCACGCAGGTGAGCGACCCCGAAGTCCGCGAGCTGACCCGCAGGCGCTTCGCCGCCCTGGGAATCGACCCCGAGCGCCTCGAGATGCTCACCATCGCCCCCTCGCCGCGCGAGCACCTGGCGCTCTACGCCCGCGCCGACATCGCCCTCGACCCCTTCCCCTACAACGGCACGACCACGACGTGCGAGGCCCTGTGGATGGGCGTGCCGGTCGTGACGCTCCGGGGCGATGTCCACGCGACCCGCGTGGGAGCGTCGATCCTCGCCAATATCGGGCAGGCCGATCTCGTCGCGTCCGATCTCGACGACTACGTCGAGCGGGCCGCGGCGTTGGCCGCCGACGGTTCCCGCCTGCGAGCGTTGCGCTCGACTCTCCGTGATTCGATGTCGCGATCACCGCTCCGCGACGGCGCCGGTCTCGCGAGCCGCGTCGAGCGCGCCCTGCGCGAGGCTTACGCGGCCTTGTAGCAACGCCTCACCGGCCCGCCGGCACGTCCTCGAGGCGATTGGCCGCCATCACGTACGCACGCACCGAGGCGATCCCCGCGTCGTCCAGGCGGGACTTCGGCCGCATCTTGGCCAGGATCTCGTCCCAGTCCTCGTCCGTGTACTTCGACGGCGTCACGGGCAGGTGGCAGCGCGTGCACGACCCGACGTAGTTCCGTCTCCCGGTCTCGAGTGTCGAGCGGCTCGTTCCCTGCGACGCCGCGATCGCCGTCAGGCGCTCGTCCACGGGCGGCGCCACCGCGCCCGGCGGACCGGCGCACGACGGCGCCAGCGCGACGGCAACGACCGCGCCGATCATCACCCTCGCCCGTCTGCTCAGAAGTCGATCTCGAAGATCATGCGCAGCTGATAGTGCGGCTCGCCCTCCGAGTCGCTGACGCGCGGCAGGAATGTCGCGGTGATCGCCCAATTCGTGGAATGGTACGACGCGTTGGGCCCGATCCAGAGGACCTGGTCGGCCCGGCCCGTGTGCCACTCCGGCAGCGGGATCTCGTGCAGCAGCTCGGCCCCGACAAAGAACTGAGGCGCAATCTCGTAGTCGGCCGCGAGACGGTTGTTGAGCTCGCCGGACTCCTCGCGGTACCGCTTGCCGTCCTCGTCGTTCTCCCAGACCGCCTCGACCAGGAAGTTGTACGCGAACTCCCACTTTTCCCAGTTCTTCTGGAGGATCAGCCGGCCTTCGAGCGCGATCTCCTCCTCACCCACTTCCAGCTCCGCCTTGGCCGCCAGGCCCAGGGGCTCGGTCGCCGCGTCGAGAAAGATGTACTTGATGTCGAAGGCCAGGTGATCGAACCGCGGCCCGTCCCGGTCCGGCTCGGGGGCGCTAGTGAAGTGCCACGCCGGGAGCTCGGCCCCGAGCTGGATCTTCTCGGTCAGGCCGTACTCCAACTCCTCGCGGAACTCGAAATTGTCGATGCTGTCGCCCGACTCGCTCCGGTGCTTCCACGTGAACCACTGCTCGAACTCGAAGCTGTGCAATGCCGCGACGCGCGTCTCGTCGACGTAGGTGAACTTGCGGTCGTCGGCGCGGCTCAGCGTCGCCCCTGCCGCCAGCACCGCGCACGCGATCATCGCTCGATTCACACCCTTCGACATGGTCCGCTCCTTCTCATCCGGGGCACGATCGGGCCCGGGGCGCGAAGCCTACCGAGTGGTCGTGCGCGCTGCAAGTGGTTCGGCGCAGCCTCCGGTACACTCACTTCAGCCAGGAGGCCTCACCATGAAACGCTCTTGCCTCGTCGTGCCGATCGTGCCGCTCCTCGCGCTCCTAACCGGTTGCGGATTCGGCACTTATACAGTTCGGCCGAGCTTTGAATATCGTGTCGTGGACCTCAGGGCCGTCCACCCCGCCTTGGAATCCGCTCCAGCGGCCGGCGCGCGAGCCCCGGCGCTCGATCGACTCGAAGCCGACGGCGTGCTGTTCGAGCCATCGGCGGGTTCGACGCTCGCCGTGGTTGACGCGGCCCGGGCGCCCTTTGCGTCCGCCGCGCCGCCCGGCACGGTGATCGTCAGCGCCGGCTCGGAAGGGCGAATCAAGCTCACGCTCCCCCCGCGCACCCGGGCGGCAGGATTTGACATCTACGGCGTGTCCGCCTCCGGGCCCGGACACCCCGCGGTGCGAGTGGCCTTCGATGGAAGCCCCGAGGAGCACGTGGTCCCGCTCCGCTGGCCTGACGCCAAGCGGACGGCGTCCGCGTTCATCGGCATCGTCGGCACGGGCGCGTCCATCACCACGATGACGTGGGACCCGGCCGGCGCGCCCGCCCCCACCGGCATCGCCAACGTGGTCATCGAAACCAAGTGAGGCGGGCCCGTGCGTCCCGGCCTTGGGTCGATCGAGCCAAGCCCTCTTCTTCGCAGTGTCGCGCCGCCTCAGTGTGAACGCTTAGTTCACCTCGCCCGCGTCGAAGTCGCGCCCAGCGACCGTCTTCCTCGTCCAGCGGAACTTGCCCTTCACCGTGTCCGAAGCACCCCCGCCGAGCGCGGGCGGGTCGCCGGACGTGCCCGGCTGGTACGTGATGCTCGAGGAGCCCGTGTTGGTGGGGGCCTGGGGCTTCCAGCCGTTGTTGGTGTTGCGCCCGGCCCTCAGGCTCGCGGATCCGTCGAACGCCACCACCGGCACCCGCGCCTCGTCGTACATGAAGAACCCCTGGCGAGGCCCGAAGAACCGCTGGAAAATCTCCCACGCCTCGGCCTTGAACGCCGGGTACGTCACCGACGAGAGCGTCCGCTGCCCCACCACCGTCGCCGTGGGCACCGAGAACGCCGAGTACACCAGCCCGTCCTGGCTGATCGCGCTGGTGCCCGAGTCGGTCAGCGCCCACAGCCCGATCGCCCACTCGTACGAGCTGCGGAACGGCGCGCGCTCGTTGGGCGCGCCGTTCTGCTGCCATTTCGTCGGATCGCCCGCCCACTTCAAGAGGTTCCGGTCCTCCGCCGACGCCGCGAACGAGAGGGGCAGGGGCGCGTTCAGGTAATCAGCCAGCGGCAAGTGAACGTGCTGGATGTGAGGCACCCATCCGGCGGTCTTCGGGAAGTTCACGATCCCCGACCGCCGCCGGATGATGTCCACCGCCTGGTACGCCGCGGCGTCCAGGTCCGTCGGCGGGTTGCGCAGGTCGGCGAAGCCGCTCGACATGTCGCCTTTTTTCCACGAATACCCCGGCGCCTTGTCGGCGTTGTCCGAGGCGTGCGTCGCGATTCCGTCGGAGAAGCGGCGCAGGCTCGCCAGCGACTGGCCTAGCCCCGCCAGCGCGCGCGTCCGCGCGCCCATCACCGCAAGCACGCCCGCGACGACCAGCGCGCAGACGATGACCGCGACAAGCTCGAACCACACGAATCCACGAACCGAGGCGCTCCGCACAGCACGCCCCCCTTTCCTCGACGGCGCGCCGTACACATGGGCGCGCCCAACGGGCAAGAGTATGCGCAACGCCTTTTCACGGAATGGACGATCCACGCCACGCGCCCGCAACCCCGCGCGGGCCGCGTCAACCCGCGGGCCGCCGCAAACTCGCCCCCCGCGCCACGTTCGCCCTCACAGGCGTTGCACCTTCGCGCGCTATCGGAAGTTCACGGCACCTCGGGCCCGTCGAAATCGCGCCCCGCCAGCCCGCCGCGCGTGTAGCGCAGGCGCCCCTTCACCAAATCCCCCGCCGCGTTGTTCAAGGGCGGCGGCACCGGCAGCACCAGCCCGCTCGACGGCGGGTTGTAGTTGATAAAGCTCGGCTGCGGGTTCGTCGGGCTGTTGGGTTTCCACCCCGGGTTCGTGTTCGACCCAGCACGCAAGGTCGCCGAGCCGTCCGCCGCGACCGCCGGCACTCTCGCCTCGTCGTACATGAAGAACCCGACACGCGGCCCGAAATGCCATTGATAACGATCAAACACCAGCGCCTTCTTCGACGGGTACACGAATTCGGAGAGCTGGCGCCCCGCGCCGGTCCAGGCCCCGGGGATCAGGTAGAGGTTGAAGGGCTGCCCGTCCTGGGAGATCGCGTTCGAGCCGGAGTCCGGTCCGCCCCAGGCGCCCGCCGTCACCTCGTACGACGTGCTCAGCGCCCATCGATCATTCGGCGTCCCCGTGTTCCAGTTGGCCGGGTCCGATGCACGCTTCAGGAGCGCCTGGTCTTCCGGCGACTGGTACAGAGCGTGCGGCAGCGGCGTGTTGAGATAGTCTGCGACGATCAGATTCCAGTAGTACACGTGCGGCAGCCAACCGTTGACCTTGATGAAAGACGCGTTCCCGCTGCGCCGGCGCAGGATGTCCACGGCCTGATTGGCCGCGGCACTGACGGCGTCGGTCGCGGTCTTCAAGTCGGGAAACTGGCTCGGGCAATTCCCGGGCGTCCAGCTGTACCCCAGGACGCGGTCCTGATAGTCCCCGCCGTAGGTGGCAAACGCATCCCCGATCTGCCTCAGATTCGCCATCGTCTGACCGAGGCTGGCCAGATGCCGTTGCCGCGGCACGGCCGCCGCCAAGCACGCCGCCACCACCGCAACCGTCACCACCGCCGCCAGCACCTCCACCCACACCAGCCCCGCGCGCACCTCCCCCACCATCCGCCGCACGAACCGCCCCGAACCCCGCCGAGACCCGTTTTTTTCGCTCATGACCGCATCTCCCGCAACCCTTCTCGATCTTGCCTGTTCTACACGGTGGTCGATCACAGGTTGCACGCCCCGTACCCTGAATTGTCTACTTCTTGAGGGGAGGATCGAAATGCCCAACGTCCGCCGCGCCGTCGCGACCTTGATCTCCGCGGCCACACTCGCCTGCCTCAGCGGCCATGCTCTCGCCGCTCCCCCCACCTACACCGTCATCGCCCTCTCAGGCCAGCCCGCGCCGAACCTTCCCGGAATCACCCTCGACGCCCTCGCCGATCCGCGCGTGGACGATCTTGGGCGCATCGTCTTCTGGGCGCGCCTCGCCGGCGGCGGCGTGACCACGTCCAACGACACGTCGATCTGGACCAACCGCCCCGGCCCGCTCGTGCTCTTCCAGCGCGAGGGCGATGCCGTGCCGAACTCCACCGACTTCTTCGTCGGCTTCGGCACACCCGCGTGGACCAACGTCGGACAGCTCGGCTTCACCGGCTCGGTCGGCTCCGGCGCCTTCTCGTTCCCGACCACGCTCGCCGAGGTGATCGAGTTCGGCGGCCTCGTCGCCCCCGTCGCGAAGGAGTCGGCGCAGGTGCCCACGCTCGGCCTGCTCCAACTCAACGACTCGGGCTTTCCAGCACATTGGGATCCTAAGCTTAGAATTCCACGTGGACAAGTTGTCGCGG
>JADMIO012752839.1_pt1 | contig 46552 bp, 28 predicted proteins | sample 8958161 | NCBI WGS metagenome assembly JADMIO01 (sample SAMN16585339, study PRJNA669376) | soil metagenome | isolation source: Crop rotation soil | place: USA: Cullars Rotation, Alabama | collected 2011
GCAGGCCGTGACGGGCGCGCCGGCGGCCCGCCGGCTGGTCCGCCGCCGGCCCGGCGGCGGCGGACCGGGAACGGCGGCTGAGCGTGCGCGCTCGCTCGCGCCCGCGCTACGAAGCGAGGCGGCAGCTTCGTAAGCAGAGACCGTCCAGGGGACATCTCGTCTCCAACCTCCTGCACGCCAGGTACTTGGATGCGATCACGACCCGCCGCGTAAACATGCAATCGAAGCCACAGACCGCTTCCACCATCATACTCGAACGATCGTGGCAACCAGCTTCGGGCAGGCTCCTGAAATAAGGGTTAGGCGGATTGAGGATCACAAGCTAGACTATGGAATGTTCCGGGGAAGTCATGGGAAGTGGCGACCGCTACTGCCGGACGCATGGCAAGTTCTGGGATCCGTACGAGTCGGGCTGCCCGGCGTGTCGCGACCTCAAGGAGTCGACGCTTGAAGCGATTCGGGCGTCAGATTACCGGCGAGCCAACCCTGGGGAATACGAATGCCCGCATTGCAGATACATTTCGCTACGGCGTATGGCATCGCGCTGTCCATTATGCCAAGGTACGGTTGACGACAGCTACTGGAAACGTGTTGAAGCAAGAGAACGCACTCGTGACGAGGAAGAACGAGCGCGGCAACTGGCGTGGAGGCGCGGCGAGCCGTCGCGACGCGCCGTAGAAAAACGCGAAGCTCGCATTCGATCGTGGCAAATATTCTACATTTGGTACTTCGCGTACATTTTGCCGTTGCTGTCTATCGTCACCACGATCGCACTCCAACAAGAGACAAAACCGACGTGGAAGCCTAGCTGGCAAGATCTAATGTTTGTGATTCCGGGGCTCAATTGGCTCATTTGTTTGGTGATTCTTCTTCTCGGCAGCGTAGACGCTGAGCGACGTCATTTGTTTGTTGCGCTAGTTGTCTACGCCGCAATGGGTGCCGCCGGATGGCTCTTGACCGAGGCGCGCCGAGCATTGTTGTGAAGGGCGACGTTTGTCAGAGGTCAGCATTTCAACCCCATCCGTGCCGCTATTGCGACATCATGCGTCGCGCTCTTGGTCAATTGTAGGTGCGCAAGAACTGGCAGTGCTTGGCAGTACGCGTGGGCTGTTTGCGGTCAGGTGACCACCCGGCGCGTAACTGCAAGCAACCGCTACCACCTAACCCTTAAACAAGCGAAGATCGTATGCGCGTAGTGAGCGCCCCTGATAGTTATTTCGATGTTACAGCGTGGCGTGTCGTCGATCGCCGCCGTTGCGTCGGCGTTTGGATCTTCGCGGGCTTGTTCAATTGACGTTGTCGGATTCCTTTTGAGGTAAGGGGTCGATCTGCCGCGGCGAAGCCCATTCCTCGCTGCGCGACGTCGTCGGCGCGCTTACAGTGCGCTGGCAAGTCGGAAGAGCGTTGATTGCCACTCATTCCAGGCCAGAAGTCGGTATCGGATCTTCCGTGCCGTTCTGACGATCTGGGCTGGAATGTGAATGAGTGCGGCGACGAACGTCCGAAACTCCATCGTCAGTAGGCGTCGCTGTTGTGCCTTGTGAGACTCGGCCCAGCGCGGAACAGCAGAGCCGTCCAGGCTTTGAGGTTCCACGCGAGGGCGGTCATGACCATGTACGCCCAGTTGGCGTTCAGCGTGTTCACCGGTGCATGATCGCGTGATCACGGCCAACCCGGCGTAAGGCCACAGATTCCGCTTGGTCCGGAACCGGAACGGCGTGCGCATGATGGCCAGGATCACGGCTACTCGCACCGGCCCCAGAAACGGGATCGAGCGAAGCACTTTCCACCCGGGCTGCCGACGTGCGGCCTCGATCATGGCCGCCTTGGCTTTCGGCCGCAGCTCGAGCAGCACGTCCAGCTGAGCGAGCAGTGCAGCTGCTCGCGCCCGGGCCCCAGCTTCGAGCCTGCCGAGCCACTTCTTGCGCTGCGAAGGGCGGTAGACCGACACGCCCGGCGTGGGGATGGCCCGGGCCCGGAAGATGGCCTTGATGCGCAGCATCACCCGCGTGGAGTCCTCCACCAGGCAGAGATAGCTGCGTACGAGTTCCTTGAGGATGAGGATCTCCCCGGCGTGCCGTGGTAGACCGGCTTGAGTGCCCCCAGCCGTAACAGCTCGGAGAGCTGGTCGGCGTCGATGCGGTCGCTCTTGTTCGCCAGCTCGCCGCGTCCGCGCACGTTACACACGATCACGCGCTCGGCGTGATCGACGAGCAGATCGTGCAGCCACTGGGCCTGCGTTCCTTCCTCGAAGGCCACGTGCACTCGCGCTCCGGCGCTCCCCACCAGAGCGAGAATGGCCTTGGCCTCGGTCGGCACCGTCGCATGCATCAGGATCTTCCCCTGCTCATTGCGTAGACTGGCTACCGTCGTCGCTTGGTGCACGTCGAGCGCGAGATACTGGATCGCCTGTTGCTTCATGGCAGCAGCTCCCTTCTTGCTCCTGGGGAGTCGCCCTTCCACGGTAGCAGGACGGAGCGCGCTTTCAATATGCGTTAGCCCGGCAGAATCTCTGCGTGCGGTATCTTCGGCATCGTGAGATTCGAGGTCGTCAGCGCTATCCGCGAGACCGAGACGATCGCGTCCGGTCGAGGCATTCGCATTCTCGAACGATTGATTCGGCTGTACGGCAAAGGTAACTGGCGCAAACTCAAAGGGAAAGCTACCGTGCGCCTGGAGGATGGTACGATTGCTGAAGCAGAACTCCACTGGTTCGAGGCACATGGAATCGGCAAGCGTCGCATGAAGATCAAACGATTGCTCTGAAAGTCATGAGTGAGAAACATCGTCATTTTGCCGTCTGTATCCGAAACGAGGAGTACGAAGCATCTCTTGAGCTGAAGAAGATCTACGAACTTCTCGAAGATCCTCGTGCCGAAGCGCACAACATGGTTCGGGTCATCGACGAGGAAGGTGAAGACTACCTCTATCCGCGGGACTGGTTTCTTCCGATCGAACTGCCCGAACGTATCGAGCAAGCAATCGTGGAGCTCGCGCACTCTTGAACCGCAAAAGCCTCGACCACGCGACTCACAAATGAATCACAAACGCAAACGAGCCAAACGACAACGCGCCGGCGGGGCACGCCACGGCATGTGCAAGCCGAGTAAGGTCGTCGGCAACTCCACGTCGAAAGGTGATCGGTTCGGCCGCTTCACAGCAAGCGAAATCCGTCAAATCGCCCGCGAGCGCGACCAATAAACTGCACACAGGGCCTGGTGGACCAGCGCCGCGGCGCGTTCGGATGCGTTGTTGTCTTTCATGATCGTGATGGAGCCCGGGCGTCCCTCGGTCCGCGCCCGGGCTCACAACCGCCTTACTCTATGCTTTCCCTGCCTTGGACGGGTCGGGGACCGGTGCCGGCGGGACCGGCGCAGGCGCCGGCGGCTGAGGAGCTTGCGCCGTCTTGCGGCGACGCGCGGCACCCTTCAGCCGTTTGACTTCCTCCACGTGCGGCACGAGCACGGCCTTGTCCGGATCCCTCGCCAGCTGTGTCCCGATCGAGTACGCCTGCATCGCGATGACCGCGAGCCGTTCGCGGCGGACGAGATTGGCTCCCTCGATGCCTCTCAGGAACGCGCGAACCTCGTCGGCCACGGCCTCCCAACGGATCGACTCGTCCTGCAACTGACGGACTTCGTCGAGCGGCTGCCCGATCGCTTGCGACACGTTGTCGATGACGCCCAGGACGTTGATGGATGCCTCGACCACGGAGCTCGGATGGGTCCGCAGACGCTGCTTGAGCAGCTTGCGCTGTTCCTTCGGCAACGGCTCGACCCCGTCGATCTGCAACCGCATCGCGCGCATTTGCGCGATGACCGCTTCGGACGTCAGCTTGGTCGGATTCGGGTCGGATGCACCAGGGGTGTTATTGATGATATCGGTCATGACATAGCCTCCTTCTGCGAGCAGTCAGGCCGGAGGTGACGTCGCGACTCGTCGACAAGTGCGAGGCGGCCACCGGCTGGAAGTACTCGGCTACACGCCGATCCTTCCGGTTGATGTTTCCCGAGTGTGCACGCACCTCGGGCGCTCGCGGCAGGAGGAGCTTGGCTCTACTCCCGCACCGGTACGAACTTGATGTTGCTATCCCGCAACGTCCGCACCGCCGACAGCCGCCAAGATCGAGATCTCACGATCTCGACCTTGTGACAAAACGTATAGGCCGCTTGAGGCGAGATGTCAAGAGGCGATGCGACGGCGTGCTGCGATGGAGTGCTGCGGCGCGGCGGGTGCGCACGTGCACGCCGAGGACGGCGCAACACTGCGGCGCGGCGAAGCAACTCCGCGCCGGGGCGCAGCAGTACGGCGCGACGGCGGGGCAGGAATGCGCCCCGGGCGCAGCAATGCGGCGCAACGGCGGGGCAGGATGCGCCCCGGGCGCAGCAATGCGGGGCGATGGCGGGGCAGGTTCGCGCCGGAGCGCAGCACTGCTCCGCGGCGGGCCGGTAGCTCCGCGCCGGAGCGCAGCATTGCTCCGCGGCGGGCCGGCACGGCCGCGCCGGAGCGCAGCACCCTCTACGCCGTCGCCGACAGCTACCTCCACACCATCACCCGCCCGTAGGCACCCGGCGCGCCGGCCTCCGGCCGGCGGGACGCCGGCGCGCCACGGGCCGGTTCTCAAACCGGCCCGGGGTCTGGCACGTCGAAAACATTTCGCCGCGCCAGACCAATCTGTCGAAAGGAGCCAAGCCATGGTTGCTACGACAGAACAGGGCGTTCACGTCAAGGATCTCCAGCACGCCAAGCGCGCCGCCACGCTGAAAACGAGATCATTGGCGGGGACGAACGCAAGCGAGCTTTTCGGTTGTCTGCCGGCCGACGCGTACTATCAGATTCCGATCGCCGACGGGCAGAGATATGTCGTGAGAGCGATGATCTCCGCGCCTTGCGACACCCGCGGCTGGACCTGCGACAACTGGACGACACGAAGTGATCCGGCAGGCCTTTTCAACGTCTTTGTCAAGGGTTCCACCGGGTATCCGCATTCTCCCATCGGCGCATTGGTCGGCGCGATCAGTTTGTACGATGCCGGCGGCCAGATGGATCAGACCGAATCCAGGCGGATCTTTGTCCAGTCATTTCCTGTGGGCCGCCACCGCGACGACACCGCACCGTTCGGCGGATTCCTCTATTTGATGTTCAACGACACCTGGACCTTCTCCGACAACCACGGATCGGTCCATGTCACGGTGACGCTGTTCTGAGGAGGAATCGAGTGGCTGCACAAACACATCAAAGGCGATCAGGGAGGAAGCCGCGCATCAAGCCTTATCCGTTAGGCCGATCGGCGGATCAAGTCAGCCGCCGAGCGGCCGGCATCGTCGCCAGGCGAGTCTTGCCTCGTTCGGGTAGAATCCGAACTGTGAGTGATCAGCGGAGATCAGTCGTAGTCCGAATCATCCGTCCGGGCGAGGTTGTTCGCGATCGGTCGATTATCGGCACGACGCCCACCGAACGCCTTGAGGCGGTGTGGGATCTTACTGTCACGGCTATGGAGTTCGCTGGCGTCGGTGAATCGCGACTACGGAGATCTGTTTGCAGAATTCAACGCGCAGAAGGTTGAGTTTCTGATCGTCGGCGCGTATGCACTCGCGGTTCATGGTCACGTGCGCGCCACGAAAGACTTGGACGTGTGGATCAGGCCAACGCCGGATAATGCCGATCCGGCTGCCTCGCTCACCTTCGACAAGTTCCACCTCACCAAGATCATCGGTGACGCCGTCGACAAGACTCGCCGCGAGGAGCGAAGCGAGCACCCCGAACTGAAAGGACAACGCTACGCCCTGCTGCGCAATCCCGACACCATGAGCGACGCACAGCTCGACTTCGTATCAGACCTGTTGCTCCGAAAGACGAACCTCAAGACCGCTCGCGCCTTCCACCTCAAACTGGCCTTTCAGGACTTCTACCACCAACCTCGCCTGGCAGCAGAGGCGTACCTCAAGAAGTGGTGTAGCTGGGCCACTCGCAGCCGTGTCCCGGCAATGGTCGCTGCCGCGCGTACGATCCGAAACCACTGGCACGGCGTCCTGCGCTGGTTCACCTCCAAGATCACGAACGGCTTACTGGAGGGAATCAACAGCCTCATTCAGGCCGCCAAGGCCAAGGCTCGCGGCTACAGAACCTCACGCAACCTCATTGCCATGGTCTATCTCGTCGCCGGCAAGCTCGAACTCAATCTTTCCCACCTGTGATAGCGAGGAGGCGCTTTTTCTGGTCATCCGAGGGGGCCTATGGTTAGGCGAGTGCCTCGACATGACTGCAGTCGGGCAGAACGTTCTTGCTGAGACTCACCCTCGAACCTTCGTCCCGGATGGAGCGGAGATCATCGAAGAGGGTCACCCACACTCGATGATCGTCGTCACCCTCCGGGCGCTATGTCGCTTGCATCGTCAGTTTCTTCGGATCCCAGAGCTCTCCCTTCTTCCACAGCCGCAGCACGACTGCGCCGATCTTACGGGCCAGCGTGACCATGGCCATCTCGTCCTTGACCCCTCGGGCCAGTGAGGCCTCGTAATCGTCGCGAAGCGGGCCAGGCTTGGCCACCGCCGCGGCGGCCGCCCCCTTGAGCATCGACTTGAGGACGGGATTGTGATTGCGGTTCAACCCGCGGGTGAGCGGCGCCTTTCTGCTGCGCCGCAGCTTGCCTTCCCTCATCTCCTGGTCCGCGCTCGATCGCGTGACCACGGCCAGACCGGCGTACGGCCACAGATTGCGCTTGGTCCGGAACCGGAACGGCGTGCGCATGATGGCCAGGATCACGGCCACCCGCACCGGTCCCAGAAACGGGATCGAGCCAAGCACTTTCCACCCTGGTTGTCGGCGTGCCGCGCCGATCATGGCCGCCTTGGCCTTCGGCCGCAGCTCGAGCAGCACGTCCAGCTGAGCCAGCAGCGCAGCGGCTCGCGCCCGGGCCCCAGCTTCCAGCATGGCCAGCCACTTCTTGCGCTGCGAAGGGCGGTAGACCGACACACCCGGCGTGGGGATGGCCCGGGCCCGGAAGATGGCCTTGATGCGCAGCATCACCCGCGTGGAGTCCTCCACCAGGCAGAGATAGCTGCGTACGAGTTCCTTGAGGATGAGGATCTCCCCGGCGTGCCGTGGTAGACCGGCTTGAGTGCCCCCAGCCGTAACAGCTCGGAGAGCTGGTCGGCGTCGATGCGGTCGCTCTTGTTCGCCAGCTCGCCGCGTCCGCGCACGTTACACACGATCACGCGCTCGGCGTGATCGACGAGCAGATCGTGCAGCCACTGGGCCTGCGTTCCTTCCTCGAAGGCCACGTGCACTCGCGCTCCGGCGCTCCCCACCAGAGCGAGAATGGCCTTGGCCTCGGTCGGCACCGTCGCATGCATCAGGATCTTCCCCTGCTCATTGCGTAGACTGGCTACCGTCGTCGCTTGGTGCACGTCGAGCGCGAGATACTGGATCGCCTGTTGCTTCATGGCAGCAGCTCACGTCATCGGAACGGAGGATTTCCAGTGGGAAGAGCCCTACGTCCTGGGCGGCCGCGATCAACGCGAGTATCAGCGGCTCTGCCGCCGACAACCTTCGTACCGCGATGTATTCTCGCTGGAAGCGATTACGCCGGACGCACGCGGCAGCGAGTGGGCGATGCACCGGGACGACATCGGTGCCCGAGTGCGGCGAAAGAGCAACGACAGAGAATTCCTTCTGGGGTTGTCCGAGCTCGAATTGGCCGAGAAGGCGTCGAAGAACGGGCAACTCATCGAGGCCTACGCCGTTTGGTTCATCAACTACAAGTGACGTTCACGGCGAACCATATCTTGATGAACCGACCGCGGCAGTGGGCTTCCTGGTGACGGTTGGACTTCACCGGCGGAGTGGCAGCCACATTTCGCTGAGAGTCACGCGGTTGTACGCGGAGTCGTCGATGACGAGGCTGGGATCGGAGGTCCGCCAGACGACACGCTTGCATTCCGCCTCACGTCACCTCACGACGAGCGGGCGCGACGTGGCGCACATGCAGAGTTGCCGCGCACGGTAGAGCGCCGCGACTTCGGGTGCGGTGAGCACGCACGGGTGGATGGTTGATCCACGGGATGGCGGCGAGGACCTTCATGGGCAGGGATTACGCGAGAAGCTCGATCGATCCGGCCAGGTCGGGAAACGACTGCAGCGCATGGAAGAACCGTTCGTCTGCCGTAATCACCTGCATGTCGAGGCGTAGGGCGAGCGCGACGTACATCGAGTCGTACACCGAGCGCGACGTGATCAGTGCGATCGCATGTGCGTCGTTTGCAAGCGCACGACATGGCGTGGTGTTCACCGCGATTTTTTCGATATCGCCGACGAGCAACCGGCTTTCGGCGCGCGTCAATTGACCGCGGAGGACCTTCTTCCAAATCGCGTTTGCGATCTCTGCGAAAAGGAGGTCCGGCGCCTCGAGTCGATCTTCGGATGCGAGCAATCGTGAGGCAGCGTCGCTTCCCGCCTCCGGGACGAACCATTTGATGACGACACTCGCGTCGACGACGACGCTCATCGGTCGCGGTCTTCACGAATCTGTGCGACGCTGTCCGAGTGCACTCGTCCCTGCAGCCGTTTCAGCCATCGCGCCGACAAACGTCTCGTTTCGGCGAGACTTCGCGCGCTCGCCTGTGCGAGAGCATCGTGGATCTCGGCCTGCAGCGACCGCCGATGCGCTTTCGCCGCGGCTTTCAGACGTTGAAGCACCGTTTCGTCCAGATCTCGCAGCAGCAGGTTCGCCACCATCACCTCCGTGGTACCAGAATGATACCATCAAAGCTGCTCGCTGCTGAACCGCGGCTTCGAGATCTTCCCGCTCGCCGCCGGGCGGTACGCGCGCGCCGCGCGCGAACAGAGGGACGGCTCGATGCGGTTCCGGGTTGTGCTGGACTGCAGATCGATCTGGACGAGATCGAGCTCGAAGTCGACGACGACTTCATGATGTATCTGCGCGATCACGACATCGACAGGACCGGCGGCTTCGCCTTCACCCAGATCGGCCTCGTCGAGGACGGCGCCTTCACGCCCGATCCGTCGATGACCAAGCTGCGCGACTACAAAGTCCCGAACACGCTGCACGAGGTCTACATCAGCGAGAAAGGCCGCGAAGGTGCGTACACCATCGCCACGCTGCGGCGCAGCCTTCCGCGAAGCGTCGAGTGGCTGCACAAGCACGTCAAGGGCGATCACGGCGGAAAGCCGCGCATCATCATCAACATCGTCGACGGCTGCGATGCCTTCGCGGAGGACGCCAAGCTCACCTGCGAGATCCTGAGCGAGATCGCCGAGCTGCCGGTCGAAGGGGTGAGCTTCGAGGACGACCGCGGCACCTACTTCCCGTTCCAGGTCGGCGCCTACACCGCGATCGCGCGCGAGTATCTGCCCCGGCCGCTCAAGCTGCTCGTGCACCTGCACTCCGGCGCGGGATTCGAGAACGCCGCCGCGATCGAAGCGCTGCTCAATGGCGCCGACGGCGTGTGGGGGGCATTGCCCAAGCGCGCCGCCATCATCGGCCACGCATCGCTCGGCGAGCTGATCGCCAACCTCGTGCGCGCCGACAACACGTATCTGCCCCGGCACTATCGCGTCGAAACGTTGCTGTCCCTCGCCACGACGCTGCAGGTGATGGATGAAGAGGAGCGCGTTCCCGACGATCTGCCCATCCTCGGCAACAACGCCTACCGCCTGCCGCTCACGTTCTTCCAGCAGCTCTCCGACCGGCCGGGAGACCTGGTTCCGGAAAGGATCGGCGGGAAGTACCGCTATCGCATCTGTCCCGTCGTCAGCGACACCGGCGTCATCGCCGGCCGCCTGGCCGAAGTGACCGGCTTGCGCGCGGAAGAGTTCTCGACCGACGTGCTGACGCAGATGATCCGCCTCATGCGCCGCGATCTGCGCGCCGGAAAGCGCATCGTCTACGACGAGCCGGAGAACCTCCTCGCGCTCTACGCCCGGGCAACCGTTTAGGGGCGCGCGCCCACCGTAGGCTGCGCAGCTGTTCCGGAGCCTCCGTGCCGTGTGCGGAGGTCAGAATGTTCACGCGCAGATTCCTTTGGTCGTTCGCGGTCGTCGTTTCTCTGACCGCGCTTTTGTTCGCATGTGTGCACATGCCTACGTACGCGCCGCAGAACCCGGCGGTGAAGAACGAGATGCATAGCGGCGAGTACCGCGATGCTGTATCCGACTATCACGAGAAACTCTTCAACGAAGGCCGCGAGATCTCCGGCACGACACCTTCGGCAGTGAAGACTTCTGGAGCGGCAAGCTGCGGCTCCATCAAGCGATCGCCGGCGAACGATTCGGCGGCGTCGGCCACGGCCTCGAGCCGAAGGACGCGCTGAAGCTCGGCCTCAAAGTGGGCACCGGCGTTCTGCCGAAGATTCTCGGAGAAGCGCGATCTCGACGTTGGATCGATCGTTGCGCTCGCGCCCGATCTCTCCTTCTACCAGCAACTCCTCGGCGTCGATCGCGCCACGGTCGAGAACGTGCTGCCCAGTTGGGGACCGGGCAAGTACGACGCCGAGTTGAATCAGGACGGCAAGGCATTCCGCCCCGATGGCAAATCCGCGGCGACGCTGTTGCCGGCTGCCTTCGGCCTGGCCGGCGTTCATCTGCACACCTACACCGGTTGGGGCTCCGTCACGTACTGGAACGCGTACGTCGCGAACACGCAGATGCAGGGCAACGGAACGTTCTTCGATCCTCGCATCAAGTCGTCCGGCAAGTTCCCGATTGGTGTGAAGGCCGGTTTCGACAACCTGCGCCGCACGCCCGATCGCGTCACGCCGAAGCTTGCCGCACTGCACTACTACCAGCTTTCGTTACCGGCGCCGACTCCGAAGAAAGGCTCATACGACAACGCGGCCGCACAACGCGGAGAGGCGCTCTTCAACGGCAAGGCAACGTGTGCGCGTTGCCACGTTCCGCCGATCTACACCGAGCCCGGATGGGCGATGCATACGCCCGAGGAGATCGGAATCGATGACTTCCAGGCGAAACGATCGCCCGACGGGATGTATCGCACGACGCCGCTGGGCGGCCTCTTCGTACGAGCAAAGGGCGGCTTCTACCACGACGGGCGCTTCGCCGATTACCGCGCCGTCGTCGATCACTACGATCAGCACTTCCGGCTCGCGCTGACCGAGCAGGAGAAGAACGACCTCATCGAATTCCTCACCTTCTGCTCTGAAGATGGGGTGGGTGGGAGGCACAAAGATCCTCTAGCGATGGTCCGAGCCCATCGAAAGAAGGGTGTTGGAGAGCCGGTCGTTGGGCGTGACCGGCAGAGTGGCATCAGCGGTTCGAGATCGTAGGAGTCACCTCATGGCCGAGCTTTGCGAGTTCGCGAAGGAGTTGATTGATGCGGCGACGCTGAGCGATCTGAGGATCGACTGCGGCGGGCGGGACGTAATCGCGCTGGCGAGCGAGCATGAAGTAGACGGCAACGGCAATCTCACGGGCGATGGCCACGGCTGCCCGGCGTGGACCACGGCGCGCGGACAGGCGGCGATAGCGAACGGCCAAATGGGTGGTGACGGTACGGCTGGCACACACCGCCGCTTGGATCAGAAGGGATTTGACGTAGGGGTTGCCGTCGCGAACGGGAGAGGGACGGCGGATGCCGGCACTTTCGCGGTTGCCTGGACAGGTGCCGGTCCAGGCCACGAAGTGGCGATCGGAAGGCCAAGCCGACATGTCGGTTCCGATCTCGGCGATCAGGTCGATGGCCAGGGTTCGATCCACACCAGGAATGGTGTCCAAGTGGGCGATGGCCGGGGCCAAGGGAGTAACCTGCTGCTCGATGAGCTGCTCGAGGCTGCTGATGCGTGCCTCGATGTCATCAATCAGCTTCAACTCCACCTTCAGCAGTTGGGCATGCTCGGCCGTGAACAGCCCGGCCAAGGCTCGGCTCAGTTCTACGCGTTTTTTGCGTAACGTCCCTCGGGCCAAGTCCGCCAGCTGAACAGGGTTGGTCTTTCCGTCTGCCAAAGCCTGGAGGATCTGTCGTCCGGACACGCCGAAGATGTTTGAGGCGACCGAAGAGAGCTTGATATTGCTGCTCTGCAGAAGCTTCTCCACGCGCAGCTGACAGGAGGTGCGCGTCTGAACGAGCTTGCGCCGATAGCGGGTGATCTGTCGCAGATCGCGCTGGGCACGGGGAGGAACGAAGTTGGCCTGAATCAGCCCGTGGCGAAGCAGTTGGGCGATCCACTGCGCGTCGGACATGTCGGTCTTCCGTCCCGGCACATTGGCCATGTGTCGGGCGTTGCCCAGGACGATGCGCAGCGTGCCCTCCAGAACGCGATAGACCGGTAGCCAGTACACGCCTGTGCTCTCCATGGCCACGTGCGTGCACTGGCGCTTGAGCAACCAATCCCGAAGCCGCTCGAGCTCATCCCGGAACGTGCCGAACGTACAGGTCACGATCTGCGGCGGGCTGCTCCGCCCATCGATACAGCACGCCACGATCCGCTTCTTGTGTACGTCCAGGCCAGCACCCACTACAACCACGACTTCCATGACACCCTCCTTTCGGTTGATGTCAAAGGCGTGTACGTCGCCCTCTAAACTCAGAATCTGCTCTGCGCGCTTGTCCGGCACTCCCTCCCGGCCCCCTTCCGAACTGCAGCAAACGGTGGTACCTATGGCGACGCGGGTTCAGCCTCCCCGACGGGGCTCGTGGCCTCAGTAAGGTGATCGACCTCTACGCGCCTTTGACACACGCATAAGGTCGGTCCGGTTGGACCCGCCTTCAATCTTCGTTCACGGCGGTCGTCGGCACGACGAGGCTCACCTCCCCGCTCCGCGGGGCGAGGGCCACTCGGCGCGATCGTCGGTTCGAGCGTCCTTCTCCCCTCCGCGAGGGGAGAAGGTGCCGAAGGCGGATGAGGGGTGCGCGCCGGTGGCGCCACATCCAGACGGCCGCGACACCCGTAACGAGAGTGACATCAGCCATGAGAAAACTCTTGTTCGTCCTCGCTATCGGCCTGTTCTTCGCCTCGCGCGTCTACGCGCAGAGCGAAGTCGTTCATCGGGACGACTTCCAGTCCTACAAGACCCCCTCCAACGTTCCGGGGTGGGTCGACACCTCCGTCGGCTCCGCGAAGCCGGAGGCGGGGGGGCTGTACAAGGCGTGGGACGATCCGCTGCAGCCGTCGAACGTCGTCTACGGCACGAAGCAGTCGTCCGGGAAGCCGGAAGGCAACAACCCGCGCATCGGCACGTTCTCGACGTTGACCACGAAGAAGTTCGATGCGAAGGGACGCTTCGAGTACTCGGGCCGCCTGCTGCGCACGCGGGACGACTCCCGCATCGGTCTCACGTTCCTCTCCTCCTACCCCGAGGCCGACCAGTACTACCTCATCGGCCTCTGGTCGCATGCCGCCGACGCGCGCCTGACGATGCAGCTCTTCGGCTTCGGCGCCGGCACGCCGGCCGGCACCGTGGACAGCAATCTCTCCATCGATCCCAACCGCTGGTATCGCTTCTTCATCCAGGTCGACGCCGACGGCGGCGCGACGAAGATCCGGGCCCGCTTCTGGCCGGACGGCGCAAGCGAGCCGTCCACGTTCTCCATCGACGCCACCGACTCCGGGCCGGCGCACCTCACCGCCGGCCGCATCGGCATGTGGGGGGCGGTGAAGGGCGACGCGTACGTCGACGACCTCTTCGCCCACTCCCCCGTCGACCACGACCCGCCCGTGGTCACGCTGCGGATCGACGGCGCGCCGTTCGCCGCCGGCGCGATCTTCAGCAAGGACGTCACGCTCTCCGCCGCCGTCCAGGACCTCTCCACCGTCACGACGGTCGCCACGCTCGACGGCGCCACGGTGACGCTGCCCAAACCGATCGCCGAGGAGCGCCTGCATTCCATCTCCGTCACGGCCACCGACCAGGTGGGACTGCGGTCGACCGCCTCGTCGTCGTTCCTCGTCGACAAGTCGGCGCCCGAGCTCACCATCCTGGCGAACGGGATCACCCTCGGCGGCGGCCAGTCGTTCCAGAAGGACGTCACGCTGACCTGGTCGGCGACCGACCTCACCCTCGACCGCATCGAGGCCACGCTGGACGGCGCGCCGATCGCATCCGGCACGACGGTGACGGCCGAGGGCATTCACACCCTCGTCGTGAGCGCGTACGACAAGGCCGGCCATGTGGTCACGGCTACGCGCGGCTTCATCCTCAGCAAGACCGCGCCGAGGGTGCGCCTGATCGCCAACGGTGACACCTTCACGCCCGGCACGCTCTTCAAGGCGCCGGTCGCGTTCACCATCGAGACGACCGCCATCACGGCCACCACTTCCGTGGCCACGGTGGACGACCAGCCCTACACGCTCGGCACCGCGCTGAGCGCCGAGGGAGCGCACAGCATCAAGGTCGTGGTCACCGACGCCGTCGGCCTCTCCACCACCGTCGGCCCCTCGTCCTTCACCCTCGACCTCACGCCGCCCAGCGTCACCCTCACCGAGTCGGGCGAGCCGCTGCGGGACGGGATGAAGTTCAACCGCGACGTCCGCCCGGTCGTCGCCGCGACCGACAACCTCACCGCCGCTCCCGCACGCGCGCTGACTCTCGACGGCCATGACTTCCCGCTCGACACCGCGATCTCCGAGGAGAGCGCGGATCATGTCCTCTCCGCCAAGGCGACCGACGACGCCGGCAACAGCCGGAGCATCGGACCGTTTCACTTCGTCCTGGACAAGACCAAGCCGGTCGTGGCGATCGTGGACGAGGCGACCGGCAAGCCGCTCGGCGAGGGCGCGCTCTTCGCCCATCCCGTGCGGGTGAAGATCGTCGTCACCGATCTCACCGCGACGATGATCGCGGCGACGCTGGACGGCGCGCCGTTCGATCCGGCCAACTCCATCACCGCCGACGGCACGCATACCGTCTCCGCCGTCGCCACCGACGCGGTCGGATGGCAGAGCGACCCCGTCACCGCGATGTTCACCATCGATCAGGTTGCGCCCCATCTCACCTTCACCTCGCCGGCCGAGGGGGCCGTCGTCGGCACGCCGGCGGTGGTCGTGGCCGGCGGCGCGGACGACGCCGTCTCCGTCGTCATCGGCGGCGCGGCGGCGACGATCGACCCCGTCGCCAAGACGTTCGCCAGCGACCCGATCGCGCTGATCGAAGGACGCAACACCATCGCCGCCAGGGCCACCGACAGCGCCGGCAACACCGTCACGGCCGAGCTCCATCTCGAGCTCGACACGCGCGCGCCGGCGCTCAGCGTCGACACGCCCGCCGCCGGCGCCTGCATCGATGCGACGGCCATCACGGTCGCCGGCACGGTCAGCGATCCGCGCATCGAGAGCGTGAAGGTCAACGGCATCGCGGCTACCCTCGACAGGGGCTCCTGGACCGCGTCCGTCCCGGCGGACGAGGGGGCGCAGCTGCTGACCATCGTCGCCGCCGACACGGTCGGGCACCTCACCACCGTCACCCGCTCCGTGCTCGTCGACCGTACCGCGCCGGTGATCGAGGTGCGCGAGAGCGGCGCGCCGCTGACCGGCACCCTCTTCAACCGCACCATCACCCTTTCGCTGCGCGCGGTCGACGCCGATCCGAGCACCCAGCTCACCGCGACCCTCGACAGCGCGCCGTACGCGTCCGGCGCTTCCATCGACGCCGTGGGGGCACACACGGTCGTGGTGACCGCCGTCGACTGCGCCGGTCATCGCAAGAGCGAGACCTTCGCCTTCACCATCGACCGCACGCCGCCGTCGATCCGCAACCTGAATCCGGCCAACGGCAGCACGGTCGGATCGACGCCGGCCGGCATCGCCGGCACCGCCGACGCCGACACGGCGACGGTCGAGATCCTCGGCACCGGCATCAGCGCCGCCCCCACGCCCGACTTCGCTCTGAGCGGCGTGAGCTTCGCCGAGGGGCTGAACCAATTCGTCCTGCGCGCCACCGACCGGGCCGGCAACGCCGCCCAGGTCGACTACAGCGTCACGGTCAGGACCGCGGCGCCGGTGGTCACGATCGTGGAGAGCGGCTCGCCGCTTCCGCCGAGCGCGATCTTCAACCGCGCCATCCGGCCGGAGATCCAAGTCAGCGATCCCAACGCCACCGTCACCGCGACGCTCGACGGCGCGCCGTACACGAGCGGTGCCGAGATCGCCGCGGACGGCGATCACCGCCTGAAGGCGACCGCTACCGACTCGCTCCAGCACTCCGCCACCGCGGAAGCGGCGTTCACCATCGACCGCGTCCCTCCCACGGTGCACATCGACTTCCCCAAGCCCGGCAGCGTCTCGGCCGAACAGGTCGAAGTACGCGGCACGGCGCCGAACGCCGTCAGCGCGGACGTCAACGGCCAGGAAGTCGCACTCGATGCCAACGGCGCGTTCGTCCTCCCCACGCTCCATCTCGAATTCGGCACCACGCGCATCGTGGCCACGGCGCGCGACCGCGCGGGCAACGCCGGCACGGACCAGGTGGAGGTCACGCGCGACGACGTGCGGCCCGGCATCCTCCTGACCTATCCGCCCGACCGCGCCGTCACGAACCGCCCGACCACCGAGGTCCTCGGCCGCATCCTCTCGCCCAACCCGGACCGCGTCGTGACCATCGGGTCGCAGACCACCCCGGTCGATCCCCTCGGCGCGTTCCGCCTCAGCGGCTATCCGCTCGTCGAAGGGGACAACACCATCACCGCGTCCACGAAGACCAACAACGGCGCGGTCAACTCCGCCTCCGTGGTCGTCACCGCCGACTTCACCCCGCCCGCGCTGACCATCCTCGAGTCGGCCCAGCCGCTCAATGACGGCGCGCGCTTCGCCTCGCAGGCCGTGCTCTCGCTGCAGACCTCGGACAACCGCGGCACGCCGACCGTCGAGCTGACGGTCGACGGCGTCAAGGCCGCGTCGATGCCGGCCAGCGTCGCCGCGAACGGCGGCCACGTGGCCGTGGCGGTGGCGCGCGACGCGGCCGGCAACGAGACGCGGGTGGAGCGCACGTTCTTCATCGGGGCGGCCGGCGGCGGCGCGGCGACCTGCGCGCTCGATTCGTTCGATCCCCCGGCCGGCGCCGTGGTCCTCTCCTCCTCCGCCACGCTCCTCGGGCGCACGACCTCCGCCGGCGTGAAGGCCAACGACGTCGTGGCGAGCGTGGCCGACGGCTCGTTCCGCGCCACCGTCGAGCTCCCGCGCGAAGGGGCGAACGCCGTGACCCTGCGCTGCACCGACGGCGCGGGCGCCGCCTTCGGGGACGCGGTGACGCTCACCTTGAGCCGCGTCACCGGCGATCCCTCCATCGAGATCACCTCGCCCGCCGAGGGGCTCGTCACCGCCAACGAGACGATCACGGTTTCCGGGACCGTGGGGCCGGGCGTCGTCACCGCGGACGTCAACGGGGCCGCCGCCGTCATCGCCGGCAGCGATCCTTCCGCCGCCCGTCCGTTCACCGTGGCCGGCGTGCGTCTGGCGGGCGGTCTGAACATCCTCGCCGCGCGCGGCAGCAACGCGGCCGGCCGCGTGGCCACCGCATCGCGGCGCGTCATCGCGCTGCGCAATCAGCCCTCCCTCGTTGTCACCTCTCCGGTCACCGGCGCGACGACCGGCGCATCGAAGATCGAGGTCGCCGGCACGTTCGCCAACCTCGATCCCGCCACCATCACCGTCGCCAATCTCGCCAGCGGGGCGACGGCAGCGATCCAGACGACGCGCCGCAGCGATACGACCGGAACGTTCGTCGCCTCCGAGGTGCCGCTCGTGGCCGGCGAGCAGACGCTGCGCGTCAGCGGACGCGATCAGGCCAATCGTTCGACCACGGTCTCCGTCGTGGTGCGACTCACCACCGGCACGCCGTCGATCAGCATCACCGCGCCGGCCAGCAACGCCTACTTCGGTCCGGGCGCAAGCACTTTCACCGTCAGCGGCGCCTTCGCCGCGGCGGCCGGCTCGACCGTCGACGTCGGCGGCGTCGCCGCGACCATCAGCGGCTCGACGTTCAGCGCCGCCGCGCCGTTCGCCGCCATCGGCAACAGCACCACCGTCGTGGCCCGCGTGACCGAGCCGGGCGGCGCGAGCGCCGTCGACACCGTCACCGTGATCCGGCTCGGCGCGGCGCCGACCGTGACCGAGTCCTTCCCCGCGCCGAACGCCGTCGAAGTCGACGCCGGCGCGGCGCTTCTCGTCCTCTTCTCCGCCCCCATGGATCGGACCTCGCTGGCCAACGGCGCGTTCCGACTCGAAGATGCCGGCGGCGCGGCCGTCGGCGGCACGCTCTATCTCGACAACGACGTCCTGACCTTCGCGCCGGCGGCGCTGCTCGCGCGCGGCGGGCACTACACCCTGCGCGTGACCACCGCGGCCAAGGACCTGGCCGGTACGCCGCTGCAGAGCGAATACGCCGCGCCGTTCACCGTCGGGGCGAGCGCGCCGTCCACCCCTCCCTCGGTCGAGCCGGTGTCGCAGGCGTTCTGCGGGCAGACCGTGACCATCAAGGGGACCGCGCCAGCCGGCGCGCGCCTGCAGCTCGCCTCCGGCACGCTCGCCCTGACTACCGTGGCCGACGCGAGCGGCGCCTTCCGCTTCGACTTCCCGCTCAGCGGGCAGTCCGGCTTCGCGGTCGTACGGGTGCGGGTCGTCGGCTCGGACGGCAGCCTCTCGCCGGCGGCGGAGCTCAGCTTCCGCGTCGACTGCGTCGGACCGCAGGTCCTGAACGCGAACTACGACCGGGGGGGCGCGAACAAACTGGCCATCGACTTCTCCGAGCCGGTCGTCGTGCCGGACGGAGCGATCACGATCGCGTTGAGCGACGGCAGCACGCTGACCGGCACCGCCACCGCGACCGGCAACAGCGTCGCGTTCGTCCCTGCTCAGGACCTCACCGCGCGCAGCTTCACGCTGAACGTCACGACCGCCGTCCGCGACGCGATCGGCAACCATCTCGCCGCCGCGTATACGCAGACCTTCACCATCGGCGGTGAGCAGCCCGTTGCCGGCAACGGCTCCGGCTTCATCTCCGGCGAGGTCTACGACGCGACGACCGGACGGCCGCTGGAGGGCGCCGGGATCGCCGTCGAGGTCTCCGCGGCCTCCTTCACCACCACCACCGACCCGCGCGGCCGCTATCTCGTCCGCCTCCCCGAGGGGGCGCACACCATCCGCGCCTCGATGACCGGCTACACCAGCGTCTGGCGGCAGATCGTCATCCCCGCCGGCGCGGGCGTCGTGCCCATCGACATCCGCCTCACCAAGCGGAACGACACGAGCACCCACGGCGGCGAGACCGCGATCACCCGGACCGTCTCCGTCACGGGCGGCGCGAAGGTCACGGCCGTCGGCGCCCAGGCGCTCACCGGCCTGCTTCCCCTCGGCTGGTCGCCACTCGCCTGCGCGGAAGTGGCGGGCGACCTCACCGCCGCCACGCTCACCTTCACCGTTCCGGCGAGCGACATTGTCGCTGCGTCGCAGAGCCTCGCCGCCGTCCGCTACGACGAGACGCGCGACGAGTGGGACGTGCTCGCCTCGGTCGTCAACGTCGTCGACGGCAAGGTTGCGGTCCCCATCACCGGCCCCGGAACCTACGCGCTCGTCTACCCGGACAAGGCTCCGGGCCTCGCCGTGCCGCCGCTCGCGCAGAGCGGCGCCGTCCTGGCCGGCGTGGCCGCGCCGGCGGCGTCCGCGCCGCTCGTCTCGCGCGCCTTCACCCTCGATCCGCCCGTCGTGCTGCCGAACGGCCGCACCGTCGCCGCGCTGCGCATCGAGGGAGCGGGCGCCAACTTCCCGAGCGGCACCGCGGTGCAGGCATATATTGATGAAGAGCTGCACCTCGCCGACGGCTCGCGCCTCTCCGATCCGCCATTCGCCACCGATCTCCTGCTCTACCGCAGCCTCGACGGCACCCTCGGCACCGCGGACTTCCATCTCGCGCCGAGCCCGCGCGCCGCCAAGGTCATCCTCGAGATCGGCTTCGACCACATCCGCGTCGTCCCGTACCCCGGACGCCTCGACCGCGGCACCCTCGTCGGCTCCGAGGGGGGCCCCATTCCCGGCGACGACCGCATCGCCGTCGACATCCCGGCGGGAGCGGCGCCCGAGCCGTTGCGCGCCGCCGCCGTCTCGCTCACCCAACAGGACCTCGACGCCGTCGGCCCGATCCAGGGCTTCGCGATCGCCGGCGGCTTCACGCTGACCCTGCAGCGCGCGACGCCGGCCCAGCCGCCCGATCTCGATCACGATGGGACGCCCGACGGACCGACCCCGCCCGTGCAGCTCTTCAAGCCCGCGCGCGCCACGTTCACCCTCGGCGCCCAGTACGCCGGCAAGCAGCTGATCCTCGTCGAGCTGCTCGATCAATCGCCCTACGGCCGCATGGTGCGCCTGGCGAACCTCATCGAGCGCCCCTCCGATCTGCGCGCCGCCACCAAGACCATCGACCGCTCCGTCCTGCCGCTCGACGGCATCGTGCATGAAGGCCGCTACCTCCTCCTCGCCGCGAACGCGCCGATCGCCTTCGCCACCGGCGTCCTCCGTCTGGGAAACGCTCTTCTCGCCGACGCGCGCATCACCGCCGGCACCCTCGGCGTGGCCGAGCTGACGCGCCGCGACGGCCTCTACAACATCCCCGTTCCGGCAGCCCCCGCCGCACCGTTCACCCTCACGCCGCGCTACACCAACATCGGCGACGGCGCCGCCTACACACATGCTTCCTCGCCCGCCGCCGACGCCGTCGTGCGCGTCGACCTCACGCTCCACCCGCAGCCGCCGAGCCTCGTCTCCGTCACCGTCTTCGCCGGCAATCCGCTGGCCCAGGTCTCCCTCGGCGGCAACGTCACCGACGTCTCGCTCTCCACCAGTGTGCGCGCCACGTTCTCGCCGGCCATCGACCCCTCCTCGGTCAACGACGCGTCCATCGCCGTCCTCGATGCCGACACCGGCGTCGCCGTCGGCGGGAAGTCCGTCGCCGACGGCAACCTCGCCGTGAACTGGGCGCTCACCCCCGGCACGACCCTGCAGGCCAATCACCGCTATGCCGCCGCCGTCTCGCCGTACATCCGCGGCGTGAGCGGCGCGCAGCTGGGAGCCGTCTCGTCGTACGGCTTCACCACCGCGGCCGTGATCCTCAACGCCGAGGTGCACGCCGAGCGGATCTCCATCACCATCCCCGACGCCAATGGCGTCTCGCGCGTGACCGGCGGCGCCGGCGCGCTCCCCGCCAACTGGCAGGCCGTCGCCGTCCGCCGCGGCCGCGACTTCGTCACCCGCTACCAGGCCACCGCCGCCGGCGACGGCAGCTTCACCTTCCTCCTCGGCAACGGCGGCGACGCGGGCGACCGCGTAACGATGGCCGATCTCATCGACCTCCGCGTCGTCAACAACGCCGGCAACCTCGCGGCCATCATCCCGCTCACCCCGTTCGTCACCGAGGACCGGCGCGGCTTCGTCGTCCCCGCCGGGGCCGGCGCGCGCTTCGTCACCGCCGACAACATCACCGTCGACGTCGCCGAAGGAACGTTCGACGACGCGACGCTGGTCACCGCCAACGTCGCCCAGAAGCAGCTCTTCGACGAGATCCCCTCCCTCGACCACGACGTGAACTTCGCCGCCAGCGTGCAGCTCGACTTCGAAGGCTTGGCCAAGAAGCCGATCGAGTTGGAGATCCCCGTCCCCGCGGGGATGGACACCACGAACCGCAACTTCATCCTCGCCGTCAAGGGCCAGTCCGTCCGCGGGCCGCGGCTGATGGCCGTCGACACGCTGCGCGTAGCTGACGGCAAGTTCACCACGGCGCGCAGCGCCACCGCGGGCAAGCGAACACGGATGCTCTCGAACGACGACATCAAGAACGACCTCCTGCGCGTCGACAGGGCCGGCGCCTATGCGGTGACGGAGATTCGCACGCCCGCCGGCGGCTCGGTCGGGTGGGCGGCGATCAGCGGCCTGCAGCGCCTGAACGACCTCTTCTACTCCGCGCTCGAGTCCTTCTACGCCGCGCACTACTACATCTTCGACCGCAACCGCATCCTCATCCCCGTCCCCAACGGCATCGCCTTCACCGTCGTCGGCGTCGATGCCACCACCGGTTTGCAGTCCTTCAGCAAGGCGTACGATCCGATCCCCGCCGGCGATGGCGTGGCCGTGCTCGCGCCGCCCGAGGACAATTTCGGAGGGCCGTATCCCATCTACGGAACGCCGTTCCGCGTCGATCAGGTCGATCTCAGCGCCGCGGGCGTCGACATTCGCAGCGCGCGCAACTTCATCCTTCGCCTGACCAACAATCAGCTCTCGCTCGCTCCGTCGCCGGACGAGCCCCTGCCGGCTGCTACGCGGGTGCAGATGCTGGACGTGAACAACGGCAAGTCCATCGCCGGCACCTCCGGGGGCGGCCTGACCCTCACCGCGAATCGCGGCGACCGCATCGTCCTGCTCGTCGAGCAATATGAGGTCGATCCGAACACTCCGATCAGCGTCGTCTTCAACGAGCCGATCCACCTCGCCGGCACCACGCCGGAAGACATCGACTCGTATCTGCGAACGCTGCTGAAGCTGCTCAAGGCGCCCCTTCCGCCCCCCGCCGCACCGGGCACGCCCGCGCCGGCGCCGGTCTTCACCGACGTCACTCCCATGGCGCATTTCTCCGCCGACTCCGGCGGCCGCCGCGTGACCATCACCCTTCCCTCGTCCTTCCAGCGCGACGCGCTCTACCGGCTCGTCCTGAGCAAGGACATCACCGACGTCGCCAGTCAGAACGGCGGACCCTACCTCACCCTCGGCCAGGGGACGGAGCTGCAGGGCAACAACCTCGTCCCCGCCGGGGGACGCATCGATCTGCTGCTCGACTTCCGCGTGCGCAAGCCGGGCGGCACCCTCGGCTCGTTCCAGCTGCCCGCGGGCGCCACGCGCGACATGGCCCTCAACGGGAACGTCCTCTTCGTGGCCGGTTCGCAGGGAGGCCTCTACGCGTACGACGTCGCCGATCCGGCGTCGCTGCAGGGGACGCCCACCCCGCTGGCCGTCGCGCCGACGATGGGGAACGACTTCTGGGCCGTGGCCACCGACCATCACGGCCGCGTCTACACCACCAGCTTGGGACCGATCAACGGCTGGCTGCGCAGCTACCGCCTGGAAAACTTCGTGGGCGGCGGCACCTGCTGCACCGTCTACGCAAATTCACTCATCAACTGGCATCCGGGCTACGCCTCCAGCATCGGACTGCTCGACAGCACGTTCCTCTCCGACCGGCCCGAGGGGTTCCCGCGCAAGATCCAGCTCGCCGTGCAGGACACTGAGCTGGCGTACGCCACGCGGCAGGAGTTCCTCGACAACACCCGCGGCGCCGCCATCGTCACGAGCTACGCGAACGGCATGGCCACGATGCAGGCCACCTTCACCGCCGATCCGAAGAATCCCTACGTCGTGCAGCGCATCACCGTCGAGAACCAGACCCTCGACATGCGCTGGTCCGCGGACGCCACGCCGTCGCACCCCGCGGTGATCGCCAACATCCTCGCCGCCCCCGGCGACCGCGTCCGCGTCCTGCGCAACCGCACCACGTACGGCTTCGTCTCCCTCATCGGCTACGGCATCGGGATGTACGACCTCAATGCCATGGAGTCGAACCGCTCGCTCGATCGCACCTTGGGCATCTCCTCGATGGCGGAACAGATCGAGGTCACGCACGGCAAGATCGATCCCGCTTGCGTGCAGCCCAACACGGAGGTGATTCCCGACATCTCCGTCAGCGCCGATTCGGCCATCCGCTTCGATCCGCAAAAGCAGTTCGAGCTCTACGCCTACGCGCCCGATCCCTATCGCGGGCTGCTCGACCTGCGTTTCCTCCTTCCGGAGTCGCCCACTCCCGCGCCGCCACCCCTCAACCCGACCTGCGCCGACAAGCGCGGTCCGGTGGGGCTCCTTCTCCGCGGCGTCAATCCGGCCAACGACCACCCGCGCATCAAAGCGCTGAAGTCGCTCTATGCCTTGGCGGCCAACGGAGGACAGCCGTACCCGACGTTCTTCTCCGTGGCCAACTACTCGTGGCGCCTCGAAGCCCAGAACAACAAATCGGGCGAGCGCCAGTCGGCGCGGGGCTCCACCGTGCAGCGCGACTATGTCCTCCTGGCGGGCGGCGACTTCGGTCTCCTGGTCGTCGAGGTGGGCGGCAATCCGCCCCTTCCGCTGGGCAACTTCGCCTACTACCCGCTGGTGAACGATGACCTGGCGGACATCATCTGGATCCCGGACGGCGCGCTCGCCGTGCGCACCATCCCTCGCACCAACTTCGCCGTCGTGGTCAGCCGCTACGGCCGCGTGCATCTGGTCGACCTCTCGCGCATCGATGAGCGCTTCGACAGCAACGGCAACATGCGCCCTGCCAACGCTCTCTTCCCCACCGCCGCCGCGGCGATCCAGGGCAAGCGCCAATTCCCGGAAGGGGTAGGGGCGCCCGATCCGCGCATCGTCTGGTCTTCCGACCCCGGCATCGTGACCGGCGCGCTGCCGCCGGTCATCGACCCCGACACCGGGATGCTCTACGCGGGGCAGATGACCGAAAAGATCCTGAAGGCCATCGCTGCGATCGACCCGCGCGTGGAGATGAAGGTCGACCTCGGCCAGTCCACGCTGAGCGAAGTGAGCGGCGTCGTCCCTCTGGGCGTCGATCCGCCGCAGAAGATCCAGGCCGACATCAACAACCTGCCGCCCTGCAACGGGGCCACGGTCCACTGCAAGGAAAACGCGTCCCTCGGCGCGTTTCGCCTGGAGGTATCGCTGCCCGGCGCGATCGTCCAGCTGCTCAAGGCATCGAACCAGGAGCTGCAGGTCGCCGTGGAGAGCGAGGTCGTGGCGGGCGCCGTCACCGAGCAGACGCCGGCTGGGTTCCCCCGCGCACATCTCCGCCGCGCCCGCCGCGACGGCTCACCGGAAGACCCGGCGCGCATCGCGTCGAACTTCCGCCTGCAACGCCTCGTCCCCAATGATCCCCCGCTGGAAAAGGCGCTGCGCTATCAGAAAGGCTTCAACAAGTACGTCTCCCCCTGGATCGTGGCCATCGCCGATCCGCGCGCCAGCACGAAATATCTCTGGCCGGCCGGCACCACCGCCCAGCAGAAGGCCGACGCCGGCTGCCGCTCCTGCAACCGGCCGAAGTGGTTGGAGAACTTCTCCGAGCCCGAGGTCTTCGAGCTCTTTACGAACGGCCGCATCATCAACGTCCGTCCGGAGGTCGTCAGCGGCGGCAAGAACATCTTCGACGGCACGCCCTACGCCTACCTCGGCTCGGAGAACCGCCTCGCTGCCCGCTTCAGCACCATCATGGCCGACACGGTGCGCGCCACCGACGTGCGCGTGGCCGGACAGAATCCGCCCGTCGCCGACGGCGCCGTCCAGGACACCGTCTATGTGCACTCCGGCGAGATGCAGACCGCCACGGTCGATCTCGAGTCGGGCGGCCGCAACGGATTCGACGTCCTCTTCGATCGCACCTACCGCTCGTGGACCATGGGCGGCACGGCGCTCGGACAGGGTTGGGAGTCGTCGAACTTCCGCCGCCTTCGCGCGCTTCCCGACGGCAACATCGAGCTGCGCGACAGCAGCGGCGAGATCTGGCTCTTCACCCTCGACGCCAAGGCCGGCGAGTACGTCTCGCCGAAAGGCTTCTTCCTCCACCTCGTCCGCACGGAGTTCGGGTGGATCCTGCTCGATCAGAAGTGGCGCGTCACCGCCTTCGACGATCTCGGCCGCCTGAGTTACGAGAACGACGAATTCTCGGCAGCCGCCGCGGTCAACGCCGGAACGAACGTCGGCAACGCCGTGCGCTACCTCTATGACGCCTCCGGCCGTCTGGCCCGGATCGTCGATCCTGTCGACCGCGCCAGCGAGCTGTATTACTGGAACGAAAGCGACGCCGGAACACCGGGCGCCTATCCCGGACTGCTCCGGGAGATCCGCGACTGGCGGAAGCGCTCCACGCTCTACGAGTACGACCCGCTCGGACGGCTGGTCACCGTCAAGGGTCCGGAGGTCGCCGCCGCCGACGGCGTTCCGGCGGACTACAGCTTCATCGGCGCGAACCGTCCGCGCACGGAGTACGGGTATCAATCCGTCCAACCGCCGGCGCCGACGGTCGTCACGCCGTCGCAGGCGTTCGACGACTACCTCGATTTCATCGGAAACCTGACCAGCATCAAAGAGCCCGACCAGGTAGCGAAGGGCGCGGCCGGCAAGCCGCGCGTGACGCTCGCCTACGGCGCGAGCGGCTATCCGCGCGACCGCCTGGAGACGCAGGCCTGGGCCACCGGCGAGAACGTCACGTTCACGCACGTCAGCCCGACGGAGGTGATGAACGAGGACGCGTACGGACAGCGGCGCTACTACAAGCTCACCGCCGCCGGAACGCACGACGGCCGCGTGCACGTGGCCGAGGGACGGATCGAAGCGGTGGCCATCATCTCCACCGGGACGATCACCGGTCCGGCCGACGTGGGCCTGCAACACTCCGCCGCTGATCTGGAGGCCACGTTCACCTACAACGACGAGGGGCTGCACACCTCGGTCGAGTACTCGAACGGGCAGAAGGTCACGAACACGTGGAAATACGCGAACGAGCCGTCGACGCCGAACCGCGAGAAGAGCCTTGCCCCGGGCATGCTGCTCGAGCACTCCGTCACCGACGGCCCCGGCCTGCTGGCTCCCATCCACAGCGATCTGAAATTCGACAAGTCGCACCCCACCGCGGCCGGCACGCAGGTCTCCCTCGGCCGAGGGACGGCGACTGACATCAAGTACCGCGATGCCCAGAGCCCCAGTCGCGACCGCAAGCTGGTGTCGCAGCAGGACGAAGGCTTCGAGTTCCACACGGATTACAACAACTTCGGGCTGCCCACCGAGGTGCGCAAACTGCAGAACGGCGTCACCAAACAGAGGACGGACACCGACTACTACTCCCCCACCGATCCGACCCCGGCGGTGGCGCGCTCCCGTCCCAGCAAGCTCACCTCCGGCATGTCCACCATCGAGATGAGCCAGAGCTTCGCGTACGCCGAGACTCCGACCGGCGGCGAGAAGATCACCATCAACGATGACAAGCGGGGCACCGTCACCGAGACCGAGTTCGATGCGCACGGCCGCAAGATCCGCATCCTGATCACCGGCGCGAACCAGGTCGTCCTGCAGAAGGAATCGTTCGGTTACGACGCCGCGGGGCGCGCGGCCTACCGCTCGCGTCAGCAGACCGGCGTCGGCCTGGTCGAGACGCGCACGACCTACGACGCGATGGGCCGGGTGATCTCCACGACCACCACCGGTGCGTCCGTGAACGGCTCGCCCACCTCGCTCACCACGACCACGCAGTACGATGACCCCGGCCGCACGGTCACCGAGGTCGGACCGTTCGCCGGCACGCCGGCCGGCGCGCCGAAGACGGTCACCACCGTCGACGGCCTCGGCCGCCCGAAGTTCATCGAGCACCAGGGGGCGAACGGCGAGATCGTGCGCAGCGTGATCGGCCACGACCGCAGCGGCGAGGTCTCCTATCACAGCGACGGCGTCCGCAGCGCCACCCTCACCATCCACGACGCCAAAGGACGGTCCATCGACTCCGTCACCGCGGAAGGCGTCCGCACGAAGACGCTCTGGGATGCCTGGGACCAGCCGCTGGAGGTCACCGTGCTCGACGCGAACGGCGACACCATCGGCCAGACCAAGAACTTCTTCAGCGATCTCGGCCGCCTGCGCGCCACCAACTTCGGCGTCGACTTCGGCGGACGGGCACGCACCACATACATGACGTGGAACGATGCCGACACCGACCGCGGCACGCGCATTGGTCCCGTCCCCACGCTCTACACCGCCGCTCCGGCCGGTCCGGTGCGCGTGACGGAGCAGTACTTCGACGCCTTGGGCCGCATGACGCGCGGCATCTTCGGAGCCACGACCGGCCCCAGCGACGTGCCGTCCGGTCCGGACCTCCTCGACGAGACGACGTATACGTACGGCAACGGCGGCAATGCTCCGACCAAGGTCACCGCCTCCGAGCCCCGTGCCGGCGTGTCGTCATCGGCAACGACCGTCTTCGACGGATTGGACCGGTCGATCGAGACGACCATCGAAGGGGCGACCGATTCGACCAAGAAGACCTATGACGAAGCGGGCAACGTCGTCGTCCTCAAATCGCAGGGGATGGATCCGTCCAGCGCCACGTACGACGCCCGCGGCCTCGTCACCAGCAGAACGCATCCGGGCGGCGGCACGATCTCCTACGCCTATGACGCCCTCGGCAGTCTCCGCGAGTACAAAGACGAGAACGGCGTCGCCACCAAGTACACCACCGACGGCCTCGGCCGGGTCACGAAAGTCGAGTACCCCGACGGCACGAGCGAGGAAACGACCTTCGAGGCGAACACCGGGATGGTGCTCGCCACGCGCGACCGCGCCGGGCAGTGGCTGGCCTACGAGTACGGTCCCTCCGGGCGCCTGCTGGCCGTGCACATCGGCCAGGACATCACCAAGCCGAAGCTCACCGAGTACGAGTACGACGCCGGCGCCCGGCTCAAGACGATCCGCAACAAGGATGGAGCGATCGAGTACGAGGGCTACGACCTGCTCGGCCGCCCGACCATTACCCGCACGGTCCGCTACGCCAACCGCTCCGGCTTCGACAACCCACCGGTCGTCCTCGACGTGCATACGCAGACGCACGCCTGGTCGGTGTTCGACGGCGAGCGCGACTCGTGGCGCATGCCCGCGGCGGGAAGAACGGTCGGCCCCGACGATCCGGCATCGCCCTGGCTGCAGACCATCGCCGAGACCCGGGACGCCGGCTCGAACCTCATCCAGCAGCAGGCCGGCGTCGTCGACCTCCTGACGGCGGAAGGACGTTCCACGCGCAAGCTGAAATCGCGCAAGCGCGCCGCCGGCGGCTCGCTCTTCCTGGAGACCGAGTACGCATACGCCGGCGACAGCGGCGGGGGAACGAAGTCGTTCCTCATCGCCAAGGCGGCCTCGAAGATCGGGGCCACCACCGTCGGCGGCAGCGAGAACGCGCGCGATGCCGCAGACCGCCTGCAGAGCACGCTCGACCTCGGCATGGGCAACCGCGTCTCCACGTGGCTCTACGACGCGCGCGGCCGCCTGGAGCGCTCGTGGCTGAACGTCGTCGCGGCCGGCCCGCGCTCGCCCACCGCCGATACCGTCACCTCGGCCGACTTCCGCGAGAAGCGCGACATCCCGCCCATCCTCAGCCCAACCCAGCATCAATCCCTCGGCGCCAGCGCCGCCGCCATCGAGCCGCTGAACTGGACCGCCACCAAGAACAACGCCAACCAGCTCGCCAAGCGCGACTCCACGCTCGACGGACAGGTGCAGGACTCGCGCGTCTACGCCTTCACCGGCGGCCGCCGCACGCAGGACGGCAACTGGGAGTCGCAGTTCGACGAGATCGGGCGCCTGGTGGCCATGACCAACAGCCGCGCCGGACGCCGCATCGAGTATCGCTGGGGTCCGACCAATCGCATCATCGGCCGCGCCGCGCTCAAGGCCTCCCTCGCCGGCGGCTGGGAGACCGAGAACCGCTTTTCCATCCTGCAGGCCGACGGCATTCCGGCGCGCACGACGTTCGTGTGGGACCCGATCGTCGATCGTCTGGTGGCCATCTTCGAGGAAGGAGAGAGCATCAACCCGAGCGGCACGCCGGTCGCGCCGGAAGCCGGGCTGGTGCGGGAGTACCTGCACGGCGACCAGGGCGCCGACGATCCGATCCGCGTCCTCACCGCCGACGACAACGGCACCGTCCACGCCTATCTGCCACTCATCGACGAGGCGGGGGCCGGCTCGCTGCAGAGCGTCATCGACGCGAAGAGCGGGAACGTCGTCGAGCGCGTGCTCTACGCCGACGCCTACGGCGACGCCCCACGCTACCTGCAGGGACCGGTCGTCGACTCCATCGACGTGGAGGCGAAGAAGGACAAGGACAACAAGCTGGAGAACGTCGTGGTGCGCATGCACCTCACCGAGGCCATCGACGCGGCGTCGCTGTCCGGCGGCGTGCGGCTCGGCGCGATCAACGCGTCGAAGCTCATGGTCCGGCCGACGACCGCAACTCCGAAACTGGAAGACGACTACACCATCGCCTGGACCATCGACGCCTTCGAATGGCAATCGATGTCCGGCGCCGGCGAGGCGCTGGAGGCCGCCGTCCTCAGCTCGCTGCGCTTCAGCCGCTGGGGCAGCACGCCCGCCAGTGACGCGCCGTCATGGGCCGTGCAGGTCTATGGCGTCGTCGCCGAGCCGGGCGCGCCGGTCATCGCCCGCCAGTCGTTCGCCTCGCTCGCCTCCTTCATCGACGCCATCCCGGCCAAGGAGTCGAAGGAGACCAACGTCTACGGCATGACGGACCTCTACCTGGCGGCCAGCCCGGTATCGAGGACGAAGCTCCTCACCGGCTTCAAGGCCGCGCCGTTCATCGAGCCCGCCACGTCGCTGGTGTACCTGCGCGCGCGCTGGTACGACCCCGCGACCGGCACGTTTCTCACGCCCGATCCGGCGGGATACAAGGACTCCTCGAACCTCTACGCCGGCTTCGATCACGACCCGGTCAACAACGACGACCCGACCGGCCAGTATGTGGAGAGCGCCTGGGACGCCGTCTCCCTCGCCTGGGGCATCTATGACATCACCCAGTGGGACGAGAACACGACGACGTTGCAGATGACCATGGACCTGGTCGGGGTCACCTACGACGCCTTCGCGCTCGCCGTCCCCTTTCTCCCCGGCGGCGCCGGCACGTTGCTCCATGCCGCTCGCGAGTACAAGGCCATCGGAACGGTCGGACGAATGATCAAAAGGGCGCGCGACGTCTATCAAGGCGGCACCGCGATCCTTCACGGCGCCCATGCCGCAGGCCGGATGAAGACCCGTTGGGTGAACGGGCAGCTCCACCTGGACCGGGAAACGGCGCTGGATACCCTGGAGGTCGGGCTCGGTCTTTACGCCGCCTACCACCTGCTCGCTCCCAAGCGGACGCCGCACGCCGAAGAGGCTCCCGGCTCCGCTCCCTGCCCGGTTCCTCTCAGGCCGCGATGCCTCGCCGCGGGAGCTCGGATCGACACGCCCGATGGCGGCGCCAAGCCGATCGAGAACCTTCGCGTCGGCGACCGCGTGGCCGCCACGCACCTTACCGACGCTCCCGAGGGCCTCACCACCTTCGATCCGCGCCAGTGGCATCTCGTCAGGCTGCGCGCGACCAACCCCGACGACCCGCACGACAGCTATGACGTGGAGACCCTCCGCCCGCTGGCCTGGATCGTCGAGCACGAAGCCTGGCCCGGCCGCACCATCACGTTCGAGAGCGAGCGCGGTCTTCACGACCACGCCACCGTCATCGCCCTGGAGCGCATGCCGGAGATCGCGTCGGGCCCCGGCCGCGTCGTCCTCTCCACGTTCACCCATCACGACCGGCTGCTGCGCCTTCGCTTCGAAGGGCGGTCCGAGCCGCTCCATGCGACGCCCTCCCACCGCCTCTTCTCCGTCGAGAAGAACACCTGGATCCCCGCTTCCGAGCTGAAGCCGGGAGACCACGTCCGCACGCGCGAGGGGAAGGCCACCATCGCCTCCATCGAGCATGAGGAAGTCGCGCTCGTGTTCGACATCGAAGTCGAGCTGGATCACTCGTACTTCGTCGACGGCGCGGACGTGCTCTCGCACAACTGCCCGGTCGTCACCGCGAGGATCAATACGGCCGGGGAAGTGGAGGAGAGCTGGTCGCGCTCCGAGATCGCCACGCGCTTCCCGAATGCCGTCGACTACTCCCACATCGTCCGGGACATCCTGCTCAAGATGAACAATGCGAACGCGCTGATCAGCAGCGGCTTCCGCGCCTTCACCACCGTCGGCTCGGCAAAGGTGTCGACGGCCAGCATGGAGTGGATCGAGGAATTCTGGCTCAGGAACTCGATGTCCGGCAGGCCGGGAAGTCTGGTTCGCCCGGCGCTCAATATCATCCGCCCGCGCAACTTCCCCCAGGACGTGGACGAGTACCTCACGCGCCTGCACGGCGGACTGACGGTGGAGCAGGGCGCCATGCATTTCAGCAACCAGGGACCGCTCAGCTCGTTCGTCAATCAATCGCACGGAGGGGAAATGGGGCGGCTGGCCAGGGGGCATTCCCCGAATTCCGTTCCCATCACTCGCTTCATCGTAAGATTCGTGCCCTGATGGACGGAATGAACCAATGACCACCGCGATGCCGGTCGAGCTGCTCCTGGGAGGCGCCTCGCATGGCGACATGCAGGGGGTGCGCCTCTACTGCGAGAACGGCGGCGATGTGACCGCGAGGGACAACTTCGCCGTCATCATCGCCGCCCAGGAGGGTTTTCTGCCCATCGTGAAATACCTCGCCGAGCACGGCGCCGACATCGCCGCGCAGGAGAACCTTCCCGTGCGGCTCGCCGCCGAGCAGGGCCATCTCGATGTGGTCCGCTACCTCCACGCGCAGGGGGCGGACCTGACGGCCAAGGACAACTACGCCGTCGGCATGGCGGCCCAGAACGGTCACCTGGACGTCGTGCGCTACCTGCACGAGCACGGCGCGGACATCAAGGCCAAGCGCGGCATCATCATCATCGTGGCTGCCAAGGGAGGCCACCTGGAGCTGGTCAAATACTTCCACCAGCAAGGCGTCGATCTGATGGCCGACAACGGCGGCGCCATGGTCGTCGCCGCCCGCGAAGGCCACCTCGATGTCGTGCGCTACCTCCACGAGAACGGAGTGAGCGTCGGCGTCCGCGGCGGCATCGCGCTCGAGCTGGCGGAGGCCAACGGGCATGACGCCGTTGCGCGTTATCTGCGGAGCCAGGGAGCCGGTTAATTCGCGATCACCAAACCCATGTCCGGCCACCTCCTGCGCAACCTCCTCCTCTTCGGCCGCGTGCTGCGCGGCCTCGGGCTGGACGTCAATCCCGGACGGATGGTCGATCTCGTGGCCGCGCTGGAGCTGGTCTCCATCGGCAGCCGGTCGGACTTCTATCACGCCGCGCGCGCCCTGCTCGTTCATCGGCGGGAAGACATCGCTCCCTTCGATGAGGCCTTCGAGTTCTTCTGGCGCAGCCGGGGAAGGGAGCTGTCGTCCCTCGACCTGCGAGCGCTCGGAGAACGGCGCCGCTATCGCCGGCCGGCGATCGTGCCGCCGCCGCTGCGGGAAGGGGCGGCGGGCGGGATGAGCACCGCGGAGGCGGGACCCGACCAGCCTCCCCTGCTGCAAGCCGCGCTGACCTACAGCGAGCGGGAGGTCCTCCGCCAGAAGGATTTCGGCGATCTGACCAATCAGGAGATCGCGGCGGTGAAGATGCTCATGGCCGAGATCGTGTGGCGGGTGCGCGAGCGCCGGACGGCCCGCCTGCGGCCCGGCCGCGGGCGGCTGCTCGATCTGCGGCGCACCATGCGCCGCAATCTCCGCTACGGCGGCGAGATCTTCGACTGGGCCGAGCGCGAGCCGAAGCGCAAGCCGCGGCCGCTGGTCATCATCGCCGACGTCAGCGGATCGATGGAGCGCTACACCCGCCTGCTCCTCCTCTTCACCTACGGCCTGGCCCGGGCCCTCGAGCAGAAGGTGGAGGCCTTTGTCTTCAGCACGCGCCTCACGCGCATCACCCGGCAGCTCCGGGAGCGGAACCTGGAGCGGGCGCTGCGCGAGGTCTCCCACGCCGTCCCCGACTGGTCGGGCGGCACGCGCATCGGCGAGGCCCTCCGCTCCTTCAACTTCGACTGGGGCCGCCGCGTCCTCGGCCGCGGCGCGCTGACCCTGGTCATCAGCGACGGTTGGGACTGCGGCGATCCGCAGGTGCTGCGCGACGAGATCGCCCGCCTCCAGCGCAGCAGCCGGCGCCTCATCTGGCTCAATCCCCTCCTCGGCTCCCCCGACTACGAGCCGCTGACCCGCGGCATCCAGACCGCCCTCCCCTACATCGACGACTTCCTGCCCGTGCACAACCTGGCCAGCCTGGAGGACCTCGCCGAGCACCTCGGCAACCTGAGCGAGCGGAGGCCGCCGCGACGGCAGACGGTGACTCGGCGCGCCGCGCCGCTGTGAGCAGCGCGCCGAGGAGAGCTCCCTACGCCGTCCGCGAATCCATATCCGCGGTCATGCCGTCACTTGGTGCCCGGCATCTTGACCGTGATCCCGATGTGGGCGTTGAGTTTGCGGCCGACGTCGCCCAGGTACTCGGAGTGATTCGCATACGCGATCGAGAGCGGCATGGCCATCATGCCGTTGATCTTGTAGGTGTAGGTGACGGCGGCCACCAGCCGGTCTCTCACATCCTTGGGCGGAGCGATGGCGGCACTGGCACCGGTCGGCAGGATATCGGTCGCCACGCTTGTCCTCGTGTCCTCGTAGTCGACGTTGAAGTCGATGCGACCGTTCCGGGCGCCCATGCTGTTGCGGCCGTATGCCAGCGAATAGACGAACGTGTGCCCCTTCGGCGCGCGATAGTGGATCGCGTACCGCGGCAGGACGACGCTGAGGGCATCGGAGGCTCGATATTCGACGGACATGACCACGCGGTTGGCCGGATCGTCGGCCGTCGCCTTCGCTCCACCGGCAAAGGCGACGAGATCATTCGCGCACGAGGCGGCGTTGGCCGGCGTCAGATCGACGCACGATGGCTTGCTCCTGTAGAAGCCATTGAGGTTGCCGAAGCCCATCTCATAGGTAAGGCGCGCCGACCGCTCATCGGGACCTGCCACGTTCTTGCGGGCGTGGTAAAGCACCGAACCGAAGAACTGCGGCTGGTTGTTGAGCAGCTTGGCGAACGGCTTGGCGAATTCGTTGACTCCATCCGCCGTAACGCTTTCACCCAGGTGCGCCGCGAGCATGCGCTTGTACGCAACCTCGTGCGGGCCCAAGCTTCGTCCCAAACGGACGTTGGAAGGATCGAGCGCCGCGCTGACCGTCACGTCATCGAGCTCCGACAGCGAATCATTCTCCGCCGTGAGCCCTGCAGGTTTCCCGTCGAGACGCTGTTTCATATCGCCGCTGAGCTCCGGCTTCGCCAGGACCGTCTGAAGCTTGACCCTTTGCTCGCCGGCCAGGGTCAAGGGAAGGTTGTAGTCGATGCTCAGCGGCCGTGAGCCATTTCCGCTCATCGGGACGAGAAGAGCTCCGGCAAGCGTTGACAGAAAGTCCTTGGTCGTCGATTGCGATGGCGACGCGAGGTTGCTGACGCCGGTATTGGTCTTCCCCATCTCGGCCTTGAGCCAATCCGAGGCGAACCGATCAATGCATTCCGGGGTGTTCGTCTTGCACGGCGGATCATCCGCCTTCGCTCCGGCCGTCAGCAGGACGGCGATCAACAGCACGAAGAATTGCTTTCTCATGGTTGGCTCCTCCTTTCATCAGAGAAAGCGAGGAACCCGGTCGCCGTCCGCCACGTATAATTTCGATCACCGAGGCAGAGGTGGCAGAGAACCCTTCCGGCGTCACGGAATTGCTGCATCGTTGGCGCGCCGGGGACCGAGAGGCGGAGTCTCGCCTGTTCGAGGTCCTCCTGCCCGATCTCCGCGCCATCGCCGGACGCTGCTTTCGCGGGGAGCGCGCCGGCCACACGCTCCAACCGACCGCCCTCGTCAATGAGGCGTTTTTTCGTCTGGCCCGAGCGAAGAACATCGAGTGGCAGGACCGCGGCCACTTCTTCGCCATTGCCTCCATCATCATGCGCCGGCTCCTGATCGACCACGCCCGGAGCCGTCCCGAGGCGCAACTGCTGCCCATCGAGGGTCTCCCAGAGCACCTCCTGGCCAGGTCCACGCCGCTGGAGCAGGCGGTGGCCATCGATTCGCTGCTCGACCAGCTCGGCAAGGAGTCTCCCCAGCAGCGGAGAGTGGTGGAGCTGAAGTTCTCCCTCGGGCTATCGGATGAGGAAGCAGCGGAGGCGCTGAATCTCAAGCTCCGCTCCCTCCAGCGCGAGTGGTTCCGCGCGCGCAAGTGGCTGTTCGAACGGTTGAGCGAGCAGCCATGACCACCCTCCCCGATCGTGACGACCAGGTCATGAGCCTGATGTCCACGGCGCTCGCGCTCGGGGCGGAGGAGCGCGGCGGTTTCCTGCAGGTCGCCTGCGACGGAGACCAGGCGCTCTACGACGAGCTCCGCGAGACGCTTCAGTGGGAAGAGCGCATGGGTGGCTTTCTGCGCAAGCCATGGATGTCGCTGCCGGAGCTCGACCGGCCGTTCAAGCCCGGTCAGGTCATCAATCAGCGCTTCGAGATCATCCGGGAGATCGGCCACGGCGGCATGGGGATCGTCTATGAAGCCTTCGACCGAAAGCGGGGGCAGCGCATCGCCATCAAGTCCGCCAAGCTCGGATTTCGCCGCCTGCTCTCTCCCGAGCTCGAGGCGGCGCTCAAGGTGCGCCACCGCAACATTTGCCTCGTCAACGAGATTCACACAGCGGCGACCGAAGCGGGAGACATCGACTTTCTCACCATGGAGCTTCTGGAGGGCCCGACGCTGCAAGCTCGCTTGGCCGAGGGCGGGAGGCTCGAGCCGGAGGAAGCGCTGGAGATCGCGCGCCAGCTCTGCGCCGGACTGGCGGAGGCCCATCGGGCGGGGATCATTCACAAGGATCTCAAGCCGGCCAACATCATCCTGAGCCGGGCGGCGGATGGGAGCTCGCGCGCGGTGATCACCGATTTCGGCCTGGCGGGAGAGCCGGTGCCGGAGGCCGGCGATCTCGCTGGCACGCCGCGATACATGGCACCGGAGCTGTGGCGCGGCGCCGCCGCGTCCAAAGCGACGGACCTCTACGCCCTCGGCGTGATCCTCTATGAGATGGTGACGGGCGGAACGCCGTTCGCCGACGAGCCGTCCGAGGCTCGCCTCACGCGCCGTCCGCCCCCGCCCGGCACGCGGGTCAGGCACCTCGACCGGCGATGGGACGCGGCCGTCGTCCGCTGCCTCGATCCGTCACCGGCTGCCCGCCCCCGGGACGCGAGCGAGCTGCTCGCCTCATGGTCGGCGCCGCGGTTACGAAAGGCACCCATTGCTGCCGCGGCCATGCTTCTGATCATTGGCGCGGTGGCGTTGCGCGAGCCCATCATGGGCTACTTCCAGCCGGCCAGCCGCCTGGCGATGCTGCCGGTCGCGGGGACTGACGATCTCGTCGCGATCGGCAACGGCGCGTTGCTCGACGCCGCCGAGCGGCTGACCCGGCGCAGCGGGCGTCCGACATTGGTGATCATCGGTCCATCGCGAATCGATGCCCGCGCCACGCATGAGCAATTACGCCAGACGGTCGGAGCGACCCATGCCCTGCACCTGAGCCTGGAACATGCCGGAAACGACATCGTGGCACATGCGGAGCTCATCGACCTGGCCACGGATACTCGCCTCGCCGAGCTCTCCAGCCGCTACGGTAAGGGAGGCATCGGAGACCTGTCCGGCGCGCTGGCCGGAACCGTCTCCCGAAGCCTGCAGCTCCCCGGCCCGAGCGCCGAGCCGATCTCCGCGGTGGCGGCGCCGTCCTATCAGCAGGGCCTGTACTTCCTGCGGCGCGATCAACACAGCTTCGAACAAGCCATCCATTTTCTGCAGCAGGCAAAGCAGCTCGACCCGCATTCGCCGCTACCACCCGCGGCGCTGGCAGAAGCGCTGGTGCTGCGCAATGACGGCGCGTCCACGGCCCAGGCCGAGCGGGAGCTGCAGACAGCGCAGGGGATCGACTCCGATTCCGTCGCCGCCCTCCTCGCTGCCGGGCGGATTGCGGCGGCGAAGGGCGACGACGAAGAAGCGCTGGAGAACTACCGCCGGGTGCTCGACCGCGAGCCGCGCAACATCGAGGTGTGGCTGCGGATAGCGGAGCAATACGCGAAGCGGCGCCCGGAAAAGGCGATCGAATGCTACAAGCGGGCAATCGATCTCGATCCGAGCTACTACGAGACCCACGAGGAGCTCGGCGTCTTCTACTGGGATCACGCCAACTACGTTCCAGCGGTGGAGCAGTTCCGGAAAGTCATCGAGCTCGCTCCCCGCTTCTATGAGGCCTACACGAACCTCGGCGGCGCGCTGAGCGACATGGGCGATCAGGACGCCGCCGTGGTGGCGTTGACGAAGTCCCTGAGCATCAAAGAGACGGCGCCGGCATTCAACGGCCTCGGAGCAGCGCGGGCCTACCAGAGGCGCGACGCCGAGGCCATCCCGCTTTATCGCAATGCGATCGTCCTCAATGGCCACAGCTACCTGTATCTGATGAACCTCGGCGACTCCTGCCGGCGCGAGGGACTTGCTGCCGAAGCCCAGGACGCGTACCGGCGAGGAAGCGAGATCGCCCTCCAGGTTCTGCAGGAAAATCCGCGCAGCGGCCGGGTCCGCGCCTACGTCGGCTACTTGGCGGCCCGCCTCGGCGACCGCCTGCGCGGTGAACAGGAGATTGATCAGGCGCTGCAGCTCGCGCCGACCGAGAAGACCGTTCTCCGCCGAGCGGTACTCACTTACGAGATGCTCGGCAATCGGGATCGCGCGCTGCAGATCGCCGCGACCGGCACGCCGGACCTCCTCGGCGAGCTCGATCGCCATCCCGACTTGGCGGACTTTCGGATGGATCCTCGCTTTATTGAGTTGAAGAGCAAGAGAGAAAAAGGAGGATAAGGGTCATGCACTTCGACATCAGAATCTTTTTGCGAGATGGTCATGCTCTGCCGATGCTGCCCGCAAAGGGCCTCATGAAGGTTCACGACACGGTACGCTACTTCAGCGAGGATGGTCCCGCCGAAGTTCAGTTCACCGATGGGTCGCCGTTCACCTTGAGCACGATTCCGGGCGACCAAACCTTTGAACTGATCAGGCCGGGTTCTTTCTTCTGCAAGTGCTTCATCACGCCGCCGGGCGCGAAACGGGTCGGCTGGTCTAAAACCGAAGTCCCACAGTCCGGCGGCGATCACGACGTGAGACCCTGACCCGTCGTACGAACCGGCGTTGAGGTCTCCAACATTCTATTGAGGTCTCTAAGGACTTCTTGCCTCGAAGGTTGCACCTTTCGGGGATCGTGAAAGGGATTGATCACCATCACCATCGAGCGTCTACGAAAACGAAGCAGAAGTATCACCATACGACTGCTAACTTAAGGAGATAACCATGAAAACCCCATTGACCCGTATGGAAAGCGAACAGAGCCTGGGCGGGCGCGGCGCGAGCCGCAGCCGCCTGCCCGTCGCCGCGCATGACGAGCCGGGCGAACGGCCCGAGGAGTACCGCGAAACCGCCCACACCGAGCGCCGCGAAGAGGAGCACGAACACGCCGTCGCCACGCGCCGCGCCGCCCAGCCGATGACGATGGATATGCTGGCCCGCCAGGACGACCAGCCCGCGACCGAAACCATGCCGGCGGAAATCCGGGCCGCATTAGCCAGCTATTGGACCGTGGTGACGATGCCGGAGGGCACACCCACGCCGCTCACGTCCGAAGCGGGAGGGCGCGGGGTCCGCAACGACAGCCGGCTCTATGTCCTGCCGGAAGGGGCCTTCATCGGCGCGGCCGTCAGCGAAACCCGGCGACACCCGCTCGGCTCGCTGCCTATCCCGGCCGGCAGCCTGGCCCCCCACCGACCGGCCTGGGTGCCGCAGACCCTCACCCCGCGCATCTCCGGTGTCGAGCGCATCGTGCTGCAACGGCGCAACGGGCGGCTGGTCGTACCCACCGACAGTGGCCGCGCCTATGGCGAATATCCGGCGCGCCAGCCGTTCTACCCGGCCAGCTATCCCTGGAACTGCATCGGGCGCATCTTCGTCTGGGCCGATGCCCGCGCGGCCAATTGGAGCTGGTACGGAGCCGCCGTGCTGATCGGCTCCCGCGCCATCTTGACCGCCGGCCATATCGTGCCCTGGGAGTCCGGGACGAACTGGAAAGCGCTATTCGTCGCCGGTTACTACGACGGCAGCTCCGCCGCCGGTCCCGGCGCCCAATCGTGGATTACGAACGCCCACGGTTGGAACCCCGGCGGCTCGGTCGTGGCCCACGACATGGCTGTGATGCGGCTCCAGGATCCGCTGGGCAGTTGGCTGGGCTACTTCGGCAGCAAAGCCTACGATGATCACTGGGAGGGCGGCAGCTACTGGCACCTCGTCGGCTATCCCACGGCCATCACCTCCGAGCGTCCCTCCTGGCAGGGCGGGATTCACACCATAGACGACGACGAAGACGGCGATGCGCAGGAACTGGAGCATCACGGGGACGACACGGGCGGCGACTCCGGCGGGCCGTTTTTCGGCTTCTGGAGCGGGCAGCCCTATGCGATCGGCACCGTCAGCGGCTACGAAGTGATCAGCGGCGGCGTCTTCGGTATCGGCGATGAAGACAACAACATCGCGGCGGGCGGCCCGGCCCTCAACGCCATCGTGCATTATGCCCGCGACACCTGGACCTAGCCCCGGCGCCGGGAGGTCGGCCCCCGGTTGCCGCCCAGCCAGGGATACAGACGGGCCGCGTGCCCCGCACGCGGCCCGTCCCCTGGAGCCTTGGCACATCTCCTCGGCAGCTCGGCGCGGATGGCCACCGGTACGCTTGACCTCCTCGGCGAGCTCAATCGCTATCCCGACCTGGCGGACTTTCGGCTGGATCCTCGCTTCACCTTGACTACGATTCCTGGCGACCAAACCATTGAACTGATCAGGCCGGGTTCTTTCTTCTGCAACGACGTGAAACCCTGAGCCGTCTCACTTTCCGGTTCGCTTTTGCCCAGGCCGCGTGTCTCACCTGCATGCGAACGACATGGGCTCTCGTCCTCTTCCTCATCGCCACAGCGGCCTCGGCCCATAGCACGGGCGGCCGCCTCGCCGTCCTCGTGGACGGCATAGAGCGTCCCGAGTACTCGGCCAACGGCGCGACGTATATCGAGGCGCTGCGCGGGCGCGAGTACTCGCTGCGCCTGATCAATCCAACCCCGAACCGCGTCGCCGTGGCGCTCTCGGTAGACGGCTTGAACACCCTCGACGCGCGGCACACCGACGGCTGGAGCGCGTCGAAGTGGGTGCTCGATCCCTATCAGACCGTGGAGATCGCCGGCTGGCAGGTCAGCGACTCGACCGCCCGCAAGTTCTTCTTCACGGACGAGCGTCACTCGTATGGCGCGATCATCGGGCAGATCGAGAACCTCGGCGTCATCGAGGCGATCTTCTATCGCGAGCGGCCGCGTGCCGTCGCGCCCCGCGCCATGCGCGAGGCCACACCCGCCACGCCGGATGGAGAGTCCGCCGCCGGGGCGACGTCGCGGAAGTCCGACGACTACGCCGCGACCGGCATGGGCGGCCGGACGCAGCACGACGTGGTGGCCGTCGACATCGATCTCGACCCGCGACCGATCGCCTCGGCCCGTCTGCGCTACGAGTTCCGCCCGCAGCTGGTGAAGCTGGGCGTCCTGCCGGCCGAGCGCTCGCCGCTGGAGCGGCGCGAACGGGCGCGCGGCTTCGAGCGCTGGTGCCCCGAGCCGGATTGATCTCGTACGCCGACACCCATCTCAAGACTTTTCGTCGATTTGTCTGAACGATTCGTCGACGGGTCAACGCGTTTCGTCGACGGAACTGCCGCAGTCAGAGACGAATGTGAGTTTTTCAGTAACGGGTCAGCTGACGACAGCTCCGTATCAAAGCCGGTCGTCCAAACATCAGCGCTGGCCTGTCATTTGTCAGCGTTTCGTACGTCCGTATCCGCAAAAGTCAGAGACGAATGTGAGCTCGGCGTCAAAATGTCTGCGCCGGGCTGATACGGAGCAGTCTTGGACAGATACGACTCTGCCCGACTCTGACCGGTCGACGGAAAGTCTTTCATCATTGAAAGGGAATCTATCATCAGGTCTGCCGACGACTGTTTCGCCTGTGCCGTTTTTTCTTCCGTCTGTACCGCGGGCTCAGTCATCTGAGAACACGCTTGACCGGCTGACCAAACCCGGACAGTCGGCGACGACCGCTTCAGAGTCGGAAGCTCCTGCGCAGCTTCCGACACTTGTTAGCTGTCGTGATAGCTCGCGGCGTAATGGGTATCGCTACTTTCCCAGCTCGTACAGATACTCCACGAACGACATCACCGCCCCGTCGAAGCCCTGCACCTTCGGGTTGGTCGACTCGATGACGTAGTACTCGTCCGGCGCGTGGGCGCCGCTTCCGTGGCCGAGGCCGAAATGGCCGGCGGCGAGGCGGAGCGGATCGCCGGTGAAGACGTAGCCGGGGTACGAGCCGGCGTTGCGCGGCCAGAGCACCGGATCGATCCCGGCGCGCTTGAGCACCGCCACCTGCGACTGGATCAGCGGCGCGCTGGCGGCGGTGCTCGTCGGATCGTAGCCGCCGGTCACGTTGACCTCCAGGTCGCCGAAACCGCGCTTGGCCAGGTGCGCCTTCAGCGCCGCCACGGCGTCGTCCTTCTTCATGTCCGGCACCAGGCGCATGTCGATCTTCGCCGCGGCGCGATGGGGCAGGATCGTCTTCCCGCCCGGCCCGGTGTAGCCGCCCACCAGCCCCTCGATGTTCACGGTCGGCTGCGACTCCAGCCGCTCGTTGGCCTGCTGCCACGGCAGGTCGTCGATCCAATGCTGCACGCCGAGCGACTTCTTCGACTGCGCCTCGCTGCGCCGCGCCGAGGCCTCGGCGATCATCGCCTTCTCGTCCGCGTTGAGGGGCCGCGGCTTCGGATAGTCATCGATGGTGATCGTGTTGCCGTCTGCGGAGACGAGGGTGTCGAGCGCCTTGATCAGGTGCCAGGCCGGGCTGTCCACCATCGCCTTCAGCGACGAATGGATGTCCTTCGCCGGCCCCCGCCCCCACTTCTCGCCGCTCGAGACCAGCTCGAGCTCGACCACGCCCTTCGCGCCGAGGCTCACCGTCACGATGCCGTCCAAGTCCTGCGTCGCCGACGGCATGAAGACGCCCACCGTCCTGCGCAGCGCCGCCTCCACCTCCGGCCGATGCACGAGCTGGCCGATGTGCGGCGAGCCGATCTCCTCCTCCCCCTCCGCCACCAGCACCAGGTTCACCGGCATCTTCTTCCCCGCGCCGCGGATGGCGTGCAGCGCGGCGAGGAACGCCGCCTCCGGTCCTTTTTGGTTCACCGCGCCGCGGCCGACGATCGCCTTCCCCAGCCCCGGCTTGTCGACCAGCCGCGCCTCCAGCGGCGGCGAGGTCCACTCGGCCGGATCGAACTGCTTGACGTCGTACATGAAGTAGAGCCCGACCGTCTTCGCCGCGCCGGCGTCGAGGGTGGCAAAGACCCCCGGCTTCCCTTCCGTGTTGATGACCGCGGCCTGCTGGAACCCCGCGTCGCGGGCGAGCCTGGCCATCAGCTCCGCCCCGGCCGGATAGTTGCGATCCTCGGCGGCGATGGACGGCAGGGCGATCCACTCCTGCAACCGCTTGACCGCCTCGTCGTGCCGCTTGGCGACCTCGCGCCGGATGTCGGCCAGGTCGTCTCCATACGACTGGCTGGCAACGGCGACGACGGTGAGGGCGATTGCGATCCGTAGCAGACGATTCGACATGAATGACACCTCCGCGAAGCGGGATGGTACCCGATCATGGAACGATGTCGACTCAGGGCGAGGCATTCTTCAGCCGCGCGCGGTGATGCGCGGTAATCGCAGCGATCACATGGCAGACCCAACCCAGCAGGCCGCCGCTGCCGATCCACAAACCAGGCGTGACGATCAGCCAGAAAACTCCTCGAAGAAAGTCGCCGTTGTAGAACTGCCCCAGCCCCGGAACGATCGCGCTGAGCACGGCAGCCGTTCCAGGGTTCTTCATCTCTTCCACGACACGGAATTGTAGCGTCACGGTCGCGCCACCCGCCGCCGATCGCCATCGCCGCCGGTCCCAAAAACGGCCTGAAGCCGTCCCCGCAACCGCCCACTCCCCAGCCGCTCACTCCCCCGCCACCCACTCCCCAGCCGCCGCCCGGAGGCCTCCGCTGCTGCGATGGCACTCTGTCCCCGAGCTGCTTCAGCTGCGCGAATAAGAAGGGATGCTGCAGCAGTCACGGAGGAGTTTGCGGCTGCCCCTGAGGTTGCGCCCTTCGCCATATCCGAGGTAGCCTCGGCGCCGGGACTTCCGCGGGTCGTGACGCCATGCTTTCGAAAGTATGGAGTGCAGCGACACTCGGAATTGATGCAGTTCGGATCGTCATCGAAGTCGACAGCGGCGGCGGGCCCGCGGTGCAGCCGTCGTTCCGCCTGGTCGGCCTGCCCGACGCCGCCGTGCGCGAGGCCTACTCGCGCGTCCGCGCGGCGCTCGGCAACTGCGGCTTCTGGCTCCCGCCGCGGCACATCACCGTCAACCTCTCGCCGGCGGACGTGAAGAAGGAGGGATCGGGCTTCGATCTCCCTATCGCCCTCGGCATCCTGCAGGCGTGCGAGCTCCTCGGGGCCGAGGAGCTCGCCGGACGCGTATTCGTCGGCGAGCTGTCCCTCGACGGGACGCTCGCCGCCGTGCGCGGCACGCTGTCCATCTCCGCGGCGCTGGTGGGCGATCGCGCCGTGCGCGAGCTCGTCGTGCCGGCCGACAACGGCAACGAGGCGGCTGCCGTGCAGTCCGTGCGCGTCACCCCGGCGCGGCATCTCATCCCCCTCCTTGCCCATCTCCGCGGCCAGACTCCGATCGCGCCGGCATCCTCGGTGACATGCGCCGAGGCCCAGCCCGACGCCGCCGACTTCGCCGAGGTGCGGGGGCAGGGGCAGGCCAAGCGCGCGCTCGAGGTCGCGGCCGCGGGCGGCCACAACGTGATGATGATCGGCCCGCCGGGCTCGGGGAAGACGATGCTCGCCCGCCGCCTGCCGACCATCCTGCCTCGCCTTGCGCTGGACGAGGCGATCGTCACCACGAAGATCCACTCCGTCGCCGGCACGCTGCCGGCCGGCAGCGGCCTCGTGACGCGCCGGCCCTTCCGCGCGCCGCATCACACGGTATCCAACGCCGGGCTGGCGGGAGGCGGCACGCCCATCCGGCCGGGCGAGGTGAGCCTCGCCCATCACGGCATTCTCTTCCTCGACGAGCTGCCCGAGTTCCGCCGCGACGCGCTGGAAGTGATGCGCCAGCCGATCGAGGACGGCATCGTCTCCATCGCCCGCGCCGCGCGCACGGTGACTTTCCCCGCACGCTTCACCCTCGCCGCCGCTCTCAATCCCTGCCCCTGCGGTTTTTTCAACGACCAGACCGGGCGGCGCACCTGCCTCTGCACGCCGCAGCAGGTCTCGCGCTATCTGGCGAAGATCTCCGGCCCTCTGCTCGACCGCATCGACCTGCAGGTGGAGGTGGCGGCGCTGCGCGGCGACGAGATCACGTCCTTCGAGCCGGGCGAGTCGTCGGCCTCCATCCGCGAGCGCGTCGAAGCCGCGCGGGAGCTCCAGCGCGAGCGCTTCCGCCGCGCGATGCACATCCGCTGCAATGCGGAGATGACCACGCGGCATTTGCGGAAGTGGTGCGAGCTCAACGCGGCCGGCCGCGACCTGCTGCGCCACGCCATCGATCGACTCGGGCTATCCGCCCGCGGTCATGATCGGATCCTGAAGGTAGCGCGCACGATCGCCGACCTCGCGGCGTGCGAGCGGATCGAGAGTGGACACGTCGCGGAAGCGGTGCAGTATCGGGCGCTGGACCGGGCGTACTTCCAGGGCGGGTGAGGGTAATATTGATGGTATGCGAGCGGACGGTTTCGAGCCGGATCGTGGCGGCCGCCGGGACGAAGATCGCTTCGTCGTCCGGACGGGAGTCTCGTGGGCGGAATATGAGCAGGCGCTGTTAATTACCTAGTAGTTCAGGACGGTTGGGATCCCAGCCTCCGTGACGGCATTGCTATCCCACCGTGTGTTCTCGATGATCAGCGTAATCGTGTCGCCGGTCGTGGCGCTGAACGACACAGTCTGGCCGCTGCAGTACTGGGTCGACGAGCCGGCCCCGTAGAGGTAGAACCAGTTGTAATTCGTCGTGTAGCCATTGTGTGTGACCTGCACATAGCCACGGATATTGTCGTAAGCGCTTGAGGTCGGAGAGGAGAAGGTCACCTGCGTGGTGGCGCTCCAGTTCGCCTGTCTCGTGTAGCTCCCACTGTCAGCCGGCACGGTGAACGACCACGTGGTGTGGTTGTCCCAACCCATGTCGTACGAGTAGCCCGACACGTACATGGGATAGCACCACGACACGGAGACCGGCGACGCCCCTGAGCTGGCAAGGCAAGTCGAGTCGACGTCGAACTGATACCAGGCGGGCAGGCCACAACAATAGTGGGGAGTGATGGTGGGACAACTGGCATGCACTGCGGTGCCGGCCAGGATGAAGAGAGTTGCAAACGAAACGGCTAGGACTGCCTTATGAGTTTTCTGCACGACTTCCTCCAAAAGGGCATCTTCTTCCATCCTGGATGCGGCCACTAGTGTCATTTCTTGACTGACGTTTTCACACCGGTCCGCCTTCAATCGTGTGATCGAGATCGATGTCGGTGGGGAGCTTGCGACTCACCTTGCGACTCTGGCGATGCCGCTACAACTGGTAGAGGGCGTGGAAGCTATCCAAGTAGCTATGGATGAATGAGTTCTTTCCAGCACAGTGGGATCCGAAGCTTGGAATTCACGTGACTTGAAGTCGCGGC
>JADMIO010996596.1_pt1 | contig 46533 bp, 36 predicted proteins | sample 8958161 | NCBI WGS metagenome assembly JADMIO01 (sample SAMN16585339, study PRJNA669376) | soil metagenome | isolation source: Crop rotation soil | place: USA: Cullars Rotation, Alabama | collected 2011
CGACAACTTGTCCACGTGGAATTCTAAGCTTAGGATCCCAATGTGCTGGAAAGTTTTCAATACCACGTAACAACAAACCTGCGTTATCACCTGCCTGACCCTGGTCAAGAAGTTTCTTGAACATTTCAACGCCGGTAACAGTAGAAGCAAGTGGAGTTTCAACGAAACCTACGATCTCGATAGCTTCACCAACTTTAATGATACCACGCTCGATACGGCCTGTAGCAACTGTACCACGACCAGTGATAGAGAATACATCTTCAACAGACATCAGGAACGGTTGATCAACCGGGCGAGGAGGAAGAGGGATATAAGTATCTACTGCTTCCATTAATTCGTCGATCGCTGCAACCCATTTTTCTTCACCAGCCAAAGCTCCTGTTGCAGAACCTTTGATGATCGGTGTGTTGTCGCCGTCGAATCCATAAGAACTCAACAACTCACGAATTTCCATTTCAACGAGGTCTAACAACTCAGCGTCGTCAACCAGGTCAACTTTGTTCATGAATACAACTATACGAGGTACACCTACCTGGCGTGCCAGGAGGATGTGTTCTTTTGTTTGAGGCATAGGACCATCCGTAGCAGCCACAACAAGGATAGCACCGTCCATCTGTGCAGCACCCGTGATCATATTCTTCACATAGTCAGCGTGACCTGGACAGTCAACGTGAGCATAGTGACGATTTTTTGTCTGATACTCTACGTGTGCAGTATTAATGGTGATACCACGCTCTTTCTCTTCCGGAGCAGCGTCGATTTCATCATACTTCTTAGCTTCTGCCATACCGCGGCTCGCAAGGATGCTGGTAATAGCAGCAGTTAAGGTCGTTTTACCATGATCAACGTGACCAATGGTACCAACGTTAACGTGAGGTTTCTCCCTCTTGAAGGTCTCTTTTGCCATTGTTATTGTTTTTAAGTTGTGGTTTTAAAATTGAGCTATCGGCCTTGAGCCTTTAGCGTTAATTAATTTTTTTGTGAACCCGGCAGCAATACTACTATTAAGCCGCCGTTGCGTCGCACTCTTGTGCTTTTATTTTTCTATTCATCAATTCAAAATCCGCAATTCGCAATTCAAAATTGATCTGAGCCGTTAAAGGGAATTGAACCCTTGACCTCTTCCTTACCAAGGAAGTGCTCTACCACTGAGCTACAACGGCATTCTCAGTTGGTAGTTTGTAGTTTTCAGTTTGTGGTTAGTCAACTACAAACTACCAACCACAAACTACAAAACGAGTTGGAGCGGGAGACCAGGCTCGAACTGGCCACCTATAGCTTGGAAGGCTATCGCTCTACCAAATGAGCTACTCCCGCAATACAATTTGATGATTTGATGATGTGCTGATTTGGCGATAAACACACTCAAAAGATCAAACTCAAAGAACTTAAACCCCAATTTTCAAATCATCAAATCTCCAAATTATCAAATCGGGTTGTGGGCAGTGGTGGATTCGAACCACCGAAGTCGTAAGACAGCAGATTTACAGTCTGCCCCATTTGGCCGCTCTGGAAACTGCCCGGCTAACATGGAGCCACTTGCCGGAGTCGAACCAGCGACCTACTGATTACAAATCAGTTGCTCTACCAACTGAGCTAAAGTGGCTTATATCAAAAGAACTACTCAGCCCAGTGTAACATTCTCCTGCTTACAACAGCAGAACAATCATCCGAACCGGTGCGATCGTTTTATTGAAACTCAATACTGTTAAGAACTTCAGGCGAACACACTAATCCACCCCCTAATTTTAAGGAAGGCAAAGGTAACGGAAAATGCAAAACGAAAAAATTTTGGTGATAAAATTTTAAACAGGATCAAAGCTCATTTCTAACAATAAAAAAAGCGTCCCGGAATTCCGGGACGCCTGAAGTATTCTTGCTGGTTATGCCTGGTAAATTTTTTCTTTTTTTCGCTTGAGTTGAGTAAGCAATCCTTCAAATGCAACATCAAACGATTCTTCAAATGACTTAGTGGAATGTTTTACGAAAAAATCATGACCGGGAATGTGTACTCTGATCTCGGCAACCTTGTCCTTGATGTTATGAACCACGTTGTCTAATTTTAAAAACACATCCACTTTGGTGATACGGTCGTGAAGATTTCTGAGTTTTTCAATTCTTTTGTTTACATGATCTAATAGTTTTGAATCAGCGTCAAAACGCACTGTTTGAATTTTTACGTTCATAGTCTACACATTTTTTTCAGTGAAATAATAATGAGAAAGAGCGGGTAAATCTTAGTGCATCGGCAATTGTATTGAGGTATGATGAAGTTACCTTTAAGAACGGGTTTTTCCAAATAAAATTATGACAGTGTGAAAAGATTTTACGACTATGCTTTGGGGTGGGCCTTTTTATGAATATCTTTTAATTTTTCGATCGTATTATGGGTGTAGATCTGCGTTGCTGCAAGACTGCTATGCCCCAGCAACTCCTTTACCGCATTGAGATCTGCCCCGTTATTCATCAAATGTGTGGCAAAACTGTGACGCAAAACGTGCGGGCTTTTTTTATCGATCGTCGTTACCAGCGACAAATATTGTTTAACAGTATTATAAACGAATTTTGGATTTAATTTCTTACCATTCTCAGTTACCAATAATACATCCGGTTCCACATTTTCTATTTCTTTTTTTCTTTTCATGTAAGTCTCCATCTCCTGCATCATGGCAATACTTACCGGTATCACTCTTTCTTTATTTCCTTTCCCAAGTACTTTGATCGATTGATTGGATACGTCCACATTTTTTTCTTTCAATCCTATCAGTTCGGATAAACGCATACCGGTGTTGTAAAATATCCTCATCAACAATTGTTGTGTATACCCATTCCAGTTATCAGGGAATTCTATATGCGCAAACAAAGTATCTACATCTTTTTCTTCAACAAAAGACGGAAGACGTTTATTCACTTTTGGAGAAATGATGGTGGTCATCGGGCTCACCGTTATCGTTTCTATCCTCAGCTGGTATTTGAAAAAAGATTTAAGTGATGATATCTTACGGTTGATGGATTTGGAACTGATCTCATGTTCCTTTAGTTGAGCCAACCAGCTTCTTACAATAGTGGAACTGATCTCTTTTACCCCAGTGATGCTGAACCGGGTTTCCAGGAAATCGAAGAATTGTGTAAGGTCTACCTCGTAGTTAAGGATAGTGTGTTGAGAATAGCGTTTCTCAAACTTGAGATGGTCAAGGAAAGCTTGTATATGTGGTCGGGTAACAGGCATAAAAAAAGCATCCTAAAGTTAAGGATGCCTTTTCATATAATCTGTTTTTGAGCGGAATTACAATTCGATCTTTCCGCTGGCGATCTGCTGTTTATAAACTGCTTTCAACACCTGTCCACGACGCTTCACTGAAGGCTTCGTGAATGACTGGCGCTCTCTTAACTGCAACAAGGTCTTTGATTTCTCAAATTTCTTCTTGTACTTTTTAAGCGCTTTGTCAATGTTTTCGCAATCTTTTGAATCGATAATCAGCATAACTAATATATACCTCCTTAAGGCGATTTTTTTGTCCGAAAATTCGGATGGCAAAGATAAAGCCTCGCGGCGAAATTCCAAATCTTAAATTGAAATGATAAAACAGGAGTATTTTGCAGCCATGTTCACCGGTATCATAGAAGCTTCTGGGATCGTAAAAGAGTTGAACTCCAATGGTTCTAATAAAACCTTCTGGATCGAGTCTCCCATTTCCAAAGAGCTAAAGATAGATCAGAGCATTTCCCATAACGGCGTATGCCTTACCGTGGAGGAAACAAAAGGCAATATGCATCGCGTAACTGCCATCGCCGAAACACTCCAGAAAAGTAACCTGGGTGAATTAAAAATGGGCGATACGGTGAATCTTGAAAGATGTATGCAAATGAATGGCCGCATCGATGGACATATTGTGCAAGGACATGTTGATGCTACTGCTAACTGTATCTCTAAAAAAGATATGAACGGAAGCTGGGAATATCGTTTTCAATTTCCTGCTCAGTTCAAAGGCCTGGTGATCGAAAAAGGATCGATCAGCTTAAATGGTATCAGTCTTACTATTTTTAATGTGGATGAGAATGAATTTTCAGTGGCCATCATTCCTTATACATACGAGCACACCAATATTCAATTTATCAACAAAGGCAACAGTGTGAATATCGAATTCGATATGATCGGCAAATACGTACAGCGCAATCTTGTTTCAAAATAGATCAGATGCAGTCAAACAGGTCATCACAAAATATCATTGCCTTTGTAATTTTCTTCGCAGCTTGGTTCGCGCTTGCTTTTTTTACAGGAATTTTTAATGGCGGCTTTCAATTAGTGGATGATGTTCTTTATGCAGATTATTATGAACAACTCCAGCATAAAAGCATCTGGAATACTTTCATCAGCATTTTTCATGAAGATCTTTCGATAAGATTCAGGCCCGTTGCATTATTAGACTATGTACTGGTTGCAAAGATCTTCAAGCTCAACTATACAAGTATCATCACCTATAATCTTTGCATCGCTTCTCTCTCCTGCTACTTCTATTATCGCTTTGTCAATAAGATCGGTTTTTCATTTGTGCAGTCGCTGGTCTTTGTCGGCGTGTTGTATCTCGGCAACCAGGGCAGCATCGGGCTTAGAACCGTATTAAGCGAGAACATTGCCATGTTATTACTTTCGATCTCGCTGCTTGCGTTAGCTTCAAAAAACAAATTCCTTTCATTTATCTTTTTCATACTGGCAGCTTGCACCAAGGAAAGCTTTCTTTTACTAATGCCGGCCCTGGTTGTTGGCGATTTTTTATTGCACGAAGGAATTTCATTCAAACAATATTTAAAAAAGAATGCTACTTGGATAACAAGTCTTGTCATTGCATGCGCAGCTATCCTTTCCATCATCATTTTTAAGGTCGGCACACATTCTATTGGCTATGCCGGTATTGATACAGATACTTTCGCAACAGGCAATCTCTTTATCACTGCAAAAAGACTACTGGTAACAAAAGGATATCTTATCCCGGTGCTCATCGCAGCGATCTTCATTTTTATGAAAGAGAAATCCGCTGTTCTTAAAAAAGAAAAGGTCATTTCGTTCATTCTCTTTTTAGGTTTGATCGCTATTTCTCAAATACTACTATTCTCAAAGTCATACATCTTTATGCACTACCTCCTGCCAGGCATGTTCTGGAGTGCTTTTACGGTGATCGTGCTATGGAGATATATGTCGGAAGAAAATTACCCCTTCATCCATAAACTTATTTTCAGGTTATCAGTGATCGTTCTGCTATCGATCAATTCTTACTTATTAGTGAAGAACAGCATCAGCTTCGCGAAGTATGGCAAAGGAGCAAGAGAAAGCATGGAGTTTGTTACCGCTCATTCAAAACCCAATGACCCTATTATCATCATTGGTCACCCGCTTTTTGATTTTGAAAGAGCTGCCGATGCCAACGGATTTCTTCGCTCCTATTTATATAACCGCGAACCGGTGATCATTCCTTCAACAACAGATATCAGCAACATCACTGACCGCGATAAATTATCCATGGCAAGTGTATTCATACAGGCAACCAATACCGATCATGCGCCTGCGTCTTATTACTTCGGGGAAAAATGCTGTATCCTTTTCCTTCCGAATACATATAACGATGCAATGAACTTATATAAGAATGACTTGAAGGAATACACTATTACCGATATCGGCGAATTCAAAGTTGCCATTAAGAAATAAACAGTTTGTATCTTGAACCCGTAATGCGATCGTCTCAAAATATTTTTCTTTCTGTTATCATTCCCTGCTACAACGATCTTGAATTGTTGCAGCAAAATCTTCCTGTATTACAAAATTATCTTCAGCAGCAATCTTATTCTTCCGAGATCATTATTGTAGATGACGGAAGTAAGACCGATGCTTTGAAGAATTTTGCATCCGCAAACCATACATTATATATACGTTCAGAAAAGAACGAGGGCAAAGGTGCTGCCGTGAAAAAAGGGATGCTGGCAGCGAACGGGCAATACCGCATTTTCACCGATGCGGATATACCTTATGATCTTTCAGCGATAGAAACGATATTGGTCTACCTCGACAAAAAAGATATGGCCATGGTGGCGGGCGACAGAACCCTTGCTGCGTCTGAGTATTATGGCAAGATCTCGCAGAACCGCGAACTGGGCAGTAAACTTTTTCGCTTTATTGCGGGAAGATTTGTAACCGGCGGCATCCATGATACACAATGCGGCATCAAAGGTTTTAATGCAAAGACGGCGCAGGAGTTGTTCAGCCGCTCAAGAATAAAAGGCTTTGCTTTCGATGCCGAGATCTATTATCTCGCCTTAAAAAGAAATCTCGATATCAAGAAGATCCCTGTTTCACTGAGAAGTAATGAAGGCAAAAGTGTTAAGCTGTTGAAACATGGCTTGGGAATGATCGTCGATCTCTTCGCGATCGTGGGAAATTTCTACAGCGGATCATACAAGTGATCTATCTTATAATGATCAATCCATCATATAATTTCTGCCAGGAAGTAAGAATAGGGTTTTTAAATGTAGGCATGCTGTAAAATGCACCCGCCGCTTTCATGGCAGACAGGTCAACAAAACAATATTTATACTTCTTTGCCAGTTGTCTTTCGATCGTTTTACTATCAAGGCTTTTCGACAAAGCTTTTCTTGAACGCGTACTAAGATTGATGATCGCGATCCGGTAAATATCTTTCTTACTGATAGAATCCTCGATGTATTCACCAAACGATCTTACATCATTTGAAACAGGAAATACAGCCCTGTCATCACTATTACTTTTCGACAAAGAATGATAGGAAGCCACATTAATGATCGCTTTCCTGATCGACTCTCTCTTCATTATCCTGAAAAAATTATCCGCCATGATGCTGTCCCTGAATTTGTGAAACCGGAAAAGCGCATTATCGCCCAGGTCATTTTCCGAAAAAGGTATCCTCGTCTTGTTCCAAAGAATTACATAATACAGGTCATCCCAAACCATTCTTTCGTTGAACGAATTCTTCTCATCAAAATAATTCCTGATATCATTGATCGTTGATAAAACGGAATCAATAAGTGATGGCCGCATCTTATAGAGATAGGCTTTATGAAAATACAGCGGGTAAAAATTCCGGAAGACAGATACTTGCTTTGCTAAAGCTGTAGAATCCGTTTTATCAGAAACGATCCTGCAGATGGATTCATTGAGTGAAAGACTGGTCATGCCTGTACCCAGGTCTATTCCATAAATATTTTTGATCGACCCAGTTTCCAACAGGTCAGCTGCCGGTGCCGGCTTGAATATCTTTTCAAGACCTGCATCTTCTTTTTTTAGCTGCGCTTCAGAATAATTTTTAGAATGAGACCTGAAAGAACGTTCACAAAGTGTTTTAAGATCCCTGCTCTTTAAAAAATCAATATCAAGAAAAGCATCTTCCAGGAAAACAGCTGGCATGTTTTCATATTGACCTTTAATAATGGAGACGATCAACGCTTCGGTCTTATCATCCTGGTGAGCATCTTCCGAAATGATCAGTATTCTTTTTGATTCAAGCCTGGCTGCTATAAGTTGATTTAATTTCTGTGTATCGGGTTCATTATTCAGTGTAAGATCATATACGCGAAAACTGCTGTCAGCAAGCTCTTGCGAATAACAAAAAAGGGCTTGAATGAATAGCATCAAAAAAAGCAGTATGCTTTTCAGCGATCGTCTCATGGCTCAACAAAGAAAATATTTCACCTGTTAATGCTTTCTTATAAAGAACCGAGCCCGAAAGAATGTGAGACGAAACCGGAAGAATAGAAGCTAAATGATATTTCCCTCGTAATACCAATCACCACCCAAATTCTCACACACATAATTTTTCAGGCCAACCCTGTTGGTCAGTTCTTCTTTATGATAAAAGAACTGCAGGTGAAGATCGAGCGTGTAATGATAGGGATATTGTTTAGGGACAACGATGATGATCTTATTTTTTGTAACTCGTTTTAATTCGGCGATGGCTTTATCAAGGTGACGGACATGCTCCAGTGTATGCGTGCAGATCACGATATCAAAACTATGATCGGCATAAGACAGTTTCTCCACGGAACCAATTTGAAATTTCAAACCAGGAATTTGTAATTCCTTTATATCACAACCATGTACTTCATGTCCCTGTTCAATTAATTTTTTTGCGAGGAATCCCCTGCCGCAGCCTACATCCAGTATCTTCATCTTTGCCCGTTTGGTAGTAAAAAGTATTCTTTTCACACAGGCAGTATTCAGGTCGGTCTCGCGGTCGTTGCCGATACAATCCACTTCATTATATATACGGGTGAACTCTTCATCGCTTAACTGCATGGCATAATCTTTAAAATCCATCATGCGTTTAACATTCTTTCCCTTGAAAGCATAATACATCGGCAGGTACATGAACCAGCGGGCGTCACGCAACTGCGGCGGCAGTAATTCGTCCATCACATAACGAATGATATTTGTTACGTTCCTATGCATTTAATTTGCATTTCAATAATTACCTACATTTATACAAATATATGTGCTTGCCGTATGTATAAGAAAGACAGGAAATATTATATAGCGCTGGGTTTACTTTTATTGGTTGATTACTGGTTCATTGTCTCGTTCCAGTTCTCTATGAAGAACGATGCACTCACCAACTTCCTGCCGGCACGCATGCAGATGAGCGAAGCCATTCACAATGGTTTTATTCCCTGGTGGACGCCATATATGAATTTCGGGATGCCTTTCCATGCCGACCTTAACAGTGGCTTCTGGAGCCCGATCACGGTGTTCTTTGTCACCGTTTTCAAATACAATATTTACACACTTCATCTCGAATACCTTTTTTATATCATCCTTGCTGCCTGTGGTATGTTCAGACTGGGAAGATATTTCAACTGGAGCCGCACCACCAGTTTTGTAATTGCGATCTGTTATGCTAATTGCGGTTACATTGTTGGTAATGCGCAACATCTTACCTGGGTGGCTGCTGCCGGCCTGCTTCCTTACCTGATCTTTTATTTCAAAAAATTGCTGGATGAAAAGAATTTACTGAGTGCTGTTCAATTGGCCATTATTTTTTACCTGTGCTTTACTTCTTCTCACCCGGGTTTGTTCATTTCATTCTTCTATGCGTTGTTGTTCTTGTGGGTGTACAGTTCGATCATTAATTATAAGAAAAAGATCGTCTGGGCCGAATTCAGGTATCTCTTTACTTCAGCCGTTATATTTTTTGTGATCGCGTTGCCCTCGATCATTTCTTTTTATGAAGTGCTTGAATATTTCAACCGCGCCAATATCATCGATGCGCAGAAGACTTTGTATCCTTTCAACTGGAAGAGTTTTGTTTCCTTCATCCTCCCACTTGCCGTTACCAAGAGCGATGCCTGGTACCAGACCGATATCGCCATGCGTAACGGTTATATCGGACTCATCGGTATTGCGATGTTCCTGTACTCATTCCTTTTCATGAAGGCTCGTATCAATTATTTGAAAGGGATCTATTTTATTTCATTCTTCTTTTTAATACTGTCCACCGGTGGTGTGATCAAAGATTTCATCCATTCATACATGCCTTTGTTCGCATACATACGGCACGATGGGATCTATCGTCTTATTCCTTTGTTTGGTTTCTTATTCATTGGTGGATTTGCTTTGGAAGAGATACTGGAAGAATTCGAATATGAACGATTCCGTTTTAAATTCCTACGGATACAATATTTTATCCTCGCCGTATTATTATTTGTACTCGGTTTCGCTGTCTATATTTTATTCTTTGCCGAATCTCCTGCGAACAGAAGTTTCAAAATGGAGCTTTTTCATAATTCAACATTGAAAGGTTACCTGACCGGATTGAATATCTGGGAGACGGTGTTGATACAGGGATCCTTCTTTGCATTGATCACGATCATCTTCATATTGGTTTACCGCGCCAGGATAAAAGTGGTGAACTTTAATAAATTCTTAATGACGATAGTAGTGATCGAACTGATGGCATCAACAACACTGCAAGCTCCGTTCACTATTGTGGGTGATAAAAGTCCTGAAACCATCGATCGTCTTGTAAGCCGCTTCCCCAAAGGTTATCCGGCTCCACAGCTAACGCCGGTTTTGAATCAATATTGGCCCGATAGCAGCGGCAAGAAAACGATCGGCAGCTGGAGTTATTTCAACAAACAGATCGGTGCGGTGGATGGTGGCGATTATCCTTTTTATTTCAGGGATTATGAAAAACTGAATGATAGTAAAGAAAAATATGAAGTTTATAAACATCCGTTTGTATTCTTTAAAGACCCATCTATAGCTCTCGGATTTCTCAGGAATAAAAATGATAGTGGCTATACCGCGTATGGAGAAATAAAAATATCCTCTCTTAAAAATTCAAGTACATCTATATTAGATACACTCAACAAAATCAGCGTAAAAGAATTTGCTCCAACCAAAATGGTTTTCACTACAAGAAGTATTGCTGATGATTCATTAGTGCTGATGCAAAATTATTACCAGCATTGGGAAGCGCGGGTTGACGGGAATAAGGTTCCTATCAAAACTTTTTATTCTTTCATGAAGATCGGTGTACCGGCAGGAGATCATGAAGTTGCTTTCAGGTATCACCCAAGACCGATACTGATCATGACGATCATTTCATCGATCATCTTTGGATTGTTGCTTGCATTTATTGTGTGGAGTTTACTTAAAGCTGCGTACCCTTCATTGCGCCGGCAATAGCATTGTCCATGATACGCTCGGCATAAGGGCGGCTGATATCATTCAACTCTTCTATCTTTTTATGAATAAGGTTCTTGTCTTCCATGGTGAGTGATAATTGCAAGGCCTGCATTGCATCTGCCGTTCTCAATAATTCTTCCTTGGTGAGCGAAGCCTGATTCTTCAGTAAGAATTTCTCAGTAGTACCCAATAACTGTTCTCCTTCTGTTTTGGCTTCGAGTAATGCACGGGTAGCAATATCTTCTTTTGCATGTGTGATCGATTCCAGCAGCATCTTTTCAACTTCTTCATCCGTCAATCCATATTGTGGTTTTACTTCGATGCTTTGTTCGATACCGCTGCGGAGTTCTTTTGCGTTCACCACTAATATCCCGTCGGCATTGATAAGAAAAGATATCTCCACCTTCGCCAAACCCGCCGGCATGGCGGGAATTCCCTTCAATACAAACTCAGCGAGCTTGCGGTTATCTTTCACCAGGTCTCTTTCGCCCTGGTAAACCGCGATGTTCATTCCTGTCTGCGCATCTTTCTGCGTGGTGTATTGCCTGGATGCTTTGGTTGGAATTTTTGAGTTGCGTGGTATCAATACATCCATCAAGCCACCCATTGTTTCTATACCTAATGAGAGTGGTGTGATGTCGAGCAATAGAAAATCTTTGTTGTTACCTGCCAGGATATCTGCCTGGACCGCTGCGCCCAATGCTACCACTTCATCCGGGTTCACAGAATCATTAACCGCCTTGCCAAAGAAACTGCTTACACTTTCTTTTACCAGCGGAACACGGGTGCTGCCTCCTACCATGATGATCTCTTCGATATCTTTAGCTGAAAGACCTGCATCTTTTAGTGCATCCTTGCAGGAGCGAATAGTTTTATCAACCAGTAACTGGATAGCATTCTCAAATTCAGCTTTTGTAATGATGATCTTCTTTCCATTCAACTCATCACTGAAAGATTCATTATTACTGAGGTGCTTTTTTGCCTGCTCGGCTTTTAATCTTAATTGTTGTGAGAGTTCTTTGTTATTCTTTATTTCTTCTTCAAGAATATTCATCTGCAACATGAAATGCTGCATGATCGCCCGGTCAAAATCATCACCACCTAAATAAGTATCACCATTGGTAGATAGCACTTCGAATATGCCGCTGTTGATCCTCAAAATAGAAATATCAAAGGTTCCGCCACCAAGATCATACACAGCGATCGTTTTATGTTCATCTTTTTGCAGCCCCAAACCATACGCAAGACTGGCTGCTGTTGGTTCGTTCACGATCCGCAGCACATCAAGCCCCGCAAGCTTTCCGGCATCCCTGGTGGCCTGCCGTTGGGCGTCGTTGAAATAAGCAGGTACCGTGATCACTGCTTTGGTGACCGCTGTTTTTAAAATATGTTCAGCCCTTGCTTTCAGTTCTTTCAATATAAAAGAAGAAAGATCTATCGGTGAATAAAAAGTATTTCCAACCTGTACTTTCACCAGGCTCTCTTTATTATCATCAATGATCTTGTATGTAAAGAAGGAAGCGTGCTCTTTCAGATCACCATAAGATTTTCCCATCAAACGTTTTGCTGAGAAGATCGTGCTTTGCGGTTCTGTGATAAGGAATTCTTTTGCTGCTTCTCCTACCACTACATTATTATTCTCATCAAAATGTATCACTGACGGAACTAATGAGCTACTATTATGTTCTTTCAATGCAACCGGTTGTTTATTCTCAGGGTGAATGATCGCCACTAAACTATTAGTGGTACCCAGGTCGATACCCACGATCATTTCGTTCTGTTGTAAACTGCCTGTTGCTATATTGATCGCGATTTTTGCCATTTTTAATTTTGAATTGCGGATTGCGGATTTTGAAATTGAGAACAAAGATAACACTCAATCGTAACCCTGGGTTTACGATTGCGGAAACAAAAAGTCCCATCTTTCGACGGGACTTTCTATATATATTCTTGAATCTTGTCTTCTTGTACCTTGATATTATCTCATCAAATACATCTTACCATAACCACTCTTGAAATACTTCGATGGATTATTCTGCTGGTCTACATCATCCGGTGTGTACCTGTCGAGTGCTTTACCGTTGAGGTTGGTCACTACGCGGTAGAGATAAACGCCGTTTGCCAGCTTGTTGCCGTAAGTATCGGTTCCATCCCATTTATACTCGGTGATATTTCTACCAACGTGTAACGGGCCTAATTGGTCTTGTGTTATTTCCCTTACGATCTTACCTGTCATGGTGATGATCTCGATCTTCAGTTGATGTGGCACTTCACTGCCGGTGATGGTGAAAACGAACGCAGTTGATGAAGTGAAAGGATTCGGGTAATTGAATATTTCACTGATCATTGGTTTGTTGATCACTTTGAACTGAACACGGTATTCAAGATTACCGGCTTTGTTACCGGTACGATCCTTACCTGTTACAATCAGTTCATAATCTCCATCTTCAGCAAAGTATGGATACAGATCCACCAATGCAGAGTTATCACCGCTGGCAAGATTGGCCGGTGTGAAACGAACCGTATCCGTATTATTAAAGCTGTAGATCCTTGTCCAGCCCTGCGAGATCGATCTTATCTTAAGTGACAGCAACGCTGTATCATTCAACGCGAGGAAGCGGCTGTTATCATGCAACTTGATCTGTATATGTGGAAGTGATGACACCACATCCCTGTCGAGGATATGTACATTATCAAATGTCACATCGAGCAATGGATTGTAAGTATCCTTCGCCACACCAAAGTTCTTATACAGGAAGTTGTTGAACAGGTACTGCTCCGGTTGTGCGTAGTTCGGGTTAAAGTTGACATATATCGAATTTATGCCCGTCAGGTTCTCTGTCGGGATCGGCACATCCAAATGAACCGTATCACCAGCAGGTATTGTTCTTGTTTTCGATATAGGTATAACGGTCTGCACATTATTATTATCAGTAACGATCACATCTACTTTAACGCTGTCAAATGCAACATCACTGATGTTCTTGAATGCAACACCGAATTTATAAGGCTCACCGGTTTCAACAGTATCTCCACCTGTGAGATAGATATTCGGAGCAACTGCACCTTCCGGAACAAAATCACCATTCAATCTCCAGTATCTTAATTGCGGTGGTGTTGCTCTTGTAATGTCATTCGACCTGAACACCAGTTTAAGATATGGATACTGTGCTGCGCTGATCCAGCTGATAGAAGTATCTGCCATACGAACCACTGTTGTAAGTGAATCTACCTGTCCGTTCGGGCGGCGACCGTATATATCCATCCACAATGAATCAGTTCCTCCTGCTTCATATGGAGATGTTCTCCAATGGAATTCTTTCCAGTTCTTGGAAGGTCCTAACCAGACTGATTCCATCTTACCGGCATCTTTTCTACCGAGGAGCGGGAATGATTCCTGCAAATAACTTTCCGGTTGTGTTCCCCAGATCTGGTGAACCGGGTAGTTGGCGTTATCATTCTTCTTGAAGAAGAATACGCATGGTAAGTTATGTGTGAATGTATCAATAGCGCTTAATCCTAATTGTTTGAACGCATGATACAAAGTATGTCCCTGGCCGAAACCTGGTAAACTTGAATCGGCCTTCCACTGATCAATGAAAATATGATTGTTGAAAGTGGTATCGTTTGGCGGATAGAAATTCCATCCCATGAAAGTTATATAAACGTAATAGCCATCAGGAATTGAATCAAGCAATGTATTCATCATTTGCTTTCTTGCTTCACTGCCTGAATGCAGGGCATCTCCACCTGGGGTAAGTTCATATTCAAAACTCTTCAATCCATCAAAGCCAGGATAATAATAACTATCGAATTTATTCGGCCTGTCGTTTACAATAGGCCTTAATGTTGTTGGATCAAATGCCATGATCTTCCAGTGGTTACCACCGAGCGTGTATATATCCTGCACTTCATCATCCAACGACACATCTATACGATCGAAGTCGAAGAATGAAACAAGACCTGTTCTCACTTTTACTGCTCTTGATATGTTTGCATACTGGAATCCTTCTGCCTGCGAAACTCCCTTATCAAGGAAACCATTTCTCTGGTATTGATATAAATGCGATTGATTGAAACCCTGGGCACTGTTAGCCAGGAATATGAAAGAAGAAATATTCCACACAGGACTACCCGTAGTTGGTTGCGGTGCCACTCTCCAGTAATAAACTGTACTATCACGGTAGGTCATTCCTGTAGTAACTTCTGCCACACCACCCGGTGATACCACGGTCTTGTTCACCTTGATCGGTGAATTGAAGAGTTCGGTTGTATCAATTTCTACCAGGTATGTTTTAGGTGCGCTGAAAGGATTGGCTGTTGAGAAATATAATTTCTGCAGCGGGTTGGTAACGATCGCATAATTGTAAGGCATTACCGGCCTCGCCTCATCTTCAAATATGTAAAACTCTTTTGTAACAGAATTATTCAACTCGGTCATTTCACCTACTTCGTTGGTAGAGTCAACAGTTGCTGTGATCTTATTCAATCCTTTATCGGTAAGCGGGTTGATAGGAACATCTACCGACAATGAATCTGACCAGCGTATACCTCTTACTCTTTTCTTAAGAACAGTTACTTTGCTTCCGTCAGGGAATGTCCTGGTGATTTCGAGGTTCACTGAATCCTGTATGGCCCTGCCGATGTTCAGGAATTTTGCATCCACTTTAAAAGAAGTTTCTGCAATAGAAATGAAACTAGGTGTGATCTTCAGCAATGGTGCTTCGATCGTATGATCTGGTTTAGGATGTGCGTACATTCTTACAGCAGGATCACCATGCAGTGTTGATTGTTCTGCGTGTTGTCTCGCAAAATAATCAGAAGGACCTGCGGCGGTCAACATTCCGTAAGTTGATTTCAGCAACACATCACCCAATGGTGCACCATAATCGGTGCTGCTGATATTTGTATACAATTGCTTGGTGATAATATTGAGGTAATAAGGAAGCCCCCAGTGTGTACTGGCGAAAAACGCTATACTACCGTGTTGATCAGACAACACATATCTTTCAGATAATGATAAGTTGGAAGTTGTTCTCAGCGTATCATAAATAAAAAGGTTACCCGAGTTACAACCATTAACAATGAACACCGGGTATTTACCGGTATTATTATATCCTTCCGGATCATTAAGATTAAATTCAAATGTATTGGCAGAAGAGTGACCGAAATACGTAAGTATACCGATACCTTCTGTGAACAAGCGGCTCAGTTCGGCATTGGTGATCTGCTCCACATTGCTGGCTGTACTTTTTACGAATGTAAAAACATTGGCGCCGTACAAAGTATCTTCAATGATAGCTTCGAAGCCTGCCATATAACCGGTAAGCAATTGTGATGTATAAGGATCACCGCCACCGATACAGTGCACCACTGTTTTCATCCATCCTTTTCCATCGATCGTTTGCGGAGATATTTGCAATACCTGCTCGTATTGTTTTACTTTATCAAGATAGTGTTTGATCTCTAAGCCTGATACAACCGATAAACGGCCGATCGGTGTCTTTGCATAAAACTCACCGGGATCGGTACATAATAAGTTATCAGATGCCGGCGAACCAAATGTTGGTACCAACATGATTCTTGGTGAACCAGGCATTGTATCTCTTCCTGAAAAACGGTAGTCCTGGTAAGCAACACCCTTACCAACAAGGAAGAAGAACTTCGGCTTGATGGTCATGACGTTCCTGCAGAACCTTGTAAAATTTCTTATAGAAGAAGGATGATAAGCGATACCAAAGGCAAACTGGTCATACAACTCACCAATGTCAATGATCTTAACATTATAACCTCCACCATCAGTTGAGGACCTGTATTGCTTGTAAGCATCTATCTGGTCAACACCGCCGATAGGAACATGTAATGTAGGATGTGTGATGATATAATAATCACCCTGTGTTGCAACAGTACTATAGTTTATGAAATTTCTTGTTTGTATGGTTGGTATGGTACGGATATTAGTTGCACCATAAGAAGCCAATACTAATTTACGTGTAGCTGTTGCCGCCGCCGGTAAAGCAAACCTTACTTTGGTTGGATCAGAGATATCGCCAATGAATCTTTCATTGTTCTGCATATCATACAACACCGGTGGTATACCATCTGAAACGAAATTCTTTATCTCGATATATTTTGGAGAAGTGGTTCCCTGTAATTCAAAAGAAAAATTACGGTAACCGCCAAAATTAAAATTGCGCGGATAAGTAAGTTCAATGAAATTATATACGCACCTGTCTTCAGGATATGGATAATCAGTTGTGAACTGGAACAAAGCAATGTTCTGCGGCGCAATGGCCGACAAAGGAACATTGGTATTTTCAAAAACAGCGTCATTGAAATAATCAAGCTGGTTATTGGTAACGTTGGTTCCGTTGATGGTCACCAGCACATTTCTTACCGTGAGTGAATTACCAACCACACCTATTTTAAATTTCGCCGCAGGGCCGCTTGTATTAACGTATAAAGAATCACTCAGGTGATCTTTTACTTGTGTTGGAGAAAACTCATAACTATCCCACCACTCTCCTTTATCAAAAGAAGAAGAGAATACATACTCACCTACTACGGCTGCAAAACCTCCGTTGATGGCATCTCTGGGGAAATATTTATAAGCATAGGTAAAATATGCTTCAGGAGGTAATACGTTTCCTGCAACATTATTGGTAATTGTATTAAAACGAAGATTACCACCTGCCGGGTTAACGGTCAAAAAGTAGGCAACTGAATCCGAGAACAAACTCCATTTATCAGAAAGCTGGTATGCAGGAGTGATATAAACTTCTTTATCTGGTTTACCATCATTAGGTACTCCCCAGAATTCTATATAACCGGCTCCGCCCAAAGGTCCGCTTGGAACACTGGTATATATAGCTACCTGTTGTCCATTTCTCCACAATTGAAATTGCTCAGCAGGAGTTGCGTTCAATCCAACAGCTGCTAAAGCGGTTTGAGGAATACGGATAAGTCCTTCGCTGCCACCAAGCCTGAATTTATAGTAGGTTTTGTTGTAATCGATCCACTCATTGTTGTATACCTGCGACAGTACCGTCAACAATGTAAGCGAGAAGCTTAGCGTAAGTATCGCTTTTTTCATAGTCAATTATTTCTTTTGTCTTTTAACAAGGTCGAGTTTCAAAGAAAATACGTGTGTATATAATGGATTGGATTGATTTGCCAGGTTTGCAAAGGCATAATCGATCACTACATTACTTAATCTGAATCCGGCGCCGGCACTTGGCTGGTAGATCCAAACCTTCTTCTGGTTGGTGGTATCGCCATCGGCCAGTGCCCGTTGAAAATTGTAAACACCTCCTCTCACGAAGAAAACATTTTTGATGTTCAGCTCCAGCCCGATCCTCGGATCAAGACTTACAGGATCTGTACTGAGTACGGTGTTTCTTTTACCATCGAACGTGATATCAAAATTTGCTTCAGCAGTAAGCATTAATGCTTTGCTGATCTTCATATCATAAGCAGCACCCAGTATCAATCGTGGTGCAGTTAATTCAGTTGACTTGGTTGGAATATCATTATTCGTCAGGTATAATTTTTCTTTTTCAGCATCGGTGAAATTGAACGACCAGGCATTGAAGGTGGTAGTGATATCACGACCAACTGCAGAAAGGTGTAATTTCTTACTGTGATACTGAACGCCAACATCGGCGCCAATTCCCCATGCTTTCGCAAAAGAACCAACGCTCCTGTAAATTATTTTTGCATTCACCCCAAAACTCAAACGTTTTGTTTCCGTTTGTTTGATGTCCTGCGCAAAAGAAATGAGCAAGGCATAATCAGCAGAAGAGAATGTTTTAATGTTATTGTAATTGATCCTGCCATCAGGTTCTACGAGGAATAATGTATTTGGGATATCATCCACAGCAAAACGAAGTAATGAAAGTCCTAATGTTCTTTTGCCGCCTTGTATCGGGAATGCCACACTACCGTAATCATATTTACCGATCCCGGCAAAGTATTCGGAGTGCATAAAATTTACCTGTGGATTATCTTTTACGTGAACAAGCCCGGCAGGGTTCCAATAGCCCGCTGTGCCGTCTTTTACCGTGGCAATATTGCTACCACCCATTGACATACCACGGGCGCCGGCGCCGATGTTCAAAAATTCGTTGGAATATGCTCTGAATTGTCCGTTAGAGAACAATGCCGGAACAAAAAAAATGGTCAGAAATAGGATCTTTCTCATTCAATCAATTTTCAGATAAAAAGAACACGGTTATTAGATACGTAATGCTCTGGATCGGCTGCTTTAGTCTGTAAATTAAGCTTTAATGCAATATTAATCAATCGGTTTAGGCTCGTCATTAGTGTAAACGCGTATATGTCCAAAAAATTGCCTGATAACCATGCGTTAACGCTTACTTTTGCCTGAAACTTCGATAGATAATGTTGAATTTAATCAAAGAATTGTCGTGGAGGGGTATGATCCAGGATATCATGCCCGGCACTGAGGAACAACTGCAAAAAGAGATGACCTCAGCCTATATCGGTTTCGATCCTACAGCTGATAGCCTGCATATTGGAAGCCTTGTTCCCATTCTTTTATTGGTTCACCTGCAGAAAGCAGGGCATAAACCATTCGCCCTGGTGGGTGGTGCAACGGGTATGGTGGGTGATCCGAGTGGTAAAAGTGAAGAAAGGAATTTATTGAGTGAAGAAGTGCTTCAAAAGAATCTTGCTGGCGTAAAAAAACAACTTGAAAAATATCTCGACTTCGATCCTTCAAAAAAGAATGGCGCCGAGATGGTGAATAATTATGATTGGTTCAAAGACATGAGCTTTTTGAATTTCATCCGTGATGTTGGCAAGCATATTTCTGTTAATTACATGATGGCGAAAGACAGCGTGAAGAAAAGACTAGATGGAGAAACAGGAATGAGTTTTACTGAATTCACTTATCAACTGGTACAGGGTTATGATTTCTATTGGTTGTATCAAAACAAACATTGCAAAATGCAAATGGGTGGAAGTGATCAATGGGGAAATATCACAACCGGCACTGAATTGATAAGAAGAAAAACAGGTGGCGAAGCATTTGCTTTCACCTGCCCGCTTATTACAAAAGCAGATGGTGGAAAGTTCGGAAAGACAGAGCAGGGCAACGTTTGGCTGGATCCTGAAAGAACATCTCCTTATCAATTCTACCAATTCTGGCTGAATGCAAGTGATGATGATGCATTGAAATGGATAAAGATATTTACGTTCTTAACCGAGACAGAGATCAACTTACTCATCGATCAGCAAAAAACGGATCCGTCTCAACGCATCCTGCAAAAACGACTTGCAAAAGAAGTAACCACATTTGTTCATGGTGAAGAAGAATACAATAAAGCCATCGAGACAACAGATAAATTATTTGCCAACCAGAATGCGCCGGCAGAAAGTTTAAGCATCGAAGATCTTGAAGGAATGCAGGGCATTATCAAATCTGATTTCTCAGCAGAAAAGATAAAAGCAGGGATAGATATCGTTTCTTTTCTTGCCGATGCGAACATCTTTCCAAGCAAAGGTGAAGCAAGAAAAATGGTACAAGGTGGCGGCGTGAGCATCAACCGTAAAAAGATCGACGACATACAATTCACTGTTGACAGCTCTCTCCTGCTTCATTCCAGGTATCTTTTAATTCAAAAAGGCAAGAAAAATTATTACCTTGTAACCGTTTCCTGATCCATCCTACGATATTTCCCCAGCTTCTGATCCCGCCAGCCTGAATTACACTTAATCATTTTACGGAGGTCCAGTTTATGAAGCATTTGCTATTTTATTTATTGATCGTTTGTGCCATTAGTTCCGGCGCACAAACCGTTACACGTGGACCTTACCTTCAAAAAGGTAACCAGAGTTCTATAACTATACGCTGGCGCACCAATATTGCAACAGATACAAAAGTTCGTTATGGTACTACATTCGGTTCATTGGGTTCAATAGTTAGTAATGCTACCGCAACAACCGAACATGAGATATCCATTACAGGACTTTCTACTGACACAAAATATTATTACAGCATTGGCAGCACTATTAGTGTGCTGCAGGAAACCAACCAGAATTATTTTGTAACTGCACCCGCTTCCACACCCAATCGTGTTGTTCGAATCCTTGCTTTTGGTGATTGTGGCAATGCAAGCACCAATCAAATAAACGTAAGAAAAGCTTTCAGGAATTACTTAGGAACTAATAGTCCCGATGCATGGATATTACTGGGAGATAACGCATACCCCGCAGGATTGGACAATGAATTTCAAACAGGCTTCTTTGATATTTATAAAGACACGATGCTGAAGAATATCAAATTGTATCCTGCTACCGGTAACCATGATTATGGTAACACGCAGGCCAATGCAGCATTAAGGAACCTGGCTTATTATAATATGTTCACCATGCCAACTGCCGCCGAGTGTGGTGGCGTTGCATCCGGCACCGAAGCTTATTATTCATTTGATATCGGTAATATCCATTTCATATCACTGGATTCTTATGGAAAGGAAAACAGCAACACTACAAGATTGTATGATACTACCGGCGCACAGGTTACCTGGCTGAAAGCTGATCTTGCTGCCAATACACTACCATGGACCGTTGCTTATTTCCATCATCCGCCATTTACAAAAGGCGGTCATGATTGTGATGCTACATCAGGAACAGATCTTGAATTGAGAAATATCCGCGAGAAGACGATCCGCATCCTTGAAAGATATGGAGTTGATCTTGTTCTGTGCGGGCATAGTCACGCATACGAACGAACTTATTTTCAAAAAGGATTTTATGGTGATGAAGGAACATATAACAGTAGTTATCGTGTAAGCAGCAGCACCGGTAAATACAATGCTTCCGCTAATTCATGTCCGTATTATTCAAGCACTGATAAAAGATCAAACGGCACCATGTACATTGTAACCGGTTCATCCGGGCAATTAGGTGGAAGTTCAACCGGGTATCCATATGATGCGATGTACTATAGCAACAATACGGAAGGTGGTGCTTTTTATTTTGAAGTAGATAACAATCGCCTCGATGCAAAATTCATTTGCGCGGATGGTGTGATACGCGACCAGTTCACGATGATGAAAGACGTGAATAAGAAACTTGCTTTCTCTGCCTCCAATGGTTTATCCGTGAGTCTCACAGCATCCTATGTTGGAAGTTACAACTGGAGCGGGCCGGGAGCATCTGGCTCAACAAAAACAATTTCTGTTACGCCGCCATCTAATGCTACTACATCATATATAGTAAACGATGCATTAGGCTGCGTAGCTGATACATTTGTAATAACAGCTGCCGTTGCACTTCCTGTGGCATTACATTCTTTTGATGTAATTAAAGACAATGATCATGTTAATTTAAAATGGAAGTCAGAAACAAACAATACTTCAGATCACTTTATTGTAGAGAGATCTTTTGACGGATCAACCTATCAAACTATTGCCGGCATTCCTGTTATCAGCGGACAAACAAACTATTTCAGTAACGATAGTCTCTTTTTGGATAAACAGGTCTATTACCGGCTTAAGATGATCGATCATGATAATACATGGACCACACTTGGAATGAAGAGTGTGTTATTCAAAAGCAATAAAAATGTAAGTGTAGAAATTTTATCTGCCCAACAACTGGCAACGATCTACTTCGAAACTTCTGTAGCGCAAACGATAGGCATGAGTATTTATTCTGTTGATGGAAAACTGGTGCTTGGAAAGAAAATTCATTTAATGCCGGGAGAAACACAGGAAAAAATAAAACTGCCCGCCGGAACTTATATCATGAAATGCAGCGGTTCATTCGGATCACTCAGTAAAAAATTCATTGTCCGCTGATCTTACATCAACAGGTGTTTTCTTTCATTGTACACTTGCAGTATAAACTCTCCGAACAACGTATTGGCCCAGGCAAACCATTTCCGGGTGAACTTATTTACATCATCTTTATGAAATGCTTCATGCATGAAACCGGTGCCGGCATGTGACTTTTGCAACAGATCGAGGCATATTTTTATTTCTGTATCATCAGTTGACGTCAATCCTCTCATGATGATACTGATCGGCCATATATAATCAACTCCCACATGCGGACCGCCGATACCCTCTCCTGCTTTGCCTTTGAAGAAGAATGGATTGGAATCTGATAAAACAAATTTCCTGGTGCTTTGACAAAGTTTACTAAGATCATCGGGGACAGTCCCTAACAAATATTCCAGCGACAACAAGCTCGGAACATTTGCATCGTCCATTAAATTATAACTGCCGAAACCATTGATCTCGTACGCAAATATTTTTCCGAATTGAGTGTGATCGATCAGCGCATATTCCTTCATACCCTTTTCTAACGTCTTGCCAAGTTCTTTTGCTTCAGGCAATCCTTCATCAAGGATATTTTCAAACATTTTCACAAGATTCATCAGACTTATTCCTGCAAATAAATTTCCGGGAATATTGAATGGGTAGATCGTTGCATCATCACTCGGCCTGAACATAGAATGTATCAATCCAATTTTTTTTGTTGGATATCCATACCCGGCTAATGGAACTCCATCCGTTGCCCAGGCTGTTGTTCTTTGGAAAGTATAAGGACCATCATTTTCTAATCTTTGCTGCTCTTTAAAAGTTTTTACAACGAGTTTCATTGCTTCTTTCCAGTCGTTATCAAAAACAGATGTATCTCCTGTTGCTTTCCAGTAACCATGTGCTAAGCGTATCGGGTAACACAAACTATCCACTTCCCATTTGCGTTCGTGGATACCGGGTTTCATTTTGGTAAGATCATCTTTCCATTCACTTACTTTATTTACGTCTTTGTAAAAAGCATTGGCATATGGATCAAGAAGGATACATTTTGTTTGTCTTCTGATAACACCGGCGATCAATTGCTGCAGGTTCTTGTCTTCCTTACAAAAAGGAAGATAAGGCCATACCTGTGCGCTCGAATCACGCAGCCACATGGCATCTATATCTCCCGTGATCACGTAGGTATCAGGCTTTCCGTTGATCATCTCAAAGTCAACCGTTGTATCTAATGTGTTGGGGAAACAATTGCCGAATAACCACCCGATCTCTTTATTACCAATTTCAGATTGAACTTTACGGATGATGTTTTCTATCGCAGCACTTTTGAATTTGCGTTGCGCTTCGGGTATCCTCACAACAGGAAAATCTCCCGGCGAAGAGCCGAAAGAATATTTTGAAGTAAAGAGCGCTGCAGTTGCAAGCGATGATTGTTGGATGAATTGCCGGCGTCGCATACTATGAATTTCTGATTTGAAATTTGAGATTTCTTATTGTAAGGTAAAAATAAAGCATCTCAATATTGAGATGCCGCGTTATTTATTAATCAGAAATTATAAATATCAAATCAGGAACTATTCAATGTCCACCTGCTTTCTTATCAACGATCCCTTACTTGCTTCCATTAAGAACTTTCTCTCATGGAGCAGGTAACCATTTCCTTTCTCGCAGAAATGAACTTTCAAATTCTCGATGCTGATAGGATTACCATCGGGTATATCGGCAATATTGGAGTGTTTGATATCATGACCATCGATGATCACTACCAACCCGCTTCCTATCGCCTCCATTTTATTGCCGCCTGTGATCAGCATGCCGGTATCTTCCCCCAACCCAACTCCTATACATTGAGGATTGGACGCTACGGCTTGTGATAACCTTCCAAAGCGACCGCGTTTTTCAAAATGTGAATCGATGATCATATTATTGATGAACGCAAGACCTGTTGTCATTTTCACTTCGCCTTTCAGGTGTGCACGTGTTGCATTGCCTTCATAGATCATCGTATTGCTCATCGCCATCGCACCCGCAGATGTTCCGGCGATCAGGAATTCTTCGTTTGCATATCGTTCAAGGATGATCTTTAAAATTTCTGTACCGCCATATACAGCTGTTAACCGTAATTGGTTACCGCCACTGAACATCACCCCATCACAATTCCTTATTCTTTCGATGAATTCTTCTTTGGTGGCATCTTCGCGTGTGCGGATATGTATCACGCCAACGTTATTACAACCGATCTTGCCAAAAGCATGGATGTAATTCTCTCCCACTTCGAACGGGATCATAGATGCTGTAGTGATAACTTCGATGCGTGCAGTATTACCGCCGGCCTCTTCGGCTATACGGCGAAGGATCGCCAATTCAAAGAAATTGAGGTTGTTTCGCTGGATCTCTCCTTTCTCAAGGTCTGTACCCTTGTCTTCGGCGCCGCCGATGGCAATGAGTTTTCCTTTAGGTATTGTCATAAGGACTAATCTGGTTCCGTTCAAAAATAGGTCTTTCACTAAAGGAAACGCAGCCTGAAAGTTTTTATTTTTTCCACGATGGTTGAAAAGGATTTTTCGATATCCCGAAAGGTTTCCATTGCTGAATAGGATTACCGGACGTACAAGTGAGTGACACAACCAAAGCCCGATAGTAGCAACAGCGCCGGTAACATACATACATCACCTGAAGTTATTAGAGACTTTTGCAAAAATTTATCAGTGGCTCATTCATCCAAACAGTAACTTAATGGTATAAAAAGCTGATATGCGCCTGGCCCTTCTCCTGTTTTTCCTTGCATTTGATCAACCTCTTTTTGCAGGTGACACAAGTTCAGTGACGATTCATTTTGCTTTCAACAAGTACGAGATTGATGCCGATGCGATGAAAGTGATCGACAATTTCCTGGCTGACAGTAATAAGATCATTACGAATATCCGCATCACCGGTTATTGCGACCAGGTTGGCAGTGATACTTACAACAATCAACTTTCTTTAAAAAGAGCTAATGAGGTAAAACAATACCTGCTCAGTAAAACTATCAAGAAAAATATCATTTCGCCGGTGACGGGGAAAGGGGAAAAAGAACTATTGAGAACCGGCATGACTGAAAGTGAACGCCAGGAAAACCGGAGAGTGATAATTAGTATTGAATATAATAAAGGGCTGAGCGCTGAAGAGAATAAAAAATCATTGAAGGAAAAAGTGATCAGCAATGAGACAGGTCAAAAAATTATATTGAAGAATATCAATTTCTATGGCGGCAGTCACCAATTTCTTCCTCAATCCTTACCTGCATTGGATGAGCTACTACAAGCACTTAGCAGCATTCCTTCTCTCGAAATAGAGATCCAGGGACATGTTTGTTGCGGAGTGGGTGAAGAAGATGGATATGACAACGAGACGGGCATAGAGAACCTTTCTACCATGAGAGCAAAAGCTGTTTACGATTTTTTAATACGCAATGGCATCGATAAAAAAAGATTAAGTTATGTGGGTCTCGCCCATCGTTTCCCACTCGTGCCTGAACACACGGCCGAAGACCTGACCACCAACCGGAGAGTGGAAATAAAAATCACTAAGAAGTAAGATCATTTTTGCAGGGGGTTATTATTTTCCTATCTTCCAAACCCACTTATCTTAGAACTAACAAAACCTAATTATGAAGATTGTTGAAATTAAAGTATTGAAAGGCCCCAATTACTGGAGTGTTCGTCGGATCAAACTTGTCCAGCTGAAACTTGACCTTGAAGAAATGGAACAACGCCCAACGAATTCCATCCCTGGTTTTCGTACGCGACTGGAGAAATTAATGCCATCCTTATACGAACATCGTTGCAGTGAAGGCAAACCAGGTGGTTTCTTTTCAAGAGTGGATGAAGGCACCTGGATGGGGCATGTGATAGAACATGTTGCGTTGGAGATACAAACATTGGCAGGTATGGATACCGGTTTTGGAAGAACACGTGGTACCGGTAAGGAAGGAGAATATTATGTAGTGTTTAGTTATATGGAAGAAGATGCCGGTGTGTATGCTGCAAGAGCTGCGGTGAGAATCTGCCAGGCATTGATCGATGATAAGGATTATGATCTTGCGGAAGACATACAAAAATTAAGAGAGATACGCGAAGACACGAGACTTGGTCCTTCAACAGGATGTATCGTTGATGAAGCGGCGAAACGTGGCATTCCTTTTATAAGATTGAACAAACACAGCCTGGTGCAACTGGGTTATGGTGTGCATCAAAAAAGAATTCGTGCAACGATCGCTTCCACTACTTCCAATATTGCGGTTGATATTGCGTGTGATAAAGAAGAAACAAAAGCATTGCTCGGCGCTGCAGAGATTCCTGTACCGAAAGGTGATGTGATCAGGACGATAGAAGGATTGAAAGATGCTGTTGAAAAAGTTGGTTATCCTTTGGTGATAAAACCGATCGATGGTAATCATGGAAAAGGGAACACTACCAATATCACTACCTGGGAACAGGCAGTAAAAGCATTTGAATCGGCGAAGAGTTATAGCCGAAGTGTGATCATTGAGAAATTCATCACGGGATTTGATTTCAGGATCCTGGTGATCAATTATAAATTCATCTGCGCAGCGTTGAGAACACCTGCATCAGTGATTGGTGATGGAAAGAATACCATTCAATACCTGATCGACGAAACAAATAAAGACCCACGTCGCGGTTATGGTCATGAAAAAGTATTGACACAGATCACTGTTGATCAATCCACGCAAAAAATGCTGGATGAAAAGAATTATACATTAGAAACGGTGCCGAAGAAAGGTGAATTGGTTCTGCTGAAATCAACAGCGAATCTTTCCACCGGTGGTACGTCCACTGATGTAACGGATGAAGTACATCCTGCCAACGTATTCATGTGCGAACGCATTGCCAAGATCGTTGGATTGGATATCTGTGGTATTGATATCATGGCTTCTGACCTCAGGACACCTGTTACAGAAAATGGCGGCTGCATTCTTGAAGTAAATGCAGCACCGGGTTTCCGTATGCATATCGAACCGGCAGAAGGATTGCCTCGCAACGTAGCAGAACCTGTTGTTGATATGTTATTCCCCGACAGAAGCGATGGCCGTGTTCCGATCATTGCAGTTACCGGTACAAATGGAAAGACAACAACTACCCGTTTAACTGCACATATTGCCAAATCAGCCGGGAAGAAAGTTGGTTATACTACCAGCGATGGTGTGTATATACAAAATCAACTGATGATGAAAGGTGATTGCACAGGTCCACTCTCTTCTCAATTTGTATTAAAAGATCCGACCGTTGATTTTGCGGTATTGGAATGTGCACGAGGCGGCATATTAAAATCAGGTCTTGCATTTTCTAATTGTAATGTGGCGATCGTAACCAATGTTGCTGCCGATCATATGGGATTGGGTGGCATCAACACACTTGACCAGATGGCGAAACTGAAAGCCGTTGTTCCAGAAACAGTTTTCCCGCATGGCTATGCGATATTGAATGCTGATGACGATCTTGTTTATGCCATGAAGGATGATCTGAAATGCAATATTGCTTTGTTCAGCATGGATGAAAAGAATCCACGCATAAAAGCGCATTGTGCCGACGGTGGACTCGCAACAGTTTTTGAAAATGGTTACGTAAGTATATTAAAAGGTCTATGGAAGATAAGAGTGATGCTGGTAAAAGATATCCCGCTTACGTATGAAGGAAAAGCAATGCACAATATTGCGAACACATTGCCGGCGGTGATGGCAACGTATCTTTTCAAGACCATCAGCATTGAAGATATTCGTTCGGCCTTACAAACTTTTGTTCCTACATCAGCTACCACACCGGGAAGGTTGAACTTCTTTCATTTTAAGAACATAACTTTCCTTGCCGACTTTGCACACAACCCGCATGGATTAAAATTGCTTTGTGATTTTGTAGGCAAACTTGATTACAAATTAAAAATAGGTGTGATCAGCGGTACCGGCGACCGACGCGATGAGGATATCCGCGAGTTGGGAGAGATCTCTGCAAGATATTTCGACGAGATCATCATCCGTTGCGATAAGAATCTTCGCGGAAGAACTGCCGAAGAGATCATTGGTTTGTTACAGGACGGTATCAACAGTGTGAAGCCGGATGTTCCAACGATCACGATCGCCAACGAGAATGAAGCACTCGAATACATCTATGCTAATCAAAAACCCGGCGCATTGTATACGATCATGTGTGATGTAGTGGCTGGAGCATTGGATAAGATCAGGGAACTGAAAGAAAGAGAAGAAAAAACATTTTAATAAGAATTCAGGCAATAAGACACAAGGCACAAGAAATAAGATCTTGTGCCTTGTTTGCTTTTATCTTGTTGTCTTAAATAATATTTATTTCTTCACATAACCAAATAGACCGTGTGCTTCATCCTGTGGACCGGCTGCAAAGAACAAACGATTTGGATCTGCTCCTGCTGCTGTTGAGAAACTGATACCCCAGAGGCCGTCGATCTGTATAAGATCGCCATTGGTATTCTTTAACTGGCCGAGATATGTTCCACTTGAATTATATGCATTGATATACCCATCGCCAAAATTACCAACGAGTATGGCACCTTGAATGGTACTGGTATCGCCAAAGAATGTTGAAGGTGCTTTAGCAACTCCCCATGGTGCATTTAACTGCCCGGTAGTTGCAAAACGACTTACGAATGATCCGTCTGTGTTAAAAATATCTACGTATCCATTTCCAACACCTCTTTCTTCTTCACCATCGGCTCCTACTTTAGCATATAACACATACAGTTTTCCATCGATGGCCTGAACATTGAACGGGGCATAACCTTCCGGTAAGTTCGGATCGGTAAAGGTCATGCTGACCATTGCATAATTCTTGTCGAACACATCGATCTTTCCTTCTTTAAAATTCGCAGCATATAAATAATTAGCACCTGCGTTGGATGCCAATGCTAATCCTGTGTAAGCTGCGGTAGAAGATCTGTCTACTACTCTTACAGCTGCTGTTCCGGCATACCATGCAGAGATAACACCATCTGTTCCTACAAAAATAAATTTAGGAACATTGGCTGCTATACTGAAATCAGATGTGCCATTGTAAACAACTCCTGTTGGAGCACCACCGGTCAATGATGTTGCAGATGGAATAGATATGACAGGTAACAGTTCAGCTCCATCCTGGTTGTAAGTAACATTTGACCCTGTACCTTCTGCTGCGATCCAGATAGAACCAGTGGTTGGATTGATCGCAATACCCCATCCATTCACCAAATTCGCGTCAGTTCTTCCTCCGGTTCCATTATCTGAAACAAGGTTTGTTTGTTGAAAATTTTTCAGCGATTGTGATGATGGCGGAATTGTTGTTGTGTTGTCATCATCTTTGTTACAGGCCGGACTCATTACTAAAACAAATCCTGAGATCATCAAAGCTGCTATTTTTGATAATCCCGTAGCCGCACTACTCATCTGCTTCATAAAAAAAAGTTTATAAGATTAAATAATAAAAAAACGTAGCAGCCTTTTCAGCAGTTGCCTTCGCCGACCTTTTTACAAAAATCTTTCCAAGTGATGATAAATATTGTGGCACGATTTCCACATGACAATTCTTATTAACATCATTCACACCTAATTAAAACATTACTAGTTTTTTTCTTCTACCTTCAACAAAATTTTCCGCAGGATGTCGCGCCAGAAATTTGTTCTTCTTTTCACAGTTTTTATTGATATGGTTTGTTTCAGCATGTTATTTCCCGTGCTGCCTTATTTTGTAAAAGAACTTCACCTGGCAGATATCTATGTTGGTTTATCAGTTGCCATTTTCGCCGGGATGAATTTTATATGTTCTCCTTTATGGGGAAGTATGAGCGACCGCAAAGGAAGAAGACCGGTGATGCTGATCAGTATCTTCATTACGATGTGCGGGAATATCCTGCTTGGCTTCACATCCAGTTTCATTTTATTATTCCTGGCGAGGATGATCGGTGGTATAGGTAGTGCCAATATCGGTATTGCACAGGCGTATATGTCTGATATCTCAACTCCTGAAGAAAGAACAAAGAACCTGGGTATGGTGGGCGCCATGTTCGGGATCGGTTTTGTACTGGGGCCATTCATTGGCGGTATCTTAAAAGATATCAGTGGTGAAGGTTCTGCGTTATGGGTTGGATTGGGCGCAGCAGCATTCAACCTGCTTAATTTTATTAGCGCTTATTTCTTTTTAAAAGAAAGCAATCAACAGATCGATCATGCTAAAAAAAGAAATTACAATCCATTTACACAAATACTTCACTGGATCAGGCAACCGGTATTCAGCCAATTGATGTGGTTATTCTTTTTATATGTTGTTGCATTCAGCATCATGCAGATCACGAGTGGTTTATTATGGAAAGAAAAATACGGGCTTACTATTAAGCAGAGTACTTATGTTTTTGCATTCATAGGAATTACTTCCGCCATTTTCCAGGGTGGTCTGGTTGGAAAGCTTTCAAAAAAGTTCACCTCAAAACAATTGATCATTGGCGGATCGATCATCATGGGCATCGGGTTAGCATCGATACCATTACCTCCCAAAGGATATTTTTTACCATGGGAACTGATCGCATGTGGCGTATTATCTTTTGGTAATGCATGCATCACTCCTGCCGTTACCAGTTGGCTGAGTCGTATTGCACCACCGATCGCTGTTGGGCAGGTACTTGGTGCCAACCAGAGTTTTTCTTCGCTTGCAAGAGTGATAGGACCACCATTTGGTACGGCTATGTTCACCACACATCACCAGGTTCCATTCTATATCAGCGGTCTTATAATGCTGGTGCCGTTGTTCATCATATTCAAGCTGAGAGACAGCCTGCGCACGCTTTGATGAGTGAATAACTTCATTTCAATTCCATTTGGGAGAAAGGGCTTGATGCCTTATTTTTGCACCCATTAAGGATGGCCTATAGTATAATGGCAGTACAACTGATTTTGGTTCAGTTTGTCTAGGTTCGAATCCTGGTAGGCCAACAAAAAAAGCTGGAGTATTTGCTTCGGCTTTTTTGTTCACATTGCCCGATAGTATAATGGTAGTACCACAGATTCTGGTTCTGTTTGTCAGGGTTCGAATCCTTGTCGGGCAACTTTGTTTTACCATAAATGATCAACGTGGTAAGGAAGATTTTCGACTTCTTTATTTTTTCTTCCCTTTACATTGCTGTTGGCGCTGTGCTGATGGTAATGCAAACAAACCAGTTATTCCATATTCCCACGGATCGCGATTACCTTTTCTTTGTTTTCTTTTCCACGATGTGCAGCTATAACCTGCATTGGTATCTTTCTGCTTTTCATGTTTCCGAATCGCTCAGGGTAAAATGGACGCAGGAACATAAGAACCTGCATATCTTCTTTTTTTGCGCCGGGCTGATCGGTGCTATTTACTTCTTCATCCCTTTAATGAACTATTTTTTATGGATCGGTCTCGGCGGGATACTTACTTTTCTTTACACCGCTCCCAAGATCAACATGAAACCATTTACCTATCTTAAAAAAATTGCGGTGGCCAAGACCATTTATCTCTCGGCGGTATGGATGTATGCCACCACCATCATTCCTTTTGCTATCTCAGGCCAGTCATGGTCTACTGGTTTTATATTATTTGCCATCTCCCGGTTCTTCTTCATCTATGCTATCTGTATCATTTTTGATTACCGGGATAGAGAAGAAGATAAAAAGAACAATATCCGCAGCCTGATCACCTTTTTGAATGAGAAAGGCATCAACAATTTATTTTTTCTTTCTTTATTGGTTTTTGCCGCCTGCACATTTGCTTTGAAAGTTTATGGAATAGATTGGATCATCATTGTTCTGTTGCTTTTACCAGGTGCTGTGACCGATATATTATATGGCTACTCAAAGAAAAATTTCTCCGACTATCATTATTATTTCCTGCTGGATGGGTTAATGATGTTGCCCTCGATCCTTACACTCCTATTTTTTAGTTTCTTCTGAAATAATGATCTGCCCCGGATCTGTTATGATCATTTCCGGCTTGCCGTTGAATACAATGATCTCTCCTGTGATACAAACCTGTTTGTTCTTGTAGAATTCTTCCGGTTTTAGTTTGAATTTTCTCCTCGCATCTGCCCAGATGACCAGGGTGAACGGAGCATTGGGATAGGCCGCACCTACATTCAGGAACGTAGGCTGGCCGCTTGATTTGCTCATGAATATCCCGCCGAATATCTTATCACAAACAGAGATGGTCTTACCAATATATTTACCTGCTTCTTTTGCCGTGACAGATGTTTGAGCAAATATGTAAGTGGATAGCAATAATAAGATGACAAGTATCGCATACTTTTTCATGTGATGAGGTTTAATGCAACTAAACCTAGCTTAATATCTTTCGTATGCAATGAGGAAAAAACTATTTAAGCCGACTTAAATCACGATAGCTTGTTGATACATTTCCGTAAACTTTCTTTCCAATCTTTTACCTGTATACCGAAGACTGACCGGATCTTTGATTTATCCAACACAGAATAATGTGGTCGTTTTGCAGGTGTGGGATATTGTGAAGTTAAAATGGGATTCACTTTACAATTACTGCCTGATATCTCTTTGATCGCAACAGCAAACTCGTACCAATTGATGATGCCTTCGTTACTATAATGATAAATTCCTGATTTTCTATTTTCGATTTCCGATTTCTGATTTCCGATTATTTTCAAAATCGTATCTGCGAGATCTGCGGCATAGGTAGGTGAACCAACCTGGTCATTCACCACACCGATCTGTTCCTTTTCTTTCATCAGTCGCAGCATTGTTTTTACAAAGTTGCTTCCGAATTCAGAATACAACCACGATGTACGAATGATGATCGCGCCGGGATCGCTGATCAAACATAATTGCTCACCGTTCAGTTTGGTCAAACCATAATAATTGACAGGCTCCGTAGGATCATCTTCTTTATAAGGTTGTTTTCCTTCTCCATCAAAAACATAATCGGTGGAGATATGAATGAGTTTTGTTTGATGCTCCTTGCAAATAGCTGCCAGCACGCCCACCGATTCACCATTGATCAGCATCGCCAGGTCTTTTTCTGTTTCTGATCGATCGACTGTTGTATAAGCGGCGCAGTTGATGCAATATTGAGGTTGCGTGATCTTAAAATAATTCCTGAGCAGTTCAAAATTATCGATCGGAAGATCTTCTCTTGATAAGAATAAAAATTTGAATGATGGATATTCAGCAGATAATACCTGGAGTTCTTTTCCCAACTGCCCGTTGGCGCCCGTTACAAGTATCGTAGGCTTTTGCATAGATCAAAGTTATCCTTCAAAAACAAAATTATTACGGCATTCTGCAAAGGAAGGAAGCTTTATGTCTTTTTCAGAAAGGATCATCTTATCAGCCGGCACCTGCCAGTCAATATTAAACTCAGCATCATTATAAATAATGCCCGCTTCACTTTCCTTATTATATAAACTATCCACTTTATACATTACTTCTGCAGTAGGAGAAAGCACACTGTAGCCATGAGCAAAGCCTGCAGGAACAAACAACTGCTTTTTATTTTCTCCCGACAATTCTATCGAGAAGGACCTGGCAAATGTGGGAGAACCTTTTCTTATATCCACCACCACATCAAGTATGATCCCATCCAACGCACCTATTAATTTAGATTGCGCAGCAGGCACCAACTGGTAATGCAATCCTCTCACTACGCCATACACAGAGCGTGCACGGTTATCCTGTACGAATACCGTATCAATTCCTCCATCAGTAAAGGTCTTTTGATTATAACTCTCATAGAAATAACCGCGGTCATCCGAAAACACTTTCGGTTCGAATATTTTTAATCCCGGTATTCCTGTGTCAATAAATGGCATGACAATTTTGAATTGCGAATTTTGAATTTTGAATTATTGCTTATTGCCTACTGCTTATATTGTTCCTTATAATACTTTTGGTAATCGCCACTTGTTACATGCTTCACCCATTCCTGGTTGGCAAGATACCAGTCAACTGTTTTCTCTAAACCTTCTTCAAATTGCAAGGAAGGTGTCCATCCAAGTTCTTTGTTCAGTTTAGTTGCATCGATCGCGTAGCGATGATCATGTCCAAGCCTGTCGGTAACATAAGTGATCAGTTTTTCTGATTCACCTGTTTTTCTTCCTAGTTTCTTATCCATGATCGCACAAAGCAATTTCACGAGGTCAATATTTTTCCATTCGTTGAATCCACCCACATTATAACTCTCACCGGTCTTTCCTTTATGAAAGATCACATCGATGGCTCTTGCATGATCTTCCACGAACAACCAATCTCTCACATTATCACCTTTACCATAAACCGGGAGTGGTTTGTTGTTAATGATATTATTGATCATTAAAGGGATCAGCTTTTCCGGGAAATGATGCGAACCATAATTATTAGAGCAGTTGCTCATCACTATAGGTAAATTATAAGTATGATGATAAGCCATCACGAGGTGATCCGAAGCCGCCTTGGAAGCAGAATACGGAGAACGCGGGTCATACGCAGTTGTTTCAGTAAAGAAACCTGTTTCACCTAAAGAACCATATACTTCATCAGTAGAAACATGGTAGAAAAGTTTCTTGTCTTTATTTTCTTTCCAGGAAACACGACACGTATTCAATAACACACCTGTTCCCATCACGTTTGTTTTTACAAACGCCAACGGATCGGTGATGCTTCTATCAACATGACTTTCTGCTGCCAAATGGATCACCGCATCGAACTGGTATTGTTTGAATAACCTTTCCACTGCTTCCGCATCGGTGATATCCAATCTTTCGAATTTATAATTTGGCTTATTCTCCACATCACGCAAATTCTCGAGGTTACCTGCATACGTCAATGCATCACCATTGACGATAAGATATTGCGGGTACTTGTTCACGAATAATCTTATTACGTGTGAGCCGATAAAGCCTGCGCCGCCGGTCACTAATATTTTTCTTTCAAAGTTCATCTTATAAACTCCAGTAAGTAAGTTTTGAAATTTGTCCTTTATAAACACCTTTCAGGTCAGCAAACAATGCATTCTTTGTGCTGATAGAAGCAAAATATGCTTCATCCCAGTGTTTGAATTCTTCGTGGGCAACGGCCATCACGATCGTATCATAACCCGTTCCGATCTTATCAGCAAGCGTAAGATCATATTCATGTTTTACTTCTTCAGCATCTGCCAGTGGATCATAAAAATCTACTACCAATGAATAACCCAGCAACTCTTTTACCAGGTCGGTAACTTTTGAATTGCGTATATCGCTTACATTTTCTTTAAAGGTAGAACCGAGCACCAGCACTCTTGCATTGGCTGCGTCTTTTGAATTCTTCATGATATGCTGCACGATCTGTTTAGCAACATAACCCGGCATTGCATCATTGATATACCTGCCTGCTGTGATCACTCTTGAATTATAACCAAGCTGAGCCGCTTTATATGTTAGATAATATGGATCAACACCAATACAATGCCCGCCTACCAGGCCTGGGTAATATTTATGGAAGTTCCATTTTGTACCGGCTGCTTCAATTACATCATGCGTATTAATGCCCATCTTATTGCAGATGATAGAAAGCTCATTCATCAATGCAATGTTCAGGTCGCGTTGTGTGTTCTCGATGATCTTACCGGCTTCAGCAACTTTTATTGAAGGAGCTTTGTGCAAACCGGCTGTTACCACCAACGCATATACATCAGCGATGACATCCAATGCTTCTGCATCAGAACCGCTTACTATCTTTTTAATATTGGCAAGCGTATGTTGCTTATCACCCGGGTTAATTCTTTCAGGAGAATAACCGATCTTAAAATCTTTACCAAGTTTTAATTTAGAAAGTTCTTCGATGATCGGCAGACAATCTTCTTCTGTACAACCTGGATACGTAGTTGATTCGTACACTACATAATCTCCTTTCTTGATCACCTTACCTATCGTTTCAGATGATTTGATCAATGGCGTAAGATCAGGTACTTTATGATCATTAATCGGCGTAGGAACCGCTACAATGAAAAATTTTGCTTCACGCAATACTTCCAGGTCATCGGTGAAAACAATATCGCAATTATCAAATGCTTCTTTTTCCAGTTCACGGCTTGGGTCAATGCCTTCCTTCATCATTTCGATACGCTTCTTATTGATGTCGAAACCAATGACAGAAACTTTCCGGGCAAATTCCAATGCCAGTGGAAGTCCCACGTATCCCAAACCAATGACGGCTACTTTATTTTTTTTATCTACTATCTCTTTATACATTGAAAATTGAAAATTAAAATTGAAAATTATTTACCCACTCACCATTCCCCACTTACCACTCGCCTATTTACTACTTACAAACTCTTTCGGCAGTTTATACAATTCATCTTTTGATAAAGACTTGAAATATTCATACGTGATCTTCAGTCCTTCGCTTCTTGATACTTTAGGTTCCCATCCCAGTATCTGTTTTGCTTTGGTGATATCCGGCTCGCGTTGTTTCGGATCATCAACAGGCAATGGCTTGTAAACGATCTTTTGTTGCGTGCCTGTTAGTTTGATGATCTCTTCGGCAAATTCTTTCAGTGATATCTCATCCGGGTTACCAATGTTCACCGGCATATGATAATCGCTCATCAGTAAGCGATAAATTCCTTCCACCAGGTCATTCACGTAACAAAAACTTCTTGTCTGGCTGCCATCACCAAATACCGTAAGATCCTCTCCACGCAAGGCCTGGCCTATGAATGCCGGCAACGCACGGCCATCATTCAACCGCATACGCGGACCATACGTATTAAATATGCGGACGATCCTTGTTTCCAATCCATGAAAAGTATGATACGCCATCGTGATCGCTTCCTGGAAACGTTTTGCTTCATCATAAACGCCACGCGGACCAATAGGATTTACATTTCCCCAATATTCTTCTGTTTGAGGATGCACCAACGGATCGCCATATACTTCTGAAGTAGATGCGATCAGCATTCTTGCATTCTTTGCTTTGGCAAGACCAAGACAATTATGTGTACCGAGTGAACCAACTTTTAAAGTTTGAATGGGGATCTTTAAATAATCGATCGGGCTGGCAGGAGATGCAAAATGTAATATGTAATCGATCTTACCCGGAACGTGGATGAACTTACTTACATCGTTATTATAAAATTCAAATGTGGGTAAGGGAAAAAGATGTTCGATATTCTTCAGGTCGCCGGTGATCAGGTTATCCATCCCGATAACATGATAACCTTCATTAATGAACCGGTCGCACAAATGCGAACCCAGGAAACCGGCAGCGCCTGTAATGAGAACACGTTTTTTTTCAGCCACGGTCGATATTATTTTAGTTAACTATTTTTCTTCCTACGCTCACGTAATAGAACCCGAGTTCTTTCATCCTGTCGAGCTCAAATAAATTCCTTCCGTCGAAGATAGCTTTATTCTTCAGCGTTGCACTTATCTTATCAAAATCAGGTGTGCGGAATTCGCTCCACTCTGTTGCGATGATGAGTGCATCGGCATTTTGCAATGCTTCGTAATGACTCTCGGCGAACTGTATCTTATCTCCCACCTGCTTCTTCACATTACTCATTGCTTCAGGATCGAAAGCAGTAACAGCAGCGCCTTCTTTCAATAACGCATCGATGATATACAAAGCAGGCGCTTCGCGGATATCATCGGTGTTTGGCTTGAACGCCAAGCCCCAAAGAGCAAAACGTTTTCCTTTTAAATTATTCTTGAAATAGTCTTTTATTTTTGGAATGAAGTGCAGCTTTTGTTTTTCGTTCACATCCATCACCGCATCCAGTATCTGGAAATCATAATCGGCATCATCAGCAGATCTTGCCAATGCCTGCACATCTTTAGGGAAACAACTTCCGCCATAACCTATACCGGGGAATAAAAATCTTTTACCGATACGATCATCGCTACCGATACCACGACGAACCATATCAACATCGGCACCGAGTCTTTCACACAACTGTGCGATCTCGTTCATGAAAGTGATCTTGGTAGCAAGAAAAGCATTCGCTGCATACTTGGTCAGCTCAGCACTTGCTTCATCCATGAAGATGATCGGGTTTCCCTGGCGAACAAATGGTGCGTATAGATTGCCCATTACTTTTTTTGCCTTCTCACTCGATGTTCCGATCACGACCCTGTCAGGTTTCATGAAATCTTCTACCGCAACACCTTCACGCAGGAATTCAGGATTACTCACTACATCAAATTCAACTTTTGCATGCTTAGCAATAGCCACTCTTACTTTTTCAGCAGTACCAACCGGCACGGTGCTTTTATCAACAATTACTTTATAATCGGTCATGATCTTGCCAAGATGATCGGCCACTCCCAAAACATATTTCAGGTCGGCACTTCCATCTTCACCTGGTGGTGTAGGCAATGCAAGGAAGATGATCGATGCATCTTTAATGCCATCTTCCAAAGAAGTGGTAAACTCCAAACGTCCTTCTTTACGGTTACGTTCAAATAATTTTTCAAGACCGGGTTCGTAGATAGTGACCTGCCCAGCGTTGAGTTTATTTACTTTTTCCGTATCGATATCAACACAGGTAACATGATTACCGGTTTCTGCAAAACAAGTTCCGGTTACCAATCCAACGTATCCTGTTCCAACAACTGCAATTTTCATTTCTGTTTTTGTTATGGGTTATTTGTTACGGTTACCTGGTGTTTATCAGAAATGTTAGCTATTTACAATACTCGAGAACTTTTGAGATAATATGATCCTGTTGATCTTTTTCCATTTCGGTGTGTATCGGTAATGATACAACGATCGGTGTCAGCATATCTGTTACCGGAAGATCGGCATTTGCATTCACAGAAGGAATATGATCGAACATTTTTTGTTTGTGACAAGGAACAGGATAATAGATCATCGAAGGGATATTGTTATCCTGCAGGAATTTCACCAAACCATCACGGTCAACTCCATTCAGCTTCATCGTGTATTGATGGAACACGTGCTTTGAATACGCCGCACGGAACGGTGTTTTTATCTTTGGATGATTGGCGAATGCTTTGTCATACACATCAGCAACAGCACGACGTGCATCGCAATATTCATCCAAATGCTTCAGCTTGATCTTTAAGATCGCAGCCTGTATGGTATCGAGTCTTGAGTTACAACCCACCATCTCGTGGTAATAACGAACTTTCTGTCCGTGGTTGGCGATCATCTTTAATTTTTCGGCCAACGCATCGTCATTAGTAAATATAGCGCCGCCATCACCATAGCATCCCAGGTTCTTTGAAGGGAAGAAAGAAGTTGTTCCGATGATACCCATCGTACCGGCTTTCTTTTTTGTTCCATCTTTAAAAGTATAATCAGAACCGATCGCCTGGGCATTATCTTCTATTACATATAAGTTATGTTTTTTGGCGATCGCGAGAATTTCTTCCATCGGTGCAACATGACCGTATAAGTGCACAGGAACGATCGCTTTTGTTTTTGATGTGATCGCTTTCTCCACTGCTTTCGGATCCATGCAAAAAGTATCAGGATCAACATCAACAAAAATTGGATTCAATCTCAGCAATGCCACTACTTCAACCGTAGCTATATAAGTGAACGAAGGCGTGATCACTTCATCACCCGGTTGCAATCCAAGACCCATCATTGCGATCTGCAATGCATCGGTTCCGTTGGCACAAGGGATCACATGTTTTGAACCCAGGTAAGTTGCGAGCTCGGTTCCAAATTCGGCAACGGGTTTACCATTGATGAATGCGGTACTGTCGAGCACATTCAAAATAGCACTGTCAACTTCGTTCTTAATTTTAAGATATTGCTGTTTCAGATCAACCATTTGTAGCGGTCTCATACTTAGAGTTTTACGGGCGCAAAAATAAGGTAATTAGCAAGACCACTATATTGCAGGCCATAACTTTGTATAAACGGGTTTTAAATGGCGGTATTGTTTTATAACATTTTTATTTGGCTTTATGCAATAGGCGTTCGGTTGGCTGCAGCATTCAACCCCAAAGCAAAACTGTGGATAACGGGCAGAAAGCACTGGCAGCAACAGCTCAGGGACCATATCAAACCAGAAGACAAGGTGCTTTGGATGCATTGTTCTTCGCTCGGGGAGTTTGAACAGGGACGCCCAATTTTAGAAAAATGGAGAATGGAGAATAGGGAATGGAGAATTCTGTTGACCTTTTACTCCCCTTCGGGCTATGAAGTGAGGAAAGATTATAAAGGCGCCGACCTGGTGATGTACCTGCCGCTGGATTCTGCTTCCAATGCAAAAGAATTTATTGAGCTCGCACATCCTTCCATTGCGATGCTGGTGAAATATGAGTTCTGGTACAATATACTTTCACAAATAAAGAAGAAGAATATCCCCTGCTTTTTGGTCTCCGGTATTTTCAGGAAAGATCAATTGTTCTTTCACCCGTTGGGTGGATTTTTCAGGAAGATGCTGAAATGCTTTGATTTCTTTTTTGTACAGAATGAAGAATCAAAAAAATTATTAGAGAAGATCGGTCTTGGTGACAGAACGATGATCAGTGGTGATACAAGATTCGATCGCGTAAAAGAGATCGCCGACCAATTTGAACATATCCCCATTGTGCAGCAATTCACTTTCGATCAAAAAACGATTATTGCCGGCAGCACCTGGCGAAATGATGATGAGCTGCTTGCAAAATATGCGAAAGAGAATAAAGATATAAAACTGGTGATCGCACCACATGAGATCGATGCATCACGAATAAAAGAAGTGATGGAACTTTATCCCAACGCCACAAAATTCTCTTTGCTGCAAAAAGATGCAACACAAATGGGAAAGCAGGTATTGGTAATAGATAATATTGGGATGCTGACAAAACTATATGCTTACGGAACTATTACGTTTGTGGGCGGCGCCTTTGACAAAGAGGGTGTGCATAATGTGCTGGAGCCTGCTGTGTATGCAAAGCCGGTTGTATTCGGACCTGTATATGATAAATACAGTGAAGCTGTTGAGTTGATACAACTCGAAGGTGCTGTTCATGCAAAAAATTATGAAGAGCTGGAAATTTGTTTCGACAGGTTAATGAGTGACGGAACTTATTGCAGGAAAGCAGCCGCTGCTGCCGGAGATTACGTAAAGAATAATATCGGTGCTACGCAAAAGATCCTTTCTTATTTAAGAGAGAAGAATTATATCGTTTAATGGTTTAAAAGTTTAAGAGTTTAAAGTTATTGTAACTACAACCTTAAACCCTTAGACCGTTAAACTTTTAAACGGTTCGTTACGAGTATCTTCTTTTCACCAGGCTGATAAAATGCAAAGCCGCTTCACTTTTATCTTCCCATTCCAGTTTTACTTTCAGCTCACGCTCTAACCAGAACATGGCTTCAGAAAGTATATTGAATGAATTCAATGTTTTTACCGAGCGGTCGAACATCGATTCATTGTTCTGGAAAAGTTCAGCAATGAAAATAAATCTTTCATTCAGCGAGATCGCTTTCTTAAGATCTTTAATAGGAGTATCTGTAAGTACTTCGGCGAGCTCTGTTTTCTTTTCTTTCAATTTATCATTCAAAGATTCTGAGGTGGTGCCCAGCACTTCATGTAATTCCTTCGAACGATCTGAAGCTTTTACTTTTTCTTTTTTTGATACAGGAACAAATTCTTCGGCACTTACTTCCGGAACAACATGCATTTCCGGAACCTTTTCAACAACCTGCGCTGGTTCTTCAGCCGGCATATACGCAGCATGACCGGCCGGCATTACCACCGACACCTTACCCGAGTTCTGCCTGGTCTTGCTTTTTATTTCCTGCTGCTGGATCTCGGCCAGCAGTAACTGTGCGGTCATTTTAAGATGAGCAACATCAGCACCCTGCTCATGCATTTCATTCAACCTATCTATCAGCGCTTTAATGCGATCCATATTCTGTATTTTTTATTACTGGTAAGATGTATTTTGCAGCCGAAAAGTTACAACGCATTTTTGTTAAAAATTTCATCAATTTATTTACATGTTCATAGAACCTAATATCAGGAAAGAAAGAAGAGGCTGGATAGAAGTAGTTTGTGGCTCGATGTTCTCGGGGAAAACTGAAGAACTCATCCGTCGTTTAAAACGTGCCAAGATCGCCAACCTGAAAGTAGAGATATACAAACCGGCCATCGACACCAGGTATGATAAGGTGAAGATCGTTTCGCATGATGAGAATTATATTCATTCAACTCCGCTCGATAGTTCCCTAAAGATCCTGGAACTTTCAAGAACGGTGGACGTAGTAGGTGTTGATGAAGCGCAGTTCTTTGATCACGACCTGCCGGATGTTTGCGAACAACTTGCCGATCGCGGCATTCGTGTTATCGTTGCGGGGCTTGATATGGATTTCATGAAGAAGCCATTCGGACCAATGCCGCAATTATTATCCAAAGCAGATTTCGTAACAAAGCTTCATGCCATATGCGTGAAATGCGGCAATATCGCCAGCTATTCTTACCGCAAAACTGCCAGTGAAGAACAGGTGGTGCTGGGCGAGAAAGATGTGTACGAACCAAGATGCCGTCAATGTTATGAGCTGGGAAATTGAGATTAAGTTCATTGTTCATGGCTGATAGTAATCTATAACAATGAACTATGAACAATGAACTATGAACAGCAGCAAAACCATATTCACGCTTTTCAAAAAAGATATCCTGCTCGAGTTGCGACAGCAGTATAGTTTCTATGGTATACTTCTTTACGTAGCTTCTACCGTTTTTGTTTTATACCTCGCGATGGGTGAACCGGAAGAAGCGGTTTGGAAAGGTTTGTTCTGGATGATACAATTATTCGTTGTTGTAAATGCTGTGGCAAAAAGTTTCCTGCAGGAAAGTCGCGGCCGCATGTTGTACTTCTATTCTATTGCCGGCCCGAAAGATTTCATACTCTCCAAACTTCTTTATAATGTATTGCTCATGCTCGTGATGAGTTTTGCAAGTTTACTGTTGTTTCAATTGTTGTTGGGAAATCCTGTTTACCATCCATTAAAATTCATCGGCATCGTTGCGCTGGGATCAACAGGACTGAGTTTGGTTTTTACATTACTTGCAGCGATCGCTGCCAAAGCCAACCAGAATGCCGCGATGATGGCCATCATGGGTTTCCCGATCATCGTGCCCCAAATATTATTGCTGATGAAGATCACCAATATCGCTTTCGGCAGCGTGATACAGGGAAGCCTCTGGCAAATGGTGCTGTTGCTGGTTGCACTGGATATTATGACCATCATTCTCTCCATCATTTTATTCCCGTTTTTATGGAAAGATTGATGCCTTACCCCTAATTTTGCGAAACTCTCAATTAACGGATTAACGAATTAGCGCATTAACGGATTTCATTTCAATACGCTAATCCGAAAATCCGTAAATCCGATAATGATTCATGCGTAAATCCTGGTGGAAAATATTAAGCGTTATTTTACTTACCTACACCATTATTGGTGGTTTCCTGTTAAAAATCCCTGTTCTTAATATCATCGAACAATCTATCCGCAACCTGTATTTCCATGTGGCCATGTGGATGAGCATGATGATCTTCTTCATCATTTCTGTTATCTATTCCATCAAATACTTAAGATCACAAGATCTCCGCGACGATATTTATGCCGTTGAATTTGGCAAGACCGGTATGTTGTTCGGCATGCTTGGGTTGGTTACGGGCATGATCTGGGCCAACTATACCTGGGGCAAACCATGGAGCAATGATCCCAAGCAAGTAGGCGCCGCTATCGCACTCCTTATATATGCAGCTTATTTTGTACTGAGGAATTCGATGAATGATATTGATAAAAGAGCAAGGATCGGTGCGGTGTATAATATATTCGCCTTTGTGATGCTCTTCCCTACCATCTGGGTGTTACCAAGAATGGTGGAATCATTACACCCGGGAGGAGAAGGTAATCCTGCCATGAATACAAATGATATTGACAACAGGATGCGGATGGTATTTTACCCTGCCGTGATCGGCTGGACGCTGCTTGGCGTTTGGATCAGTACCCTGAAGATCCGCTTTCATCTTTTAAAAGAAAAACACCTGACATCATGAAGAAATTATTTTTGATAATCATGATCGCTTTCACGAATCTTGTAGCGTTTTCTCAATATGATACCGCTACGAACGGTGGTACGATTGAAAAAACAATGAGGAGCGAAGGAAAGATCTATGTGGTAGTTGCCGTATGTTTGACCATCCTTTTTGGCCTGATCATATATATGATTCGTGTAGACAGGAAGATCAGCAAACTGGAGAAGTAAAAGATAATAGTTCATAGTTGATAGTTCATGGACGATGAACAATGAACTCTATGAACCATCAACCAAATCAGAACAATCGATTGCGCTATATTTAAAAAAGAAAAAACAATTTTATGTCTCAAAACGGTTACAGTTTCTTTCACAGTGTCGAAATGAATTTCGACCGTGCCGCCAAATTCACCAAATGGGATAAAGGCCTTCTCGAACAGATCAAAGCATGTAACTCAGTTTACCAAATGCGTTTCCCGGTTAAAATGGATGACGGCCGCATCGAAGTAATTGAAGCGTATCGTGTGCAACACTCACACCACAAACTTCCGTGCAAAGGCGGTATCCGCTATGCATTTGAAGTGAACCAGGATGAAGTGATGGCGCTTGCTTCACTCATGACCTATAAATGTGCGATCGTGAACGTTCCGTTCGCCGGTGGTAAAGGTGGTATCAAGATCGATCCACGCAAACACTCTGCATACGAACTCGAAAAGATCACCCGTCGTTATACAGCTGAATTGGTAAGAAAGAATTTTATCGGGCCGGGCACCGACGTTCCTGCTCCTGATTATGGTAGCGGTGAAAAAGAAATGGCCTGGATCGTGGATACTTATACTTCATTAAAACCAGGTGAGATAGATGGTATGGGTTGCGTTACCGGTAAACCGGTTTCGCAAGGTGGTGTACGCGGACGTAAAGAAGCAACCGGTTTGGGTGTGTTCTATGGTATCCGTGAATTATGCGGAATGAAAGACGTGATGGACAAACTCGGTTTGAAAACAGGTATCGAAGGAAAGACAGTAGTTGTACAAGGTTTGGGTAACGTGGGTTATCACTCAGCCAAATTCTTCCGCGAAGGCGGCGCTACGGTTGTTGCCATATCAGAATACGAAGGCGCTATCTATAAAGCGGATGGCATCAATGAAGAAGAACTTTTTCAACATAGAAAGAAAACAGGTTCTATCCTGAATTTCCCGGGATCAAAGAATCTTGCAAAGAATACCGATGCATTGGAACTCGAATGCGATATCCTCGTTCCGGCTGCATTGGAAAGTGTGATACACGGAACGAACGCTCCTAACTTAAAATGTAAGATCATTGCTGAAGCAGCGAACGGTCCTTTAACCCCGGATGCTGATGAGATCTGCAACCAGAAAGGAATCATCGTTGTTCCGGATATGTATTTGAATGCGGGCGGTGTTACGGTTTCTTATTTCGAATGGCTGAAGAATCTTAGCCACGTTCGTTACGGACGTATGGAAAAAAGATTCACCGAGAACCAGAATCATAAGATCCTGAATGAAATTGAATCACTCACCGGTAAAAAAGTTTCCGGCACTGAGCGTACAAAGATCGAACATGGTGCAGATGAAGTTGACCTGGTGTATTCAGGATTGGAAGAAACTATGATATCATCTTTACACGAGATCATGGATGTATGGAGAGCAACTCCTGAAATTCCTGATATGCGTACTGCGGCATTTGTAGTAGCTATTAATAAAGTAGGAACTTCTTACGCTGAACTTGGAATATTCCCATAATAGAATAAAAAACCAATTGCTTATAGATCCCGTCACTTTGTGGCGGGATTTTTTTATTATTTGAGGGGAATACCAGTATTCCGGGCTCGTAATTCAAAGTTAAATCGTTGGGCATCAAATTTGCCTAACGGGAACGATTGTTTATTTTTACTGAAGTTGAGAAAGGCCCTCAAGATATTAAAATGGACACTTTTCGTCCTCCTGTTCCTGATCATCATCCTATGGATCGCTGTTCAGACTCAACCTGTCCAAAACTGGCTCGTTTCCAA